>Ga0224508_10003126_pt1 | contig 13789 bp, 15 predicted proteins | sample SF_Jan12_sed_USG_4_FD_170157 | JGI IMG/M metagenome (GOLD analysis project Ga0224508, IMG submission 170157) | Sediment microbial communities from San Francisco Bay, California, United States - SF_Jan12_sed_USGS_21 | ecosystem: Environmental > Aquatic > Marine > Sediment | place: USA...
CGTTTTTGTCCACTGTCGGGTATTCGTGCATATGCAGGCAGGCGTCGACGATGGGGCGGTAACCGGTGCAGCGGCACAGGTTACCGGAGAGCGCATCGTCGATTTCGGCGCGGTCAGGACTGGTATTAACCTGGTAAAGGGCAAACATCGACATGATGAAACCCGGTGTACAGAAACCGCACTGCGAACCGTGGTAATCGACCATGCTTTGCTGCACCGGGTGCAGGCTGCCGTCGGCCGCTTTCAGCGACTCCACGGTAAACAGAGCCTTGCCGTCGATCGTTGGCAGAAACTGGATGCAGGCGTTGACCGCGCGATAGCGCAGCTGCTCATTATCGAGTTCGGCCACGACCACGGTGCAGGCGCCGCAATCGCCTTCGGCGCAGCCTTCCTTGCTGCCCACCCGGCGCAAGTCTTCGCGAAGGTACTGCAGCAGCGTGCGTGTCGGTTCGACCTTGTCGACCTCTATAATTTCACCATCGAGTAAAAATCTCACACCATTCATTCAATCACCTGTCTGAGCTAACAAACGGATTCTCATGGGCATTTTGCGATGCATCCATAATCAACTGCCTCTATAGGTCGAGTAACTCCAGGGAGAAACCAGCAGCGGCACGTGATAGTGCTGGTCGGCGTCGGCGATGCCGAAACGCAGCACCACTTCGTCGACGAACATTGGATCGGGAAGATTATCGACAGATGCGCGGAAATAGTCACCGGCCTGGAATACCAGTTCGTAGACACCGGCGGCGAAACTTTCATCATCGAGGATCGGGGCATCGAGCCGGCCATCGGCGTTGGTGCGCGCCTCGGCCACCAGGCTGCGCCCGGACTGCAGGCTGTACAGCGCTACCGCAACACCGCCGGCAGGGCAGCCCTGCGCGGTATCGAGCACGTGTGTAGTTAACCTCCCCATTAGCAACACCCCTCTTTGTCGATGCGCTAAAATCGCACTAATCGTAAAAATTGTCAACACTTTGATAGATTATTGTTAACAATTTTAAAATCATGTACACTGGCTCGCTATCAGGATTGGGCTACAGCAGGCATGTCTGCGCAAATCGAAACAACAAGTAAAAGCGGTCTCAGTGAAGACGAGGTGCTGCGCCAGATCGAACAGGCGGTGCTCGACCACCGTTTGCCGCCGGGCACCAAGCTCAAGGAAGTGCAGCTGGCGAACCTGTTCGGCGTCAAGCGCGGACTGATTCGCAAGGTGCTGACGCGACTGGCGCACTCGCGACTGGTCGACCAGACCCCCAACCGCGGCGCCACCGTGGCGAAGCCTTCGGTCAAGGAAGGCCAGGACCTGTTCGCGACGCGGCGCGTGATCGAATCGGCCATCCTCGAAACCCTGTCGGCACGGGTCGACGCCGGCATGATCCGGCATTTGAGAAAGCTGCTGGCAAGCGAGCAGAACGCCTACCGGCGCGGCGATTCCGAAAAAGCGCTGGCGCTGTCGGTCGACTTTCATCGGCAGCTGGCGAGCTTGGCCGGCAACAGCGTGCTCGACGAGTATCTCAACGACATCATTCGGCGCACGCCGCTGGTAATTCTGACCCACCTCGGCGACGACCAACAGAATCGCTGCCGCAACCAGGAACACGCGGCCATCGTCGACGCGTTGGAGCAGGGCAACGCGAAAAAAGCGGTCAAGGTGATGAACCGGCACCTGCTGCACATCGAGAGCAAAATACGCCACAAGCCGGAGACTGCCCATGCGGACCTGGCGACGCTGCTGCGGCCGCAGTCGGAACGGGTGCCCGCGTGAACGACTATCCGCGCGACATGATTGGCTACGGCGGCAATCCGCCGCAGGCGCAATGGCCGGGCGAGGCGCGTATAGCGCTACAGTTTGTGCTCAACTACGAAGAAGGCGGCGAAAACAATGTGCTGCACGGCGACACCGGGTCGGAGCAGTTCCTGTCGGAAATCATCGGCGCGCAAAGCTATGCCGCGCGCCACATGAGCATGGAATCTATCTACGAGTACGGCTCGCGCGCCGGCGTCTGGCGGCTATTGCGCGAATTCGATCAACGTGGACTGCCGCTAACGGTATTCGCGGTGGCGATGGCGCTAAACCGCCATCCCGAGCTTGCCACCGAGCTGGTCGGCCTCGGACATGAAATCGCCTGTCACGGCTTGCGCTGGATTCACTATCAGAACGTTCCCGAGACCATCGAGCGCGAGCACATGCAGCAGGCGCTCGATATCATCAAGGGCCTGTGCGGGATCAAGCCGCAAGGCTGGTACACCGGACGCGACAGCCCCAACACCCGCCGCCTGGTGGTGGAACAGGAATCGCTGATATACGACTCGGATTATTACGGCGACGATCTGCCGCTGTGGACACGGGTTAACACGAGTGAAGGTGACTCGAAGATGCATCTGGTGGTTCCCTACACGCTCGATACCAACGACATGCGATTCGCCACCGCGCAGGGATTCAACAGCGGCGAACAGTTTTACCAGTACCTGCGCGACAGCTTCGACGTGCTCTATGCCGAGGGCGGGGACGCGCCCAAAATGATGTCGGTCGGGCTGCACTGCCGCCTGGCCGGCCGCCCCGGGCGTTTTCGCGCGCTGCAGCGCTTTCTCGACTACGTGCAATCGAAGGACCGGGTCTGGATTTGTCGCCGCGTCGACATCGCCCGCCACTGGATGGACAGGCATCCGCCGATAACCGCATAATCCGGCAATGACTTTACGCATCGAAGAAATCAACCAGCGCAGCGAAACGGATTTCGTGTCGCTGCTCGACAGCATATTCGAACACTCACCCTGGGTGCCCGAACTGGTTTACGACAGGCGCCCGTTCGAGAACCGCGAAAGCCTGCACCGCGAAATGGTCGCCGCCATGCGGCAGGCGCCCGAACTGCAGCGCATGGCCCTGCTTTGCAGTCATCCCGAACTGGCCGGTAAAGAGGCCGCAAGCGGCAGCCTGACCGACGCCTCGCAGCGCGAGCAGGCCGGCGCCGGGCTCGATCAGTGCAGCGCCGAAGAACTGCGACAAATCCAGGCGCTAAATCAGGCTTATCGCGAACGCTTCGAATTTCCATTCATCATCGCCGTCAGCGGACTCGACAAGTATCAGATCATCGCCGCCATGCAGCAACGCCTCGGCAACAGCAGGAGCGATGAGTTCGAAACCGCGCTCGGCGAGGTCGAAAAGATTGCCCGCATTCGCATCGACGCCTTGATCGATGACTAGCGCCGCGGTCCTGATCGACCGCGCCGGGGTACATCGGGATTGGCGAGGAATCCTGCAGCAGGCGCTCGAAAGCCTGCAACCGCAATACCTCGACTCGCTGTTGAACGATGACAGCTGGCTGCCCGGCGCCGAGAATTTGCTGGCAGCGTTCCGACGCGACCGCGCCGGCCTGCGTTACCTGCTGATCGGCGAGTCGCCCTACCCGCGCCGCGAATCGGCCAACGGCATCGCCTTCTACGACGCCGCGGTAGGCGAGCTCTGGAGCGACACGGGTTTGAGCAAGGCAGTCAACCGCGCCACCTCGCTGCGAAATATCGTTAAAACTGCCTTGCTGGCCGAAGCACGACTGCAAGCGGACACCGATGGCAAGATCACCCAGTACGCCATTGCCAGTCTCGATAAAACCGGGCTAATCCAGTCGCTGTCCGAGCTGTTCGACAACCTCGAGCGTGCGGGGTTTTTAATGCTAAACGCGACCCCGGTTTTACACCCTCTGCGCAAACCGGCCGTTGAAGCACGCTATTGGCGAGAATTTCTCGAACGTCTACTGCAACTGATTGCCCAGCAGGCGCAACAACCCGTCACCCTGTTGCTGTGGGGCAAGATCGCCGGCCTGGTCGAAGCCATGCCGCCGAGTAAGGGCTACGAAAAAATGGTCTGCGAACATCCCTACAACATTTCATTCATCGACAATGCCGAGAATTTAAAGCTGTTTGCAGAACTTCGGGTTCTACAACAGCAGGCAATAGTCGACTAACGGCGATCAGAATTGATAACTCAATCCTAACCGCAGGCCATATACGGTGTAGTCATCGTAGGAACCGGTTTTACCGCTAACATTGTCCTTTATCTTCCAATCGGCAAAATGCTGTTCGAGCGTTGCCTCGTAACGAGCCGACCAGTGCTCACCCAGTTTTTGCAGGGCACCTACGCCACCAAGCAGGACGTACTCGGTATCGGCTTCGATCTCGATATTAAACCTGCCACCACCTTCGACGTCGCCTTTGGCGTTATCGATATCGATCTCTGCGATAGCGCCACCCAGATTCCAGAATCCGGTCCAGTTCTGCGAATCCAGCGGGTAACGCCGTTCGGCGACCAGCGTAAACATATTCATGGTCGCCAGCGCGTCAGTCTCACTAGTGCTATCGATACCAATCTCTTCATTTGGTCTTTCAACGTCAAACTCGGGCGAATGTTCCAAACCGAAACCGAGGTACCAGTCATCGGATAGCTTACGGTGCGCGATGACCCCGAATCCCAGTATATCGTTGGAAGGCTTGCCGCTGGCGCCGACAATATTCAGGTGGCCCGATAACTCATACTGCCCGTCGGTTTCCGCCTGTGCGTTGAACGTCGCCAGCGTTAACAGGGCAACCGGTAAAATCCGAGCGGCATTAATCCAGTAAGTCTTCATCGATCATCTCCAGGATTTGAATCTCTCAATAGGGTCTTACATCCCGAGCTTAAGACTGGTTTAAGATGACGCAATCATACTGCGATACTAACATGCCCCAGTTGCCACTCGACCAGCGGCGCATATCTACCCAGCTGACTAAAGTCGCCCCGTATCTCGAAGCTTGCGCCATTCTCGTCCTGGCCGGTATTGCCGCGTTGGGAACTGAAGTAAAGCCGTTCGCCGCTCGGATCGAACGCGAGGCCGGTAATTTCAGAATCCCGATGCCCGGGCAGCTCCGCCAGGGTTACCAATTGCCCGCTAGCGACCGGTAAAGCCAGGATTCGCAACGGCGAACCTTCTTCGGCGATGATTATATCGCCGTTGGCGGTATGCGTAATATCGTCAACTTCGCTGACCTTGCCTTCGAGATTATTTAAAACCCCGAGCCGCCCATCCAACAGGTTAAGCTGCCAAATGCGGCCGTCTCCCTTGCTCGTGAAGCGGAGATTCCGATTGTAAAGATCGATGCCTTCGCCGCCGTTGAAGCTGGCCCTGCCGCTGACCTGGTGGCGCAGTGGTTTACTCGTCGCCAACGGGTCGGGAACTCTGCTCCAGGAAATTCTGTCATCGCGCAGCGTGGCAATCTCGAGCAACCCCTGAGCAAGATCCGCGCCTGTCGGTAACGCGGTATGCTCCGGCGTGAATCGATACAAACCGCCATCGGGCCTGTCTTCGGTCATATATATACGCCCGTTAAGTGGTTCAACCGTGGCGGACTCGTGTTTAAACAGCCCCAGCGCGGGCCTGGCCAGCGCCTTGTTGTTGCCGAAGGGATCGCACTCCCAGACAATCCCGCGCGAGTGCTCTTCGCAGGATAGCCAGGTGTTCCAGGGTGTTTCACACCCGGAGCAATTGTGCCGGGACCCGGCCAGAATGCTGTAACAATCGACGATCCTGCCATCGGCGGCAAAAAGCAGTGCACTGACGGCGCCACCCGGCGTCATTTCGCTATTGGATACATAGATCCAGCCGCCATCCGGCACCGCAAAACAACCGCCGCCGTCGGGTGCCGAATGCCATCGGTAATAAGAACCCGAAATAAGCCGCTGGCCCGAGCGCGCGATTATTCTCGAGGTGAAACCCTGCGGCAGTCGGACGCGGGTGACGGATTCCGCATCCGGAGAGCGCATCAATTCATGCAGGGACGCACCCAGACCCGCCAACGCGAGCACTCCCGCGCCGAGGCCAATAAATTTCCTGCGATTAATCGATGAGGGGACTTTTAATACAGATGACGCCATGAAATGCTCGGGTCGAGACAGTTACAGGAATCCTAGTCAATGAAGCTTAAGATAAGCTTAAAAGGCCGGATTAATTCTGCGCTAAACCATTAATTTTCTTTTTTCTCCCCTCGATGCCGTGGTCAGGCTAAACACTCGATTTCAAACCCGGGATTTTGCTGATGCAGGTCACAAGCGACGAACTATTTACCCAGGCGAGCACCAATCTTAAGGGAATCCTCAGGCTGATCCGCTAAAAATAAAATCATGAAGGTACTGGTTATCGAAGATTCAACCAAGCTGCAAACTTTCCTGGGCGCAGGCCTGCGCGCAATGGGATACGCGGCAGATGTGGCTGCCGACAGCCAGCAGGCGATTGCCTACGCATCTAGTCACGATTACGACATTATCATTCTCGACCTGATGCTGCCCAGGGACGCCAGCCTGCTGATATTGCACGAAATCCGCGAGTCGAATCGCGAGGTCGAAATTCTGATCCTGTCCACGCGCGACCAGATTCACGATCGCGTAACGGCGTTGATCCAGGGTGCCGATGACTACCTCGAAAAACCATTTTCCTTCGATGAACTGCATGCACGGATTCAGGAGCTGCGTCAGCGCAGGGCCAGCCACACAACTACCATCGTCAACTGCGAAGATACCGGCAAACCAAAAAGATACCTCGACCGCCTGATCGGCAACCTGTTACAGCTTTGTGGCAACGACCTGGGCGAAATCGAACTGGTCATCAGTGAAGTGAAACTGGAGCAGTTACTGCAACGAGTAAACCTCACATTGAAGGGACTGGCCAGGGATAAAAAGATCCGGCTACGCCTGCCCAGGGGCAAACTCCCAACACTGCTGGGGGATGCCAAATGGATGGAGCACATGCTTTCCAATCTCGTGTTCAACGCAATATCACATAGCCCGCTGGAATCGGAAATCCGGATTCTGGTGCACGACGACCAGGATCGCTGCGCTATCGTGATCGAATGCCAGGTCGACGAAACATTCGAGCTATCGCTAATCAAATCATATTCAACCTGTCTGAACCTAGAAGTCAGCAGCTGCGTTGGCGACGACGAACGCTTTCGCGTGTGCATATCGAACCTCAAGATTGTCTAGATTATTAAGCGCCAATCGGGCAACCTTGGCCGTAGCTATTATCGAAGCGGTCGAGGTCTACAGCATGAATATCCCGGATTTTGACGACCTGCGCGCGGCACAGGCGCGCATCGAGCCCTATATCCACCGCACCCCGGTGCTGACTTCGAATTACCTCAACGATCTCAGCGGGGCCGAGATTTATTTCAAATGCGAAAACCTGCAAAAGGTCGGCGCATTCAAGGCGCGCGGCGCCTGCAATGCCGTGTTTGCGCTGAGCGATGCCGACGCCGCAAACGGTGTCGCCACGCACTCCTCGGGTAATCACGCGGCGGCGCTCAGTTACGCCGCGGCTCGGCGCGGAATCGCCGCGACCGTAGTGATGCCACACACCGCACCCGCCGCCAAGAAGGCGGCGGTGCGAAGCTATGGCGGCAAGATCATCGAATGCGAACCGACCCAGGCGGCACGCGAGGCCAGTCTCGAGCAGGTTCTAGTCGCAACCGGGGCCGACGCCGTGCATCCCTACGACGATGCCCGTGTCATTGCCGGCCAGGCCACCTGCGCGCTGGAGCTGCACGAAGACATTGGCAAGCTCGATGCCGTAGTGGCTCCGATCGGTGGTGGCGGATTGATATCCGGAACCTGCCTGACGCTGTCGACGCTGGCGCCCGCGACCCGGATTTATGCGGCCGAACCGGCCAACGCCGACGATGCCTGGCGTTCTCTCAGGGCCGGCAAGATCGTCGAAAAGGATAAGCAGCAATCGGTTGCAGACGGCTTGAAGACCAACCTGAAACCGCGTACCTGGCATTTCGTATCGCAGTATGTCAGCGATATCCTGCTCGCCAGCGAAGATGAAATTCTCGACGCGATGTACCTGACCTGGGAGCGCATGAAGATCATCATCGAACCGTCTTCGGCGGTGCCGCTGGCGGTGATCCTGAAAAACCGCGATCTGTTCCGGGGACAGCGCATCGGAGTGATCATCACCGGCGGCAACGTCGATATCAAAAATTGCCCCGGCTGCAAATCGTGACACCATAGTTCGCATAAATCCATGAAAGACATCAATCAACAACTCATCGTCGGCCTCGATATTCCGGCGGCAGTCGGCATGGATCTGGCGCAAGTCTGCACCCCGGCGCTGATCATCGATCTCGACGCCTTCGAGGCCAACGTCGAAACCCTGCGCAACCGGCTGCAGGCGGCAGGCGTTCGGCATCGCGCGCACGCCAAGACACACAAGTCGGTGGATATCGCGCGCTACCAGATCGAGCATGGCGGTGCCTGTGGTATCTGTTGCCAGAAGGTTTCCGAGGCCGAAGTCATGGTTGCCGGTGGCATTGAAGATGTGATGATTTCGAACCAGGTGACCGATACAGTGAAAATCGACCGACTGGCGCAACTCGCGCAAACGGCACGCATACTGGTTTGCGTCGATGATACGGGTAATGTCGACGACCTGTCCGCGGCCGCGCATCGCCATGGCGCCTGCATCGAATGCCTGGTCGAGATCGACTGCGGCGCCGGGCGATGCGGGGTCGAACCCGGCGCCGCGGCGCTTGCGCTTGCGCAACAAACCGCCGCCGCCAGGGGGCTGAAGTTCGCCGGGCTGCAGGCTTACCAGGGCGCCGCGCAGCATATTCGCGATTTCGAGCAGCGCCGCCAAACGCTCGATAGCGCAATCGCCCAAACCCGGGATACCGTCGAGCTGCTGGCACAGTCGGGGTTGCAATGCGATATCGTCGCCGGCGCCGGAACCGGCTCCTATTACTTCGAGGCCGCATCGTCGGTCTACAACGAAATGCAGTGCGGGTCCTATATTTTCATGGACGCCGACTACCAGCGCGTGCTCGACGCCAGCGGCGCCGGCATTTCCGAGTTCGACAACAGCCTTTTCATCCTGACCTCGATTATGTCGAAGACGCGCGTCCACGAGGCGGTATGCGACGCCGGCCTCAAGGTCATGAGCGCCGACTCGGGACTGCCCTTGGTGCATGCCGAAACGGATCTCGAATATACCGGCATTTCCGACGAGCACGGCGTCATCGCCGACCCGAACAATCGCCTGAGGCTCAACGATCGGCTGAAATTGATACCCGGCCATTGCGACCCGACCTGCAACCTGCACGACTGGTACGTCGGCGTTCGCAACGACCGGGTCGAGTGCCTGTGGCCGGTCAGCGCACGCGGCAAGGTCTTTTGATAGCACGGACGGGTGGGAATGAAAGCAATACAGTTAAAACCCGGGCTGCCGCAAAACGCCCGCCTGCGCTCGAACCGCGAGCCGCTTTACAAGCGCCTGCCGACGCACGACGAGGAGGGCAGGTTTCTAAGCGATTTCATGATGCTGATCCCGGGTTTGCGCAACCTGTCGGCGCCGCATTTCGAAACCCGGCTGACGCTATTGCACGCGTTGCTGGACGGCCACGAGGATGTCGTATTCGCGGATTTGAACACACCGCTGAATTTACTATGGGTTTCGGTCAGGGCCCGCGATGGCGTAATCAGCGATGTATCCGCCGAAATTCGATCGCGCTTTCCCGAGGCCAAACTGGTCGGCCACACCGTCGCCGACAGACAGGCGCGATCATCCGGCAATCGAAGCCGCCTCGAAGCGATTACGACAAGGATGTCATCCCTGCTGAGGTTATCGAAGTAAATCCGTAAAGAACGGATTCCGTCCAGCGTTTACGCCAGATGGCTTTTACTGCCTCGCATCCCGACGGCTTCCAGGTTTCGCTCCGCGATGCGAACTCAACTATTGTATGAGACATAAACCGGCGTGCAGCGACACTCCATGCGCTGCATTGTCTCCGGCCAATTTACGCCTGAAGTTAAAAAACCGATTCCCGAACCTGATACTCGGGGATCGCTACTCGACTCAGCTAAAACTCCCGCGGCATAACAAATTCGCCATTCCCGCGGAAGCGGGAATCCTGTAGCGCGCCATTATTGAAAGATCCCCGCTTGCGCGGGGAAGACGCTCATAAACGTTTGAATTTGGCAATTCGCTACCAACTTTTAGCCGCCCGCATTCAATAAGCAGAAATAAATATCATGGGCTATGCTTGCTGATAGCTCAGATTGAATTGTAAGACTGTAATTGAATTAACCACGCATGAGACAACAAAAATGACTTACATCAGAAAGTTTTCTTTAATCGCCCTTTTGTGGTTTTCAGTATCAAGCTCATTTGCGGCGATGGTACCCACTGCCGATTTAAGAGCTGAACCGCAGACCGCCCCGATGGCGGGTAATCTCGATCAGCGCAATCACGTAAAGGCGCAACTAATTGAACTGGGGGTCGACCCAGTCGATGCAAGCAAACGCGTCAACCAGATGACCGATCGGCAAATTTCCACCTTGCAGGGAGAAATTGCAAAACTGCCTACCGGGGCTGGAATGAGCACGACAAACCTGTTGTTGCTAGTTATTATTTTAATATTGCTGCTATAAGCCAGAGATTACAGACAATGATTCGATTCTTCGCTCAACCGGGCGGCCCCCAGTGGCCGATTCCTGCAACCAGGCGAAGACATTCCAGGACCGGCATTATCGTAGGCACAGTAACGCGAGGTTTCATTTCTCACCGATTTTTCACAGCAACGCTGTATACATTCACTAGTTTACTCGAAGAACTCAAACAACAGGTAAAATCAATGAAAAAGTACAGGTTATATATAGTAGTGGCGCTACTCGCCGCGCCATCGATACTCGTCTCGAGTCCGGGATTTTCGACATCCCGACTGCCCGCGATCAATAGCACCACGCAACTGACTCAACAACAGAACTGCCCCGTCGGAGGAGGATATGGTTGCTTCAGCAGCCCGGGAGCCTCGCCCTTCAGCATTTGCCAGCAATTCATGCAAATGTTTCTTCGCCCGCGAGGCGCTTGAGCGTAACTCCGAAAGTCAGCCGTGAAATCAGTTTGAAAACAATTGAATCACGGGCATCCCGAACTGTGATCGCGGCCAAAGGAAACTCGATTTCCGCTTGGCTTGCTATGCCGGATGGTGGAGAATCCGGCTAACCATAGACGAAGTTCCATGATTAAATAACATCGAGAATCAATCGTAGAGTCTAGAAACCAGCATTCGTTTCGACAGGGGAGCAAGCGATGCACTTAGCCGCTTTTATTCAAAGACGAGGATTACTGCGGGTATTTTCCCTGTACAGTTTCGTTTCGATTGTCGGCATAACGATCGTTTCCGGATACATTTATTTCTCCTTCCTGCAACAAAACCTGTTGCAGCGGGAAATGGCAATCAGTAGCGAATTTATCCAGAGCGTATCCCTGATCAATAAACCCGAGGCTTATTTCAATGGCAGCACCGACATCGCCGATAAACAAGCGATAGAGGAATTTTTCAACCACGTTGTCGGCATCCCCGACGTTTTTCGGGTTAACGTTTTCGACGACGACTATAAAATCATCTGGTCGAACGATAGCGCGGTAATCGGGAGCAGGTTTCGAGATAACGAAGAGCTCGATCTGGCCTATCAGGGCAGAAGCAGCTTCAACAAAACCGAGGTCGACGAGCGCGAGAAACAGGAGCATGGTTTCCTGCCAGATGACATCGACCAGTTCGTCGAAAGCTATATCCCGGTCTGGAACGAGAGCCATGAACAGGTTATCGGCGTCGTAGAACTCTACAAGTCGCCCAGAGCCCTGTTCGACGCTCTCGGACGGGGTCGTAATCTGGTGATCTGGGTATCGTTACTCGGCGGTCTCGTCCTTTACGGACTATTATTTGGCGTCGTACGCATCGCCCATCGACAAATCGAAGCCCAGCGAAGCCGCACCAAACAGGCCAGCAGTCGCGCTGTCGAGATTAATGAAGAGAGCCTCAGGCGAATCAGCTCGGAGTTGCAAAACGGCCCGATCAAGTCGATCGAAAGCGCGATCTCCGGACTGGATTCTTTTTTTGAAGAAAGCGCGGGCACGCAATCCCCTGAAAATACCAGCAATCCTGCGGCCAATGCAATCCGCTCTGCATTGAAAGATGCTTTGGAAAAAACCCGCAGCATTTCACTAGGATCGCAAATTCCGGAACTCGAAGACCTGTCAGTCAAGGAAGCCATTCTTAAGGTTATCGAGAAACATGAAAAAAACACGTCGACCCGGGTCGGCAAGCAGATCGGTCAGATACCTGAAACACTCAGCAAAGCCACCAAGATCTGCATTTTCCGGCTGCTGCAGGAGGGACTCAGGAATGCATATGGCCGCGGGGGCGGTATCGGCCAATATGTCAGGGTGTCGGCTAAAGGACCCCAGCTGATTTTGAGTATTGGTGAAATTGGCCACGACATCGATGTCAACGACAGTAACAACATTTACCACAGCGAAGACCTGGCGTTGCGCGGCATGCGCGAAAGAATCGAAAGCCTGGGCGGCGAGTTTTACATTTTCAGCGACTCCAGGTCCGGCGGCATAAACCTGCTCGCCTATCTCCCGGTTGTCGATTAGCAAGACTCGAGGACATGGTACAAGTTCGAAATAGTTGAGCCGGCTCTCTGCCGCTGGCGTTTCTTCTACAAGCCGCTTGTACGGCCGGCAATTTACGCTGGATCCGTTTGCCCAGGCAAAAAACAACGCTCAGGCTTGTGCAAGTTTTCGCTTCTCAATGGCAGCCGGCGAAGTGAGCTCGATATCGTTTTCGAGCGCCGCGATAACCCCGTCGGCTACCTCCCGCGCCACCGCTTCCCTTTCGGCCTGCGGCACATCGGTATACAGGAAAACGTCCTGGTAGCGCTCGTGAAAAGACAGGGCATCAACTTCAATCGTGCGCTCATCGTCAACCAGGTTTTGCAGAATCCGGCTATGGCACTTGAGAGAGCATCCGTCGATCGAAATTGCGCGCTCGGCCTGTTTGACCCAGCGCGCCATGGACGACTGGGGCGCAAAAGCCGCCGCCGAGTGGCAGCAGCGCGCGAAGGATGGCACTTCCTCGGCGACGATATTGGCGACCAGGCGGGCAATTTCACCCCCGATGCAGGGCCCCTCGCACGAGAATACCGGGATCCTACCGTGATTTATATTGTCTCTTGCATAAATTTCTCCCGGCCGGCTGGTTACCTGTACTCCTCCTACCGCAACGGAAAAATCGCGTGTCGTAGCAGCCATTTCATTCTCCTCAGTAGTTAATCGGCTTGCGGCGCATAGCCGACCATAAAACCCGCCCGCGCAGGTTGACACAGATCAATTCCATATCTTTTACAGGGTATTTGGGCAGCATAGTAAGCGCAGCGCGCAAACGAAAACTACAATTACGGGCGCGAGTTCGAGGCCTGGCACAAATACGAGAACCTTATAACACACCGTCATGGCAGGCCCCCGTTTGCGCGGGAATGACGCTCATACGTGGAAGAAAGTGGCCGAAGGTCACCCCACCTGAACCGGCCAGGTGAGCGCTTCCTTTTGGGGTAACGGGATGCCGGAATTCGCTAACAAGATTCAGTATCTGATCCCGTTAAAACATCGGTTATGGTTATCTGTTCTTTTGCCACCCTGCGTTTCTTTCCATCGATAAATAATTCCGTGAAATCGTCTTCCTCATTGCCGGAAGATTCCACGTATTTGGCAACCTTTGCAGCCAGCGACGCTTTTAATTGTTGCTCCTCGGCTTCCTTTCGTTTTTTATCCCTGTGTTTCTTTGAAATCCAGTCAATCATCAATTCCTGTACCGAGTAAAGATAACGCGCCCTGCTAACCATAATTAATGGGCCAGCCCGGCGCATCACTCGTTTGGGTTAAATCGGCAAAACTGTGACTTATTCCGGCAAAAAAACGCC
>Ga0224508_10003127_pt1 | contig 13785 bp, 10 predicted proteins | sample SF_Jan12_sed_USG_4_FD_170157 | JGI IMG/M metagenome (GOLD analysis project Ga0224508, IMG submission 170157) | Sediment microbial communities from San Francisco Bay, California, United States - SF_Jan12_sed_USGS_21 | ecosystem: Environmental > Aquatic > Marine > Sediment | place: USA...
CGATGTTCTCCTGCACCCATTCCAAGGCCGCGATCTGGTCGAGCATCCCGAAGTTGCCGGAGCCTTCGTAGCTCGGACCGGTGTGGAGGAAGCCGTCCACGCCGAGCCGGTAGTTGATCGTCACGGTCACGACGCCGTTGCGGGCGAACGTCGTGCCGTCGTACACCCCGTCGCTCCCCGAACCGATCACGAACGCCCCGCCGTGAATCCAGACGAGGACGGGGAGCCCGGCGGCGCCTGGATCAGGCGTCCAGACATTGAGGTTCAGGCAGTCGGACCCCTGCGGATTGGGCGGGAGGAACAGGTCGCCGAACTGACCCTGGGCTCTGGCTTGCCTGACGACGTCGCCGAACCGTGACGGCCGCACCCCCTCCCACGACGCCGGCCGCTCGGGCGGCCTGAAGCGTCGCCCGCCGTCCGGGGCGGCGGCATACGGGATGCCGCGAAAGGCATGCACGCCCTCTCGCGCGATCCCGTTCACGCTGCCGTAGGCGGTGTCGACAACGCTCATGGGGATCTCCTGTCGATCGTCGGGACTACTTCCTACCCCGCCGACAAACGAGGTAGCTGGCGCTTGGCCAGGATGTCCGAGAGCGAGCCAGATCGCAAGAGCAACCGGTAGCGACCGGCAGGGTCGCTACCGGGCGTCTTCGCTGATCAGCCGTTCGCCAGGACGACGAGGCTGACCGGTACCGGGAAGCTGACGAGCGACGGGTCGTTGCTCGTCACGACCAGCTCGGCCCCGTAGGTGCCCGGCGCGAGGCCGGTGGCATCGGCGGTCACCGTGACCTCGGCCGCGGCTCCCGGCGGAACCGTCCCCGAGTCGGGGGCGAACGACAGCCACGGCACGTCGGGCGGGTCGATTCGGCCCCGCCCTTCGTCTGGTGCCCAGTCGGAGGGAATCTCGCCGTCGAAGAACCACGTGGCGACGTCTATCGCCCCATCTTCGCCGGGGATCGCGTCGAGCGGTACGTCGACGACCAGAGACTGGCCCTCGAACCGGAGCTCGAGGAACGCGACGACCTCGCCGGTTTCGTACCTGACCAGCGTCGCCATCTGTTCGGGGGCGAACAGGTCGATGAAGTACTCGATACCGACCTCTTGGGTCGGCAGCCCGCCGATGCTCTCGGCCGAGCCGCCGGTCGCCGGGTCCTGGTCGGTGTCGAGCAGCACGAGCCCGAAGATCGGATCCAGGGCCGTGTCGGGGCCGAAGTCGACCGACATCGTGGCGACGGATCCGTCGACACCGGCCCTGACGGCGACGATCTCCGCCGCTCCGACCGCGTCGTCATCGGGGTCGTCGATGATGGTCTCAAGCGTCGCCGCCGGGCTGACGCCGGCCACGATCTGTGATCGCATTCGTTCGGTCACGACCGGTCGCTGCGTCGGGTCCCAGCGGTACGGGGTGCCGTCCTCCTGGGTCGGCTGGCTCGCGGGGATCGGGACCTCGGCCATCCGCTCGAAGATGTCGAACACGACATCGGTCGTCCCGTTGCTCGCGATGTTCAACACCCGCGACTCGCTCGCCCCTGCCGGCAGCTCGAACTCGAACCCCTCCTCGGCCGAGATCTCGATCAGCGGCCCGCCGGGCGTGAGGAGCACGTCGATTGCGGTGACCGCCCCGGCGGTGACCACGACCTCACCGTCGAAGGGCTGGAAGCCGTCGGCAGTCACCGAGATCGGCCAGGTTCCCTCCGGGGCGAAGAGCCGATAGCTACCGTCCTCGCCGGTCGTTGCGGTGGCGTCGAAAGGAGCGCCGTCGCGTTCGGCGGAGACCGTCACCTCGGCCGCAACCGGGGCCGACGTGCGATCGCTGAGCACGGTCCCCGCGACCTCGCCGAAGTCCGCCGGCAGCGCCACGTCGAGCGAGACCGTGACCGGGATCTGGGGCGCTCGGGGATCGTTGCTAACCAGCGTCAGGCTGCCGAGGTAGCTCCCCGGATCGACGTCCGGCCCGCCGAGCGTGAGCGTCACCTCGGTCGATCCGCCGGCCGGTGTCGTGCCGGTCGCCGGCTGTGGGGTCATCCACGGGGTATCCCGGAAGGGCAGGAGCTCGCCGTGGCCCGCATCCGGAGCCCAATCCGTCGGCCCGAAGAAGTCGCCGAGGACGCTGGCCACGTTGATGGCACCGTCGTCGCCGCCGAGCGCTTCGAGGGGCAGGTCGAACAGCAACGATTGCCCGTCGATGGCGGCCGGAAGGACGGCGATCAGCTCGAAGGTCGCGGCGTCGACGATGAACACCTCGCCGAAGCTGGCCGAGAACAAATCGACGAAGAACTCCATGCCGACGTCCTGGCTCGGCAGCCCACTCAGGCCTTCGGCCGGCAGTCCGGTGGTCGGGTCCTGGTCGGTGTCGAGGAACAGGAACCCGGCGAGCTCGTTCGTCGGGCTCTCGGGGCTGAAATCGATCCTGAACGACGCTTCGACTCCGTCGGTGCCGGCGAGGATGTCGTCGATGTCGACGGCACCGGTCGCATCACCGACGGGATCGTCGATGATCACATCGAGCGGCCCGTCGAACAGCGTGCCGACGGCCACCGCAGCGGCGGCGCTCGCTTCCGCGCCATCAGGCCCGAGGTCGGGCCTGACCCAGTCCGCATTCCGCCGGAACTCGGGTACCGCGGTCACCACCGGGGCGTCGACCGACGGCGGGGTGACCGACTCCTGCCGCTCCTTCAGCTCCCACTCGAGCGGCACGGTGCCGGTGTTCGTGACGGTCAGGGTCACGTCGGTGGTCTGCCCGAGCGCCACGGCGCCGCTCACCTCCGTAGGGGCGATCGAGGCCTCGGCGGCGTCGAGCGCGACGTTGGAGATCGTCTCCTGCCCGTCTCGGATCCGAGCCGACTTCGTGTCGGGTTGGTAGTCATCGGCCGCGAACCCGATCTCGTAGCGGCCGGGCACGAGGACCAGCCGGTACTGGCCGTTCTCGTCGGTCATGGTCGTGCGATCGCCGGGTGTGGCGGTGACGGTCGCCCCGGCCACCGGGAGACCGTCGTTGGCGTTGGTGACGGTGCCGGTGAGGACACCGGTCGGTACCTTCTCGAACCTCCAGGCGGTGTTCGGCTCGAGGATCGATTCACGGAACGAGAACTGGAAGGCGTCGGTCGCGTCAGCGTTCTCGAGGCCGATCGTGGCCTGCGCGCCGCCGTTCAACTCGTCGACGCCCTCACCGTAGAGCAGGTCGATCGTGCCGTCCTCCCACAGCTTGACCTCCATGTCGAGACGGCTGTCCGACCCGAGCCGCGCGATGTTCTCCCACTCGATGACGAAGACCGATCTCCCTCTCACCTCGACGCTGGCGTAGTCGATCCGTGACTCGTCGTCGACGATCAGGTCCTGCCAGAGGGCGTAGATGGCGGCGTTGGGCTGCGCCGCCGACGGGATGGCGGTGTTGATGAAGTTGCTGAACGAGAACTCGTCGATGAAGTTCACGTAGCCGTTGGTGGTGAAGAACAGTCGCTCGTAGGTCTCGCTGTAGAACGGGAACGGGAACGGCAGGTCCAGCCGCCCGGCGATGTCGTCGCCGTAGACGCCGCTCTGCACGTCGGCTTCGATCCAGTCGAACGCTACGGGCCGGCAGCCGTGACCGAAGTCGTCGATCTTGGTCGCCAGGTGGAAGATGAGCCGCTGGTTGCGCACGAGCTCGACCTCTTGGGTCTGGGGCAACGTGCACCCTCCCCTGGAGGCGGTAATCGTGTAGGAGCCGACCGGCAGCGTGATCCGGTACCGGCCGTCCCGGTCGGTCGTCACCGGCTCGACGGGAACACCGACGACCTCGACGGTCGCCCCGATGATCGGTCGCCGCGATTCGGCGGTGCGCACCTCGCCCCGCAGCACGCGGGTGGGCAGCGGGTCGAGGCCGAGGTTCTGGGTGGTCGTCTGGTCGGCGACCACGGTCACCCCGGAGACGACGGTCGCCTCGAAGCCGAACGAGTCGGCGATGACCACGTAGGTGTCGGCCGGGACGAAGAGCCTGTAGACGCCGTTGGCGTCGGTGAACGCCCGCGACTCCCAGGTCGGCGAGGTGGCCGTGACCTCGGCCCCGGGAATCGGGTCGCCGGTGGCGGCGTTGGTGACGGTCCCGGTGATCGTCCCGCCGGTGGCAACGACCGCGACCGCCGCGGCGGCGTCGATGCGGCCCTCGCCGTAGACGTTGTTCGGGTCACCATCGGCATCGCCTCCGCAGGTCTCGTCGATGATGTCCTGGGCGGTCGACGCGAGGAGCGAGGTGAGGGCGTCGACGTCGCCCTTGAGGTCGGGGTCGGCCGACATCATGAGCGCCATTGCACCCACGGCGTGCGGAGTGGCCATCGACGTTCCGTCGAAGAGCTCGTAGCCGTCGCCCGGGACGCTCGACAGAACCGCCACGCCAGGAGCGGAGACGTTCGGATTGACCTTCCCGAACGCCGACGGCCCCCGACCGGAGAACTCGGCGATCGCATCCTCGCTGTCGGTCGCTCCGACCGAGAACGACTCGAGGTAGTCACCGGGCGACCCCCCGGCCCCGCAGAACGGGCCGGGGTTACCCGATGCGAAGACCGGGACGATGCCGGCGGCCCGCCAAGCCTGCACGAAGTCGAGGAAGAACGGGTCGCCCGGCTCGCCGCCCCAGGAGTTGTTGATGACGTCCGGGCGCCGCGACGGGTCGGGGTTCTCGCCGTTGAGGTCGGTCGGGGCGAGGAACCACTCCCCGGCCTCCATCAGCTGGCTGTCGGTGCAGAAGAACGGGCCGCAGCTGACCGTGATCCACTGAGCGCCGGGGGCCATGCCGATATCGGGGGCGAACGGGCCCGGCCCGTCACCGCCGACCATCGTGCCCATCGTGTGGGTTCCGTGACCGAAGTCATCGCAGGGAACGCCGGGCTCGACGCAGGTCCTCGACGCGTCGAACCAGTTGTAGTCGTGATTGAAGACGCCACCACCGAGGTGGCCGCGGTAGCTGTCGACCAGCGCCGGGTGGTCGAACTGGACACCGGAGTCGAGGCTGGCGACGATCACCCCGCCACCGAGGTTGCCAGTGGCCCACACCTCGGGCGCCCGGACCTTCTCGATGCCCCACGGCGCATCGACCAGCGCGGCTTCGGTTGCGGCCTCGGCGTTGACCGGCGCCTGGATCGGGCGGGCCATCTCCGGTATCACGTTGCTGACGCCGGCCAAGCTTCGAAGCTGGTCGATCAGCTCGGCAGGTCCGTCGACGACGAGCGCGTTGCTGATCCAATGGCTCTCGTAAGTTGCCCCCGGAATCGTCTTGATCAGCTCTATGGCCCGTGCTTGCGACGACGCCGCTGCCTCCTTCAGGGCCGATACGACCGTCTCGCCCCGCTCGTCCCAGGACTGCGAGACCGCAGAGGTCAACCCGACCTGCTGGCCGAACCGGACGACGGAGCGGCCGGTCTCGAACGCTTCGGCCGCAGCGCGCTTGTCGTCGTCGGTTGCCAGCGGTTGGGTTTGGGATTCGGCCGGGGCTGGCGCCAGCAGCGGACCGGCGAGCGCTACGAGCGCGACAACGATGATGAGCAGCCGTGGTCGGCGAAGCATGTTCGGAACCCCCTCGGGAGAAGCCGCGTACCGCCCCACGCAAAACGCCTGATGCAGCCGGGCCTCTCACGTCGCCTTGTTGTGCTTGTTCGAAGCCTTTCGGTGTTCTTCCTGTCGGTTCGTTGTTCCCCTCGACAACGGGTGACGATCAGGGCCACCAGTGTAGATCATGCTCGTCGGTCAAGAAGGGCACGAGGTCCTTTTGCGCCTCTTACCGCCGCTGGGCCGCTACGACGGCGCCTCAGCTAGTAAGTTCGCCCGCACCGACGACAAGGGGGATCCTTGATGGAGCTCAGCGAGGCGATCACCACGGCCGTGACCACCCGGTACTTCACCGACGAGCCGGTCACCGACGCCGATCTGCAAGCCGCGTTCGACTACGCACGGTTCGCACCGCAAGGCGGGAACCGGCAACCGGTCCGGTGGCTGATCGTGCGGGACGGCGACAAGAAGCGGCAGCTGCGGGACTGGTACCTGCAGCCATGGAAGGCCTACCTGGCGGCCGCCGGAACGGGCGACGTAGCCATCGGCTCGGAGAGCCTGGACCGCGTGCTCAGGAACGCAGACCACATGGCGGAGCACCTCGACGAGGTGCCAGCGATCGTGGTCGCCTGCGCAGAGCTCGACGGTCTGCACCCGACCGATCATGAGCTCGGACGGCTCAGCATCGTTGGCGGCGGTTCGGTGTACCCTGCGGTCCAGAACTTCTTGCTTGGATGTCGCGAAGCAGGGATCGGGGCTGCCTTGACCACGTTGCTCTGCATGTTCGAGCCGCAAGTGAAGGAGCTGCTCGCCATCCCGGACGGGGTCGTCACCGCAGCCCACATCGCCGTTGGTCGCCGGCCGAAGCCCTTCCCGATGAAGCTCGATCGAATCCCCCTGGCCGACACGGTCTTCGGTGACGAGTGGGGCACTAGCGTCTACGCCTGAGGTCCGTGATCGGCCGCAGGACTTTCTGCCCTAGGCCCCCGAGCAGCACTCGGTGACGCTCAGGGAGTCCATCCGCGGAGACGACACGACTCGAGGACCACGATGACCCGCCGATCCCAGACTCTCTATCGGGACACGAACGACCGGATGATCACCGGGGTGTGCAGCGGACTCGGCCACTACTTCGACATCGACACGACCTTGATTCGGGTCGCGTTCGTGGTGTTCACCTTCATCGGCGGCGGTGGCGTGCTCGCCTACCTGCTGCTGTCGATCATCCTCGATCCGGTGCCCCTGGGCCCGCCGACGGGCGCCGTCCCGCCTCCACCCGCGCCGGCGGTCGAACGGTCCGAGCCATCGGTCGCTCTCGACACCGAGGAACCGCCGGTCGAGCCGGTGCCGCCAAAGCCGGCGATGCCCGACGAGCCGGCATCCGAGCCACCGGTCGATGAGCCAGCAGCCGACGAGCCGGGGAGGGACACGCCGTGAAGTTCCTCCTGTGGCTCATCCTCGCTGTCATCTCCTGGCCGCTCGCGGTCTTTGCCCTGCTCCTTTACCCGATCGTGTGGGTCCTGTCGATCCCGTTTCGGCTGATCGGCATCTCGGTCGAGGGCGCCCTGGGTCTCGTTCGGGGGATCGTCACCCTCCCCGGCCGCCTCCTCGGTCGAGGCCGAGGCTAGGACCCCTCGGTCTCGTCGCCGTGGTTTCGTAACGAGGCCCTCGGTCGGCGCACGCTAGGAGCTCGTGGTCAGGTCTCAGGGATTGAGGCATTCGGGAATCGAGTCCGACGATCCCTCGGGCGCAGCCGTCGTGCCGTCGGCGTCGTAGATCTTCACGTAGTCGACGGTTGCGAATTGCTTGAGCGTCGGGGTGATCAGGTTGGCGATCGTGAACGTCGAGCCTCCGCTGTCGCATCCTCCTACCAGCGTGACCCGGGCGATTCCCGACTCGATCGAGAGGCCGCTGAACCCGGTCGCCTCCGACAGCTCGACCGCCAGGTTCGCGCCCTGTTCGGCCGGTGTCGGGCCGGCGAACAACGCGTCGAGGGCACCGGCGGCTGGCGTCGCTGCTGGCACCCTCCGTGAGACGGCCTCGACGTAGGGCTCGGTCCCGTCGGCGAAGCGCACGGTGTCGAGGAAGTAGACCTCGACCTCCGTTGTCGACGCTCGGGGGTAGTGAGGGATGCGGAGCCGTTGACCGTGGTAGACCCGGTTCGGATCGCCGATTTGGTCCCTGTTGGCCTCGAAGATGGCCGGCCAATCGCTCGCAACGCCGTACTCGTCGACGGCGATTCCCGAGAGCGTGTCACCGTCCACGACCACCCGATGGGAGTATCCCGTGTAGCCGGCGACCAGATTCGACCCGAACACGACCGGGACGACGACCTTGTTCACCTCTGATGCTCCGCCTCCGTGGGGGCCCTCGTCGGGAAACCCGAGGTTGTTCTCGCCCGCACCCGAGCCCGGACCGTGGCCTCGACGCCGGATGCGAGTCCAGCGATCAAGACCCGCGTGCCGACGATGTCGTTGGGTTGGGGTTGCTGTACGACGGTCGTTGTCATCTGACCACCTCCGCGGCGTGTTCGTCAGCGCCAGACTAGGTACATGTACCCGGACGAGGCGATGGCCGCAGGTCACAACCCGAGTGGCTGATCGTTCGATCGGCACGTGGGTCAGCGGGGCACCTCGCCGAGAACGGTCGAACGGTACATCTCCCTGCGGTAGCCGGCGAAGTCGTCGAACGCCTGATGCAGCACCAGGCGGTTGTCCCACATCACGACCATGTCGGGCTCCCACCGGACCCGACAGGTGAACGCCGGCTGGGTCGTGTGCCGAACGAGGTAATCGAGGATGGGGGCCGCCTCGGCGCGGTGGAGTCCCTCGATGCCGATCGTGTAGTTGACGTCGACGTACAGCGACCTGGTCCCGGTCTCGGGGTGGGTCCGGACCAGAGGGTGGGAGGTGGCGTCGGTCAGATCCCTCTCGACCGGTGAGAGATCGAACCTCCGGCTCGGGTCGTCGTCCCACTGTTCCTTCGCCCGTGTCAGGTGCGCTCGGGTGTAGAGGCCGCGCAGCCCGCTGAGCAGCTCCCGCATCCCGGGTGACAGCCGCTCGTAGGCGAGCCGGGTGCTGGTGAACAGCGTGTCGCCGCCGTATGGAGGAACCTCGACGCTGCGGAGCATGCTGATCGCTGGAGGCTGCGGCAGGAACGGCGAGTCGGTGTGCCAGTTGGCTCCGAAGAAGATCGGCAGCTCGGGCCCCGGCTCCCGGACGACCGGCTGGATGTCGGGATGGCCCACGACCCCATCGGTGAAGGCATCGACGCCGTGGGGACCGAACCGGACTGTGAGGGCCTCCTGGTCACCGTGGTCGAGCCGTTGACCACGGAAGCTCAGCAGACCGTGGTGGTAGAGCGCACGGCGGATCTCCTCGAACTGCTCGTCGTCGAGGCGGGCGAGATCGACGTCGCTGACCTCGGCTCCCATCGCCGATGCGATCGGGTGCGTCGCGATGCGGCGATGGCTGAGCGGGCTGTTGCGGAATGCTGCGTCCATGCGACCCCCGGACGGGCTCCTTGGGCCGGGTCTACTCCCCTGGCCGGGCTGGCCGGGGCCGACCACCCTCGTCGACCAGCTTCGCCTGTTGCCTCACCGGCCTGCAACCGGCGACCGGCCGCCAGGTCCGAGCCGATTGCCGGCGTGGTGGTCGGGCCCTCGTACCCTGGCTCCTCACCGTCGCGGGGGCGACGGTGAGGAGGTGAACCTTCGAGCCGGCATGCGGCGGCCCCCCGGTCGGGTGAAGCGGGCGGCCGTCAGTGGATTCGCGGCGAGCCGAATCGCACTGGGTCGAGGCTCAGAGCTGTCGAGCGCCTCGCCAGACGCCGTGAAGCGCTCGTGTTCGAGCTGACCGCCGTCGAGCCCCCGTGGCGACTGGCGTACCGGATCCTCGGACCACATTCGATCCTGCTCCCTGGGGGAGCGTTCGATATCTCCCGCCACGGCTCGGGCTCGTTGTTCCGGGCCTCGATTCGGTACCGGTTCGGTCGACTCACCCAACTGCTCTTCAATCGCCGCATGTCGGCGCTACGGCGCCATATGCGGGAGGAAGGGAAGCAGCTCAAGCACCTGGTCGAATCGGGCGCGCCCGCCGATGGCGACCGCTGACCGGGTCAGTAGCCGCGCTGCCAGTCGACGAGGTTGACCAGCGGCCGTCCTTCGAGCAGGGCGGCCAGGTTTTCGCAGAACAGCTCGAGTGGGCGCGATGACCGATGGTCGGCCCCACCCGATACGTGGGGGGTGATCAGCACCCGGGGGTGCGACCACAGCTCGGGGGGCGGGGGCCGCTCGAACTCGCCGACGTAGACGTCGAGGGCGACACCTCGCAGGCGGTCCAGACCATCGATGAGGGCGGCCTCGTCGACCACCTCGCCCCGGGCGACGTTGACGAGCACCGCGCCGTCGGGCATTGCGGCGAGCGCTTCCCGGCCGATCAAGCCGTGTGTCTCGGGCGTCCACTGGCTGCAGACCGCCACGAAGGTTGCGTCCGCCAGCAGCTCATGGAGCCGAGACGGGGGTGCCACCTCGGCGAAGCCCGGTGGCACCCGCTCCCCGGCGGCCTTCCGGGTTCCGATGACCCGCATCCCCAACGCGGAGCACAACCGCCCGACCTCCTGCCCGATGCCCCCGGTGCCGATGACGCACACCGTCTTGCCGGCGAGGAGCACCGGTCGGTAGCTCCGGCGGTCGAACGCACCACGCTGCCGGTCGTCGGCTGCGAGGTGCAGGGCGCGAGCGAAGTGGAGGAACGCCCCCACCACGTATTCGGCGATGGCCAGCGTGTTTCCGAGACCCCGGGACGTGGTGACCAGGACGTCGCTCCCCCACAGATCGCATCGCTGGAGGTTGCTCGCCCCGGCCGGCGTCTGGTGGAACCACTGAAGACGGGGTGCCCGGGCCCGCAGATCGAGCGGAACCGGGAAGCCTGCCAGGATCACGTCGGCGTCGGCGAGGACGGCGTCTCGCTCCGCTCGGGTGCCCGTGCCCGACGAGCCGGGCGGCAGATAGAGATCGGCGGTGTGGTCGCCCCAGGTCGCCCGCAGTTCGCCGTCGAACCACCCCGGTGTCTCCCGCACCGTGACCGACGGGTCGACCTCGGCGATGCGACGCCGTGCCTCCGCCGTCAGCGGCACCAGCGAGACGATGTGCAACCGTTCCCCTCCCTTGCTTCTTCGACAGCTGAGGCTCCCGAGCTTATAGTCGGCGGTGCATGGGGACCGAGGAGCCCGGCCGGAGCGTCGGTGAAACGAACGGTCCGACGCTGCGAGCGATGCAACGACGGACCCCCGTGTGGCAGGCACCCACCGACGTGCTCGATCTCATGGGGGAGGTCTCGGGAAACGAGCTGAACGGTTGGGGTGAGCCGACGGTCCGCCAACCGACGCTCGTCATGTGGGCCAATCCCCGAGCTCTCGCCCACGGCGCCGTTCAGCAACGCATGACCGAGGAGTTCGTGGCCCATCCCGAGCTTCGCCGGGTCCTCCGCCTCGACGATCACCATGAGCCAGGGGAGATCGCGTCGACACCCGTCGAACGGTCGCCCGAGGAGTGGCTGTCGGCGGTCACCACGTTCGCCACCGGCGACGATGGTCATCGGGTGGAGCTGGTCGGGATCACCGAACCGCGACGGGAGTGGTACTTCGACGGTCGGGAGTCGGCCCTGCCCTGGATCGTGGTGCTCGGCGTCGCCATGGACCACGAGCAGCTCGCCACCGCCCCCGAGCACACCTCGGCCCTCGAGGTCCACCGGCAGTACAACCGGGGCACGGCAGCCGCCCGAGCGCTGGCCGACTGGTTCCGGCGCCAGGGCTTCCAGGCCGAAGGCCACGGCGGGCCCGGCGCCGGGCCGATCCAGATGGTCCCGGCCGCCATCGCTGCCGGTCTGGGAGAGCTGGGCAAGCACGGCTCGATCATCAACCGGCAGCTCGGCTCGTCCTTTCGCCTCTCGGTGGTACTCACCGACGCGCCACTGCTGGCGACCGAGCCCGACAGCTTCGGGGTCGACGACTTCTGCTACGGCTGCCGGGTCTGCACCGACGCCTGCCCACCGGATGCCATCGCTCCGGACAAGCGCCTCGTCCGCGGGATCGACAAGTGGGCGGTCGACTTCGATCGATGCCTTCCCTACTTCGCGGTGAGCTACGGCTGCGGGATCTGTATCGCCGTCTGTCCCTGGTCGGCGCCGGGCTCGGCCCCCAGGCTGGCCGAGAACATGGCCCGCAAGCTCGCCCGCCGGCGAGCCGGGTCGGGATGATGCGGTGACGGCGACCTCGGTCTCGACCCCGGTCACCGACCGGAGGGGTTTACCTGCGGCGGGGATCGCGATGATCGGGTGGGCGGCGTCGGGGGTGATCGCCAAGGGGATCACCGAGCTGGGTGCGCTGTCGGTCGTGTTCTGGCGGATGTGGATCTATGCCGCGGTCGTCCTTCTGTTCCTCTGGTTGCGGGGCACGCCGCTGCGGTTGGCCTCGCTGCGGGTCTCCCTGCGAGGCGGCTTGGCGCTCGGTGCCGACATCATGCTGTTCTTCGTGTCGATCCGGCTGACCACGGTGGCCAACGCGACCGTCATCGGCTCGTGTCAACCGATCTTCATGCTGCTCATCGTCGGCCGGGTGTTCGGTGAGCGGCCCCGCAAGCTCGACTGGGCGTTGGCGACCGTCGCACTGCTCGGTGTGGCAATCGTGTTGTTCGGATCGAGCGGTCGGCCGGAGTGGAGTCCGAGTGGTGACCTGCTCGCGGTGCTCACGCTGGTGGCCTGGACGCTGTACTTCGTGTTCTCGAAACTGACCCGTGATCGGATCGACTCGGCCCAGTACACCGGGGCAACGGCGCTGCTGGCGGCGCTGGTCGCGACGCCGTTCGCGGTGCTGTCGGGCCAGGTGTTCGACGCCCCCTCCCCCAATGCCTGGTTGTGGCTGGTCATCCTCTCGATCGGTCCCGGCTTCACGTCGCACATGCTGATGAACTGGGCGCTCGGTCACATCCCGGCGTGGCTCGGCTCGACGCTCACCCTGGCGATCCCGGTCACGTCGACGCTGTTGGCGTGGGCCTTTCTCGGTGAGGGGGTCATCGCGGTCCAGTTCGTCGGCATGGCCGTGGTGCTCGCCGCGTTGGGCGCAGTCGTCAGCGGTCAGACCCGGGCGGCGTAGAAGGAGCGCACCACGTCGAAGGCCAGCTTTCGCTCGCCCTCCTCCGACATGAGGCCCTTGCGGTTGTAGCCGTCCTGGATCTCGGGCAGGACCCGAACCGGCGTCCGGAAGTCCTTCAGGATCCAGGGCGACAGTCCAGCGCACGCATCGCATCGCTCGATCATCTTCAACTGCTCGACGTAGACAGCAGCCTGGAACTCCTCGGTCCAGATCTCGTCGTCGTCGCCGTGGCGGCCCGCCTTGGCAGCGGCGCCGAGCTCGGAGAAGACGATCGGCTTGGCGAACCCGCTCGTCCAGCTGGTGCTGGCGATGTCGGCTCGCTCGCCGTAGTACCAGCCGAGGTACTGGTTCACGCCGATCACGTCGACGACCACCCCGAGGGGGTCGTCGATGGTGACCTCTTGGCCAGCCGGCGGATGGGTGAACAGGGCGGCGGTCACGAGACGGGTGGGGTCGAGCGCTCGGGTCCTCGCCGCCAGCGCGGCCAGGAAGTCGTTGCGGTCCGGTCCGGGCAGGGTCTCGTTGGCCACCGACCACAGCAGGACGCTGGCTCGACTCCGGTCGCGAACCACCAGCTCGGTGAGTTGGGCGAGAGCGTTGGCCTTCGTCGCCGGGTTGGCGAAGTCGATGCCCCAGTACACCGGGACCTCGCACCAGACCATGAGGCCGAGGCGGTCGGCCGTGCGGACCATCGCTTCGTCGTGCTGATAGTGGGCTAGCCGCGCGAAATTGGCATGAAGATCGTCGACCCAACCGAGCAGCGTGGCCGCATCATCGTCGCCATGAGCCCGCCGACCACCGGTCGGGCCCTCGCCGTGGAGCGAGATTCCCAGGAGGAAGACTGGCTCGTCGTTGACGAGTATGTCGGTGCCCTCGGTGGCGACGGTCCGGAAGCCCACCTCGTCGTCGACCACATCACCCTCACCACCGGCGGTGTCCGATCCGGTCGCCGGCACGTCCAGGCGGTACCGGACCGGATGGAGGACCGGCTCTCCCAGGGCCCAACGCCGGACTCCGATCGGATCGAGCTCGAATCGACCCGTATATCTGTGGCCGTCGGCGGCGGCGACCAGGTCGACCTCGACGCTCCGGTCGAGCCCGACCAGTTCGACG
>Ga0224508_10003128_pt1 | contig 13784 bp, 7 predicted proteins | sample SF_Jan12_sed_USG_4_FD_170157 | JGI IMG/M metagenome (GOLD analysis project Ga0224508, IMG submission 170157) | Sediment microbial communities from San Francisco Bay, California, United States - SF_Jan12_sed_USGS_21 | ecosystem: Environmental > Aquatic > Marine > Sediment | place: USA: California...
TCAACGCTCTGGCGATCCTCACCCGGCACGTTCTTCCGGCCGCAGACCCGGCCGCGCGACTGCCGGACCCGGTGGCCCTCTCTCCCGAGGCGCTCGGACGCTACGCCGGCAGCTACACCGACGGAGGAGAGGAGGTACGGGTACGGCTCGAGGACGACCGGTTGCTCGCCGAGGCCGAAGGCGCTCCGACGCTCGAGCTCACGCCGGTAGGCGACGGCACGTTCGTCGCCACCGTGGCCGGGCTCCTCGACATCCTCTTCGAGTTCTACGTCGGTTCCACGGGCGCAGTGGAGGGGCTCCGCACGACGTTCGGGTTCAACGAGAGCGAGCTCATCCGCGCGGGGTCCGACGACTCGGACGGGACTGCTCGACCACAGTGAGTCCACCGCTCCGGATGGGCCGAGCGTCGCGGTGGCTCACGCCCCTACTGTTTCTCTGCTCCTGCAGTCCGAGCGAGCCCCCACCTGCGGATGGATCGGACCCCGAAGCCCGGGTCAGCGCGATCCGCGAGCGTGTCGCCCGGGCCGAGAGCGTCGGCGATGTCGAGGGGCTCGTCGCCGCGTATACCGAGGACATCATCCTCCAGAACCCCTGGATCGCTCCCGTGGTCGGTCGGGAGGCCGTGACTGCCGTCATGCGAGAGCTGTTCTCGGACAACCGTCTCGAGACCGAATACACGAGCCTCGCACTGGACGTGACCGGCGATTCCGCGACCGATCGAGGCACCCTGATCCTCCGTGCCACCGCCGATGAGGGCGGTGAGTCGCAGGTGGACACTCTGCACTACCTGTGGAGGCTTCGGCGCGACTCGGCCGGGGAATGGGCGGTCGCCGTCGCCCTCAGCGGCACGAGCGGCCCGCCGGAGTTACGGCTCCCGACGCTGCCGAGGCCGACAGGGTCGCTCAGCATCGGAACGCTCGATCTGTTGGCGACCGACTCGACGCGCGCGGAGTCGCTCACCGAGGATCCGGCCGACTTTCGACAGGCCTCCGCTCAGGTGTGGTATCCGGCGCGGATCCCACCGGCATCGACCCCCAATCGCTATCGCACGCTTGCCGCGACCCGGGCGGCCGGGGAGTTCCTCGGTTGGCCTCCCTTCTTTAACAGCCTCTTCTCGCTCGTGGAGACGCACTCCCATGCTGGGGCCGCGGCCGACGACACGGCCGCACCGTACCCGGTCGTCCTCTATCACCATGGGTACGGCGGCTTCACTACCGTCCACACAGCGCTCATCGAGGAACTGGCGAGTCACGGCTACGTCGTCGCGAGCGTCGGCCACGCCTACGAATCCGCCCTGCTGCTGGGACCGGGCGGCGAAATCGTTCCGTTCGCACCCGACAACGCGGCCTACACGGCCCGTCTCGAGGAGGCGAACGGAGACCGGCAGGAGGCGATCAAGGACGCGATCGTTCGCGCCGGCTCAGCGGACGAACAGGCCGGACTGTACCGGGAGCTGCTCGAGGCGAGCCCGCTTCACGAGGAGAGCGTGGAGATCTGGACGGCGGACGGGGCGTTCGTGCTGGACATGCTGGAAGAGTTGAACGAATCGCCGGGGCCGCTTCAGGGCATGATGGATTTGAGTCGCGTGGGCGTCATCGGCCATTCGCTCGGTGGAGCCGCCGCCGGTCAGGCCGTCCTCACGGACGATCGCGTCGTCGCGGGCGTCGACCTGGACGGGTTCATGTTCGGGGACATGATCGACTCCGAGCTCACGAAGCCGTTCATGTTCGTGTCGGCTGCCCGATCCTGGGCCGGCGAGCTGGGGTCGGCCCTGCGCGTATTCTTCGAGCGTTCCGCCGGTCCGTCCTACGCGCTCGTCATCGAGGGCTTCGAGCACGCCACCTTCACGGACCTCCCCCTCTTCGAGGGCGCCTGGCCAGGTGAGGGGGACGCCGCCGCCGGCGTGCGGTCGATGGAAGTGCAGCGCGCCTACGCGACGGCGTTCTTCGATCGCCACCTGAAGGGACTCGACAGCGAACTGCTGGAGGGACCGTCGTCGCGTTTCCCGGAGGTCACGATCCGCGTCCGCTGATCCGGCCTTTCTGCTTGACGCGGCCCCGGGACCGGCTAGCTTCCCCGTCCACATCGGGGCGTGGCGCAGCCCGGTAGCGCGCCTGAATGGGGTTCAGGAGGTCGCGAGTTCAAATCTCGCCGCCCCGATATGTTGCACTCTTCTTCTTATCAAGCTTGAGGCGGGAGATCAGCGGATCGCGAAGCGATCGTAGCTAATCTCGCCGCCCCGATTGGCTTTCCGAGGTATCCCGCAGTCTTGCTCGCGGTTCGTGCTCGCGGTTGCGGGTCTATCAGGCCCGTTTCCGCCTCGCGAGCGCCTTCTGCATCTGTTGACCGTCGGGTTCGGTGGCGTTGACACCGAGGTCGCGCCAGACGTGTCCGTTCGGCTGCTCCCCGAACCAGAGAGAGGCTCGCCAAAGACGACTCAGGTTGACTCTGGGTATGGCCTTAACAGAAGTTCAGGATGGGCCGTGTCCGGTCGCCGCAACGAAAACTCCTGCAGCCCCCTGGCAATGCTCGCCGTCTCCGACGGGTCGAGCACGGCTCCGGACGGGGACGCGCCCGCATAGACGCCGGTGCGATTCTTTTGCCCATCAGCGGTAGCAGTCCAGAAAGGAGAAGCGGACATGAAGCGGCAACGATGCTTCGGTCTCACCACTGTTCTGTTCCTGATTTTTGCCGTGCCCGTGTTGGCTCAGGAGGGTGCCATCAGCGGTACGGTCACCGACGCCGCGAGCTTGCAACCAATCGATGGTGCGCAGGTCTTCGTGGTCGGTACCGCGCGCGGGGTCCTCACGAATTCGGCGGGCGGATACAACCTTAGACTACCTGCCGGTACGCACACGGTGCGCGCTCAGTACCTCGGCTACGAGGGCAGCGAGGCCAGCGTCACGGTCGGCGCTGGCGAGACCGTGAGCCTCGACTTCTCGCTCCAGGTGGGTGGCCTGTCGGTAGATGAGCTCGTCGTGACGGGCACGCGTACTCAGAGGTCGGCTCTGGAGACGACGGTTCCCGTGGATGTTCTCACGTCGCTCCAGATCCAGCAGTCACCGCACACCGAACTCAACCAGGTGATCCGGGACATCATTCCGTCCTTCAACGCCTCTCACCAGACGATCTCGGACGGAACGGACCACGTGAATCCGGCCAGCCTCCGGGGTCTCGGGCCGGATCAGGTGCTGGTCCTGATCAACGGGAAGCGTCGTCACCACAGCGCGCTCACACACGTAAACGGGACGTTCGGTCGCGGAACGGTCGGCGTCGATCTGAACGCCATTCCGCTGGCGGCGGTCGAACGGATCGAGGTCCTGCGTGACGGCGCCGCGGCTCAGTACGGGTCCGACGCGATCGCCGGGGTCGTGAACGTCGTTCTGAAGGACGACACCGATGTTTTCGCGGCCAATCTCCGCGGTGGTTTCACCGGTGAGGGGGATGGAGAGCAGGTCGGCGGTGACGCGAACTTCGGTTTTGAAATCGGGGAGCGGGGCTACCTCAACGTCACGGGCGAGTATCTGAACCGCGAGCGGACGGACCGCTCAGACCCCTATCAGGGTGCCATCTTCTTCTCTGACAGGGCTCAGGACGACGCCGAGATCGCCTCGCGCGGGCTGACGCGAAAAGAACTCAGCATGAGGACCGGCCAAGGCGAAGCGGTGGTCGGAAGTGCGTTCTTCAACGGCGCGTTCGGCATCGGTGACGAGGCCGAAATTTACACCTTCGGCGGGATCACACACCGCAATGGCATCGCCACAGGGTTCTATCGACGACCCATCCAGGAAGAGCGGGTCGTCTTCGAGTTGTATCCCAACGGGTTCCTGCCCGAGATCAATACCGAGCTCGGGGATCAGTCCTATGCCGCCGGGCTTCGAGGGAAAAAGGGTGCCTGGGACTTCGACTTGAGCGTGAACCACGGTTCGAGTTCGTTCCAATTCAACATCGAGAATACGAACAATGCTTCGATCGGGGCGGCGAGCCCGGTCACGTTCGATGCAGGCAGCCTCGGATACAGCGAGACGACGGGGAATCTGGACGCCGTCCGGCTGATCGATACCGACGGCAAGCTCAAGTCACTCTCTCTCGTGCTGGGCGCGGAATATCGGCTTGAGAACTACCGCATCGGCGCCGGGCAGTTCGAGTCGTACAGCCTCGGGAACGGTGGAGACATCCCGGGTGTGGACTTCGACACGACATCGACCGGTGCCCCCAAGGCGGCGGGATCTCAGGTCTTCCCGGGCTTCCAGCCGGCCAACGAAGTCGACCGCAACCGTAACAGCGTCGCGGCCTACGCGGGACTCGAGTCCCAGTTCTCCGATGCGTTCCAACTCGACATCGCGGGTCGCTATGAGAACTACAGTGACTTTGGCGGCACCTTTAACGCCAAGGTGGCCGCACGACTCGAGCTGTCCGAGGAGATCGCACTCCGGGGTGCGGTGAGCAGTGGCTTCCGGGCTCCGTCGCTCAACCAGCTATGGTTTAACAACGTCAGCACGCAATTCGTGCTGGATGCGGCAACCAACGAACTCGTTCCGGCAAGAGTGCTTACCGGTCACAACAAAGACCCGGTAACAAAAGCGTTTGGCGTACCGGACCTGGAAGAAGAGACGTCCGTAAACTTCTCGGCGGGTGCGACCTGGAGACCGATGAACAACCTCTCGGTCACCGGCGATCTGTACTACATCGACATCAACAACCGAATCGTGCTCTCAAGCCGATTCTCCACAGGCGATGCGAACATCGGCATGGACGTGGCCGACATTCTGGCGCCGTTCGCTTCGCTCGGCGTGTCGCAGGCACAGTTCTTCGCGAACGCCGTCGACACCGAAACGTTCGGTGTGGACATCGTGGCTAACTACCTTACGCAGCTCGCCGACGGGTCACTGAACCTCACCGCGTCGTTGAACTTCACAGATACCGAGGTGAAGTCGATCAACGTACCGCAGTCGATGGCCGACCGGTTCACGTCGGGAGACACAGACGCCATCGCCGGAGTGCTCTTCAATCGTGAGGAGCGCAATCGACTGGAGACCGCGCTGCCCCGTCAGGCAGGGACGGTTTCGGGACGTTGGACACGTGACAGGTTCAACGCAGGCGTCCGGGCGAACTACTTCGGTGACGTGCTATACCGGCCGACGAACCCGGACAACGACGAGGACTTTGGCGCCAAGACGCTGTTCGACGTCGACATCGGGTACGAGATCCAGCAAGGCGTAATGCTGATCATCGGGGCCAATAACATTTTCAATACGTTCCCGGATCCGCACCTGAAGGACGCGAACTACAGCAGCGGCAACTTCCCGTACAGCCGTCGCGTCACGCAGTTCGGCATGAACGGTGGGTTCTACTACGCGCGGGTCGCGTTCACTCTCGGTACGTGATCAAGTCGTGCCCGTGCGGTGGCTTTCTTGCCTCCGTGCGGGCGCTTGGCCCGTCGTTTACGGAGTCGCCCTCGGGCGGCTCCGTTTCTATTGGTGGGCGAACTGTCACGCCTACTGTCACAGAGTGAGGAGGAGCGTACGGAAGTGTACTGAAGTCAAAACGGCCAAATCGGTGTGTACTGAGGTGTATCGAAGTGTACGGGTGCTGCGCCGGTTGAATGGGGTTCAGGAGGTCGCGAGTTCGAACCGAGTCGAACGAAGTGAGCGAGCTCGGCGAAGCCAATCTCGCCGCCCCGATTGGGTTTCCGAGATCTGAGGGTCGGCCACTCGCGGTTTCCACTCCGGGTTGGTCGGCCCTTCGTCTTTCCAGCACGCTCCTAATCCGGTCGCATGGAGCACCCGACACTTGAGACTCATCCGGGTTCGTGGACTCGGCCGTGCATGCGCCCCATACTTCCTGGGTGGACGCACAACGGGATTCTAGGTCCTGCCCACACCTCTGTGACGGAGCCGGTATGAGAATGACCCGGGGCGTCGTTTCAGCCTGCCTGACACTTCTAACGGTCGGTGCGCCTGCAGTCGCCCAGGACCTCTCCGAGGTTTGCCCGGATGCGGAAGACGGCACGGGCGCGCTCCAGGGATTGTTGTCCGACGCGAATGCCCAGATGGGCCTTCCGGGCGCGACCGTGGTCGCTCGCTGGACCATCGACGGAGCGCCCGGACGGGCAGAGGGTCAGACCTCGATCGACGGCAGCTTCACCCTATGCAGTTTGCCGCTTGAGACCGAGTTGGCCGTCCTCGGAATGGTCGGCTCGGTTTCCGGCGTCCCGCTCGCCGTCATGCTCACGGACCACATCACGCGACGGGAGGTCCAGCTATCGCTGACCGGCACTTCCGCCGCCGGTGCGAGCGGGGAGCAGATGCTCGCCTGCTTTGGCGCTCCCGACTCCGCGCTTCGCAATCAGGTCGCCGAGTTCGTGCGCTGTGACATCCGGTGGAGGGGGCTGAAGAGCTGCCCGAGGGAGAATCTCGGCCGTGTGAGCACCATGGCGCGCGCCTTCCGGGCGGCAGACATGCCAGGGTGGCTCGAAGAGCTGATCGAGAAAGCCAGGGAGCTCGGGGCGAACGCCCTGGTCGACTACGAGAGAGCAGAAGGGGCGGGGGCCCAGCTGCGCTCGGCACAGGCCGTTCTCATCAAGGTGGATCCGGCGAGCTGCTGACCTCGATGGCCCCAGGCGGCGCCGAGCGAGCTTGGCCGGATCACGCAGCGATCGCGGGCAGCTGCAACGAACGGGCGCCGTGACGAGACAAACGACCTGTCACGCCTACTGTCACAAAGTGTGCAGGAGTGTACGGAAGTGTACTGAAGTCAAGACGGCCAAATCGGTGTGTACTGAAGTGTATCGAAGTGTACGGGTGCTGCGCCGGTTGAATGGGGTTCAGGAGGTCGCGAGTTCGAACCGAGTCGAACGAAGTGAGCGAGCTCGCCGGATCGCGAAGCGATCGTAGGCAATCTCGCCGCCCCGATTATCCGAAAGCCCGCGGATAACGTGGGCTTTCGTGCATCTGGGACCTAATCGAATGTTTCCCTGTTTGACCTAACTGTCGCGGCTGTCGGTGTCGCCGGTGGGTCGACAGCCGAGCTCTAGCCTCCGCCTACGGGCCCCAGGTAACGGTCGAGGAAGAGGAGGGACTCACGCATGACCTCGGCCATGGGCAGGAGGTGGCCCGCCTCGGAAACGACAGGGTGCTTCTGCCCTTCCGGGGTACCGAGTAAGTCGAAGAAGGGACGAGCGTTGGTCTCGAGTGGGAGCAGCGCGTCGAGCCGCCCGCTCAACATGAGGATGGGAACGCTCGTGCGGGGAATGAAGAAAACGGGGTCGATCTCGGGCTGCCGACGGTACCCAAAGAACCCCGCCACATCGAGAATCCCCGCCTTGAGCCGCGGCTCAAGCGCCAGAGGGAGAGGCCCTTCCATGGCGCCCCAGCTCCAGCCGTAGTAGGCGAGGGCATCCGCGTCGATCTCATCTCTCGTTTCAAGATAGTCGACGGTTCGACGCACATCCTGTACCTGCTGGATCCTCCGCTCGCGCTCGAGGATGCTCCCCCCCGGAGCGTCGAACCGGTCATTACGCTCAAGCGTTCCCTTCAGCACCGGGAACGCCAGGGCGCGGCCGCTCTGTACGATGAAGTTAGGGTGCAGATTGACGGCCTGGTCGATCGAGGTGTAGACCAGATTCGCCGAGCCGCCCCAGTAGACCACCGTCTGAAGCGGATCCGTGGCCGTCAGTGGGAGATAGAGATGGAGAAGGACGCGTTCATCCCCGTAGGCCGCGTCGAAGGAGATGAGCTGACGAATCCAGTGACGCGTGGTGTCGGCTTCTACCACCGTCGAGTTCAACTCCCCTCGGTCGTAGGCATACGCGCGCCGGTAGACTTCGAACACCTCATCGTCCACGGTCGGTATGTTCGGAGAAACCACGACCGTCCTCGCGGCCTCCGGAGCTAACGCGGCCTGGAGTCCCGGACCGTCTTCCTGATACCGCGCGAGTCGGAAACCGTTGGTGGGCGAGCGATCGAAGGCCGGCTGGGTATACTGGCTGCTAAGCACGTCCACACCGACATAGTCGGGGTCTGTCCATCCGCCTCCGAGCATGTATCGGTCTTCGCCGACCACGTTGAACACCCACTCGCGCGCGTTGCCTGCCATGTCGAAGGTGCCGAAGGGGCCCATTCCCGTGTACTCGCCCACAAGCGCCGGTCCGTCGCCCGCGAAGTTGCTTAGGGGAAGCATGTATGGGAGGGAGAGCCCCGTCCCGTAGGCCCGGCGCCAATGGTGGACCGATGGGAGGGATTTGCCTGCGAACTTGGCGTAGGCCGCGGCCTCGTACCAGCTGACTCCCGTGACCGGGTAATCGTCCTGTCCGTCCGGGTAGTTCGCGACCTGCCACGTGCTGGGGCCCGGGCGGCCCGTCTGGTCGACGAATTGCTCCATCGCCTCGTCCCTGGACAGGGTGCGGCCGTCGAGCACGAACGGGTGCTCCCAGTACTGCGGATTCCTGTAGCCGCCGGCGTCGACGAACGTTTGGAACTCCTGGTTCGTCACCTCGAAGCGGTCGATGTAGAAGTCCTCGAGTGCGTGCGCCGTGCCGTCGATGGTTACTTCCAAGCCCGGCACCCGGACCATGTTTTCCGGGGCCTCTCCCTCGAGGTCGAGCGTGACGAGCGGGAAGGTGGTCAGCCAGTCCACCCCACCCACACCCAGCGGCGCCAGGTACGAGGCCTGATATCCTTCGGCCTCGATCATGAGTAGCGGGTTCGGGTACGGTAGACGGAACGTCTCGATAGGTGTGGTGCCCAGGGACTCCCAGGGCGTGTCGTCGCTGCTTCCGTAGGGTCTTCGAAGCACTCGGGCCCCTGACGGCTCGGTTCGGAGAGAGCCCATTGTCCAGGCGATCAGAGGCCACATTTCCTCCAAGGCCGGCTCGTCAGGTGCGACCCCTTCCGCGTGCCTCAGCACGACCCAGGCGCTGTCGTAGAGCCCTTCCCGGGCCAACTCTTCGATCTCCGCGAGAGCGTCCTGTAGTACCCACTCCCGGTCCCCGCCTCCAAGCACGCCGGACGCCCATAGGCCGCTGGCCAGCAGTGCGACGGCCGCCACCGCGGCACCGCCCCACCACCTTGCCGTTCTCCCCACGCCACCCGACGGCGCGACCACGCTACTGGCCCTCGGTAGGCACCGCTCCAGGGCGCCTGCAAGCTCTTCGGCCGAGGCGAAGCGATCTGCCGGCGCCTTCTCGAGAGCCCTCATGACGACGGCCTCGACCTCCGCCGGTACTTCGGGCCGGAGCGAGCGGAGGGGCGCTGGCGCCTCGCTCGTGATCACGTGCATGAGGGCCATCGCATTCGCGGCGTCGAACGCCTGCTCACCCGAGAGCATCTCGTAGAGGACGGCACCCAGCGACCACACGTCGCTCTCCGCGCCGACGTCCTCGCCGTGTACCTGCTCGGGCGACATGTACGACGCAGTCCCCAGCGTCGAGCCCGTCTTAGTGAGGCGTGTAACGCCTGCTAGCTTCGCGATGCCAAAGTCGAGGACCTTCGCCAGTCCGTCCCCCGTTATCATGACATTCGCCGGCTTGACGTCTCGGTGCACGATCCCGGCGGCATGCGCCTTTGCCAGTCCACGAGCGCACTGTGATGCGATCTCCAGCGCTTCCCCGATCGCCAGGGGACCACGGTCGATGCGCTGCTTCAGTGTCTCGCCATCGTAGAAGGCCATCGCGATGAACATCCGGCCGTCGGGATCAGAGTCGATCTCGTAGATCGTGCAGATATTCGGATGGTCGAGGGCGGAGGCCGCCTGGGCCTCGGTCGTGAAGCGTTGACGTGCTTCGTCATCGCTGGTCATCTCGGGGGGAAGGAACTTGAGCGCGACGTGACGGTTGAGTCTCGTATCCAACGCCTTGTGCACGACGCCCATTCCGCCCCGCCCGAGTTGCTCGAGGACCTCGTAGTGCGAAACGCGCGTGCCCTCCACCGGCTCAACCTCCCCACGGTGTTCCCTCAGAGGAATGCTAGCAGCCTACGCCATCAACGTAGGCTGGACCGAGACGGGCTCGCCACTCCGGGGGGGATCGTCCGTACCCACCGGCATTCCAGTCTGAGGCTCGGCGACAAATCGTCAGGAGCGGGTTCGACGGCCTTGTCGCCGTCAACGTCGACGCGGTTCTCCTCAACGCCAAGCCCGTTAGGCGTCAACACCCGTTGCAGTCCTGGCCAACGCGATGATCTTCTCACGAAGTTTCGGCGATGGCATCGCGCGGCCACTCAAGATCTCGCGTGCCCAGCGCTCCGAAATACCACACCGCTCGGAGACCAGCCGCAAAGGAAATCGCTGGCAACGAACCCAGTCCCGTGGCTCGAAGACCTGTCCCGCCTACTGTCACAGGGTCCAATCGGACCCGATTCACGACCCTTTGACCCACCCGTCCGCTAACCTGACGGGTGAGAACTCGCCCAGATCTTTGACCTCCGTACACGTCAGTAAACTCCTCCTCCCTCTGTGACAGTAGGGGGTGACAGTTCTTCGCGGCACGGGGTCCTCGGTTGCGGTAGTGGGTCAGTTTGAACTGCTACGAAAAAAGCGATCTTCCCGCCGATTCCTTAGATTTCGATTCTATTCGGAGGACGGAAAGGAGCGGGAGATGGGTGGAGCAAGCGACACGCTCACGGCGAAAACCAAGAAGGAACTGGAGCGGAAGGCGCGCGAGTGGCTGAGCGGTCCGCGCGAGCAGGGATGGGGTGTTCGGCAGGACTGGGACTCAAAGCGGGCCAAGAAGAACGAGGACGGGGAGTGGGAGATCACCGTCTCCGTCCACACCTAACACATATGACCGACGAGAAGAAGCCCGCCAAGCTCCGTTCCGACGTGAGCTAGCTCCGCAGCTGATGTCCCACCCCATCACCGGTCGCAGCCAGTCAACGCGTGGCGTTCGACTACGCGGTGGCGCGCCAGAACCCTTCTAGGACCCCACCGTCAGGCGACGCTTGGAGCTTGTCGAAGGCGCGGTTCCGGATCTGCCGGATCCGCTCGCGAGTGACGCCCAGAAGCGAACCGATCTGCTCCAGCGTCAGCTCCTGACTGTCATCCAGCCCGTAATAGAGCACCAGAATCTTGCGCTCGCGCTCGGTCAGGTAGCGCTCGAACATCTTCTCGAGAAACTCGCGGCGGGCGTTGCCTTCCACGTCCTCTTCGATGTCGCCCTCGTCCGTCCCGCCGAACCGCTCACCGAACGACGAGCTGTGGCGGTCGGACTTGTCCAGCGGCGCGTCGAGGCTGAGCTCGGCCGAGGCCACGCGGCGCAGCGCCCGCACCGTCTCCATTCGCTCTTCCATCTCCTCGGCGATCTCCCGATCGGTCGGGGAGCGCCCCAGCTTCTGCGTCAGCCGCGTCTCGGTGCGCGAGAGCTTGACCAGATTGGAGTTCTGGTTCAGCGGGATCCGAACAGACCGGGTCTGCTCGGCCAGGGCCTGGAGCGCGGTCTGTCTGATCCACCACACCGCGTACGAGATGAACTTCACGCCCCTGTCGGGATCGAACTTCTTGACGGCCTTGAGCAGCCCCTCGTTTCCGATGCATACGAGCTCGGCCATGGTGAGACCGCGGCCCTGATATTTCTTCACGTAGGAGATCACGAACCGCAGGTTAGCCGTTACCAGGCGCTCAGCGGCTTGCTGGTCGCCCGCGCGTGCCTTTCGCGCGATCTCACGCTCGGTCTTGGGGTTCCCGATCAGTGGATACCGCTCCACGTCCCGCAGGTACTGATCGAACGAGTCCAGCGCACGAGTATCGACGAACATGCGCTGTTGTCTTGTCGCGGTCTTGGCCATAAGGAATGGAATCCCGGATCAGCTCGATTGGTCCGGGATCTCGGCCTCGGAGCAAAAAGCCTCGCTAGCGGGGGCATCAACCGAAACGCGATTGATATGAACGTAATAAAATAGGGGTCTCGTCCAGAAACCGCAGCCGGGTCTCTAATCGGACGCGTCGGTCGTTCCCGGAACGGTTCCCGACGCTCCCCCCAGGCGCTGAATTGTATCGAAGTGTTCGCGTGCCGCGCCGCTTGAATGGGGTTCAGGAGGTCGCGAGTTCGGTCGCGAAGCAGAGCGAGGACACGTAGCGCCCGGAGCTCCGTCTCGCCGCCCCGATTGAGATCTGCTTACGCTGGGGTGAGTTTTGCGGTGACCTTTCTCACCCAGCCGCATCCTGGACCAATTTTGGTGCCGCTAGCTACACCTCTAGCGCGTCCTGGGCACACCGCGCAGATCGTGGCTGGAAATGGAACTAGCCGATGCCAGACTTGTTTGACGTGGCCAGTGCGATGGCGAATGGCCCACTCGGAGCCATTGGGGTTATCTCAACATTCCCCCTTCATCCTCCCACCGGGCTTCTGCGTCATCGTCGATTCCGCGGTTCTCGGCGACACCACCGGCGATACGAATCTCCAGGCGTGAGTGGGCATCCCGAAGTGCTCGCTCCACGGTCTCGGGCGCGTCCGCCAGTGCGAAGATGAACCCCAGGTAACGGTTCCCTCGCGGTAACGGATCGATGTGCCGTCCAACGGGTGCGGTGATCGACACCTCCTGCACTTCCGGCACCAGCTCGGCTGCGTCGACACCGTCAATGGACGTCAAAACGCCAGCGAATGGAATGGGGATCATCATGACTCCCGAGGCGGGCCCCTCAGGCTGGTGGGGAAGTGGGCGGCCGAGGGCGTGGAGCAGAACCAGCTCCTCCAGCGCGGTGCCAGTTCGGTAACGGAACAGGCGAGCGCACAATCCACCGATCGTCCGCGGCGCGATCTCGATCGGCCACGCGCCCTGATCGTTGATCCGGAGCTCGGCGTGTATCGGGCCCTCACGCAGACCAACGAGGGCTGTCACTTCCGCAACGACCTCCTCGATTCCCTGCTGGACGTCGGGCGTCAGACGCGAGGGCGTCACGAACATCGTCTCCTCGAAGTACGGTCCGACGAGCGGGTCGGGCTTGTCCAGGATGGCGAGGGTCCTTAGCTCGCCGTTTACGAGGATCCCTTCCAAGGCCACCTCATCCCCCGGGATGTAGCCCTCGACGAGGATCGGGCCCGTACCTCCAGACTCCTCGGTGGCCCGGCGGGCCTCCGCGACCGCGAGCACAAGCTCCTCGGGGTTGTTGGCTCGAACCACTCCGCGGCTCGCCGAAAGCTCCACCGGTTTCACGACGCAGGGGAACTCCAGATCGTGGGTCAGCGCCGGTGGCTCGATCTCGAGCGGGTACGTGCGGTACCAGGGAGACGGCGTCTCGGAGGTGGCGAGGGTCAGACGGAACCGGTCCTTGCGACGACAGGTCTCGACCGAGTCAGGCGAATTGCCGGGAAGCTCGAGTGCAACCGACACCGCCGCCGCCAAGCGCGTACCCGCATCCTCGGCAGCCACCACGGCGGAGAGCGGTCGGTCTTCGGCGAGCCGGCGGATTGCCTCGACCGAGCCACCCACGTCATCGAAGTCCAGCTCGATGGTGGATCCATACACCTCGTCGGCCAGCGTGCTTCGGTAGTCCGAGCCCACCGTCACGTCGACCTGGAGTCGCTCGGCGGCAGACAAGAAATCCTCGGCCCGATAGCTCGAGGAGGAGAGTAGGAGGAGGATGCGTTGGCGACCCTCGATCGTCACCGCGGTCTATGTGGCCGGCTGGATGCATCTCATCGGCGCAAAGTTCACGCAGATCTGTTCCAGTTCCTCCGGCTGCAGCGCCTCGTCAAATAGGCCGCACGAGCTGTCGACTTCCAGATACCGGCAGGAAGGACAGGCGCCGAAGAGACACCCGCCCCGCTCGCTTGCCAGGTGTTCTAGTAC
>Ga0224508_10003130_pt1 | contig 13779 bp, 14 predicted proteins | sample SF_Jan12_sed_USG_4_FD_170157 | JGI IMG/M metagenome (GOLD analysis project Ga0224508, IMG submission 170157) | Sediment microbial communities from San Francisco Bay, California, United States - SF_Jan12_sed_USGS_21 | ecosystem: Environmental > Aquatic > Marine > Sediment | place: USA...
GTGTTCTCGCGGCCGGTATAGGCGTTCAGGTGGCCGCCCACCGCCTCGATCTCCTCGGCGATGTCGCGCGCGCTGCGCCGTTCGGTCCCCTTGAACGCCATGTGCTCGAGCAGGTGCGCGATGCCGTTGGCCTCGGCGGGCTCGTGGCGCGTGCCGACGCCGACCCAGGCGCCCAACGAGACCGTCTCGGCCTGTTCGACCCGATCGGTGGCCACGGTCAGGCCGCCGGACAGCTTTTCCACACGAATCGTCATGCCACGCCCTCGGCCGCGCGGACCTCACGGATCTCGCCCTGGACCGCGGCCAGATCGTAGGGCAGGACGGTACAACGCTCGGCGCGCTGGTAAAGGTCGGCGAGGCGCGCCGGCAGGGCCGGCCTATGGCCGCAGGCCCGTTCGACCGCGTCGGGGAACTTGGCCGGATGGGCGGTCGCCAATGCCACCACCGGAACGGCCAGGTCCAACGCCTTGGCCCGCGCCGCGGCGATTCCCACGGCGCTGTGCGGATCGACCAGCTCGCCGGTCTCGCGTTGAAGCCGGGCGATTTCGGCCAGCGTCCCGTCGTCGTCTAGCCGCGCGCCGTCGAAGATCGCCAGCGCCTCGGCGCCGCGCGCCGCGCCGAGGTCGAGCCGGCCCGAGGCCCGGAACCCCTCGAGGGCCGCCGCCACCGCCGCGCCGTCCCGTCCGAAGACGTCGAACAGCAGGCGCTCGAAGTTGCTGGAGACTTGGATATCCATCGAGGGCGAGAGCGTCGGCTCCACCGGGGCCGTTTCCATGACGCCGCTCTCCAGGAAGCGGGTCAGGATGTCGTTGCGGTTGGACCCGACGACGAGCTGCGCCACCGGCAGGCCCATCTGCCGCGCCGCATAGCCGGCATAGACGTTCCCGAAGTTGCCGGTCGGCACGGCGAAGGCGATCCGCCGCTCCGGCGCGCCCAGCGCCACGGCAGCGACAAAATAATAGACTGTCTGGACCAGGATCCGCGCCCAGTTGATCGAGTTGACCGCCGAGAGCGCCATCTCCTCGCGAAACGCGGTGTCGTTGAACATCGCCTTGACCAGATCCTGGCAGTCGTCGAAGCTGCCCTCGACCGCGATATTGTGCACGTTGGGCGCGTCGACCGTGGTCATCTGGCGGCGCTGTACCTCGGACACGCGGTCCTTGGGGTGCAGGATGAAGATCTCGATCCGCTCGCGGTCGCGGCAGGCCTCGATGGCGGCCGAGCCGGTGTCGCCCGAGGTGGCGCCAACGATGGTCACCCGCTCGCTGCGCTTGGTGAGGACATAGTCGAAGAGGCGCCCGACCACCTGCAGCGCGTAGTCCTTGAAGGCCAGCGTCGGCCCGTGGAACAGCTCCATCAGCCAGGTATTGCCGTCCAGCTGCTTCAGGGGCGCCACCGCCTTGTGGCCGAAGCCCGCGTAGGCCTCCTCGACGATCGACCGAAGCTCAGCCTCGGGAATCGCCCGGCCGACGAAGGGCCGCATGATCCGGAACGCAATCTCGGCATAGCCGAGACCGGAAAATCCCCGGATTTCCGTGGCCGAGAACTGCGGCCAGGTCTCGGGGACATAGAGCCCGCCGTCGCGGGCCAAGCCCGCGAGCAGCACCTCGTCGAATTCGAGCACCGGGGCGCGGCCCCGGGTGGAGACGTACTTCATGACCCCGCCCATGCAAAATGGCGCGCTAATCTAGACGCCGGGCACCGGGGCGGCAAGCGATGTGGCGGCAGGTCGAAGACAGGCCCTAGCCGGCGGCCCCGCGCACTGTCCCCAGGCAGGCGGCCATGAGATCGAGATAGTACTGCCGGTCCTTGGTGGCCGTCTCCTTCTCGCTCTGGGCGACGCGCTCGAAGAGATAGGCGGCGAGGCCGTATTCGCTCTCCGGATAGGCGCCGCTGCCGATCAGCTCGCCCAACACGCCCGCCGCCGAGCCGGTCGCCTTGGCCGCCATCTTGCCGAGACCTGAAACTGCCATCTGGATGATCTCCTCCCGTGTGCCCCACCACCAAAGAGATGGGGCCGTAAGCCGACTCAGTCCAGATACCGTCTCCTAAGGTGCGCCTCGAACACCTTCGGGTCCAGCGGCCTGCCCGTTGCTTCGGTCAGGAGGTCGTCGGCGGAGAGTAGCGAGCCCTTGGCATGCACGTGCTCCTTGAGCCAGGCCATGAGCGGCGCGAAGTCGCCCCGGCCGATGGCCTCGGGGATCTCGGGCACGGCGGCCGTGGCCGCGGCGTAGAGCTGGGCGGCGGTCATGGCGCCCAGGGTGTAGGTCGGGAAATAGCCCCAGGCGCCGTCGTACCAGTGGATGTCCTGCAGGCAGCCGAGCCGGTCGTCGGGCGGCGTCAGGCCGAGCAGCTCCGCCATGGCCTCGTTCCAGGCGCCGGGCAGGTCGGCGGGCTCCAGGTCGCCCGCGATCATCGCCCGCTCGAGGCGGGTGCGCAGGATGACGTGGGCCGGATAGGTCACCTCGTCGGCGTCGACCCGGATGAAGCCGGGTTCGACCCGGTTGGCGAGCCGGAGCAGGTTGTCGGCCTGCCAGGCCGGGCCGCTGCCGCCGAAGGCCTCGGCGGCCAGCGGCGCCATGAAGCCGGCGAAGGCGGGACCGCGGCAGACCTGCATCTCGACCAGCAGCGACTGGCTTTCGTGCAGCGCCATGCCGCGCGCCTGGCCGACCGGCTGCAGGCGCCACTCGGCTGGCAGGCCGCGCTCGTACATGGCATGTCCGGTCTCGTGCAGCACGCCCATCAGCGCCTTGGCGAAGTCGGCCTCGTCGTAGCGCGTGGTGATGCGAACGTCGTCCGGCACGCCGCCGCAGAAGGGATGCAGGGACCGGTCGAGCCGGCCGTGGTCGAAGTCGAAGCCGACCGCCGCCATGAGCCGGCGGCCGAGCGCCTCCTGGGCCGCCTCCGGAAACGGCCCTTCGGGAGCGAGCGGCGCGCCCGCCGCGGCCTGGCGCTCCTTCACCTCGCCCAGGAATCCGGGCAGGAAGGCCGCGAGGTCGTCGAAGACCGGGGCGATGCGATCGATCCGGCCGCCCGGCTCGTACTGGTCCAGCAGCGCGTCGTAGGGCGACAGGCCGAGCGCGTCCGACTTGGCCTCGGCGGCCTCCCGCGTCAAGCCCAGGACCTCTTTCAGGGCCGGCAGCACGGCGGCGAAGTCGTTATCGGGCCGCGCCTTGCGCCAGGTCATCTCGCAGGCCATGGTCGCCTTGGCCAGCGCCTCGACCAGGCCGGCATCGAGCGCCGTGGCGTGGCGCCACTCGCGGCGCATCTCGCGCAGGTTGGCCTGGCGCCAAGGGTCGAGCGCGCCCGCCTCCGCCTCGGCCGCGGCGAAGAGGTCGCTCAGCTCCTCGTCCGTCGAGGTCTCGTGGCAGACCACCTCGAGCACCGCCAGCTGCTCGCTGCGCGCGCCGGCGCCACCCTCGGGCATCACCGTCGCCATGTCCCAGTGCAGCACCCCGGCGGCCTCCTGCAGGGCATAGAGGCGGCGGAAGCGGGCTTCGAGGTCCTGATAAGCGGTCATGGCGGCTCCCTCGCGACCGGTCTGCTGGCGTCGCCGCCCTTCATAGCGGCTGGCGCCGGCCGATTCCAGGGTGCCGCCCACACTCGGGCCCTTTAAGTCGCTCTTAAGCGTCAATCCCCACTATGGCGGATCGCGGTCGGCCCAGGGGGGCCGCCGCCCGGCAACGCGGGAGGCAGATCATGGCGCTCGATCCGCACAGCAATCTGGCCGTCTTTAGCACGATCGGCGAAGCGGTCATGCTGATCAGGACCCACATCAAGCCCTACGTCGTTCTGGTTCTTCTGGTGACCCTGCCCTGGGCCGCGGCCGCCGCCCTGGGCTATTTCGACGACTTGGGGGCCTATGCCGCGCAGGCCGCCGACGGCCAGGGCGGCTACAGCCTGGAAGGCTATCCGATCGGCACTCTCCTGATCCTGTGGACCGGCAGCTTCTTCATCATGGTCGTCTTCGGCATCTTCTGGTACCGCTACGTGCTGCTCGGTGCGGAGGGCGCGCTCAAATTCGGCCTCGGCCAGTTCAACGGCATGTTCTGGCGCACCACCGGTTATGGCCTGCTGCTGCTGGTCGTCTGCCTGGTGGCTCTCGCCGTTTCGACCGTGGTCGTCTCGCTGGTCGGCGGCGTGGTCGGCGCACTGCTCGGCGCCGCCGCACAGCCGGCCGTCCTCATCGTCATCATCGTGCCCCTCGTGCTCGTCGCCTATGCCGCGCCGCTGGCCTTCATGGCCCGGCTGTCCCTGCCCTTCCCGGCCGTGGCCTTGGGCGAAGGCCTGTCCTTCGGCGAGTCGTGGTCGCGCACCCGGGGCTCCACCTGGCGCTTGGTGGGGGCCTTCCTGACGGCGAGCCTCCCCGTCGCCCTGGTCGGCTACGCGCTGACCTTCGGCCTGTACTACGTCCTGTTCGACATCAATATCTGGAACCCGGCGCACGCCGCCGCGGCGACCGACTATTGGTGGGTGACCCTGTTGATGAGCCCGGTGATGTATGTTCCGGTGGCGCTGTGCCTGGCCATCGTCGCGATCGCCTATCGGGATCTGGGGAGCAGCCCGGCGGCGGAGACGGCGCCCGGGGTCCACTTCGCCCGGTGAACGGGCGCCCGCGGCCGGGCGTCAGCCCTCCCGCTTTCGGTGATAGAGCCCGTAGATCACGGCCAGGGCAACGGCGAGCGCGTACCAGGTGAGCGCGTATTGCAGGTGGTCGTTGCGCAAGGTCACGCGGGTCTGCCCGCCGACCGGCAGGCCGCCGGGGTTCTCGGCCGCCCCGGCCGCGGCGTAGAGCGCGGTGACCGGGTCCTCGAGGCCGGCCCAGGCGGCCATCGCCACGGGATCGACCCAGAACCAGAGATTCTCCTCGGGCCGGTTGTCGGGCCGGAAAGTCCGGCTGCCTGTCCAACCGCCGCTGCGCAGCAGGGCCTCCAGCGTGACGATCCCCGCGACCTGACCGTCGGGGCGGCTGGCCGGGTCCTTGCGGGCCATCGGTACCCAACCGCGGTCGACCAGCAGCCCGCGGCCGTCGGAAAGCACAAAGGGCGTCACGACATGAACGCCGACCTGGCCCTTGTAGGTGCGGCCGTTCAGGTACATCTCGCGCGCGTGCAGGAAGCGCCCGGTCAGCGCGACGCGGCGGAACTCGAGGGCCTGCGGGTCGGCGATCTCGCGGGGCAGATCGATGGCCGGCGCAATGCTGCGCGTCTCGCGCTCGGCAATTCGGGCTTGCTTCCACTCCAGGCGCTGGAGTTGCCAGGTCCCCAGGCCGATCAGCGTGGCGAGCATAGGTAGAGTGAAGAGCGTCGGCCAGAAGGCCGGCCGGAAGCGCCAGCGGCGGGCGCGCTCAGTCATAGCTCTGGGTGCCGCCCTCGCTGGCCTTGTGATGAAACTGCAGGGCGATGAGCAGGCCTTTCAGGGGCCTGAGCAGGCCGAGCGCGCCGCCCAGGATCACGGCCGGCCAGATCGCCAGGTGGACCCAGGGCGGCGGGGCCACCTTGGCCTCGAGCAGCAGGGCCAGCGGCACGACGAGGAAGCCCAGGATGAAGATGATGAAGACCGCCGGCCCGTCGCCGCTGTCCGCCTTGCCGAGGTCGAGCCCGCAGACGGCGCAACGCTCGGCCACCGTGAGATAGCCGTCGTAGAGCGGCCCCCGGCCGCAGCGCGGGCACTTGCAGGCGAGGCCGGCGGCGATCGGCGAGACGCGCGGATGGTTGGGCGGTTCGCTCACCCCGTCTCCCATTGCCGGGCCCGGTTCAGGAACCCCACAAGTAGACGCAGAAGAACAGGAACAGCCACACCACGTCGACGAAATGCCAGTACCAGGCCGCCGCCTCCAGGCCGAAGTGGTGATCCGGCTTGAAATGGCCCTTCCAGGCGCGCACCAGGCAGACCGCCAGGAAGCAGGTGCCGATGATCACGTGAAAGCCGTGGAACCCGGTCGCCATGAAGAAGGTCGAGGGATAGATGCCGTCCGTGAAGCCGAAGGGCGCGTGGACGTACTCGTAGGCCTGGAACCCGGTGAAGATGGCGCCCAGCAGCACCGTAAGCGCCAGTCCCTGCACCGCGCCTTTGCGGTTGCCCTTGCGCACCTCGTGGTGCGCCCAGGTCACCGTGCAGCCGGACGTCAGCAGGATCAAGGTGTTCAGAAGGGGAATGCCGAAGGGATCGAAGACCGCGATCCCCTCCGGCGGCCAGGTGAAGCCGGTGGCCTCCACCGGAAACAGCGAGGCGTTGAAGAAGGCCCAGAAGAAGGCGGCGAAGAACATCACCTCCGAGGCGATGAACAGCGCCATGCCGTAGCGCAGGCCGATCTGCACGATCGGCGTATGGAAGCCCTGGAAGGTCGCTTCCTTCACCACGTCGCGCCACCAGACGACCATGGTGAGCAGCACCAGCGCGACTCCGACCGGCACCAGCCAGGGCGTGACGTCGTGCATCAGCAGCACGACCCCCACGAACAGCGTCCCGGCCGCGAACGCGCCGAGAAGCGGCCAGGGGCTGGGGTCGACCAGATGGTAGGGGTGGTGGGCCTCGTGGCCCTGCGCCGGTGCTTCGCTCATCTTCAACCTCTCCTGAAAACCGCGTTGTTCTCGTCTATCAGTCTATCTCGGCCTTGCGCCGCTCGGCGAAGGCCTGTTCCCGCGCCGCACCGGCAGCCTCCGCGGGCGCCCCGTCCGGGTCGCCGAGGCTGCGGAAGAAGGTGTAGGACAAGGTTATCGCCGTCACCTCGTCCAGATTTCGGTCCTCCAGGATCGCCGGATCGACGAAGAAGGAAACGCCCAACCGGGCCGTTTCGCCGGGCGCCAGCTTCTGCTCGTCGAAGCAGAAGCATTGGACCTTGTTGAAGTACTGCCCGGCCTTGAGCGGAGTCACGTTGAAGGTCGCCACCCCGCTCACCGTCCGCGCGGACAAATTCTCGGCGCCGTAGAATACGAGGCCCGGCTCGCCGACCCTCAAGGTCACCTCGCGCTGCTCGGGCCAGAAACGCCACGGCAGGTCGCGGTTGACATCGGCGTTGAAGCGAACCTTGAACAGCCGCTGGCCGGCCTCGGCCGGCGGGCTTTCGGCCACCTGGGTCGTGCCGCCGAAGCCGGTCACCTGACAGAACAGCCGGTACAAGGGCACCGCCGCGAAGGCGAGCCCGACCATGCCGAAGGCAAGGCCGCCCAGCATCAGGGCGACCGTGGCGTTCCGGGTTCGCCGGGGTCTGCTGTGCATGCTGTGCATGTCCGCCGGCATGGCCTCAGCCGCCTCCCATGCGCACGATGGACACCAGGTAGACGAGCACCACGAACGCGGCCAGAGCCGCGGCCAGGGTCAGGTTCCTGGCCCGCCGGTGGCGCTGACCGTCGCCGCCCTTGTCCTGCTCGCTCATGGCCCGTATCACCCCGCGAGCCCGGCCGCGAAGCCCGGCGCCCGGTCGACGATCAGCAGCGCGAAGAGCGCGAACAGGTAGAGAATGGAGAAGCCGAACATGCGCCGCGCCGCGCCGTCGCCGTGGTCGCGCCGCACCCGGAGCGCCGAAAGCACGAAAAGCCCGCCCAGAACCGCCGCCGCCGCGCCGTAGGCCGGGCCCGCAAGACCGATGAAGGCCGGCGTCAGGGCCAGCGGAAAGAGCAGCAGGGTGTAGATCAGGATCTGCCGCCTGGTCGCGGCCTTGCCGGCGACGACCGGCAGCATGGGCACGCCGGCCTTGGCGTAGTCGCCCTCGCGATAGAGCGCCAGCGCCCAGAAGTGCGGCGGCGTCCACATGAATACGATCAGGAACAGCACGACCGATTCCAGGCTCACCGTGCCGGTCGCCGCGGCCCAGCCGATCATCGGCGGAAAGGCGCCGGCCGCGCCGCCGATGACGATGTTGTGCGGCGTCCTGCGCTTCAGCCAGACCGTATAGACCAAGACGTAAAACCCCTCGGCCAGCGCCAGCAGCGCGGCGGCGGTCCAGTTGACGGCTAGGCCCATGAGCATGACCGCGAAGAGGCCGAGGACCACGCCGAAGGCGAGCGCCTCGGCCGCCGGCACCCGGCCGGCGGGGATCGGTCGGGCCCGGGTGCGCTGCATCACCGCGTCGATGTCCCGATCGTACCACATGTTGACGGCGCCGGCCGCGCCGGCCCCGACCGCGATGCAGAGCACCGCGACGGCCGCGAGCACCGGATGCAGGGAACCGGGCGCCACGATCAGGCCGGCGAAACCCGTGAATACCACGAGCGACATGACCCGCGGCTTGAGCAGGGCGATGTAGTCGCCGACCCGGGCGCCGCCGCCGCTCAGAGCGGCGGGCGCGGATCGGGCGGTCATCTCCAGCGAAGTGTCGGTCACGGTCGTTACGCGTCCCCAACCCTGTTGACGCCACCCCTCCCGGAGAGGCGGCGTCAACAGGGCTACTTGATTTGCGGCAGCACCTCGTAGGAGTGGAACGGCGGCGGCGAGGCAACCGTCCACTCCAGGGTCGTCGCCCCTTCGCCCCAGTAGTTCTCGGCCACGCGCCGGCCCGCCGCGAGCGTGTAGAGCAGCACGACGACGAAGAACAGGGTCGAGGCCAGGGAAAGGTACGAGCCCATGGACGACACCCAGTTCCAGTCCCAATAGGCGTCCGGATAGTCGATGTAACGCCGCGGCATGCCGGCAAGACCCAGGAAGTGCTGGGGGAAGAAGGTCAGGTTGACCCCGACGAAGGTGGTCCAGAAGTGCAGCTTGCCGGCCCACTCCGGATATCTGCGGCCGGACATCTTGCCGAGCCAGTAGTAGATCCCGGCGAAGATGCCGAAGACCGCGCCCAGGCTCAGCACGTAGTGGAAGTGCGCCACGACGTAGTAGGTGTCGTGCAGCGGCAGGTCCATGCCGGCATTGGCTAGCACCACGCCGGTGACGCCGCCCAGGGTGAACAGGAAGATGAATCCGATCGCCCAGAGCATCGGCGTGTCGAAGCGGATCGACCCGCCCCACATGGTGGCGATCCAGCTGAAGATCTTCACGCCGGTCGGCACCGCGATGATCATCGTCGCGGCGGTGAAATAGGCCCGCGTGTCGACGTCCAGGCCCACGGTGTACATGTGGTGCGCCCAGACGATGAAGCCGACGAAGCCGATCGAGACCATGGCGTAGGCCATGCCGAGGTAGCCGAACACGGGCTTGCGGCTGAAGGTCGAGACGATCTGGCTGACGATGCCGAAGGCCGGCAGGATCATGATGTAGACCTCGGGGTGCCCGAAGAACCAGAACAGGTGCTGGAACAGGATCGGGTCGCCGCCGCCCGCCGCCTCGAAGAAGGTGGTGCCGAAGTTGCGGTCGGTCAGCAGCATCGTGATCGCGCCGCCCAGAACCGGCAGGGCGAGCAGCAGCAGGAAGGCCGTGATCAGCACCGACCAGACGAAGAGCGGCATCTTGTGCAGCGTCATGCCCGGCGCGCGCATGTTGAAGATCGTCGTGATGAAGTTGATCGCGCCCAGGATCGACGACGCGCCGGCCAGGTGCAGGGCGAAGATCGCCATGTCGACCGAGGGCCCTGGATGGCCGAGCGACGACGACAGCGGCGGATAGATCACCCAGCTCGTGCCCGCGCCCTGGCCGACGAAGGCCGAGCCGAGCAGCAGGAAGAAGGACGGCACGAGCAGCCAGAACGAGATGTTGTTCATGCGCGGGAAGGCCATGTCCGGCGAGCCGATCATCAGCGGCACGAACCAGTTGCCGAAGCCGCCGATCAAGGCCGGCATGACCACGAAGAACACCATGATCAGGCCATGGGCGGTGATGATCACATTCCACAGCTGCCCGTTGGGCTCGCCGTCCGTGAGCAGGTACTGGACGCCCGGATCCTGCAACTCGAGGCGCATGATGAGCGAGAAAAGGCCGCCGATGATCCCGGCGATCACCGCAAAGCCCAGGTAGAGGGTGCCGATGTCCTTGTGGTTCGTCGAACAGAACCAGCGCACGAAGAAGCCGGGCGTGTGGTCGTAGTGCCCGTGGCCCTGGGCCTCGGTCGTTCCTTCAGCCATATCAGTCGTTCCCCCCAAGCTCTTCACCGGTGGCGGCGAGCCGCACCGGCGCCGCGGGATCGGCCACGTCGGCGGGCTCGTCCACGCCTGCGAATTCTTCTTTTGCCTGCTCGACCCATTTGGCGAAGGCCTCCTTGGAGACCGCCTTGATCATGATCGGCATGTATGAATGCCCGGTGCCGCAGATCTCCGAGCACTGGCCATAGTAGGTTCCTTCGCTGTTGATCTGCACCCAGGTCTCGTTGACCCGCCCGGGCACCGCGTCCAGCTTGAGGCCCATCGAGGGCATCGCGAAGGAATGAAGAACATCGCTCGCCGTCACCAGGATGCGGATCCGGGTATCGACCGGTAGCACGACGGCGGTGTCGGTCTGCAGCAGGCGCGGCTGCCCGGCTTCGAGATCCTCGTCCGCGACCATGTAGGCGTCGAAGGTGAAGTCGCCGTGATCCGGATACTCGTAGGACCAGTACCACTGGCGGCCGATCGCCTTGAGCGTCATCTCGGCGTCCTCGACGCGGTCTGCGTAGTAGAGCAGCTTGAACGACGGGACCGCGATGGCCACCAGGATGATCACCGGCACCACGGTCCAGATCACCTCGATCACGGTGTTGTGCGTGGTCTTCGAGGGCGTCGGGTTGCGCTTCTCGGAATAGCGCCACATGACGTAAACCAGCAAGCCCAGAACGAAGATCACGATCAACGTGATGATCCACAGCAGGAGATCATGGAACGATTGAATTCGCTCCATCGTCGGCGAAGCGGCCGGTTGGAAGCCGATCTGCCCAGGCTGCGGCTGGCCCGCGAGAAGTCGCCCGGACAGGGCCACCGCTGTTCCGAGGGTCGCCGTAATGATGGCCGCCGCGGCGGCAAGTTTCTTGAAAATCGCCATTCCCCATCTCGTTTTTTTCGGTGCGGGACGCACCCTGCCCGTGCAGGAGGTCATCGAGGCCCAGTACCGAAATGCCCCAACCTGCGAGCGGAATCCCCCGCGAAATTTGGCGCAACCTAACTCAAGTCGCTTAACCCCACAAGAGTCCTGGATTATGCGACGCATTCACATTCAGAATTATTGATATGTCATGACGACGCGCTTGCCAAGAGAGGAATTCAACCCCCGCCGAACGATTTCGCGCCAGGGGCTGTTAACTAATTAGAGAAGGATTGCGGGCACGATTCGGCTCAGGTCTTTACCAACCGCGAGAAACGCCATGTCCGATCAGGATACCCTGCCCAACCAGGATAGCGACCAGATGCTCGACGTGCGGACGCTCTACAGCGAGGTCATGTCGGCCTGTCTGGAGTCCGATGCCGAGGCGGTCGACGTGCTCGTGGCGCTTACGCTCGTACTGAGGGACCTGGCGCTCAGGTACCACGGCCCGGATGCCGCGCGCAGCCGTTCCGTGGACGCCCTGGACCACAGCTTCGCGCTCGACCCGCCGGTTTGGCCGAGCGGCACGGTGCACTAAGGGTCTGGAACGGACCCTAAGCCCGCTCAGCTCTTTCCCGCCGCCCGGTCGCCAGCGACCATCCGGCGGATGCGCTTCACGCCCAGCCACACGACAAGCAGGACCGCCGGCACCGCGAGGCCCGCGACCAGGTCCGGATCGACCGGCAGGCCGCGGCTCTTGACCGCCTTCGCCAGGTAGGCGACCAGGCCGACCAGGTAGTAACTGATGGCAACCACGGAAAGGCCTTCGACGGTCTGCTGCAGGCGCAACTGGAGGCGGGCCCTGCGGTCCATGGACGAGAGCAGTTTCTGGTTCTGTGCCTCCACCTCTATGTCCACCCGCGTGCGTAGCAGTTCGCTGGCCCGCGCCACGCGCGTCGACAACCTGTCGACCCGCTCGGCCACCGCCTCGCAGGTCCGCACGGCAGGCGTCAGGCGCCGCTCCATGAACTCGCCGAGCGTCTGAGTGCCCTCGATCCGCTGCTCGCGCAGCTCCTCGATGCGCCGCCGGACCAGGGCGTAGTAGGCCCGCGTCGCGCCGAAACGGTAGGCGGTGGCCGCGGCGATCTTCTCGACCGTCGCCGAGATGCCGGTCAGCTCGGCGAGCAGCCGGCGCTCGTCCGCGAGGTCCGTAATCTCGGACAGACGATCCGTGATCGGGGTCAGCCGGTCGCGCGCCTGGCTCAGGTCCCGGCTCGCGGATTTGGCCAGCGGGAACGACAGCAACGCCATCATGCGGTAGGCCTCGACCTCGCACAGCCGCTGCACGACGCGGCCCGCCTGGGCCGGCCTGAGCGAGCGGTCGCGAACCAGCGCGCGGCCATAGCCGGCGGCGTCCATGGCGAAGTCCATCCAGACCTCGGCCGCCCCGCCGGACACACGGCTGCCGGCAAAGTTCTCGGCGGAGAGCAGCCCGGCCAGCTCGTCCGCCGCCGGCTCGGGAGTCCCGACGCCCAGCAGCTCGACCCGCAGGGCGACCAGAAGCTCGCCCGGCAAGCCCTCCAGCCAGTCCCGCGGCACCTCGTCGATCGCCGCCTCGGAGAACGGCGCGCCGTCCTGCGGACCATGCCGGAAAAAGCTGTAGCTCGAGAATTCGCTGTGCCGTTCCCACTTGAAACGAAACGCCCCGAAGTCCGCCATAGCGTGGGTCGCGCCGGGCTCCGGAGGCGCCTGGCCGAAGCGCTCGAACAAGGCGCCGACCTTGGCCAGGTCGCCGGTCGCGCCGGCCTCGCCGGACAGCATGGCGAGGTAGCAGACGCGCTCCGGCGCCTCGAGCCGGGCAAAGGGCCGGGCGTGCACCTCGGCGGTGAGCGCCGCCCTGAGCGGATGGTCCTGAAGTCCTTTCGGCATGGCCCGCCTTGCTCCACCCCTCGTGCCGGCCGGCGCGCTTTGGCTCTTGATCCTGGTTTTCCGGCCTGGGATCGCCATATTAGAGTGCAATTTCCTCGCACCGCCAGCCCAGACTGGAGTCTTCCATGAGCCATATGGCCGCCACCGACGAGATCTTCTTCAACCGCGCCGGGCTCGACCGGCAACGGCTCGAGTCCCTGGTCGACGAAGCCTTGGCAGGCGCCGACGACGGCGAGCTGTTCCTGGAGTACCGGCAGTCGGAGGGTCTGTCCTACGACGACGGCCGCCTGAAGAGCGCCAGCTTCGACACCATGCAGGGCTTCGGCCTGCGCAGCATCGCCGGCGAGGCGGCCGGCTATGCCCATTCCAGCGAGCTCTCCGAAGCGGCGATCAAGCGCGCCGCCCAGACCGTGACGGCGGTCCACCGCGGCCGCGGCGGCGTCATGGCCGGGCCGCCCGCCGGCACCAACACGCTGCTCTACAGGGACGACAACCCGCTCGGCCTCGAGCCCTTCGAGGCCAAGGTCAAGCTGCTGGAGGACATCGACGCCTACGCCCGCGCCAAGGACCCGCGCGTGCGCCAGGTCCGGGCCTCGATCAGCGGCGAATGGCAGGCGCTGCAGATCCTGCGCGCCGGCGGCGAACGCGCGGCCGACATCCGGCCCCTCGTGCGGCTCAACGTCTCGGTCGTGGTCGGCGAGGACGAGCGCATGGAGAGCGGCAGCTACGGCGGCGGCGGGCGCATCTCCTACGCACGGCTGATGCAGCCCGACTACTGGCGGGCGGCGGCCGACGAGGCCCTGCGCACGGCGCTGGTCAACCTGGACTCGGTCGCCGCGCCGGCCGGCGAGATGCAGGTCGTGCTCGGCCCCGGCTGGCCCGGCATCCTGCTGCACGAGGCGATCGGCCACGGCCTGGAGGGCGACTTCAACCGCAAGAAGACCTCGGCCTTCTCGGGCCTGTTGGGCGAAAGGGTCGCGG
>Ga0224508_10003131_pt1 | contig 13775 bp, 12 predicted proteins | sample SF_Jan12_sed_USG_4_FD_170157 | JGI IMG/M metagenome (GOLD analysis project Ga0224508, IMG submission 170157) | Sediment microbial communities from San Francisco Bay, California, United States - SF_Jan12_sed_USGS_21 | ecosystem: Environmental > Aquatic > Marine > Sediment | place: USA...
AACCTGGTGCCTTCAGAAGACATCTCTGACAGGTTTACCTTCACGCTACTTTGCGGATGCAAGCTGAATCAATATGGGGAGCTAATAGGGGAATGTAATCCTCACAGAGAAGCTAATTTCATGAACTGAACGTGTAGTAATTGATCGCTTACTACTGCATGACATTGCTTGAAAGGATTTGATTTTATCTTTCTGTGTCCTATACAATGCCTTGCGGGAGATAACAATCAGAATCAAGGACGAGGACTACATGGCTTTTCAGTCAGCAGCTGACAACTCTGGATTAAGGGTAGATGAGAAGCTGACAGAAATCATCCAGTACTATATCATCATTGAGAGAAACCGCAAAAAGTTCAGTCAGTCCACGCTGTTTGATGTTGCTTAGGACAGCACCTGAACGCTGACATCGGTATCGTCTTTTGCAATCTGCCTTGCATGATTCTCGCAGTATCTCATGATGTCCCTGCAAAACGGTTTGGAGTTCTTTCCAGAATGACGATAATGCCTAATGATTTTGAAATATCCTTCCGCATTGCAGTACATGATGTTGCAAATCAAGATTATGTACTATGCGGGTTTGAGCCTAAAAGGGTCAGGTTATTGTTCAATCAAAAGAATCTGTTAAGCCTTATCCGGGAATTGGATTTATCTTTCATACTTCGCCTATCACCATGTATGATATCTCTTCTATCTTACCAATACCGGCAGACCATGTGATTTTCAATCGTTGCTTGTTGATAGAATCCCCAATTTTGTATTTTGCTGGAGCGGAGGTTCCACCAACCACAGGAGCGACGGTAACCAGTACTTTAATTTGTCGTAATGATACAATTTTTGTTGGAACTTTTTTGAAATTACCCTTTGGGCCTAGGGTCTTTTTTTCCAACACATTTCCATCAGAATTATGTTGAATTGAATGATCATCAAACATGATTTTCACATACCCGCTTGTTTTCAAAGGCAAAACTATGCCAGACATAATTTTTAACGTCATTGATTGAGTGACAGCTTACTGAGTTTTATGTATTGTATAACAGTAAATGATATTGCAAATCAGAAGAATCTATCCAACCTCACCAGATGCGCAACGTGCCAGACGCATTTTCTATGATACCAGTGAGCATCCCTGACCCTGCATTCGTCAAACGGAAGATGTTTCTTGCATAGGATGCAGGTAATGATCATCGTCTGATGATAACATGGAGATTTTTACTTAAGAGGTTCTGGTTATTGTGAAACACTTCCCTTATTCCATCATTTTCGCATTCTGTCATGGACGTATTCGGACTCGAGCCAATACAGGCAACAATAATTGTCACCATGATCGGTGTGGGATTGCAAGTAGGATTGGGATACCTGAAATCGGGTAACGCATTTGATGGCAGACAGTTACTAACATCTGCAATCATTGCAATAGTGGTATCATTTACGATTGTTGGAGCTGCAGTTCAATCTATCCCAGAAGGGGCAGATGACATGACAGTATTTCTGATTCTGATAGGGGTAGTGGCAGCCATAGCAGGTATTGATCAGCTCGTAAAAAACACAGGTGGCGCAATTGTTACCAAACTTAGAGAATAACAATAGACGTTTCTCTAATTCTTTCTTTTTCTTTTTTCTAAACACTTCTCTTAGTTATTGATATGGCAAAATGATTCATGCCAATACTTCCGCAGTTTGTAAATCCCATTTTAACTAGAGTGGGAACTTTTCTTAATCGATTCTCAACTAATGCGCAGAGAACAAAGTTCTCATCAAGATATGCAGGAGAGATTCCACCACCCTTTAACCATCTTCTCTTTGTATTCCATTTCTACATGGAGATTTCGTGCCTGCATATCAGAAATTATGGCAACAAATCTCTCTGGATTGATTTCCTAACCGCCAGTTGTAGGGCGTGATTACTAATTATAAACAAAAATGAATAATTTTATGTGTAGAAAAATTTCATAGTCTGTCTGATTACAAGATTATTAATTCAAGCTATTCTTCACTTCTCTTAGTATTTTATTTTTCTCCTGGTTTTGAGATATTGCCTTTTCAACAAGATCTTCATACCACAATTTAATTTTCAAGTTTGAATTGATTAGTTTTATCCATTTTTTTTCTGCATTCTCAAAGTTCCATGTACTTCTATGTCTATCAGGGAGTTCTATCCATTCATTAGTTCTTGTATTCCATCCTTTAGGCTTTTTACTTTCTGAAATTTTATTTTTTTCACAATATGTCTCGTATTCTTTCTCTCCGATTTTGTTTTGATACTCTATTAGATTTTTCTTTAGATTATTATAAATAAAAAACGAAATTTGATCTGCAACAAGATCATTTCCTTCTACTTTAGCTTCATAATGCTTGTGCATTTGAGGAATAAACTCATCAAGAATCCATGATGATATGTTGTGTTCAGAAATTTGGATTGTTTTTCCAACCTCATCAAACCCTAAGAAATCTTCAAAATTTTTCCCGATTATCTTCTCAAAATTTTTCAACCTTCCAAATATTTTTGGTAGTTCATTTGAATATTCCTGAGATAAGTTTCTGATAATTCTAGTTCTATCTTCTTTTTTTGAAGATAAATGAATTGTGTACAAAATTCCAAATAATGTGAGACTATATCTTGCTATGTTATGATTTCTTACTTTTTCTTTGCCTGTTTCTTTTACTATGTGTAGTGGGATTAGATTATTTTTGATAAATTTTCTAACATTATCTGTTATTGTTTTAAGACGTGTATCTGAATTTGGATTGTTTTGATAGTTTGACTCTGCAATCTTTTCGCATGTAGAGTTTTTTTTGGTTGTCAAAAATTCAACTATTACCTCTAACATTTTATTCCCTTTTTCCTTTTGTGGATTTTCTGAAACCACTCTTACATATTTTGTATCTAGATAGTCCTTGATTTTGGGGTAAAATATCAGACTGTTCCCCACATCTGGTTTCGTTATTTCTTTACTCAATTCTATCAGCGTTAAATAATAGAACGCCCACCTTATATAATAAAGTTGTTTTATGTGATTTATGAGATTAAGAACATCTGTAGGAGTCTCTTTGGAAGTGAGTCTTCTAGACCAGCTGGATTTGATTAGGGGATTAATTCCTCGTTCCAGATTCATTGAGAAAATTATCAAGACTTCCCTAAAGGAGAATGATTGTAAATGAGAATACAGTTACGTTGCTGTGAAAATCCCCCAATTTTTGATATAGATTATAAAATTGGAACAAGATATCTTGTGTGCTTAGAATGTTTTGAAATGAAACATTTCTCCAGAGGCATAAAATCAAAAAAAGATGTTGGTAATAGTTTGACGACTCAACCAACATCAAAGAACACTTCTGACAATAGGAGATGTTCTAAATGATTCTAATTCAATATTGCATTTATGGCCATCTAATCGATTTGAATGTAATCCTTTGACTCATTCAACCAACATCCCTGACGAGTTTGTATTTTTGTTTTGCAGTAACTGCGACGGTATTCTTTCAGGTTTGATTGGAACAAGTAAAGCTATTTGTCTTAACTGTAAACGTAAATTTGAGTTAAAAAATATTGGCGGACTTGATGCTTTTGGACTTTAGGCATTGATGAAAATGACAGTCGAGCTAGAATCCCAAAAGGAAAATTTTGATAAACTAATTTTGAATGGATACCGGCTAATGAAATTAAACAAAAATTTAACTCCTATGAGTAGTGGATGGACTTTGCCTAATTTTGAATTTGAAAAGGAATTTCAAGAAAATACAAACTATGGAATAGTCGGTGGTTCAGAACACATCTGCTTGAGTGGAGAGCGAGGAAAACTTGTCTTGGTAGACTTTGACACAAAGGAGAACATCAAAGACGAAAATGGTTACCCTCAGACAGTCATTCATGAAGATGCAGTTGTGGAACTAGAAAATATCCTGCAAAAACTTGATCAAGAGTCATACTATCAAGCTAGAACCCAAAACAAAGGTGCTCACACTGGATTTGCAACCCAAGAGAACATTGCGCAAGGCACAAACGTTTTCAAATCAAAAAACTGCGAAAAGTTACATGTTGATACTCGAACTGAACTAGGATATGTTGTAGCCATTGCTCCTGGTTACAAAATTGAAAAGATTCCTGATTTTTTCAAGGAGCGAATTGTAAGTTTTGGTGAATTCATGAGCAGTCTTGGTTTTATGACAACAAATGAAATTATTAAAAACACTGAACATCCGAGTTCATTATCTGAATCATTCAAACCCCAGGCACGGGAAATGATTGAAAAAATGAATGTGTCTGTTTTTCCAGAGTTTGGGACAAGTGCAGTCAGTACACATGATGTAATTGCGTTTTTAACAATGTCACAACGTGCTCTCAAAGTTCCTGAAAATGAAACAGTTGAGAAAATTATGAATCTGTTATCACAAATCAACACAAGTAAAGATACCTGGATTACTGAAGAAGAAATTCATAAAATGTATAACAAGAACTATCCTGGTTTTGATGAATCTGAAAATATATCAGTTAACGAATATGAACGGCTAGAACGTGAATCAAAAGAAACACCAATCCAACAAATTGAGAGATATCTAAACACACAAGTCAAAAATGACCCAAAAATTGTCAGTCAGTTGTTAAGAGTTTGTCTTTCAACTTACACCAATGATCCTATCAATATTGCTTTGTTGGCTCCAAGCTCCGACGGTAAGACATACGCAACTGTTAAGGTTACTGATATTTTTCCTGAAGAGGATGTCATTTCAGTTGGTAGAATGTCACCTACTGCTCTGATTCATGCTCATGGTATTTTGATTGATAGTGAAGGTAATTCATTGCAGGAAAAAATTGATGATTTGAATGATCAGATTGATGAGGCTGAGGATAAAAAATTAAAAAAAGAATTGGAAAAACAAAAACAAATTTTGTTGATTGGTGCAAGAAACTGCATTGATTTGAAAAACAAAATTTTGTTATTTTTGGATAATCCATCTTCTGCAACTTATGAAATGCTAAAACCAATAATGTCACATGACAAAAGAGAAATCATTTACAAGACTACAAAATCTGATGGATCATTAACAGTAAAAGAAACTGTGATCCGAAACTGGCCTGTGTTTATTTTCTGTTCTGCAAAGAACGAAGACAAGAATGAAGTATGGGGAGAAATTAAGACCAGGGTTTTGATGACTTCCCCCGAATCAAACGTTACAAAATACAAGGAAGCTAATCGATACACTGCTCTAAAGATGGGACTACCAAGTTGGGCTTCTAATGTTTATCACAGTGATGAAGATAGAAAATGGGCAAAGTGGTATGTTTCAGAATTTAAAAAAAACCTGAATGAACTTTGTCATGATGGAAATAATCCTATTTTGAATCTTTTGCATTCCAGGTTAGCTGATGTTTTTCCATACAGTCAAGGTGATTACATGAGACATTTCAACAGATTAATTTCATTTATCAAACTTGAAACGATGTTGAATTCTGAAAAAAGACCTGTCTATGAACTTGGGGCAAATAGTGCAATCGTCACTACAATTGATGATGTTGATCAAGCTTGCAAGACATTAGGCGATATTAGCAGTATCCCCCCGGAGAAGATTAAATTCTACAGAGAAGTCTTTTGTCCATTATTTGAAAGAAAATCCTTAGAATCCACCGGTACTCTTGATGGTCCGTGGTTGACCAGTGCTGAATTGGTTGAGGAAAATGCCAAAAATTTGGGCAAAACAACTGATACCAAGAAGATATTGGAGAATTATCTAAAGCCCCTAACTGATGCAGGGGTCTTGGAGGCTGACCAGAATCCGAACATGAAACAACAGAATATGTATCGCAAGAATGGGGCCGTATCAGTTCAAAATATTGCCAAATTGAAATCGAAGACCATCGAAGATTCGAAGACTGTGGAGTTAGGCGTGAAGTCGTGCTTAGAAAGTATCGTCAAATCTTCGACTGAAAATGGATTATCAAAGGAAAAAATTACATTAAATAATGAAAAAATAACTCTAGAACAATTAATCCAAATTATTTCCGGAAATCCATCGAAGACTGTGGAGGCCTGATTCGTGCCTAAAAACACCCTATTTTCTATATCTTCGATACTTCGATTGATTTCGATTCAGGAAACCAACAGATCATGAGTTCCAGTTGCAAAGGCACCTGTTTCCAATATTCAGTAAAGATCCCATTTAACGAAAAATATTATTCTGATAACCGAGTATTTTGCAGACAGTGCGAGAGATTCATGAGGATTCTAACTGTCAGGTGTCCATGTTGCAAGAGTTCGGTGAGAAACAAACCCAGAACCAAAAGAAACTGTTCTGTCTAAAAACCAGTCAATTTTAGCTCAATTGACCTCATCTAAAATATTAGATTCTGTATCGCATCTATTTTGTGGCAATAATTTATGGAATTTCAGAAGCAACAAAAGAATTCTTAAAAAAACTTCCAAAAGAAGTCAAATCTCTTGATGACATTTCAAAGATTCATCAAAAATTAACAGAAGAATATGACGCACTAGAAAACAAGGGAATATTTTCTAAATTTAGTCGCTGGAACAAAAAAAGAAAAATAAACAAAATTGACGAAAACACCGACAATGCAGAGGACAAAGGTGCACGAGGAGAGGTTTTAGCCTTAGAAAAACTCTCTGAACTATCTGATGATTTTCATATTTTTTGTGGAGTGAATAAAGAACTAAAAAAGTATGTCACCTACAGAAGAGAAAGAAATCTCAAATCTGCACAGATGGATTTTGTTGTTGTATCAAAAAGAGGTGTAGTTGTAATTGAGGTAAAAAACTGGAGCTCATTTTATTACAAGAATCACTACGGTCTTCCTCCACACGAACAAGTAGACAGGGCTGGTAGAGTATTATGGATTACGCTAAAATCTTCGTGGTTTAGTCCAAAAAATCCACCAGTAACAAGTGTGCTGTTATCAATACAAGCAAATATCAATTATGACGAAGATTATGGATATGTTAAGGTAAAGAGTTTGAATAACATCAATTACTACATACAAAACAAAGAAGAACAGTTTTCAGATAAAGAAGTTAGTAGATTGATTGGTCGAATAAAAGGCGATGTTACAAAATAAAGAATGGATAAAAATTCATTTTATTTAATTCTCAACACTAACCTCTTTTCCTTCTGAATCTACAAAACCAAATCCCCTTCTATTTGGATCAGGTCTTGGAATGTAAGGATACAATTTAGTTTCAGAGTTATCAATGCCTAACAACTCACCTATATCTTCTGGAAATAAAGAGAACTTTTTGTTTTTGCCTTACAGTTCTTTGAGCTGATTCTGTAACGAATTGACAATCTGATCTTTTTGTGCCAGTTGTTGTTTTAGTAAAATTACATAGTTGAAAATATCCTCAATTGTTGGCAATGAATGAATTTTAGAAATTGTGTATTAGAGAAGTATTCTGTATTGCGTAATCTTGTATAGGATAATGAAAATGAACAAAAAGAGATGAATCATGTGTATAAAAGAAAAAAGAATTATGCGTAATTCTTTTTCGCACTAGCTAACGCTTTTGCTAATGCAATAATCAGAATTACCGCTACAATAGTAACAACAATTGCATAAATCAGCATTGGTACAATACTCTCTGCTTCTCCAAAAACCTCTTTAAAGATTGCAATTATTGCACCATTCCATGCCAAAGCCGCAACAAGACCGAAAGCAGTTGTAAGTAATACTCCCATTTTATCTAGTGCTACTATTTTGAGTGGTTCTTCTTTTGTTTCGTCTACCATTTTAATTACTTCACAAGCACAATTTTATGCCAGTAAATAAACTAAATGGACTCCTAGTCAAGATACGCATAATCCTATCTAAAATATGAAAAGACCTGACTGCACCAGAATGACTCCTCCTGGTTTTCAAAATGACTCCCCTATGCACAGTCAGGCTTTCATGATTGGTCGGTTGGTTAAACAGTATGACAGATGCTTAACTTGATTTTCAACGGAATGATTTCGGATTAAAGGAAGATGCCAAAAAGGATAGTAAGCCTTTTGTATTCAATCGAGTCCGTTAGGATAATTTGAATAAACTGGCCTTTTATTCAATGGAATCACTCCTCTAATTTGTGACCTTTGAAGAGATTACGCCTGAATTTATCACAGAAAACCAACAACAACTATGCCAAACTATGCCAAAATCAAAGAGAGGTGGCGGTCCATACTCCAAACAAGACAAGCAGGCAAGACAAAATGAAGTGTACAGATATCACTTTGAGTACGGATATTCGGCAAGAAAAATAGCTGAACTGATGAAAATTAATCGAAATACGATAAACGGTGACATCAAACACTGGTACTCTATAATATCAAATTCAAATGACATTCAACCAGAGTCTGCAATATACACAGTTCTAGAAAGATTAGACATTCAGAGAACCCGAATTAGGGAATATCTGGATAAGACATCTAACATCTCAGAGAAAATTACAATTGAAAAAATGATTCTTGATATTGACTATAAACTTGCCCAGATAAACCAAAGGATATTTGAATCATCAAGAACCGTAATGGACTTTGCAATCAAATTTCTCAACGAGCATCTAAAGGCACAAAATCAAAAACAGCGATACTTTACGTTTGAGCAAAAAATGGCAGTTTCAGATCCTGCAATAAAAAGAATTGATAGGATAATTGCACAAGACAAAAAGAAATCAAGGGAGGAATCGATGAGATTAAAGATATGCTAAGGTCGGCTCTCAAGGACGTTCCTTTAAAGATTGACCCTGATCTGAAATTAGAATTAAGTGAAAAAGAAGAGAAAATAAAACAACTGGAGATTCAATTAAGACAAAACGAAGAGACTCAAAGGAGTCAAGAACAAACGCCTGTTATCGATATAGGGCTTGCACTAAAGCGTTCGGCTTATCACTATGATCAAGAAGAATACAAGGAAGCACTTGCAATAGTTGAAACAATCCTCGAGGTAGATTCTGAAAATGTTATTGCATTAAACAACAAGGGAACAATATTAGTCAAACTCGACAGATACGAGGAGGCAATCGCAAGTTTCGACAAGGAAATACATTGCAAGCCCAAAGATATTCACCTGGCATGGTTCAACCGAGGCAACTCACTAGATGAACTCGACAGATACGAGGAGGCAATAAAATCCTACGACGAGGCAATACATTGCAAGCCCGACTATCATCAGGCATTGGTCAACCGAGGCAACTCACTAAATGAACTCGACAGATACGAGGAGGCAATAAAATCCTACGACGAGGCAATACATTGCAAGCCCGACTATCACCTGGCATGGTTCAATAGAGGCCTCTCCCTATATCAACTTGGCAAACATGAAGAATCAAAAGAATCATACAAAAAGGCACTGGAACTAGACCCTGAGAATGATTTTTATCAAATTATAGTAAAATCATTTGAATAATCCAAACACTTCTCATTAAACCAAATTCAGTCAAATCATTATTTGGCATCAGCAAAAAAGAAAATAGTTTCTAAAAAGAAGAAACAAAATAGTTCCGCTAAAAGTAAAACTAGATTACCTCAACCTAAACTCTATCCGTTATCTAACAAGAAACCTACACAGAAAAAATCAATCTATCATGCAGCAGGTGTAATGTCTTCTGAAGACACTGCAACAACAACACCATACCACGAGGGAGTGTACCAGAAATTTCCAAAAGAGGTTATTCAATCACACATCCCACAATACAATGTAGTTCCGTATTCACGTGGTGCAAATCCCAAACCATTATCAGCTGCACAAGTCACATCATTTAGAAACAAATCAAAAAGCAAGACATTCTTTCCTAAATTTTTCATGAACCCGTACCAGGATCTCGATTACATGGTACTACAGGACATCTATGCAAACTCGATGGGCGGAAGAATAATTGACAGAAAAGAAGAACTAAAATTCGGACAAGGAATCAGGCCCGTACTGAAACTTCGAAGGCCTGAACAACACGGCGATGAAGAGCAACAGCAAAAGATTCTGGAGGAGAACCAACATATCATTGAGAAATTAATCATGGTAGATGATGCACTCGGTGATCCTGATGATGCGCTAGACCCATATCTTGATACCAACGTAAACACAAAGTTTCAGGCCCTCTCAAAGAATGCATCAGTGTTTGGACGTTCCATGATAATCAAGGAATTTAATCAAAGATTGAAACTGGCTGATGGAACGTCATATCCTCAAATACCAAACGTACTCAAAGTTATTCACCCAAGGGACATGGGACTGGTGGAAATTGACCAGGAATCATGGAAGCTAAAGTCAGTACAAATCAGGTTTACTGCCCAGCAGATATTTCCACAGCAGATGATCTACATCGAAAACGGCTCAAACAATCCAGTCTACAACGCATTGCACTATGGATTCTCAGAAATGCAGTCAATGATTGGCGCATCACGCTCACTAAGACAGATGATTGAGGTGGATTTCCCAACAATTACAAAGCACATCTGGGCAGGAATTGGTTTCATGTTTATCAGACCAGAAGGTACTACACAGGCAGAAAAGCAATCAGAACTGGACCAGATTAATTCAGTGGTAAGAGTAGGAAGAATGAATGACTTAATGATAAACCCTGAAGATGTAAGGGTTGATTTTCAGGACTTTCAGCCAAAGATTCAGGAATTAGTTACACTTGCAGACTTTTTGATTAGACACAATATCGCGCAGACTGGAATGCCTCAGGCATTATTTGCACAGGAGCAGGATAGTAATCGTTCCACACTGGTGCAAAAGATTCGACTGTTCATGGATGGCGGTCTGAAGAATCAGCAAAAGGACTTTGCACAGCAGATTGCAAAACAGTGGTACATGCCAAACTTTAAGGCAATATTTGGGGACAAGAAAGAATTCAAGACATTCAAAATCGAAGCAGAGTTTGAGCCGCTAAAGATTGAGGCATTTGATGATGCAGTTGATGCGGTGATAAAACTAAACAAGGAATTCCCGTTACTTCCAACTGCTGCAGGTGAGCTGTTGGGAATTGACAACTTTGAGACGATGATTGATCCTGACATTTCAAGACCTGACCCAAACCAAAGAGGATTTGGATTTAGAGATTCAGAGTGTAAAGAGATCGGTTTGGAGAGATAAACAATTCGCTTCTTTTCAAATGGTATGATCATACCTAAGTAGCATCATACACTCAACGTTATAATGACAAAAACAATACCGATACTTGCAGTACCGATTTTTGCAGCAATACTGATTGGGGTCATGATGGTCCCTGCACATGCAGGAGTAGGAGTCGTTTATTGCAGTACTGATAAAAACAATCCAACAACAGGTGATCAAAATGCACAAACAATAGAACTTGAATCCTCAGGAGATAATTGCTATATTGACGGGGTATTCAATGTGTATAGTATTCGTATTCTAGGTGCAAACGAAGTAAAAATTGAAAATACACAGGTAGACCGTTTTGTGGTCGTTCAGCAAACTACAGATAAAGTAAAAGTAAAAAATAATACAGTTGCAGAATCCATTGATGTCTCGTTTAATCCAGCAGATCACATTCAGGTGATGCATAATTCAGCCAGAGAGATTAATTTGAATGGAAACGATACTAAGCACCTACAACTAGCAGGAAACACGGTCCCAGAAGGCAATAGGATTTTTCTAGTTGGTAATATCGTTGAAAAATTTGCATTCTGCAAGCACAATTCTGAGGATCTAAGTGGTGGCGGTAACATATTTCTTGGAAAAAACATAGAGTGCACCCCACCTGCACCATAACCTTTTCTTTTTTCTAAACCCTTCTCAATAAAATAATTTTCTTTCAAAGATTCATGCAATATTTTGCATCCTTTGAGTCCTTTGAGATATTCTCCGAATTCAACGGCGTTCCAGATAGGTAACCATGTTTTATTTATTTCGAAGCTTGTACCACTAGCTTCAACATGATAAACAATAGAACTCATTTATTATGAACTGATTTTAGATTAATTGTGTTTTGAGAATAATTTTTTTTATATTTTTTCTTATTTTGGCTTTCGGATTTAGTTTTAGTTATTTATCTTATGATGTCCAGAATGTGTTTGCCGACTCTGATCAAACAACAAAAACAATTCAAGTAAAAGGCGGAACTGGCAGTCTTGCAGTTAATCCAGAAACTAATCTAGTTTATGTGACTAATTTCAAAGATGGTAAAGTATCTGTCTTTGACGGTACAACCGATAAGTTGGTAAATGTCATAGATGGAATAGCGACACCCTTTGGAGTAGGCGTAAATCCTGAAACCAACATGGTATACGTTGGCGGGGAATATGTCAATACTCTTGCAATTATTAATGCGACTACAAATACTATTCAGCAAACAATTGAGATTCAGGACCCTTATGACATTGCTGTGAATCCTACAAACAACATGATTTATGTCACAAGTGATCGTTCTAATTCTGTATATGTGGTAAATGGCTATACAAATACAATTGATGCAACATTTGATGTTCAAGTTCCCTGCGGAATTGCAGTTAATCCTAAAACTGGAATGATTTATGTCACAAGTGAATCAACTGACAAGCTATACGTATATGATAAATCAAACAATGTGGTAACTACAATTGATGTTGAAAGTAGCCCAAGAGGAGTTGCAGTAAATCCAGAGACTAATACCATCTATGTTACCAATCAAGAGTCCAACACCATTTCAGTAATTGATGGAAAGACAAACACCACATCTCACTCTATTCCAGTAAAAGAGATTCCACGAAGAATTGTTGTGAATCCTCAGACAAACATTGTATATGTTACAAATCAAGGCACCAATGTCATATCTGTAATTGATGGATTACAAAACAAAGTTATCGATACAATTTCAATAGATGAACCCTTTGAGATTGCAATTAACCCCTCTGAGAAAATCTATGTAACATATTATGCAACAGGAATGCTCTCAATAATCGAAGACTCTTTTTCTGTAGATTCTAAACTTGATATGCTAGTTATTGTTAGTATGATAATTATTGCAGGAGTAGTTGTTGTTTTGGTTGTATTTTTGATAAAAAAAAGATCTCAGCAAATTGTGAAATGATTTCTAAATTACTCCATGCTTATCTACTATGAGTACGTGATGATACCAATGAATAAAACACTATCAATTGCTGCAATCACACTGGTTGCAGTAGTTATGGGAATGAGTGCAATGGCACCAGCATTTGCAGGAGGAGGGCCCCCACCTGAAGAGAAAGAATCATGTGATGCTCTCAGAGATGCTCTAGACAAGGGCAACGGGAACAAAAAGGGTATTGAAATAGCCCTCATAAATAATGGTTGTTTACTTCCATGCGAAGACAATACATCTGTTCCTGCCCGTATGGGTATTGAACCTCCATGTGTGTAGGATGATATACTTCATCTCTACCTTTCTCTTTTTTCTAAACACTTCTCAATAGACAATTTCTTCTAATTTTTCCAAATGCAGTATTTCGCATCCTTTGAGCCATTTGAGATATTTGAGGAATTCAACGGCGTTCCAGGCACATATATCAAGTCATTTCTAATCTCTGATAAAATTAATCTGAACAACTGGCAGGCAACGCATGAGGCCAACATATCAAATCTCAAGTTCATTTGTTTTAAATATCTCAAAGACAGTATTGAAACCAAGAACTATTTTTGACTTCAATGATGCAAAACAAAAAGGAAATACTTTCAAACCGTATGACTAAAATCATGCGCATTAAGAACTAGTACGGATGCTGATGATGAGCGGAAAAGCCGTCTGATTTATGATGATGATTATGAGTATTGAAGCATCTCTTTCAATTCATTTCAAAAGTTTGTTGGATTA
>Ga0224508_10003132_pt1 | contig 13774 bp, 10 predicted proteins | sample SF_Jan12_sed_USG_4_FD_170157 | JGI IMG/M metagenome (GOLD analysis project Ga0224508, IMG submission 170157) | Sediment microbial communities from San Francisco Bay, California, United States - SF_Jan12_sed_USGS_21 | ecosystem: Environmental > Aquatic > Marine > Sediment | place: USA...
CGAGCGCACCTGGCAAGAGCGCCACGATGATGATGACCGTCACGGTCAGTTCGGGCCTGTCCAGGAGTATCCGCTGTGCTAACGCCACCGCGCCGACGGCTGGGCGCAACGGCCACAGCGTCCCGAGGCCGGCAGGGTTCCAACCCCCGGCGTAGCTGGAGAGAACAGCGGCGGAGTCTGGCGATGGCGGGAGAGAGAACCCAACGGCAGGCAGCCGCCCAGTCCAGATGGTCCGCGTCGCAGCGAGCACGGCAACGGTGGCCGCACTAGCCCAGACGAAGCCAGCGCTGCGGACCGCAGATTGGCTGGCGGCGAGCCATCGGGATAGGCCGCCGACGCGTCCATGGACCATTCGCTCCTGGACGAGTTCACTCGCCTCGACACCCAATGACCGTAGGCGAGCGGATCCTCTTATCTGATATCGGAACAGTTCCTCGTCGCCGGCGATCCTCCCCCGCCGAGCTGCCAGTCGAGCCCCGATGGTTGACGGCAAGCGAAACAGGTTCCACAGCCAGGCACGGCCCCAGTTGAAAAGGGTCCACCGCCCTAGAAGGGGGACCACGATCGCTTCGAGCAAGCCGATCAGAAAGGCCAGCGGCAACGCCCACAACAGCGTCATGATGCTGTAGCTCTTGATCATCGCTCTTATGCGGCCCGCTTCCTCTATCCACGGTGTCGTCACTCGACCAGAGGCGACCTTGACCAAAACCTCCGAAGACGGCACAACCACGATGCGAGCGCCGCGGAGTCGAGCCCTGAAAGAGAAGTCGATCCCGGCGGCCTCGGGCGGCAGTCTCGGATCTGGACCCCGCAATCCTTGGAGCAGGTCGCGACGGACGAGCAGGGACTCGGCGGACGTTGCAGCAACGTCGCGGATGACGTCGAACTGCGCCTGATCCCGTTCGTCATGATCGATTCCCAGATAGGGAACGGCGAACACATCGGTGGCGATCCCGACTGAAACGAGGACTTCGGGATTGTCGATACGGAGCGCCTTGGAACCCGCGACCGAGGCGTCAACTCGTGCTGCCTCGGTCACCAACGCGCCGAGGGCATCAGGGCGGGCGCGAACCTGTTCGTTGACGAACCAGACGAAGGTGGTGTCGCTCGGGATCCTGTCGCGGAGATCAGGGACGGATCGTGCCCAACCAACACCCCTCCTCTCGGCGATGCCCTCGATCTCCTCCGCTTCGCCAACGAGGAACGTTGCGGTGGTCTCGTACACTTGACGCCCCAACGCGTCGAGCCCCTCGCCAACGGCAGAGGGGTCGCGTACCAGGACGACCGTCACCACTTTCGGGTTGACAGCGCCCCCGGCGAGGGGGTCGGTAGACATGGAGGGTCATTGTGGGGTCTTCGCTCAGCAAGCACAAAGAGCAACGCCGCATCACCTTGCTCAGTGGTGGAGTGGGAGGTGCCAGGCTGGCACGAGGCCTGGCCGTGACTTGCGAGCAGTTGACCGTGATAGTGAACGTTGGTGACGACGAGAGGATCTACGGCCTGCACGTCGCGGCCGATATCGACACAGTCACCAACACCCTCGCCGGCATCGAGGGACCTGCCGGCTGGGGTGTGCGGGACGACACGTTCACGGTCATGGATGCACTGGCAGCAGCGGGGATCGACACGACGTTCCGTCTCGGCGATCGCGACCTCGCAGCCTGCATGGCGCGAACGCTCGCCCTCGACGGCGGCGCGGCCCTCAGCGACGTGACCACGGCGACGGCGAAGCGACTTGGGATATCGGCCAGCATCCTTCCGGCCACCGACGACGAGCTCCGAACCAAGGTGAAGACGGCCGATGGAGAGTGGCTCTCCTTCCAGGAGTACTTCGTCATGAGGCGCCACCAGGACGAAGTGGCCGCAATTCGCTTCGAAGGCACACCGCTCCCGGCTCCTGGCGTGCTCGAGGCGATCGCCGAGGCGGACCTCGTCGTGGTTGGGCCTTCCAACCCGGTGCTCTCGATCTGGCCGATCCTGGCGGTCCCCGGGATAAGGGAAGCGGTCGCCCGCCATGATGTCGTCGCCGTGAGTCCACTGATCGGCGGCGAAGCTGTCAAGGGGCCCGCCGCCTCGGTGTTGCGTTCGCTCGGCTATCCGAGCGGGTCGGCGGGCGTCGCAGCGGCCTACGGCGATCTCGTGACGACGCTCGTCGTTGACGCTTCGGATGCCAGCGACCGCATCGACGGTGTCGAGATCAAAGCCACGGACACACGGATCGCAACCCTCGAGGCGTCCGTCCGGCTGGCGAACTTCTTGTGATCGAGATTCGGCCGTTGCTCGGCATTCCTGAGATCGAGGCCGGCAATGATCTGGCAGCGATGATCTCTGAAGCCGCCGGCGGCGACGGCCTTGTCGACGACGACATCGTCGTGGTAACCCACAAGGTGGTGTCCAAGGCCGAGGGCGCGGTGGCCACGATCGTCGACGAACAGCAGTATCGAGAGCTCGTACTCGACCAGGCGGCTGCTGTGCTCAGGAGGAGGGGTGACCTCGTCATAACCGAGACTCCTCACGGGTTCGTTTGCGCCAACGCAGGAGTCGATCGCTCCAACGCCGCCCCGGGAACCGCCGTCCTGCTCCCCGACGACCCGGACCGGTCCGCCCACGGATTACGACAGAACCTCGAAAGGCTCACCGGTGCTCGGCTCGGTGTCATCATCACAGACACCTTCGGCAGGGCGTGGCGCACGGGCCTCGTCGACGTAGCGATTGGCATCTCGGGGGTCACGTCCGTACTCGACCTCAAGGGGGAGGCCGACGCCATGGGCCGCGAGATGGAAGTGACAGAGATCGCCGTGGCCGATGAGATCGCCGCTGCTGCGGATCTGGCGATGGGCAAAGCGACAGGCATCCCCGTGGCCGTGGTGCGGGGCTTGCGGCTCGGTGACGACGGCCGGGGAACAGATCTCATTCGGCACCCGTCGGAGGATCTCTTCCGCTGATGCCGGAACTCCCCGACATCGAGGCCTACCTGGCGGCGATGCGACCCCTGATCGTCGGCAACCGGCTCGATGGCGTCCGCGTCTCGTCGATTTCGCTGCTCAAGACCTTCGACCCGCCCCTCGATGAAGCATCCGGCAAGGCGGTAACGGGCCTAAGCCGGCTCGGTAAGCGCATCGTCTTCGAGCTTGACGACGACCTCTACCTGGTTCTCCATCTGATGGTGGCGGGGAGGCTTTTGTGGAAGGAACCGGGTGCCAAGATCCCCGGAAAGATCGGGCAGGCTGCCTTCGACTTCGCCGACGGGACCCTGGTCCTGACCGAGGCCGGCACCAAGAAGAGAGCTTCGCTTCATCACCTTCGAGGCGAGGCCGCTCTCGCTGAACACGACAGGGGCGGCATCGAGGTCGCAGCAGCCTCCCCCGAGGAGTTCGCCGAGCGCCTGCGCTCCGAGCGCCACACTCTTAAGCGATCCCTGACCGACCCCCGCCTCTTCAGCGGAATCGGTGGTGCGTACTCCGACGAGATACTGCACCGGGCACGGCTGTCGCCGCTGGCGCGCAGCGATCGTCTGAGCGACGACGAGGTGGAGCGGTTGCGACAAGGGGTCATCGACGTCATGACGGAGTGGACGGATCGACTCATCAGCGAAGCCCGGGAGGGCTTCCCGACCGGCGTGACAGCATTCAGGCCGGAGATGGCGGTTCATGGCCGCTTCGGCGAACCGTGCCCCGACTGCGGCTCACCGGTGCAGCGGATCCGCTACGCATCGAACGAGACGAACTACTGCGCCAGCTGCCAAACCGACGGGAAGGTCCTGGCGGACAGGGCGATGTCGCGTCTGCTCAAGGACGACTGGCCGAAATCACTGGACGAGCTGTGATACGCGGCTTTGGGCTTTGGGCTCTGGGCTTAGAGCTCAAAGCTCAAAGCTCAAAGCTCATAGCTATCTGCTCTTGTACCACTCGACGGTCAGGCGTAGCCCGGCCTCGAGGGCGGTGAATGGCTCCCAGCCGAGGTGCTTGGATGCATTAGCGGCGTCGAGGCACGACCGAGGAACGTCCCCGGGGCGATCTGGTCCGAACTCGGGCTCCCCGCTGAAGCCGGTGATGGAGGCGAGCCGGCGATAGAGCTCGAGGACCGACGTCTCGAGGCCGGTGCCGATGTTGAAGAGACGACCAGAACCGCTCTCGCTGCCTCGCATCAGAGCATCGACAACGTCTTCGACGTAGACGTAGTCGCGGGTGATCGAACCGTCACCGTAGATGACCGGAGTCTGGTGGTCGAGGAACTGCTGTACGAAGATGGCCACAACACCGGCCTCCCCGTGCGGGTCCTGACGGGGTCCGTAGATGTTGGACGGCGCCACGCTCACGAAGTCAAGGCCGTAATCCTTCTTGAAGTGTTTCAGGTAGTCGAGTGTTGCCTTCTTTGAGATGCCGTATGGGGAATCGGGAGCTTGCTTGGCCCTTTCCGAAGTTGGTAGCGGTGCCTCTGACCCATAGAGAGCTCCGCCCGTTGTGATGTTCACCATCTTGCGCGCTCCCGCGGCGAGTGCCGCAGACAAGACGTTGACCGTTCCGACGATGTTGATGGAGGCGTCGGTGGCGGGATCTTCAACCGAAAGCGCGACGCTGGCCTGAGCGGCGAGATGGAAGACGACCTCCGGCCGATAGTTGCTGACGACCTCCGTCAGGTTCTGATCGCGGATGTCGATCTGGTGAAAGGCCATGCGCTGGCTGCGCCTCGCCTGGGCCAGATTGTCGAGCCGCCCAGTTGAGAGGTCGTCAACGACCAGTGTCTCGCAGCCCTCGTCGACTAGCCGATCGACGAGGTGCGAGCCGACGAAACCGGCTCCGCCCGTGACGACAGCGCGACCGATCATGACGGCGGGGCGACCGTTATCGAACCCGGCGCCAGATGCGTGCCGGGGGCCACCCTGGAGCCACCGGCGAGCTCACATCCTGCGCCGATGACGCAACCTTCACCCACCAGCGCCATCCCGGACACCTCCGCTCCGACGCCGACCTCACTGCCCCAGCCGACCACCGCCTGGCTCACCCGTGCCCCTTCCCTCACGATCGCACCGTCGAGGATGATCGCCTCTTCGATCGTCGCGCCTTTCTCGACCGTCGCCCCCGCACCGACCCAAGACCAAGAGCCGAGAACCTCTCCCCCGACGAGCGCCGACTCGGCGGTGATATGGCCATCGGCGCCGCCGAAGCCCGTGCGCCCGCCGAGCACGGCGGCGTGGGACTCGAGCCAAAGATCTGGCGTGCCTATGTCGAGCCACGAGCCTTCGACGACCACCCCAGCGAGCTCGTGGCGGGCGACCAGCTCGGGGAAGACTCGTTGCTCGAACGAGAGCGCGCCGACCTCAAAGCCATCGAAGGCGCGGCGATTGAGGATGTAGACGCCGGCGTTGACGGTGTCAGTCGGAGCTTCTTCCCTGGAGGGTTTTTCAACAAAGCGATCGACCATCCCCTCGGAGTCCGTGACCACCACCCCGTAGGCGCTGGGATCGTCGACTCTGGCGAGAGCCAGCACGGCTCCGGCATCTGGCGCCGACTCCATGAACGGAAGCAGCGCAGTGTCGAAGACGACATCGCCGTTGAGCACGAAGAAGGTGTCGTCGAGTTGATCGAGGAGCTGGGTCACGGGGCCAGCGGTATCGAGCCGATCCTGTTCAACGGAAACCGAGACGGCAGGTGATCCCTCCCGCTGCGCTGCATAGCGCTCCCAAGTCGATTGATGCTCAGTGCCGATGGCGAGCCACGCCTGCTCGACACCGGCATCTGCGAGTCGCCCCAGCTGGTATTCGACGAAAGGGACTCCTGCCAGCGGCAACAGCCCTTTGGGGACCGTCGCGGTGAGCGGCCACAACCTCGTGCCTCGTCCACCGACGAGGAGGACAGCATGTCGAATGGTCACGCCGCCACTCCGAGGGAGGCGCCGAGAAACTCGATGATTCGGTCAAGAGCGTCGGCAGCAGGGCCCGGCTGAAAGTCGGGGGACGCCAAGCTCCAGAATCCCTCCGTGGCGCCTCCATAGAAGGCCCACTGCGACGAAGGAACATCGGTGTGGGCCGCCCGGGCTGCAGTTGCTGCGGCCCCCTCGGCGCCGTAGAGCCCGAGAACGGGGCGACCGCCGATGTCGATGTCCACCGGTGCGTCCAGAAGCACGAAGGCCAAGGCGTTGCTCAGCCCTTCGCTTTCGGTATCAGTTCGACCCGTGATGATCACAGCGCTGCGATCGGGGTCGGCCCATGGCGTGCCCGGAGCGCGGATCCAACGCATCACATCCCTGACGTCCCCAGGACTGTCGCCACCGCGAAAGGCGATGGCGGCGAAACCGCGGCGGGCCAGCTGCCGACACAGCTCCTTGGTCCCGGCAGTGACCGGTCCCAGCAGCACGGCGACCGGGAATGCGCCGGCAGCATCGGGGCGGGCGAGGTATCCCTCGTGAGTCCTGGTGCGCGCCGAGAAGGCGGCAGGCCCATACAGGATGAGGTGGGAACCCTCTCCTGGAAGCAAGCTCATTCGGTTGGCCTCATCGGCGGCACAGTACCCCTGGTGATGCGGGTCACCTCGCTGCTATGCAGCTCGATTGTGCCTTCCTCCGTCTCAACGATGAGCGAGCCATCTTCGCCTACATCGACGGCGACGCCGGCGCCCTCCTCCCAGACAACTTCACCTCCGAGCGTGAGGCATCGATCCCTGTAGTCGTCTCTACCCCATCCATCCGGGCCTGCGGAGGCACGATCCAAGAGGTCCGAGGCGAAGGCGGCGGCAATGTCTGGCGACTTGGTATCCCCAGGGTCGTCGGCGAGTACGCCTGCCATGCCCGGCGGGGGCTCAGGCCACCACAGATTCACCCCGAGACCGACGACGACGACTCCGTCCGCCGCCTCGGTCAGAAGTCCTCCCACCTTCCTTGGTCCAACCACGAGATCGTTGGGCCAGTCGAGAGAGACCATGTCATCGAGCGCAGCAGCCGCGGCGAGGCCGGCAACGAGCGTCAACCGGGGCCAGGTCGGGAGCGGCCACGAGAGCTCGAAGGCAAGCGATATCGCGAGGGGCCGGGGCGCCTCGAGCCATTCCCGGTCGTTGCGACCTCGCCCAGCGGTCTGACGATCTGTGGTGACGAGCAGCGGCGCACCCTCGAACCGGGAGCGGGCTTCGTCCTGGGTGGAGGGAGTGGAGGGGAGATGAACGGTCGCGTAAGGTGTAGCCATCGTCGGTCGGAAGAGGTCAAAGGAACACGGCGAGCCTACCGGGAGCGGTCGTGAGCACTGAAGAACGCATCGAGCGGTTGCGCAAGCTCCGCGAAGAGGCAGAGCACGCCGGAAGCCAGCGCGCAGTCGACCGCCAGCACGAGCAGGGCAAGCTAACGGCCAGGGAGCGCGTCGAGCTGTTCCTCGATAAGGGCTCTTTCCAAGAAGTCGACATGTTCGTGCGGCATCGGGCAACGGCTTTCGGCAGCGACAACAACCGTCCTGCAGGCGATGCCGTTGTGACCGGGTGGGGCACCGTCGACGGTCGGGTCGTCTTCGTCTTCGCCGAGGACTTCACAGTCTTCGGAGGCAGCCTGGGCGAGGTCGTCGCCGAGAAGATCACCAAGATCATGGACATGGCCACCGACACCGGCGCCCCCCTGGTCGCCCTCAAGGATTCGGGCGGCGCCCGGATCCAGGAAGGCGTCGTTTCACTCGACGGCTATGGGCAGATCTTCCGCCGCAACGTCCGCGCCTCCGGCGTCATTCCCCAGATCTCGGTGATCATGGGTCCGTGTGCCGGCGGTGCGGTCTACTCCCCTGCCATCACCGACTTCGTGTACCAGGTCGAGGGAAGCAGCCACCTGTTCATCACCGGCCCCGATGTGATCAAGACCGTGACCGGCGAGGAGGTCACCTTCGAGGAGCTCGGAGGCGCCCACTCCCACAGCACCAAATCCGGCGTCACCCACTTCGTTGCAGCAGACGAACGGGCGGCTCTCGAGGAGGTGCGATTCTTGTTGTCCTTCCTGCCACTCAACAACAAGGAGCTGCCGCCTTACTTCACGCCATCTGATCGAGCGGACCGCATGGACGAAGACCTCACCACGATCATCCCCGACTCTCCCAACCAGCCATACAACATGGTCGAGCTCATCGAGCGGATCGTCGACGACGGCGAGCTGTATCAGGTTCACGAGCAATACGCCACGAACATCGTTGTCGGGCTTGCCAGGCTCGACGGATATGCGGTTGGCATCGTTGGCAACCAACCGCAATCGCTCGCAGGCACGCTCGACATCGCGGCCTCGGTCAAGGCCGCCCGCTTCGTGCGCTTCTGCGACGCGTTCAACATTCCGCTCGTTAGCTTCGTCGACGTTCCCGGGTTCCTCCCCGGTGTCGATCAAGAACACAACGGCATCATCCGCCACGGCGCCAAGCTCATGTACGCCTACTGCGAGGCCACCGTCCCCAAGATCACCGTCATAACCCGCAAGGCATACGGCGGGGCCTACGTCGTTATGAACTCGCGCAGCGTTGGCGCCGACATCGTCGTCGCCTGGCCCAGCGCCGAGATCGCCGTCATGGGGGCGGGAGGTGCCGTCAACATCATCCACAAGCGAGAGCTGGCGGCCGCTGACGATGCAGACACCAAGCGGGCAGATCTGATCACCGAGTACGAGGAGCGCTTCAACAATCCGTTCGTCGCCGCAGAACGGGGCCTTGTCGACGAGATCATCGAGCCGCGGGAAACGCGTCCTCGACTCATCAGGGCTCTGGAGATGTTGCGCACCAAGCGCCAGACGATGCCGCCTCGCAAGCATGGCAACATCCCGCTGTGATCAAGTCAGTACTAATCGCCAACCGGGGTGAGATCGCGGTGAGAGTCATCCGCGGCGCCAGGGAGCTGGGGATACACACGATCGGTGTCTATTCCGAGATCGACAGGGCGTCCATGCACGTAGCCATGGCCGACGAGGCGTGGAACATCGGACCGGCACCTGCAGCCGAGTCCTATCTGAACATCGAGCGCATCCTCGAAGTTGCCCAAGAGGCCAAAGCCGAGGCTGTTCATCCCGGCTACGGATTCCTGGCAGAGAACGCCACCTTCGCACAGGCGGTGCTCGACGCTGGACTCATCTGGGTGGGCGCACCGCCCGACGCCATCACCATGATGGGCGACAAGATCAGCTCGCGACATGCCGCAGATGCCGCCGGGGTGCCGACCGTTCCCGGTACCGCCGAACCGGTCACCGAGGCGTCTGTCGTCGCGGCATTCGGAGATGAGCACGGATATCCGTTGACGATCAAGGCGGCCCACGGCGGGGGTGGTCGCGGCATGCGAGTCGTGCGCTCCGGTGACGAGATCCCGGCCGCACTCGAAAGCGCAGCCAGGGAGGCAGACGCCTACTTCGCCAACTCCGAGGTCTACGTCGAGAAGTACCTCGAGAATGCCCGCCACATCGAAGCTCAGGTTCTGTTCGACACACACGGTGCAGGAGTATTCCTCGGGGAGCGCGACTGCTCGATACAGCGTCGTCACCAGAAGCTGATCGAAGAAGCCCCGGCAAGCGTCTTCGACCCTGAGACGCGCGCAGCATTCGGCGAAGCCGCAGTCGCCATGGGCCGCCAGGCCGGGTACGTCGGTGCCGGCACCGTTGAGTTCCTCGTGGTCGACCATGCCTTCTACTTCCTGGAGATGAACACCCGCCTCCAGGTCGAACACCCTGTTACCGAGATGACGACCGGCATCGACCTCGTGCATCAGCAGTTCCGCGTTGCCGCCGGCGAACCGCTGGAAACAACAGACACTCCACAAGCCCGCGGGCACGCCATCGAGTTCCGGATCAACGCAGAGAACCCGGCAACGGGTTTCCTCCCCGATCCGGGGACCATCATCGAGTACCAGGCGCCAGATGGCTTCGGAGTGCGGGTCGACAGCTGGGTCGGTCCGGGAACGGCCGTCAGCCAGTACTACGACAACCTCATGGCGAAACTGATCGTTTGGGGACGTGACAGGACCGAGGCCTTGGCGAGGGGCAAGAGGGCCCTGAACGAGTTCCGGATTTCGGGCGTGGCCACGACGATCCCCGCCCACCTGCGGATCATCGAACACCCGGCGTTCGTCGACTCCGAGCACCACACCAAGACGGTCGAGGACGACCTCGACTTCTCCGACATCGCCGTGCCCACGGCCCCCGCGGTTCCCGAGGACGAGGAACTATCGGAGCGGAGCCTGACGGTCGAGATCGGCGGGCGCCATTACCAGGTTCGGGTGTGGGCCCCCGAGATGACGGCGCATCCAGACCGCCGCGAGGCGCCGCGGCGGCGTCCTCCCCGACTCGATCGCCTCGCCGCCGCGACCGGCGGCGACCCTGGTGTCGTCACGGCGCCGATGCAGGGCACGATCGTCAAGGTCTCCAAGAAGGCGGGCGACCCAGTGGCCGTGGGCGACTCCATCTGCGTCCTCGAAGCCATGAAGATGGAGAACGACCTCAAGTCGCAGGTCAGCGGCGAGATCGTCGACCTGCGCGTCCAGCCGGGAGACACCGTTGCCGCAGGACAGGTGGTTGCGGTCGTTCGGTAGATCCGGCTTTGAGCTTTGAGCCGTTGAGTCAGTGAGCAGGTCGATACCGACCGAACACTCCCGCCAGCGTTTCCGAGACTTCGCCGACGGTGGCGCCGGCCGCCAGCGCGATCTTCATGGGAATCAGCAGGTTGTCGGAGCCCTCGGCGGTTGCAGCCACCGCGGCCAAGGCGGCATTCACCGCGGCGGTATCTCGCTGAGCTTTCCAGGCAACGAGGCGCTCCACCTGTGAGGCCTCTAGCTCGGGGCCGATATCGGTGACCGGAACCGTGAGGCTTTCGGAGGTCTGGTATCTGTTGACGCCGACGACAACCGAGTCTCCGCTTTCGACGCGTTTGGCTTCGGCGTAGGCAGCATCCGCGATCTCGGCTTGGATGAAGCCGGCTTCGAGAGCGGCGACGGCACCACCGAGCGCATCGACTTCTTCGATGAGACGCATGGCCTCCCGCTCTAGCCCGTCTGTAAGCGCCTCGATGGCGTACGAACCCGCAAGTGGATCGATGGTGTCGGCAACGCCGGATTCCTCTGCGATGACTTGCTGAGTGCGTAGGGCGATCTTCACCGACTCGTCGGTGGGGAGACCGAGGGCCTCGTCGAACGAGTTGGTGTGCAGGGATTGGGTGCCTCCGAGGACGGCCGCCAGGGCTTGCAGGGCGGTCCGCACGATGTTGTTCTCCGGCTGCTGCGCCGTGAGGGAGCTGCCGGCAGTCTGGGCGTGGAACCGCATGCGCATGGCGTCGGCAGAAGCGGCGCCGCGGTCCCGCATCAGCCGTGCCCACATCCTGCGAGCCGCCCGGAACTTCGCCACCTCCTCCAGGAACCCGCTGTGGGCGTTCCAGAAGAAGGACAGGCGAGGAGCGAAGTCGTCGACATTGAGGCCGGCCTCTGCTGCCGCCGCGACGTAGGCGAGGCCGTTAGAGATCGTGAACGCGAGCTCTTGCGCCGCCGTCGAACCCGCTTCGCGTATGTGATATCCAGATATCGAGATCGTGTTCCACGCCGGCAGCTGGTGATGGCAGTAGGCAAAGAGGTCGGTCACCAGTCGCATCGAAGGTCCGGGCGGGTAGATGTACGTCCCGCGGGCCGCGTACTCCTTGAGGATGTCGTTTTGGACGGTGCCCCTGATGCGCCCAGCCGGGACTCCCTGCTCCTCGGCAACGAGCTGATAGAGCAGCAGCAGCACAGCGGCCGTCGAGTTGATGGTCATCGACGTCGAGATGCTGTCGAGCGGCAACCGATCGAAGAGGCGGCGCATGTCGTCGATGGAGTCGATGGCGACGCCGACCTTGCCGACCTCGCCAGTTGCCCTCGGGTCGTCGGAGTCGATCCCCATCTGCGTTGGAAGATCGAAGGCGACCGAAAGGCCGGTCTGGCCGGCAGCAAGCAGCGACTGGAAGCGGGCGTTGGTCTCGGCGGCGCTCCCGAACCCGGCGTACTGACGCATTGTCCACAGCCGTCCCCGATACATGGACGCATAGGGGCCCCTCGTAAATGGAAAACTGCCCGGCTCGCCCAGCTTGTCGGCGATATCCCAGGCCGCGTCCGGACCGTGAAAGGGCTGGATTTCTACCCCACTGGTTGTGCTTCGAGATTCTGGCATGGCGGTATGCTGACCTTAACGGGGAACTCCACCCCGTATTCGGACGCTTTTCCTCACATGGACCTCCACCAGGCTGAACGCCACGATCGTCGCGGGCGACGCCTTCTCGCCGTAACAATTATCGGCGCAGTTGGCGTGCTTGCCTCTGCCTGGGTGGGCCTCTTCGCCTTCCTCGGAGCGAACGCCGCCGTCGGCACGATCGAGGACGTCGGTAACCGCTACATACCCGAAGTTCAAGACCTGGCGCTCGACCTTCCGAGGGTCAGCCAGCTGTCCGAGGTCTTCACTGCGGATGCCGTGCGCCTTGGCTTTCTGACGGAGCGCAACAGCCAGCCGATCGCACTCGAGGACATCCCCGAGACCGTCGTCAACGCGGTTCTGGCTGCCGAGGACTCAGGCTTCTACGAGCACAACGGGGTCGACTTCAAGGGCATCGCCAGGGCTGCCGCCCTCAACTTCCGCAACGACAACGTCGTCGGCGGCTCTTCCATCACGCAACAGGTCGTCAAGCAGAACTTCGGCAGCACCGAGGTCACGCTCGAAAGAAAGATCTCCGAAGCGGTTGTCGCCGCCGAGCTCGAGCGCCGCTACACCAAGGACGAGATCCTCGAGTTCTACATGAACTCGGTCTTCTTCGGCTCGAACGCATACGGGGTCAAAGCCGCGGCCCAGGAGTACTTCGCCAAAGAACTCGGCCAGCTCACCATCGCCGAGTCCGCAGCGATGGTCACCTCCATCAGGAATCCGACGCTGTACAACCCCCGGCGCTTCCCTGAGGACGTGCTGCGGGCCCGCAACGCCGTCATAGCCAATATGGAGGATGAAGGATTCATCACTCATGCCGAGGCCGCCGCCGCGACCGAAGAGCCGCTGCGGATCGTCGAGCCCCAGCCCTCCCAGGAGATCGCCCCCCAGGTGATGATCGCGGCCCGCGATGAACTCCTGAACGACCCGCGGTTCGAGGTCCTCGGCGAGACCTTCGAAGAGCGCAAGCGAGCCATCTTCGGCTGCCCGGCTGCCGATACCACGTGCGAGTTGAGCGGCGGCACCAAGGGCGGCCTGACGATCACCGTGACGGTAGACCTTGGCCTCCAGGAAACAGCCAACGGCGTCCTTGCCGATTGGTTCCCACACACGATCGACGGCAGCGCCCCCACCGGCGCCATCGCCATGGTCGACAACAAGACAGGTGCCGTCAAGGTGATGGCGAGCGGAATCCCGTTCGGCGACGACCTGGCCGCCGGCGAACGCCCGTACGACCTCGCAGGCCGCGGCTATCGCAACCCCGGCTCGGCCTTCAAGCCGATCGGCCTCGTGGCAGCACTGGAGGCCGGCGAGCGCTTCGGATCCCCGATAACAATGGGGACGTATTGGGATTCGAGCAGCCCACAGATCCTCGATTACGAGGGCGCGCCCAAGCCGTGGGAGTGTTCCAACGCCGGCGGCGGAGGTGGCGGTTTGCGATCATTGTTCGAAGCGACCGTCAACTCGGTCAATGCGGTCTACTGTCAGGTTGCGATCGCCACAGGAGCCGAGAACATCGTGGAAGTCGCCCATCGTCTCGGCATCAAGTCGGAGCTGGCAGTGGTCCCATCACTGATTCTCGGTGCCGGGGCCGTTTCCCCACTGGAGATGGCCCACGCCTATTCGA
>Ga0224508_10003133_pt1 | contig 13771 bp, 13 predicted proteins | sample SF_Jan12_sed_USG_4_FD_170157 | JGI IMG/M metagenome (GOLD analysis project Ga0224508, IMG submission 170157) | Sediment microbial communities from San Francisco Bay, California, United States - SF_Jan12_sed_USGS_21 | ecosystem: Environmental > Aquatic > Marine > Sediment | place: USA...
CGAAACATCCCGACGGTGTCGTCGCCGTCGCAATCCCAGTCTCCGGCCAGGGGGATGTCGCCCGGCACTCCGTAGAAGAAGGTCGACACGGTGCCCGCCTCGTCGGCTACCGACCACTCGCCGGTAATGGAGTCGAATACGGCGACCGGGACGGGTGGGGGCAGGAGGGCTTCACTGCGTCGATAGACGTCCACCACTCCAGACGGCACTCCCTGGGTGGCGATGGCCAGAGTCTCACCGTCGACGGCCACGGCCCCGCCATACAGCAGCGTGCCGTTCAACTCGTTCGTTTCCTCCCAGGAGGGGCTTTCGAACACATAGGCCGAGCCGGCTCCCGGTGCTCCAACCACCAGCTGGGTCCCGTCGACCGAGACCGCCGCTCCAAACAGAGCAGCCGCCGAGGCGTCGGAGGCGACCAGTTTGGTTTGCTCGGACCAGATGTCGGCCAGGTTGCGGGTGAATACATAGGCGCTGCCGCTGCCGGTACCGGCGTCGTCGTTGGCCCTGGCACCGATCACGGCCAGGTCGGCGATCAAGTCGACCTCGTCTCCGAACAGGTCGCCGGGCGCGGCGTCCGAGGCGATGAGCTTGGCTTGTTGCGACCACGCGCCGCCGGTGCCCCGTACGAATGCGTACACGGCTCCCGAGGCATCGCCGGCCGGGTCTTGCTGACTGGCGCCCATCAGGATGGTGTCACCCGAGAGAGCCACCGACGTTCCGGCCAGATCGGCGGCGGCGGCATCGGCGGTAACGAGACGAGTCGTCTCCGTCCACACGTTGCCGGCATCGGCATTGAACACATAGGCGGAGCCGGTACCGGCCGCCGGGGCGCCGATCACAATCGTGTTGCCCGCCAGATCAACCGCCGATCCGAAGTTGATGGCACCCGGGCTGCCGCTCGGCACCAGTCGGGCCGACTGCGTCCACAGCCCCCCCGTGCTGCGGTTGAACACATATACGGCCCCCCGGCCGTCATCGGCGAAGGGAGCACCCGCCACCAGCGTGTCGCCTTCCACGGCGACCGCCGAGCCGAATTGATCAGACGCCGATCCCCCGCTGGCGTTGAGCTTGACGACGAAGCTCCAGGTGCCCTCTTCGCTGCGGGTGTGAACCCACACCGCTCCGGCGTCGACGGCCAGCGTGTCGTCGCCGGGCGCGCCGGTTACCAGAGTCGGATCGTCGAGGGCCACGGCCCGGCCGAAGAAGTCGGCGGGCTCGGGGGGGTCAAAGGCGGCTTCGGGATCCCACGCGAAATCGGCCCCGGCCGCCGAAACAGCGAGCAGAACAGCAACAAATCCGGCCACCAGCGCCAGGCGGAACCCTCCAACACCCATAGCGTTAGCCTACTTGCTCTTCGCGGTCAGCCCGGGAAAGCCCAATTGCCGTAAGGCTTCATACACGGCGATGGCCACGGCGTTTGAGAGGTTGAGACTGCGGCTGCGGGCCACCATTGGGATGCGGGCATAGTCGCCGACCTCCGGTCGGGCCAGCACGTCGCGAGGCAGCCCGTCGGACTCGGGCCCAAACAGCAACACGTCGTCCGGGCGAAACACCAGCTCGGTGTGGGCCTTCGTCCCGTTGCGAGTGAGGGCGATCACCCGGTCGGGCTTGGCATCGATCAGGAAGTCGTCGAGAGAAGGGTGTTCCTTGACGTCGGCCCACTCGCGATAGTCCAGTCCGGCCCGACGCAGCAGCGGATCTTCCAAGCTGAAGCCGAGGGGATGGATGAGGTGCAGTTGGGTGGCCGTGTTGGCGCACAGACGCATGATGTTGCCCGTGTTTGGAGGGATTTCCGGCCGAAAAAGCACAATCTGGAGCATGGCCAGAGCGTACCCGTACCGCGAGACAGCCTGGGCAACCTGAAGTACGGTGATTGGGCTAACACAAGGCGGAGAACATGACCAAGATCATTGTGACCATTGATAGAGACCTGCACGTTGACCTCACCGACGCGGGCCTCGATATCGAGCAAATCTGCCAAACCGCCCTGGAGGCCGAGGCCGTCCACGTCCGCTCCCAGCAGGCAGAAGCCGACGACAATGTCCTGTACCAGCGCGGGTTCGAGGCCGGCTCCGATTGGGCTTCCAACCGGGCAAACAGTTCGGAGCTGACCGAGGTTGCCGAGTGGTCAAAGATCCGCTGGCGCCAGTTCTCGCTGGTGCCGATGCGGAACTCCTTTCCCTACGCCTACTGCGAGGCCGTGCAACTGGATTATCCCCGCCGCCAGGAGGCCTTCTTCTTCACCAACGATGCCTTTACCCGCGGCATGGTCGACGGCGCCGGCGCCGTTCTCTCTCAGGCGTAGTTCTTCGTCGCCGCCGGGGAGAGGCACTTCATGACCTAATCCCCTACGCAGCCGAGCCGGGGCGTGGAACCCTGGGACATCCACGGAGGGAGGACTCGATGCATGAAGTGACCGAGACGATTGAGATTAAGCGACTTCCTGAGGGGGTCCACGCCTTCCTCACCGATCCCGACAACGCCTTGCTGTGGCAGTCCAATCTCATCGACTTCGAGCTGATCGACTCGCGATATGAGAAAGGCTCCATGCTGCGCGGCATGAACAAGGTTGCGGGCAAGAAGGTGGAGTTCGTGGCCGAAATCGCCGAACACGAGCTGGGCAAGCACACCCTCATCAGGAGCACCGAGGCGCCGGTGGGTTTCACGCTTGAGTACACCTTCGCTCCGGCGGCCCTGGGAACCAAGATGACCTACCACATGGAGACAGAGGCCTTCGGCGGGTTCTTCGGCAAACTCGCCGATCCGTTAGTCGTCCGCATGTTCTCCAAGGACGTCCGAGCCAACCTCGAAAAGCTCAAGGAGCTCCTGGAGGCCTAGGCGGACTCAGCCAAGGATGAGCTTGGCGGCCCGCTCGATATAGCCCCACACGTCGGGGCCGGTCGAGTTGCTCACCAGCCCGATAGAGACGCCCGAGTCGGGGAAGTAGGCGTGCGCCGTGCGGAAGCCGGGCACTCCCCCGCCGTGCCACCAAGCGTCGTAGCCAGCGATCGGCGCCACATTGACGCCGAGGCCGTAGTCGGTGTCTAACGCGGGAGTTGACATCTCGGCCAGGCTCTCGGCAGTCAAGAGACCACCATCGACGATGCCGGGAAGCAGCTTGATGAGGTCGGTCACCTGCGACTCGAGGCCACCGCCGGTCCACCCGGCCGACTGAAGAGCAGCTTGCGGCAGCGCGGTGACCACCGCCGTCTCCTCACCGGTCCCGGCCAGGTCGTAATAGCCACTCACCACCGGCTTCGGCGGCTGCTGGGCCGGCGGCAAGTAGGTCTCGGTCATGCCGAGCGGATTGAGCACCCGGGCCGCCAACTCCTGATCGGCAGTGTTCCCGGTGAGCTCCTCGACGAGTTGCCCGGCCAGCAGGTAGGTGGTGGTCCCATACGACCACTCGGTTCCCGGCTCGAATAACAGGCCCTTGCCGAGGGCGAAGTCGATGATCTCGTCCGGCTGCCACTCTTGGGTGAGCCGCCCCAACGTGAGGCTCGAGAAGTCGGAGTCGAGCTCGTAGGCGATCATGCCGGTGGTGTGGTTGAGCAGCATGCGGGGGGTGATGGCTGCCCCCTCTCCGAAGTCGCGATCAGCCCACGACGGGAGCAGCTCGACGAGCGGTGTGTCCAGGTCCAGAAGGCCCTCCTCCTGCAACTGGAGGAGCATCGTGACCGTCGTCATCTTGGTGACGCTCCCAATGCGGAAATAATCGTCGCCCGAGATGGGTGTGCCTTCGGCCTTATTGGAGACCCCAACCGGGATCACCAGGGTGTCTTCACCCGGCGCGCTCACGGCCAGGACCGCGCCGCCCACCTCGTATTCAGCGATCCAGCTGGTGAGCTCGGCCTCCAGGTCGGGAGCTACCGCGGCCAGGCCTTCTTCCACGACCGTGGTGGTGGTTGGCGCCACCGTGGTCGAGGGCGCAGCGGTCGTGGTGGGCCCAACGGTGGTAGTGGGATCGGATTCTGATCCGCTCGCGCCACCGCACGCTGAGGCAACGAGGGCGACGGCGGAGATGAATACGGCGGCGCGAAGCGCCCTTCGTGATTGAGACATGTCGGAGGACTATAGCCAAGCACCACTTGTAGTGTTGGCGCCTGGTGGCGGCCACCTGAGGTGGACCCGGAGATCTGAGGAGAGTGCAGTGCGTCTGGCGTTGGGTGGGCTGGTGGTGGCCCTGGCGACGGTGGCAGCCGGATGCGGTGGCGCCGAGATGTCCCTCACTGAATACGTCGACCGGCTCAACACCCTCAACGAGAAGGCCAATGCGCAAGGAGAAGCCATCATCACTACCGGGACCGGTGCCGTGCTGGTGGCGGAGGGACAGACGTTCCTCGAATACACCCCCAAGGACCTGCAGCTCGCGCTGGAGGCGGCCGGGGAGATCGAGCTCGAATTCCTCGAGGCCGCCGGCGGGATGAACCCTCCGGCTGCCCTCGCAGATCTCCATCGGTTGTGGTTCAACACTGAGTTCACGGCCGCCCGCGAAGCGGTGGCCAGTCGGGCCGGCAGAGTTAATAGCTGGGAGGAGCTGTCGGCCACCCAGGAGATGGCCGACTATCGGGTGGCCCTGGCCGCCGACAAGCAGGTGTGTCTCGACTTCCAGAGCCGACTGGACGCCACTGCCGATCTCGGCGTTTTTGAAGATCTCCCCTGGCTGCCCAGCGAGTTGAGCGAAGTGGTAGAAGCCGCCCTCGGCTGTGAGTGGTGGCCGCAGCAACCGGAGAACATGTATCGGCCGTAGGCCGGGAATGGGGAGCTCATTGGAACTTGGAATAACCAGCTTCGCCGAGACCATCCCCGACGCATCATCCGGGGAGACCGTGAGCCATGGGGAGCGCCTGCGCCAGGTGTTGGAGGAGATCGCGCTGGCCGAGCGGGTGGGCTTGGATGTGTATGGCCTCGGTGAGCACCATCGGCCGGACTTCGCTTCGTCCTCCCCCGCCACGGTCCTGGCGGCGGCCGCCGGTCGGACGTCGACGATCCGGTTGTTTCCGGCGGTTTCGGTCCTCAGCACGGACGATCCGGTTCGGGTGTTCCAGCAGTACGCCACTCTTGATCTCGTCTCCTCGGGACGGGCCGAGTTGCTGGTCGGTCGGGGTTCCTTCATCGAGTCGTTCCCGCTGTTTGGGTACCAGCTCGACGACTACAACGAGCTGTTCGCCGAGAAACTCGATCTGCTACTCCAGATCCGCGACAACGAGGAAGTCACCTGGTCGGGCCGCTTCCGATCACCCATCCACGGCCAAGGGATCTATCCCCGCCCCGAGCGGCCGCTGCCCATCCGGGTAGCCGTCGGTGGGACGCCCGAGTCGATCGTCCGCGCCGCCACCCGCGGCCTCCCGGTGGCCCTGGCCATCATCGGCGGCACCCCCGACCGCTTCCGGGCCCTGGCCGAGCTACACCGACGCACCCTGATTGACTCAGGATTCGACCCGGCCGAAGTTCCCTTGTCGGTGCACGGTCACGGTTACATCGCCGACACCACCGAGCAAGCTGCTGAGGAGTTCTACCCGTCCTACGCCGCAGCTATGACCCGGATCGGCCAGGAGCGGGGTTGGGGGCCAATGACCCGCCAGCAGTACAACCTCATGCGCGACCCCGGGGGCTCGCTGGTGCTCGGCGATCCCGACACGGTGGCGGCCAAGATCCTGCGGTGGAAAGAGATCCTCGGTGTCACCCGCTTCGAGCTCCACGTGAGCGTTGGAACCCTCCCCCACGACCAGGTACTCCGCAGCATCGAGCTGCTCGGCACCAAGGTGGCACCCCTCGTCCGGGACTGAGGGATGACCGTGTCCAAGCTGCGCCAGGCTGTGACGGAGTACTGTGCGAGGGCACACGGGTTCGAAGCTGGCGGACCAACCTGAACCAGGTCCGGAAAGAAGGAACCACATGCCGTTGTATATGGACCGCCATGACACGCCCGGAGCGAGCGCCCAAGAGGTTGCTCAAGCCCACGCGGCGGACATCGAGGTGTCGGCCAAGCATGAGGTGAAATTTCTCTCCTATTGGTTCGACGAAGAGCATGGGGGCGTCTACTGCTTCGCCAAGGCCCCCGGGGCGGAGAATGTGACGGCTGTGCATCAGGAGTCCCATGGGCTCCTCCCCAATGAAATCATCGCGGTTTCCGAAGACGACGTACTTCGATTCCTGGGCGGGATCCAGGATCCCGTCGACCACTCAGAGGTTAAGAATCCGTTCCGGACGATTCTGTTCACCGACCTTGAAGGATCAACCTCCCTATTGCAGGACGTCGGAGAGTCGGCGTTCATGGTGTTGCTTACCGAACATGACCTGATCATTCGCCGGGCGCTGGCCGCCTCCTGGGGCAGCGAGGTGAAGCACACAGGCGACGGGATCATGGCGTCTTTTGAGGATGCGGCTCATGCTCTGAGATGCGCCGCGACAATCCAGGATGGTTTCGATGGGCGGAGCGATGCCGGCGAGAAGCCCGAACTGCGAGTCCGGGTCGGTTTGGCCGCCGGCGAACCCGTTCGGCACAACGACGACATCTTCGGTTCGGCGGTGAACCTGGCCAGCCGCATCTGCGATGCTGCCGACGCTGGTCACATCCTCGTCTCCGACGTGGTCCGCGACCTCGGCGTCGAAGAGGGCTTCTCCTTCGAGGCGGCCGACGAGCGAGCTCTCAAGGGGTTCACCGAGCCGATAGAGGTTTTCGAACTGGTGAGGTAGCGGTTCACGCCCTCATACTCAGCCCAGCAAGTCCTAGTTCCGATGGTGGGCGGTGGCGTCATGGGCATCGGATAGCCCGTGGGGATTGACGTGAATAAGCGCGCTTATCGGGTGGCTGAATTGGTGATGTAGGGCATGTTCAACGTTGTGCGCAGTGTCATGACCCACCTTCACGGTATGGTCAGCGTCGACTGCAATCGACGCAGCGATACGCAACTGATGACCGTGCCATCGGACCCGCAGATCGGCGACATCACGGACACCGGGAACAGTGCGGATGGTGGCTTCGACCTCATCGACGATCTCCGGCTCGATCCCATCGAGCACCCGGCGCGACATTCGTCTGGCCGAACGCGCCATCAACCACAGGATTGCACTGGCTACCACGAGGCCGGCCACTGGATCGACCCACGCCGCGCCGAACGCCGCCCCGAGCCCTGCGGCGACTACCGCCAGGGAGGTAAAGGCGTCAGTGCGGGCGTGATGTCCGTCGGTGATCAGAGCTTCTGAGCCAATCGCACAGCCTGCTCTGATGCGATACCGGGCGACAAGCTCGTTCCCTGCCGCCCCAACGATGCCGGCTGCAATCACCCACGGGATGTGGTCCATGAGCCGTGGCTCGACAAGACGTCGAATTGACTCCCAAATCACCAGCGCTGCTGATGCGCCAATCGCAGCCACTATGAGCAGCCCGGCGGCATCTTCGGCGCGGTTGAACCCGTAGGTATACCGCCGGGTGGGGCGACGCCGTCCCAGCGAGAATGCGATCCACAACGGGATCGCCGTTAACGCGTCGGTCAGGTTATGCAACGTGTCGGAAAGAAGCGCCACCGAACCACTGAACACAACGATCACTGCCTGAATGCCCGCAGTGATACCCAGGCCAAGCAACGAGAACTTGGTGACTCGAATGCCTACCGCCCCCGAATCCATCACACCGCCCGTGCTGGACCCGTGATCGTGGTCGTGGCTCAGCAGATGACCCACCCGATGCCGAAGACGACCCCACCAAGAACCGGATCGTCCGGCATCATGCTCGGTATCAGGCGGTGTGTTCATACTCGAACCAAACGCTAACCAATCACCACTGGGGACTGGCGCAACCGGTGTTGGAGAATCGGCCACCGGTGGGAACGCAGACCTAGCTCGCTCAGAATTCGCGGTGTCGGAGAACTGATTTCGCGCTTTGGCAACGCGTGGAGACTGCACAAGTGGGGAGCCGATTCGCAGCTTGTCGACGATGGTCCGCGAGTTTGATTGGGAATGACGTCTCAGTCTGCGGCGGTAGATTTCGGATGTGGTCGCAGCTGGGGAGTTCAACGAAGTATTCGACGAGGTCGTCGCCAAACCTTTGCTAGCGATTGGGGCTCGAGCGCGTGCTCGGCAGCATCGAAAGGTACGGCTCCGACACATGGATTGAGCAACGCTGGATTGCCGACCTCCAAGAATCACTGCGGCGCGAAATGGAGAGTGGCGACCGATAGCGAAGGTCGACCATCGGCCGCCAACGGACGACGGGGACCAAGTGTCGGAGAGCTGATAGCGCGCTTTGGCAACGCATGGAGGCTGCAGGAGTGGCCAAGGATGGTGGCTATTGAGACCCAGGTGTGATGACCCTACGCACGAGACAGGTGGCCCGCCATGGAGGATTCCAACGACCCCGAGTCGACCGAGACTGTTATGGTCAGCCCACAGGCCTATCGAGGATCACCTCGTCGGGCATCATGCCGAGGAGGGGAGCCTCAATGTACATGCTCGCAATCAATCACGCCGTGGCCGATTTCGACAAGTGGAAGGCTGTATACGACACCTTTCCTCCCACCACCGACGGCGCCGCGTTTGCACGGGTGAACAGGAACGTAGACGACGGGAACAACGTGACCGTTGTTGCCGGGTTCACATCGATGGAGACCCTCAAAGCGTTCATCGACGACCCCGAACTGAAGGCACGAATGATGGAAGCCGGCGTAACCGGAGCGCCTCGCATCGAGATCTTTGAGGAAGTCGACGTCATCCAGGCCTAGCCGGACAAGCCCCGGACCGAGGACCGCCACGCAACTCCCACGCACCACGCAGTTTGGCGGGGCCAAACTGCAAAGGAACTCGCCGTAGGCGAGTTCGGTCGCCGACACGACAACGGGCGGCGAGTCGGTCGAGGCCGTCCGCTGCGACCACTTGGTCCCGCAGCTCGAGATTCTCACGTCCGGTCTACTGGACGACACGCTCAACCGCAGTCTCTCGGCGAATAGGTGGGCTGCCGCACACTCGGCACCGTCACCAGGACGGGTGGCGGTGCCTCGATCGTATGCCGCTGCTAAGGCAGCGTCTGCAGGTAGGTGAGGATGTCGATGATCTCCTGTGAACCCCAGCCGTTGGTGAGCTGGGCCGGCATCGCCGGGTTGCTGCCGGGGTGGCCGAACAGGATCTTGTGGGCAACCTCCCACGGGTTGTCGGCCGAGAGCCCCCCGACATACTCGGGATCGTCCGCATCACCGAAGTTCACCTGGGTACCGTCGTCGCCGTGGCACGCCACACACGTTGACGCATACAGCGCCTCCCCGGCGGCAAGGTCACCGCCGATCGGTGCCTTGGTCTCCAGGTCGATGAGCACGCTCATGTCCACGAGGCCGGTCCGTATAAACGCCACCAGAGCAGCGACGTCCTCTTCGCCGAGGAAGGCACTGAAGTCGTGCTCGGCGTCGAACTGTCCAGTCAGCTGGGCGATGATGTCATCGGCTGACTTGTCCTGGGCGGCAAAGATCCCAGGGAAGCCGGTGAAGTGAGACCCGGAGGCGTAGGCGCCCGCACTGCCCTGGTAGTCCCACCCGTGGCACTCCTTGCACCGCCAGGTGTCCCCACCGCTGCGCTCGTTGGTGGTTTGACGCGCCCAGACCGGATTGTCGTCGGTCGGCTCATCCACGCCAGCCACCACCCACCACTTGTCGTAGAGGAGGCCACCCAACACTGCGGCCTCAGCATCGACCGCTTCGGTCGGCAGAGTCTGGGCATAGGCGACCACATCCCGCACATGTTCCAGAGTCCAGGGGACGGCTTCGGAGGCAGGCATCGGCGGGTTAGACCCGGGCTGACCGTATCGGACCTTGTGGAAGAATTCCCACGGGTTGCCAACCGCGATGGTGCCGAGGTATTCGGGGTCGTCGTCGTCGCCGAAGTTGATCTGAGTGCCGTCGGCGCCGTGGCACGCAACACACGCTTCCCTGTAATGGGCTTCACCGTTGGCCACGTCGGCGCCGATGATGCTCTTGTCTGCATCGATGAACTGCCCGTAGTCGGCCAGGCCTTCCCTGATGAAGGCCACCAGGTCGGCGATGTTCTGCTCGGTGAGCAGCGAGGAAAAATCGTGGTCTCCCGTGGTCATGGCAGCCGTCAGATCGGCCGCGCTCTTCCCTTGCGAGTCGAACACTCCGGCGAAACCGGTGAAGTGGGAGCCGGAGCCGTAGGCGCCGTCAGCCCCTTTGTAATCCCAGCCGTGGCACTCCTTGCACCGCCAGGTGTCACCCCCGCTGCGAGTGTTGTCGGACTGCGTCGCCCACAGCGCCTGGTCGGTGGTCGGCTCATCCACGCCGGCTACCGACCACCACTTGTCATACAGGAGGCCACCGGCGAGCGCACTTCCTGCGGGAAGGGCCGGGGTGGTAGTGGTCGGGGCTACCGTGGTCGTTGTCGCCCCCGCGGTGGTGGTCGTGTCCTCGGCGTCGTCGTCATCGCCCCCGCAGGCGGCCACCACCAACACACACGCGCAAAACAGAGCTACCCAACGCAACTTCGCCATGATCTTCCCCTGGCCCGGTTCGGAAGACCGTATAGCACTTCGACCTCGCCCCCATAGAGTCCTTTGGCCCTGATCTAGTCGGCGGCGCCGGCCCGAACCCACTCAACGATGAGTGCACGTCGGCCTCTGGCAGAATCCCACCGGCGGCTTGCATCTTTCCGATCTTCACCGGCCGCACAGATCGGCACATATAGGGCGGGCCGTTTAGGGACGCACTCAATCGGACTGGCTCGGTTGCAATCCCCGATCTGCCTCAATTAGCCAACGAACACCCATAAGAAAACCCCCATGGTGATAGGGGGCTTCCGCGGTGTCGGAGAGAGGACTCGAACCTCCACGGGCTTGCGCCCACTAGGCCCTCAACCTAGCGCGTCTACCAATTCCGCCACTCCGACGTGGGTGGGTGAGTATATCGACGGCCCCCTTGGTTCTTCGCAGCCTCCCCCACCCCGACTGCGCCCTCAAGGGAGGGAGCCCCTCTAGCGGATGAGTGTTAGCCAGAAGGTGGTGATGCCGAACACGATTGCTACCGCGATGGTGAGGCGGTCGAGGTTGCGTTCCATCACCGGAACCTGGCTGATGGGGCCCATGCCGCCGCCGAACATGTCGGACATACCCCCACCCTTGGCTGAGTGCAGGAGCACGAGGATGATCAGCCCGATCGAAACGAGCATGTGAGCGGCGAGTAGGAGGCTTTCGAGCATGAGATGACCTGTTGGTGAGGGAGAATCCTAACCCAAACCCTTGCCTCGAGCGGGCCGCTTAGGTTCGCGACCGATCTCGGGAGTTTGCGGGCTCGGGTGATCGGTCGTCGCCGGTGTCGGCCACAGCCGCGCCCGAGGCTATCTCCTCGACGAGATAACAAGCCGCCCAGTGATCCTCGCCGACTTGGTCGAGAGGCGGGTGATCGTTGGTGTTGCAGGGATCCTCCCTGGCAAACGGGCAGCGGTCGTAGAAGCGGCAGCGCGCTTGGGGGTTGATCGATCGGGAGATACCTCCCTTGATCTCCACCGGCGGTCGCTCGATAGTGGGATCGGGTACCGGGACCGCCGAGATCAGCGCCTTGGTGTAGGGATGGCGGGGATTGGCCAGCAACTCCTCGGTGGGAGCCAGCTCGACAATCTTGCCCAGATACATCACGGCGATCCGGTCGCACATGTAGCGGGCCACGGCCAGGTCGTGAGTGATGTAAAGGTAGGAAACATTGAGGTCCTGTCCGAGTTTGAGCATGAGGTCCATGATCGAGATGCGGATGCTGACATCCAGCATCGAGGTTGGCTCATCTGCCACAACAAAGGTGGGATCGACCACCAACGCCCGGGCGATGGCTACTCGCTGACGCTGCCCACCCGACAGCTCGTGCGGATAGCGAAAGATAAACGACTCCGGTGGCGTGAGACCCACCAGCTGCAGCAACTCGGCCACCCGGACTTCCCGCTCGGCCACCGAGCCGATGTTCTGCACCGTCAATGGCTCACTGATGGTGTCGTAGATCGTGCGGCGGGGGTTCATCGACTCGAATGGGTCCTGGAAGATCATCTGTGCACGAGACCGGAAATCCTTGAGGTCATCTTTGGCCGTAATCGCCGTGATATCGACCGGCTCACCGTCCTTCTCTATGAGCACCTGTCCGCCCGTCGACTCCAACAGCTTCAGCAGAATCCGGCCGGTCGTGGTCTTTCCGCACCCGGACTCACCGACCAAGCCCAGGCTTCCGCCCGGTGGAATGTCGAAGCTGATCCCGTCAAGTGCGTGAACGAAGTCAGTTGCCTTGCGGAACACACTCTTCTGTACCGGGAACCTCTTCTCGAGCTCACTAACACGGACGACTGGATGGGTCACAGCACATCTCCTGCCTGAACGCCAACCGGAACCTTCTCCCAGTTCCAGCAAGCCACGAGATGGCCGTCGCCGATGTCCTCGAGCGGCGGCTCTTCCTCATGGCACCGGTCGGTGGCAAACGGGCAGCGGGGGTTGAAGCGGCAGCCGGACGGGGGGTCGAGCAGATTGGGAGGCTCCCCTTCCAGGGGCGCCAGCTTGCGGCGGGGCCCGGTGATAGACGGGGTGGATGACAACAGCAGCCACGCGTACGGGTGGCGCATTCCTCCAAAGATGGTCTTAGTGGTGCCGTACTCAACGATCTTGCCCGCATACATCACCGCCATGGAGTCGGTCACCTCGGCAATGACCGCCAAGTCGTGGCTGATGTAGATGATGGACATCCCCAGCTCTTCCTGGATGCGCTTCAGCTCCTTGAGGATGAGGTCCTGGACGATGACATCGAGGGCGGTGGTCGGCTCGTCGGCGATGATGATCTGCGGATTACACGACAGCGCCATGGCGATGACCGCCCGCTGGCGCATGCCTCCGCTGAACTCGTGGGGATACCGGTCCATCATGTCCGGGTTGAGGCCCACCGTCTGAAACAACTCAGCGATTCGATAGCGAACGTCGGCCTTGCTCAGTTGCTCGGGCCAATGGATGTCGAGCGCCTCTTTGATCTGATCACTGATGCGGTGGACCGGATTCCAGGTGTTCATGGCCCCCTGGAACACCATCGACATCTCGTTCCACCGATGGCGGCGCATCTCCTCCTCGGATAGTTCAACCAGGTTGGTGCCGGCCAGGCGGACTTCGCCGTTGACGATCTCGCCGTTCTCGGCCTGGAGTCGAAGCAACGAAAGCGCGATTGAGCTCTTGCCACAACCGGACTCTCCCACCAGCCCGAGCGCTTCACCCTTGTGGAGAGTGAAGTTCACGTCTTCGACTGCGGAAACCTCTCCTTGCTTGACCTGATACCGCATGATCAGGTTCTCGACTTCCAGCAGGGGGCTCCCAACGGGGACGTCGGCACCGCTCCTGATCGCTCCGAGGTCGGTAGTCATAGGCAGCGACTACCGGGCCCGCAGCCGCGGATTGATCACTTCATCCATGCCCCGGCCAACCAGAAAGAAGGCGGCGGCCAGCAAGGTGACCGATATGCCGGCCGGTAGCAATAGCCACCAGAACTCGAACCCGGCCAGGGTGTAGCCACCGGTGTGGGATAGCTGAATCATCAGACCCCAACTCATGTCGACGTTCAGTAGTCCGAGGAACGAGAGCGTCGCTTCCAGGCTGATGGCTTCAGTAACGGTGAACATCATGTACAGGAAGCTGAGCGGAAGCACGTTCGGGATGATGTGCCGAAAGATGATGAACCCGTGGCCGCCTCCGGCCACCCGGGCGGCGTCGGTGAAGGGCTTCACCGTGACCTGTAGTGCCTGGGATTTCAAGATGATG
>Ga0224508_10003134_pt1 | contig 13770 bp, 10 predicted proteins | sample SF_Jan12_sed_USG_4_FD_170157 | JGI IMG/M metagenome (GOLD analysis project Ga0224508, IMG submission 170157) | Sediment microbial communities from San Francisco Bay, California, United States - SF_Jan12_sed_USGS_21 | ecosystem: Environmental > Aquatic > Marine > Sediment | place: USA...
AGCGTCACGCCGACGCGGCATCCGCATCAAGCAGCGCTGCATTTGATCAAGACCGGGCAAATCGATGCCATGGTCTATGTGGGCGGCAAGCCGGTACCGTTCCTGCAGCATCTTGACCCAGCCGACGGGCTGAAGCTGTTGCAGGTCCCGTTTTCCGCCGCTCTGCCCAGCCACTACCGACCCGGCCAGATCGACCATCGTGATTATCGCGGACTTATGCCGGTCAACGGCACGATCGAGACCGTATCGGTCGGCGCGGCAATAGTCGCATTCAACTGGCCGAGCAAGAGTAGAGGTTACGACCGGTTGAAGCGGTTCAGTGAAGTGCTGTTCGGCAACATCGCCGCACTGCAGACCAAGCCGCGTCACGACAAATGGCAGTCCGTCAATCTGGCGGCCGTACTGCCAGGCTGGCAGCGCCACGCAGCTGCCCAGCAGGGCCTTGAACAAACTGCCAGCACCAAGAGTGCCGGCGGAGATGAAATTGAACGGTTGAGAGCTTCCTTCAAGGCAGTTCTCCACACCCGCCCGGCAAAAACGGAACAATGAACGTCGACCGGTGTATGATTACAATGCAAGCCACCAGGGAGGCCTGACATTATGCAAGCAAAGACCCAAAGACGACCGGTGCAGGATGACAGCATCTGGCCACAGGAAGATGATCAGGCACGTGTTGTTGAGAACAAGCCGGCCAACGTGCCGCATTTCCTGTGCCGGGCACAGCAAGCTCCGGCCGACGAGCCGAACCGCAGGGCGCCGGCCCGCCCTAGCCGTGCGGCTACCCGGGAAGAAACCCGGATGGCCGGCTATGCGTTACTGGCGGAACAGCCAGCTGTTGCCAACCGGCCGCAAAGCAACCAGGCACCGAAGAATTTCACGCCTGTGTCGCCGCATCTACACCAGATGATGATGAACCGGCGTGCAGAAATACCGACACGCCACGAGCCGCCATCATGGGTGCAGGAAACCTTCCAGGAGCACAATGCAGCTGAACGGCAACGCGTCTACAAGGGCGTTGCCATCGCTGCCTGTCTGGTGCTTGCCTCGGGCATTGGTCTGACCGTGACAGCGATGGAATTCAAGGGAACGCAAAACTCGCTGCCGGCAACCTTGAACAGCTCACTGGCGGCAATCTTGCCGACATTCAATAAGCAAAGCGAACCGCCGAAGAAGATACCGGTCATGGTCATACCATCGCCGGCCAAACCGGAAAAAGTCGCGGCACCCAAGGCAGCCGGCAAGGTCCGGGTTCTGACCAAAATCGGCTCGGTAAAGCTGACTGTGGAAGACACCAACGGCTCGGCGCAGGCGCCGATAGCATTGCCGGTTACCGCCGAGGCCGGCGACAGCCAGCCGCCTATCGCGGTGAAGCTGACCGGTCTGCCGGCGCAGGCCACACTGTCGGCCGGCAGCAAACAGGCTGATGCCTCCTGGCTGGTGCAGTCAAACGAACTGGCCGGTCTGCAACTGACAGTTCCCCAAGCGCCTGATGTGCCGCTGAAAGTAACCGTTGCAGCGATCGAAACCGAAACCGGCGAACTGGCGGCTCCAATGCAGGAAATGACGATCAAGGTCGATCCCAAAGCGGTGATCATCGAACCTGCGGCCCTACCGGCGACCAACTCGCAGAATTATTCCGGTGAAGCCGCGGCCAGCAAAACCAACTTCTCGGCGAGCGATGCGGCCATCGCCATGCGCTCGCGCGGCGATGAGACCCTAGCTCTCGGCGACGTGGCTGGCGCGCGCGGGTTCTATAAGATGGCCCTCAAAATGGGCGATATAGCGTCTGCTGCCCGGATCGGGCGCACCTATGACCCGGTCGTCTATCAGGCGGTTGGTGTGCGTGGCCTCAAACCTGACCCCAAGATGGCAGAACGTTGGTACAAGCACGCGATCAGCGAAGGTGACGCCAGCGCGCGTGAGGACCTGATGCGGATGGTGCAACAGGCGCAGTAAACGCGAGCGGTTTGTTCCATTGAAAATTTGACGCCCTCGGGACTCGACTTTTCCGGCCCGGGCAGGCACTTGTGGTGGTTCGTTTTATGCTGCCGTAGCCGGCCTGGCTGTGACCAAGTTGGGGACCAAATTCCATGACGACCAGAGTTGCCGATCTCATTGTGCGCGGGCTCGAAGCGCACGGCGTCAACCGCATCTATTGCGTACCCGGCGAGAGCTATCTGGCGCTGCTCGATGCGCTGCATGATTCAAACTCGGTCGAGACAATTGTGTGCCGGCATGAGTCCGGTGCCGGGTTTATGGCGCTGGCCGAGGCCAAGCTGACCGGTCAGCCGGGGGTCTTTGCCGTCACCCGCGGGCCAGGCGCCACCAATGGGTCGATTGCCATTCATGTCGCCGAGCAGGATGCGGTGCCGATGGTTATGCTGGTCGGCCAGGTCTCGCGTGACGAGCGTGGTCGAGGCGCATTTCAGGAGATCGACTACACCCAGTTCTTCGGCAGCATGGCCAAGGCGGTAGTCGAGGTACATGACCCCAACAAGATGGGCGAAACACTGGCCCGGAGCTTTTCCATCGCGGCATCCGGCGTGCCGGGACCTGTTGTCATCTCGCTGCCGGAAGATGTTTTGAGCGAAATGTCATCACGGCCGATGCCGCAGCCCTACCCGGTGCACCGGCCGGCGGCAGCGGCGGCACATGCCGAAAATGTGCTGGAACTCCTGGCGAAATCAGAACGGCCCCTGGTGATGGCCGGTGCGATGATGCGCGGTGCGCGCGGTGCAGCGGCCCTCAAAGCCTTTGCCGAGCGGCACGGTGTCCCGGTTGTGGCGTGCTGGAAACATCAGGACGTGTTCGACAACACCTCCCCGCTTTATGCAGGCCACGTCGGCTTCGGGACGCCGGCCGAGCACAAGATGATGCTGTCGCAGGCTGACCTGATCGTGGCCGTCGGTACCCGACTTGGCGATATCACCACGCAAAACTATAGCCTGCCGAAATTGCCCGAGCCCGAACAGCCGCTGGTGCACATCTATCCCGATGCAACGCCGATCGGGTCGGTGTTCCGCACTGATCTTGGTATTGTCGCAGACCCGGCCGAGCTCATGGAGACACTGGCGGATGCCGGCTCGACAGACAGCGAGGCGAGGCGCGGCTGGGCCGGCAAGCTCACGAGCTTTATTGATGAGTTCATGACGTTCACTTCACCCGAGCCCGAAGACGGGGTCGACTTCGGTTGTGTCGTTAAGGCTCTGGCCAGGCACGCCAGCGAGGATGCCGTTGTCATCACCGATGCCGGCAACATGTCGTCCTGGGTGCACCGGCACTGGCGCATGACGCCGCGCAACACCATGATCGGCGGCGTTGCCGGGGCCATGGGGCTGGGTGTGCCGGGCGCCGTTGCAGCATCGCTTGCGTCTCCAGATCGCATGGCGATCGTGGTGGTCGGCGATGGCGGCGCGTTGATGACCGGCCAGGAGATCGCCACCGCCATTCAGTACGGCGGCAAGCCCAAGATCGTGATCTCCAACAACGGCACCTATGGCACCATCCGCACGCACCAGGAAAAGCATTTTCCCAAGCGCATCTCTGGCACCGAGTTGACCAACCCGGACTTCACTGCCTGGGCCAAGGCCTTCGGTACTCACACGGTGACCATCCAGATTGGCGATGATGTTGATGCCAAGGTTCGCGAGGCACTGGTGCACGACGGGGCGTGCGTCATCGATGTGCATTCCAGCACCGAAGCGTTGTCAGCGTTCACAACCTTGAGCAAGCTGCGCGGGAATTGAACCAGTCCTATTCGCGTGTGCCGGCTTCAACCAAGCACAGGCAGGCCGAACAGATCACGCACCTTCGGCACCTGATCAATTGCCCAGCGCATCTGCTGCAGGTCGTGACCATCCAGTTGCTTGGGATCGACGCTGTTGCCCAGGGCAAGGCCGGCCTCGATGTCGCGCAATTGCTGGCGAAGGATCGTGGACAGTAAGATCCGGTGCGCATCGATCAGCTCATCGATGACATGAGCAGCTTGGATGCCCATCTTGCGGGCTGCCGTGAAGCGGTCCGGTGTGGAGCGCTCGGCAAGGCCATGCTGCAGCGCCAGGACCCGGGCGGCGGAGAACAACGGCATCAGTCCGGCCTTTTTCAAATCGACCCGCCCATCTTCCAGTTTCAGTTTGCCAAGCCAACCGGTCGGCGACTGAAATTCACCAGCGCGCAATTCCATGGCTCTGAGAAACCCTTGTGCCCGCCCCGCAGCGTCAAGTGCATCACGGCGCAGGCCGTCCACCAGCCGGGCATCACCTGCAACCGCCTTGGCGTCAAAAAAGATATCGGAGTTGAGGATGTCCTCAGGGCGCGATTTGGTCAGCCATCCAGAAACAACGTCACGCCAGTGAGTGCTGTCCATCCTCCATTCCGCATTGGCCGCCATGATGCCGCCCTTGCAATACACGACGCCCGCATCGTTCAGCGTATCGCTCACCCGCTTGCCCAGTTGGGCAAACCAGGCGTCTGCCTCGCCGCCCGGCTCGCCTTGTTCGAACACAAGTGCATTATCCTGGTCCATGGCAAGCAGGCTCTCGCCTCTGCCGCCCGACCCGAGCACGAACATGGCATAGGGCTGAGGCGGCGCGCCCAAACCTTCGGCTGCCATTGCCGTTTCAGCCAACTGACAGGCCCTACCTGTCAACGCGCACAACTCGCGGGACACGACTGATGCGATATCACGTGCGTCAACATCTTCTGCAACAAGGCCGCGCACCACGGTAGTGAGGCCCGACCAGATCTTGCCCAACTCGGCGGCAGAGCCTGCAGCATCGATGCTGTCGCCAAGTAGCACGGCACCACCTGAGCGCTGCTTCAACAGGTCGCGGGCGCTTAATGCACCAGTCAATTCACCATCGGTGCCTGTCACTCCCAGATGTCGGAAGCCGCCCCCTGCCATGGTGGAAATGGCTCTGTAGACGAACTCATCGGCGCCGATGGACTCAAGCGGAAACGTTGCCAGCATCTCGGCCGGCATTTGCAGGGCCTTTGCGCCATGCGCCGCAATGCCGCGCAGAATGTCGCGCTCAGTCAGGATGCCAAACGCACCGCCCTGCGGCACCGGTTCGACAAAAACGGAGCTGACCTTGCGCTCCATGACCATCGCCAATGCTTTGCTGACAGGCCAGTTACCGGCCACGGTCAAAGGCGGTGTGTGCATGACATCTGCTACGCGATGCCGGTACGGGTAGCTGTCGATGCGGGCATAATCGGAAATGCTTGCCGGCACGGTGCGCTCGGGCAGCACCACATCATGCCATCCGGCCTGAACTTCTCCCTGGCGTTGGGACGGCCGCGCCAGACAGGCGCGCTCTGCCTGCGACAGGGTTGTGATGCCCTTGTCCTTGAGCCTGGGCAGCAAGGCCTGGAACACCTTGAGCGCCAGTATGGCATCGGTAAGTGCCCGATGCCTACCTTCAATCTCTATGTCCAGCCAGCCGGCCGCGGTGTCGAGAGACTGCTCGGGCAATTCAGGGGCAACAATCTGCATCAGATGACGCACATCAAGGCTGCGCGGCGGATTCCATTTAAGGCCATTACGGTGGTGCTCGGTTTTAAGGATACCGAGATCGAACCCGATGGAATAGCCGATCACAACGCCATTGCCGGTCCAGGCCGAGAACCGGGGCATCACCTCCTTGAAACTTTCGGCACCCGCCACATCTGCATCGGTGATCGTGTGGATAGCTGTGGAGCCGGCCGGTATCGGCACCTGAGGATCAATCAGTGCTGCAAACGGGTTGGCTGTGTCTGCACGCCCGTTCGAAATGCGTACCGCCGCCATTTCGATAATCCGGTCGGATGCCGTATCGAGACCGGTCGTCTCGGTGTCTATCACAACGGCGGGAACCAGGCCGAGCGGCAGACCTGACAATCCGGCTTTTCGCACCACGAAACTCAACGACTCAATCCTTCGCGCTGGTCATCATGTCTGCAACTTCGCGCGCGATCGCCTCGGCATCAAGACGTCTTGCAAATTGAGCGCGGATATCGACCCAGGCAAACTTGACCGAGTTCTCGACTATCTCGGCGTCAAAGTTCTTGAACCTCTGGGCAATCGGCGCCCATCGCAACAGGGCAGCCGGACTGCGGGTAAAGTTTTCCGCCAGCAGGGCGCCAAAATTCCAGTCGGTTCCCTCGAGCCGCGTGTCGAATTCGGCATTTGCCTCGTCTACATCGAATTTCGCCAGAGCCGTTACATTATTCTCCTGCAAGCCCCTGGCAAAGCAGTTCCGGGCGATTTCAGCCTTTGTCGCATCGGGCAACTGGGTATCGGCAAGCGCGTGCGCCACAGCATGAATGGTGAAGTCGGACAGGCAGGCGGCAAAAACCTGAGTTGCAGCGATATTGATGCCGGACCTGAAAACGTCGTCCTCGAACATAGTCGGCCAGCGCGTGCCGATACGCTCTTTCAGGTAGCCGTATAACTTCTTCTGGGAGATGAACGCAGACCGGGTTGCGACGAATGTTTCCAGCCTGTCGACGGAATCCAAACAAAAAGAATCACGTCTGAATGTAAAGCTGGTGACCACCGATTTGGCGAGCGAAATTGCCCTAATTAGAATGTCCATTCGTCTGTTCAATCGATTTCGCGCGGAATCTGTTCAGATTGTGGCACAAGCATATTCAAAATTGCCGCAGATAGGGTATTAAAGCTTCGTAAACATTGCACTGCACTCGAAAAAATGCGGTAATTGATCGGTGCGCGTCATTCAGGCGCGAACTAGGAGGGGAAATTTTATGTCTGATACAGCTTCACAAGACAAGCAAAAGAGGCATTGGGACAAGACGCGCAATCTCACCATCTTGGTGTTGGTGATTTGGGTGATCTTTGGTTTCATTCTGCCTTGGAATGCCAAGGCCTTGAACGCGGCGTCGTTCCTGGGCTTCCCATTGGGTTATTATTTCTGCGTGCAAGGATCGTTGATCGTCTTTGTTGCCCTGATCTGGTTTCAGAACTGGCGGCAGGATCAAATTGACGACGAACTTGGCGTCGACTGAGGGGATTGAGAACAATGCAAGGTAAATTTACAGAAAACCTCGGGAAGGTGTACGGCATGTACACCCTGGGGTTCCTGGGCTTCTTCATATTGATGGCCATCCTCGAACAGCTTGGGGCCGGTGCGCGGATGATTGGCGTTCTGTTCCTGTTGTTCACCATCGCAATCTATGCGCTGATCGGCTGGCTGTCGCGGACCACGCAAGTGGATGAATATTACGTGGCGGGCCGCGAAGTGCCGGCTCTGTACAACGGCATGGCGACCGCGGCGGACTGGATGTCCGGTGCATCGTTCGTGGCGCTGGCAGGCGGCATCTACTTCGGCGGTTATCCTTACCTGGGCTTCGTTGTCGGCTGGACCGGCGGCTATGTCCTGGTGAACTCGCTGATGGCGCCTTACTTACGCAAGTTTGGCTGCTACACCGTGCCGGACTTCATCGGTACGCGGTATGGCGGCAATACTGCCCGGTTGTGCGCCGTTATCATTCTGGTGGTGGCTTCGTTCACTTACGTGACCGCACAGATCAATGCATCAGGAACCATCGCCGCGCGCGCTCTTGGCATTCCGTTTGAAATTGGTGTGTGGCTCGGCATTGCCGGCATTCTGGTGTGTTCCATGCTCGGCGGTATGCGCGGTGTGACCTGGACCCAGGTGGCCCAGTACATCGTTCTCATTATCGCCTATCTGGTGCCTGTGATCTGGATGTCCAACAAGCAGGGCTTCGGTATCATCCCGCACTTCTCGTACGGTGATGCGGTCAACAAGATCTCTGGGTTCGAGGCTCAATACGGCCTGGAGGCAGCAAAAGAGGGTGTAAAAGGTCTGAAGGTTCTGACTACGCCGCACAATGCTCCAGCCGGCGGTTTCGACAGCTGGAAGTTTGTCACTCTGGCCTTCTGCATGATGACCGGTACGGCATCTCTGCCGCACATCCTGATGCGTTACTTCACAACGCCATCGGTACGTGCAGCACGCAAGTCGGTCGGCTGGTCGCTTCTGTTTATCTTCCTGCTGTACTTCACAGCACCGGCTCTGGCCACGCTGACAAAGCTGCAGCTGCTTGATCCTTCGCTGCCAACCGCAGTGATCGGCAAGTCCATTGCAGACGTGCAGGCGCTTGAGTGGGTGAAGAACTGGTCCGCCGTGGGCATGCTCTCGGTTGTTGATCAAAGTGGCGATGGTATCGTCCAGCTCAACGAGTTCTTCATGCGCCCGGACATCGTGGTTCTGGCAACGCCTGAAATCGCAGGTCTGCCTTACGTGATCTCCGGCCTGGTTGCCGCAGGCGGTATGGCTGCTGCCATGTCCACTGCCGACGGCCTGTTGCTGGCCATCGCCAACGCCCTTTCGCACGATCTGTACTACAAGATCATCGACCCCGCGGCAGACACCAAGAAGCGTCTGGTCGTGGCTCGTATCCTGCTTGTGGGTATTGGTGTTCTGGGCGCCCTGGTGGCATCGCTCAAGCTTACCGGAATTCTCGGTGCCGTGGCCTGGGCGTTCTGCTTTGCTGCTTCTGGCCTGTTCATCCCACTGGTGCTTGGCATCTGGTGGAAACGGGCCAACACGCAAGGTGCGATTGCAGGTATGGCACTCGGCTTCCTGTCCGGTACGCTTTACCTGTATTTGATCTACACCGGTACGATGGATACCTGGTGGGGCATTGATGGTCTGCGCTTTGCGGTTATCGGTATGCCGGTCAGCCTGATCTCAATGGTCGTCGTTTCGTTGATGACACCCGAGCCGAGCCAGGAACTCCAGGATATGGTCGACCAGACCCGCATGCCGGGCGGCAAGGCCATCCTCGACAGAGCTCACTAGGCTTACGTTTACAAGAAACCAGGGCGGGACTATATCAGTCCCGCCCTTTTGTTTGCCTAAATCAGAAACCAACCCGAACCCGTGAAAGGATCAGACCTTGACGCCGTTGGAGAACAACCCGCTCGACATCTTTCCGGTCTGGGTCGTTGCTATCGACTATGTCCTGGGCCTGGTCATGTGGACGCTCATTGGGCGGGTTGCCATGAACATGTTTCTGTCTGACGACAGCGACTGGTTCTTCATGAAGATGTTCGTCAGGATGACCAACCCTATTCTCAAGGCGTTCAAGCCACTGACGCCCGGTTTTCTGCTGGAGCCGTTGGTGCCGCTCTATGTCGCCTGGTTCTTCTTCATGATCCGCTTCTACCTGATGCCATGGTTGCTCGGGTACTCGGTCATGGGCATGTTGTCGTTTCCGCTGGAAGGCGAAGTGGCGCGAATGATCTATAATATTTTCACCAAGAGCCCCGATCTATAAACGACGCGACACCGGTCGCGGCCCTGAACAGGGTCACGATGTTGGCTTGCCGAACAGGGCCCGGTAGAGTTTCTTGTCACGGCCATAAATGTCGGGACGAAATTCTATGGTACCGCCCTCGCCGCGATAGGCGCTGGCATAGACGATGTGGACTGGGATGTGCTTGGGCAGATTGACCCTTGTGGTCTGCTTGCTGGCAAGCACTTTCCGGATTTTCCCGGGCGACCATTCCGGCACATCGGCAAGAATATTTTCGGCAAACTTGATCGGCTTGTAGACGCGGACGCAACCGTGACTGAAAGCACGGGAGTTCCTGGCGAACAGGCTGCGTGACGGGGTGTCGTGCAGATAGACTGAATGCCTGTTGGGGAATATAAACTTGACCCGGCCAAGCGCGTTCTTTTCGCTCGGCCCCTGGCGGATGGTATAGGGGAAATTAGCCGTGCTGTACTGATTGAAGTCAACCGAGGAGAATGGGATCGACTGGCCCGCCGCCAGCAGCTGGAAACTGTCCCCAAGGTGGTTCGGGTTCTGTTTCAGTTTGGGCAACATTTCCTTGGTGGCAATGCTGTATGGCACCGTCCAGGTCGGGTTGAGTTCCAGATACTCCATCTTGTCGGAGAAGACCGGGGTCTGGTGATAGGCCTTGCCGACGACAACCGGAATGCGCTCGAGGACCGAACCGGAATTGATGCGTTGCAGTTCGAAGGCCGCGATATTGACCATGAAATGCCGCTCGCCCATGTCCTCGGGCATCCAGCGCCAACGCTCCATATTGACGATAACCTGACGGATGCGTTCTTCGACAGAGATGTTCATCTGGGTGAGTGTCAACTTGCCGATGATACCTTCATCGTTAAGCCCGTGGCGGCGCTGGAATTGCTGAACCGCCAGTGCCATGGCCGGATCATAGAGTTCCGGCTCGGCTACGGGCGATGGGGTCATATCGCCAGCCTTGCCGAGCCAGGCCCGGATCTTCGGCACACGAGCATCCATCATTCCCGGCTTCAATGTCGGGCCAGTCGGGATTGCACCCCAACCGCCTTTATCAGCGATGTCGCGATATTGCCTGAGTACTGTTTTCAGCGCGCGATAGTGCGGATTCTGCGGTTCGATATCGCGCAGGTAGGCGGTTGCCTGTTTGTAGTTGGCCAGCTGGCCGAGGACCTCGACCAGATTGATCTTGCGGCGCTTTTGAAACAGTTTTGGATCTATCTTGTGGGGAATAAAGCGGCCGATCTTGAGGTCCGATGCATAGCGCACGAAGTAGGCGGAAAAGGCCAGCTCGGTGAACCCTGCCGAGACCGGGTCGGCGGCATTCAGGCCATCGCGCAGCGTAATCAGATATTCGACCGGGTAGTCCTGCGACTTCAGTCCGTCTTCCTCAGCAAAAACAAGCCGTTGGATGAATGGCGTCATGCGCCCAGTGCCAACCCAGTAGACCGGCCCATCGTTGTCGACATAGTGTGACTTGAGAGAACTGCGAACGCGCTGGAGGTGGCCCGGCAAGCGGCCTTCCTTGGCAAGGATCTGGACAATCGCTGATTTGGTATCGGCCAGCCCTGGCGCCAAGCCGGACTTTTGCGCGTGTACGGGGAGCGTTTGCAGAACTGTAAAGCACAACGTCAGCATCGCCAACGTTTTCGCAAACGGCAAATATGGGCGGTCGCAGTAGACGTACATCGCAAGTCCCCCGGATATCGACATGCACTCAGCCATCCTAACACAGACACCTGACGGCAAGGCAAGACAAGGCAAGGCAACGGATCGTAGCGCGTTTCAGTTTCGGCAGAACCCTCGCAACCATGCAACTTCATCACACAGTTTTGAAATACCGCGTTTTGTCTACACCGAGAAATCAGGTAAACAGACCGCATGAATGAGATCCATGTTGATATCGACCTAGAAAAGGCCCTCGCCGCATTATCGCGCGAACGGCTGGAAGAAATGCGATTTGCCGGCGACACCATTCAGGACTGCTACAGGGTTCTGAAGAAAGTCGACCAGAATGTGGTTGGGCAATGTCTTGCCCATCAAGGCAAGTTTTATGAGCTTGATCACTATCCAAAGGGTGATGTTTACGACCGCGAATACCATGCTCAGTACTATTATCATGCGCACCGCAAGGAGAGCGGCGAGCATGGCCACTTCCATACCTTCGTGCGGGCCAAGGGCATGCCCAAAGGAATGGTGCCAGTACCCTACAAGGGCGATGCCAAGCGTCCGATGGGCAATGACGCGCTGGCACATTTCATCGCAATCTCAATGAGTGGTCCAGGGTATCCGATCGGCCTGTTCACGACCAACCGGTGGGTGACCGACGAGACCTTCTACAAGGCCGAGGACAGCATAGCGATGCTTGACCGGTTCAGGATCGACCACACATTCCCGTGCCTGGCCGTCAACCGCTGGATTACCGCGATGATCGACCTGTTCCGCCCGCAGATCAAAGAGCTGTTGATTGCGCGCGACAAGACCATCAAGAACTGGGGCGCGACCCATCCGGGCATAGACGTCTACGAGGACCGCGGTCTGGAGATTACCTCGATCATGAAAATCGACGTCGACCGCCAGATCGCTGCCGTTGATGCCGCGCTGGGAGATCAGCGCAAGAGCGCATGAATGTGCGCCGCACGCTGACTGCTGCATTTGCCTGTTTCGGCCTTTTCTGGGCACTTGCTGATCCTGTGAGCCGCGCAGGCGAGGTTACAGCCCTGAAGGTGATTGAAATTCCGGCAGGCCCGTTCGTGACTGGTTCCAGTGATCAAGAACGTGAGGCGGCCTACCGGCTTGATGAAAAGGCCTATGGGCATTCGCGCACCAGAGAGCGCAAGTGGTATGCCCGTGAAGGCGCACTCAAGACTGTGTCGCTCGGCCGGTTTGCGATCACTGAGACGCTCATTACCAACAACATCTATTCCCAGTTCGTCCGGTCGACAGGCCACCGCAGGCCGAGCGTGACCGCCGAGGAATGGAAAGGTTACGGCCTGGTGCATCCATTCACGCGGGCAAAGCGGCATATCTGGGCGAACCAGGAGGCACTGAACGCCCGGGGCGAGCACCCGGTTGTATTGGTGTCTTATCTAGATGCCGAAGCCTTTGCGGCCTGGTATTCAAACCTAACCGGCAAGAAATGGCGGCTGCCGAGCGAAGCGGAATGGACCAAGGCGGCGCGCGGAACGGACGGACGGTGGTTTCCATGGGGCAACGATTACGATGCCGGCCGCTTGAACAGTCACGATGAGGGCCCCTTCGACACAATGCCGGTCGGCTCGTTCAAGACCGGTGCCAGTCCATTCGGATTGCTGGATGCGGCAGGCCAGGTGTTCGAATGGACATCCACGGCAGCCGGGCCAAACCGCCACATTGTCAAAGGTGGGTCATGGGATGACAAGGGCTGCGGTGTGTGCCGGCCGGCAGCCCGGCACAGCCGGCCCGACCATCTCAAGCATATTCTGATCGGCTTCCGTCTGGTTCGCGAATAGACGCTCACATTAATGTGACGCGGGGTTGATTCTGAATTGACCACACTTAAGGGGGCAGAGGGCGTAGGCTCGCACCGATAAGATTCAGCAGGCCTGGACAATCACCTATCACTCACCAGTCTGACGACCTACGGAGGAAACTTTAATGAAAACAATGAGACATCAGCTGCTTTCAACCGCAGCAGCCGTGCCAATGGCAATGACCATGGCCGGTGGCTTTGCCGTGGTTGTAACGGTCGCCAGCATTAACGCGCCACTGGCATTCGCGATCTGCAATCCTTGCGGGGCAAAGAAAAAGAAGAAGAGCAACGCAAGAGGTTTGCTGGATGGTTCCAACCCGGTAGCCGCAACCAAAGAGTACAAAGTTGCTGCATCGTGCAATCCGTGTGCTGCGACCAAGGCCTGCAACCCGTGCAATCCATGTGCGGCCGCCAAGGCGTGTAACCCGTGCAATCCATGTGCGGCCGCCAAGGCGTGTAACCCGTGCAACCCATGTGCAGCCAAGGCGTGTAACCCCTCCAACCCGTGTGCAGCCAAGGCGTGCAACCCCTGCAACCCGTCTGCAGCCAAGGCGTGCAATCCCTGCAACCCGTGTGCTGCCACGGCGTGTAACCCCTGCAACCCATGCGCCGCCAAGGCGTGCAACCCTTGCAACCCATGTGCCGCCAAGGCGTGCAACCCTTGCAACCCATGTGCAGCCACCAAGGCGTGTAATCCTTGCAACCCGTGTGCAGCCAAGGCGTGTAACCCCTGCACCCCATGCGCCGCCAAGGCGTGCAACCCTTGCAACCCATGTGCCGCCAAGGCGTGCAACCCTTGCAACCCATGTGCAGCCACCAAGGCGTGTAATCCTTGCAACCCGTGTGCAGCCAAGGCGTGTAACCCTTGCAACCCGTGTGCTGCAAGCGCATGCAACCCGTGCAATCCTTGCGCAGCTGGTGGAAAGAGCGCCGGCAAGACTGACTGTTATGTCCCGCGGCTT
>Ga0224508_10003135_pt1 | contig 13765 bp, 12 predicted proteins | sample SF_Jan12_sed_USG_4_FD_170157 | JGI IMG/M metagenome (GOLD analysis project Ga0224508, IMG submission 170157) | Sediment microbial communities from San Francisco Bay, California, United States - SF_Jan12_sed_USGS_21 | ecosystem: Environmental > Aquatic > Marine > Sediment | place: USA...
GACATGCCTGAGTTGTGGCAAGAACTTAACCCAAGCAATCTTGATTTGCTCAAGTGGGTTAGTAATAAACACTACAATGTTGACGAGGTTGTTTACCGTGATGGAAAATTCTACATAGCACAAACAAAACATGTAAGCTTGGAAGGTCCACCATCCAGAATAGATTTGTGGCAGGCTACTGCACCATGGGATGCTAACTCTAAACGATATGGTGTTGGTGAAATTGTTTACCATGGTGGAATACTATACAGGGTAAGAACGTCTCATGTTAGTTCACAAGAAGGAGAACCTTCAGACATGCCTGACTTGTGGGAGTGGGTTTATCCTGCTTTGCTTAATTGGAAGATCAATAAACACTACGATGTCGGCGAAGTCATTCGCTATGGTGGAAGATTCTACAAGGCAAAAGTAAGACATGGCCCAACATATCCTAAAACCAGTCCTGACCTGTGGCAGCACATTGCTAATCTTAATTTGCTTAACTGGAATATCAATAGAAGATACAATATCGGTGAAGTCATTCGCTATGGTGGAAGATTCTACAAGGCAAAAGTAAGACATGTAAGCTCACAAGAAAAAACACCAGATAGATATGGCTTGTGGCAGAAGGCTGCACCCTGGGATGCTAACTCTAAACGATATGGTGCTAGCGAAATTGTATACCATGGTGGAATATTATACAGGACAAGAAAGTCTCACACTAGCTCACCAAAAGGCAATAATCTTTCAAGCAAATGGTTTTCCAGAAATGATCCAAACATCATAACCGTAAAAACTAGCGAGTCTGTGAATGACATCACTCAACCACTGCCATCAATATATCCTGGAATTGTTGCTGAAGAAACCCAAAAAAAGGTATTCTTTGCATTAAAAATCAAAGACGAGCCACTTGCAGAAAACATTGCAGTAGAGTATGCTCTCTCAACTCAAGTTCCTGAAAATTGGATACCTCTGGTTCCAGTACGAGTAAATCCATATGGTCATGATCCTGCCATTAGGCTTGTTCGTGGAAAGATGCCAAAGTACGACAAGGATGGTTCAGAGATAGAATATGTCAGATCACAGGGAAAGATTTTGGAATCTGATTCATCATCTAATTTTCAGTTGTATGAAGAAGAAGTTCCTCGTTCTGGCATCCAAGTAAAACGTCACTATCAATATACCAGATGGATAGATGGCTCTACTCATCTCTGGATTGGCAGGGCAAAACGTACTGGTGCTGGACCAGGCTCAAGTGGTTTGAGATTTGATACGATAAGTGAAATTTAACTAGACGTTTTTTAAAGAATCACAAACTTATTGAATAGCCAATCATCACTAGGAATATTTTATTTGCATTGTTGGACATATGTAAACATCATTTTAAAGATGTTCTTAATTCTCAGGTTTAAAAAACATAATTTATTTTAATTTGCATCGGAGTTAACTAATAGGCAAATGGTTTTACATCCTGAATTGATTACTCCATTTGTTAAATCATTTCCTGTTTTCAATATTTTATTTCTTAGTGAAGGATTTCGAAAGGAAGAAGAAGTAGAGTTTGATGGTATTTGTAGATTTCTAGCGGACGAACTTTTAAAATTTACTCCTTATTCTTTGGTCAAAGATAAAATTGCCATATGGATGCATTTCATGCCCACTCCAAATAATAAAGAGTTTGATGGTACCGAACAATCTGCGGATAATGGTGAAACAGTATTCGGTTTTTATTATAGAACTCTTGCTCTTTCATCACATGTTGACTTAAAGTCTCCAAGAACAATTATTGAAAAAATTAAGGAAGTAGAAGTATATCTACCGTCACAAGGTTACGTTCCAGGAGCTGATATTTGGCTTAATTTTGCTACGAAAGGAAAACGAGTGGTATGTGTTATTTGTCGATCTCATAAGAGTGGCTCTCTGACTTTTGCAGACCCCTCTCTTAAGGAGTGGTTACAATACAATTCAACAAAACCTCCAGATGATAGATTTGACCCAACTGAAGCACATAATCTCATAAAATTCATTGGACTTGCTACTTGGCCAATAATTCATGTGATTAGAGGAGGTTATCCACAACCAGACCCTAATACTCCTTATGGTAATAATAATATTTATTCGCAGTGGCAAGAATTTTTTTCGGTATTTGTTCATGAATTAGGACACATATTTGATTTAGCAGACGAATATGAATTGTGGGATAAGTCTATGCCTCTAAACTCTCAAGAGCCCTTGGCCCCAAATGTGACTCTCGCTAAATCTGTGGTTTATGGAACTACTCTTGATGTGGATGTTAACAAAATAAAGTGGCGGGATCTTATTAGTGTAGACCGTTTAAATAGAACTAAATCCCCTATAAAACAAAAAATTCATCCTGATGTGGATGCACCTGATAGTGAGTATTTCACTATCCTATATGAAGGAATGAAAAAAATAATCGCATTAGATCATCCTAAAACGCTTATCGATGGTGTCATGACAAATCAGCCGCTTTGCCTAAGTTATCATGAGGATTCTGTCAAGGAGCTAATGGGTGAAATACAAAAAAAAGGAAAGAGAGTATTGTATCATCTCAAGCCTAATCTAATTGAAGGAGGAATGGGATTGAGCACCGGTGTTTTTCGACCTACTCCTGAAAAATGTTTAATGAGATCTCGTGGAAACCAGTTTGATCCTATTTTTATAAACGGCACCCTTGATAGTATGGAGTTTAGGATTTATGATTACTGCCCTGTTTGCTTAAATCATGTTACTAAAATGGTGGCAAACGATTACAATCCAAAGATATTAGATATTAAAATAATACCTGGTCCACCCCAAATTTACAATTTTAAATTTCGATCTAGACTGGCTGATAAATTTATACAGCATGTTGTTGAAAAAGGAAGCCTATATTCTAATGGAAATTCAAGTAATGCGGAAGTTTTATACCAATATTACTTGAGTTTTTTTGAAAAAATTAAGTGGTCAAAAAACAAGTTTTATCCCATGTTTGGCCTTCTAGTTCCAGGCTGGAATGTCACAAAGGTAAAATATCCAATACAAATTAAGATACTAAATGATCCTTATCTTCTCCATCATCTCTGGATTAATGACTTGAAGAATCAGAGAGATTACAGAAATATACTAAAAATATTTGTTGCGATGGGTGCTGTTGGAACAATGCTTTTGAGTGGTTTTGGAAGTCTTTTTAATCTGTGCAAGACTGAAATGCATCATAATGGAAGTAATATCTCTTTTTATCCACTTTTAGAGGGACTACAAAAGTCGGAGTTGGACAATTTGTATCCAGGCAGTTTGTTACAGATTTGGCCTTCAAAGAATCATTATGAACAAAGTGTCCGTTATGTCACAAAAATAATTGATGGACCAAAATGTATGAAAGAAATCAATGATAATGAAAGTAATCCTAATTTGAAAGCAAATCTAGACCCTGCAACAAATTCTCCCAGAGTTCCTAATGAATCCCTTATTTTCATGGGCAAAGATGATAATGGCGTGTATAGAGTAGCTGATAACCAAGGAATTCAAAGAGATCTAGAAAGCGATTGGAAAGAATATGCATTCTGGATAGGTGCTCAGTGGCACGATGTCGTGCGCATTCCTTAAAATAACTTGAGCAGGTTTTGAGATAAATTTAATCCACCATTAGGGGTTGGACTTTAAATGAGGAAATGTAAAAGTAAAATCTCCAATTCAGATACCAATAGAAAATAATTCTTCGTCATCCATTATATTTGGACAAGCAATCTAAAAAAACTGAAAGAATACAACCGTTCACTTCTTCGTTTTGCATGCATGGGATCTCCAGGATCGCTATTCTATTCAGGACTTGGTACTATAGTTAATCGTTGCGAAACAAAGGAATTTAATGATAAATTTTATCCCAAACTTGCTAATTTAACACCGACTGAACTTGATAATTTACAAGCAGGTAGTTCAGTTCAGTTATGGTATTCAGAGAATCACTATGAACAAAGTTCACGGTATGTTGCTGGAATAATAAGTAAGCAAGAATGCCTAAATCAAATTAATTCTAACACCGATGCTGAAGGACAAGCTAGTTTAGATAATACTGATGGCGGTTTTCAGATCCCAGGAAGAGTCACTGTGTTTATGGGAAAAGACTCAGGCGGAATTTATCGTATATCTGATGAAAACGGTCCTAACGAAAATCTTTATGATCCAGTCCGAAGCAATTCTGAATTTTTGATTGCATCTCAGTGGTTTCATGCGTTAAAGATTCCCAAAAAATGACAGTTAATTCCAACATCGAATCTTTTTCATTAAACTATTCAAATCAAAGCTTTATTGTTAATTCCTAATGGCATGAAACGATAAATCATTAATAGAAAGAAACTGGAAAGAAAGCAAAGAAAAATAATTAGATGAATTTCAAGTTTAAGTACTTTTGATATTTTTATTTTTAAAATTAATTCAATCCTGTTATCACTGTGATGTACAGTTCACAAAGATTCTTGTTGTTGTATATCAATGAGATGAAATGACAGAACAACCTACTAGATTATGAAATATTCATATTATTAGCAGATCATGTGATTGGGGAGATAGTTGATATTTATCAAAATTTATAGATAATTTTAAATCAATAATATGCCAAAATCATAATATCTTGACAGGATATAATTGATGGATATCCCCTCTTGGGATTAAAGAAAATGGTGTTAAACTTGAACATAATCTTACAAAAAAATTTGAGAATCTAAACTAATTGAGGAAGCAGCAATACTAAGTGTCAGAATTAGTTCTATTTACATACATGAATCCTATGATGGTTGGGGTGATAAGAAAGGCACAAACGATCTTTTCATTGCCACTAATTTTCAGACAGGAACAAGTCCTACGGTTCAAAAAATTCATTTGTATAAGCAAGACGTTACAAAAGGCCATTTAGGACAAATAACAAATGATGTTGCGTTTTCACATACTGATTTTAGGGATCCTCATCTTAGTTTTCAAGCTTTGATTTATGATATAGATAAGAAACTGGGGGATTATCTAAAGGATGTACTTGCAATAATAAAAATGCCCGTCTCAAAATCGTCAATTCTAGAACTATTAAAACCAATAGCAGGAGGGTATTATCTTCCATGATTCCTTTTTTGGGAATTGCCTCAAATGTGGCTGAACCTCTCATAAAATTAATCGACAGCTTACATAATCATGAGCCAATAATAGATTCAAAATTGTTGAAACTCTATATGACAGAACCAGATCAAGGTTCTCCAATTTTACAGACTGGTCATTTTGTTTACTTTCAAGACCCTCAAGAAAATGAATTGCATATTACACCCAATCTGAGAGTTGTAGATGCACAAGGAAATGAATTTGATGGATGTAGTTATGTTGTTTATTCAATCAAATTAGAAGAAAGTGTACAGCCTGAAACAGAGTTGGATCAAAAGGTTGCTACTCTTTTGTCTCAAATAAATAATGGTAATCCATCAACAACAAAGTCAACCTTGGACTTTTTAAAAGAAACAGTAAAAGCGTATGTCCAGGTAAAAGAATTGAAAAGAAAATCAGAGTTGAAAGGAAAAATAGCTGAAAATATCACCTTAAAACCTAATGAAGAAGACCTTTTGAAGAGATTAAAGTCCAGTGAAAATATAAAAGATTTGAATATGTCATAATTTTAGTCATAATTTTCACTGAGTTGTAGTTTGAAATAATTCTTTTATTGTTATTTTCTTCCTATATTTTTTAGATTTTTTCTACGAGAATGTTTTAAGATCAAAAACCATGAAAATGAAAAAATGTTTCTACTAATGATGCCATCTGATACTTTGCCATGATAAATCTTCGTTTAATTTTTGTTTTTCATTTAACTCTTCAATGGTTTCTGAGGTAATTTCGATTTCAAAATTTCCTTTTTTAGAAATATTTGGAAGCCTATTTTCAGTGATTGCTTTTAAGATTACTATTGGCTCATGATTAAAATTCACTATTCGATGTTTATGATCTAACAGAGTAGATATGACAGATAATTCAAATTTAATGATTGCATCCAAATCTGAAATATCTAACTGTTTGGTTCGGATATAGTGGGCAAATTGTTTAGCTTCTGAAGATGCAAAAGGTTTTGGTGTACACTTTTTAAAATAATCTTCAAGTAAATCATTAAAAGATTTTTTCCCTAGGGATAATTTTAAGAGACGGCTTGTTATCTTTAATGTTCTTATGATCATAGATGCTCTGAAACTATGAATCAATTTTCTGTATAGGTTTATAGCTTGATCTTGAGACAATTCTTTTGCAAGCAGTCCGTCAACATCCTGATAAGTGACCAAAGACCCTAGAACGTTCTCCCACTCTTGTGAATTAGGTATGGAAAGTTCTGTTTTGGTATTATTTGGTTTAGGAACAGTTGGTGTTTTAATGATTGGCGATTGTTCTTGATTTCTAAGATTCCATAGTTCATGGACATGTTGTAATTGAGAACGTATACGATCAGATCCGAATTGTGGAAGATATGAGGGAAACAATTCAAAAATAATTGCAGATAAATTCGGCAATCTAGGGATTATTTTTTTTGCTAAATTAAATAATGGTTTAGGTATCTCACCAGAATGAGCATCAAGCCAATATCCTTCATCTTCAAATCCGCCTGCAACATGTACTTCCCAAACTCGTTCTAACGGAATTTGGTCAATAAATTCAGATATTGTCTGGCGACCATTAAGTGAATTAGTCCAGACATTATGTAGATCTAATAAAATTCCACAGTCCGCATTTTTTGATACGGCAGAAATGAACTGGCCATCAGATAATTCATCTTTTCTAGGTTTAAGATAATTGACTCCTACTTCTATTGCTAATGGAATCGGAATACTGTTTTTAAGCGAATTTATGGATTTAACAGAGGATTCTACACCATCTCTGGTCTGACGAGGTGGTAATAGAAATCCGGTAAAGAATTCCTTATTGTTATTATTTGCATGATTAAAACTAAGATGCTCACTCATCCATGGTGTATTAAATTCTGAAATCATTTGTTGTAAAAGTAGAATTTGTTCTGGATCTGGGAGATGAGTGCTACCAATAGGCAACCCTACACTATGAAGTGTTTTGGTCACATCCAATTTTTGGATGCTTTTCAGTGTTCTTTCATCAATCAGATATTCATTTGAATCAATATTTTTTTGACGCCAAATTGTTTGGGGCTCTATCTCAAGTACATCAATAAGATCTATGTTTTCTTCTAATATTGGTTCAATTCCAGAAAAAAAGGTAATTCCTACTCCTAGTTTGGGTAGTCTTACCATATGATAATTTACCTTACTGACTTTACTTTGAGTGTTTTTGGATCTGCTACAAAATCTGTACCCTGAAAAGTAATGTCATAGCCAGAACAACAAGTGGGACATCCTAGTGCTGTCATGACACTGCCAACCGTTCTTTGTAGCTTGCTTAGGTTGAATGCAATTTCTGCTGGCATTGTTACTCGAATTGGTTTTTCTGGAGTGGGCCATGTACCAATTGCAACTGCACCTGGAGATGTAACTTTATCAATTGCTACACTACTTTTACTACGTCTTACAGCAGTAGATTTAGTTCTATTTCTAGCTTTAGCCATAATATGAATTAGAAACCATTTTAATAAATATTTCCTAATTTGAGAACGTCAGAACAAATTATAGATAACATAAAAACTCAAACTTATCATTCTTTTTTATCATTGATTATTTAGTAGTTAAATAAAGTTAAACATCACGTACCCACAAATCCTAACGGAATAATATTTTGTTCATAAAAAGATAAAATTGAATCAGCAGTCAAAACAAATCCTAACATGATAAAACCAGCTATAGATATTTTTAGGCTGAATCCAGATGCAACCACCTCACTTTCATCCCCTTTGATGTTACGTTTAAATATAAATTCCATAACAATGGCAAAAATAAATGGTATAAGTAAGAAATTTTTAATTCCATTTACTATAACCCCCAAAACTCCAAATCCACCTGACATTAGTTTTGGTATTACTTCTAATAATTGCGTTTGTCGTTCTCTTAATGTATTTATTTTTTCGTTATTGATGATATGATCTAAAATCAATCTGGTGCAATCCTGATTAAAGTTTTCTTCATCCAAAGTATTCCAGTATGGTTTTTCTATCATTACAAAATTAAATTCATTTGGACATAACTTTTGAAGATATTGTTCACTTGCAGATTTTTCTATTTCTAGTTTATCTATCTCTAAAGATATAGCTGTTGATTTTTCTAGAATGCCTGTACCTATTGGTTGAATAAATTGGAACGTTAAAAGAATTAACAATCCAACTATAACCGTAGCGTTTACTTCAACAAGTGTTGCACTTTTAAATAACATTCTACTAAATATTCTCCTAATGATTTAAAATCTTATTGAAATCTACACAAAATGTTCATTGGGTTATAATTTTAAATACTTAATTGAGAGAACACAAATTTTATAACTCTTTATTAAAACAAAAAAAATTGTGAAATTACTTTTTCTTATAATTGCTTTATTTTTTATTAGTTTACCGTTTACTTTTGCAGATAATGTTGCTGAGGTAAGTATTCCGCAAGGTACTTCAGTTCCAGGATGTGAAAAAACAAATTCTTGTTATGTTTCCTATGAGGTAACAATTGATGTTGGCGGAGAAGTTACGTGGTCAAATGATGACACTGCAGCACATACTGTTACCAGTGGAACTCCAGAAGATGGACCTGACGGTACCTTTGATAGTAGTTTGTTTATGGCAGGAGATACTTTTTCACACAAATTTGAAAAATCTGGAACTTACAATTACTTCTGCATGGTTCATCCTTGGATGGAGGGAATTGTTATTGTGGAAACAGGAGTGCAGGGCCTCAAGAGAGGGGAAGGCCCTATGACATCTTGGGATACTGATGGCGATGGTATTGTTGATGTTCTTGACTTATGTCCCACCCAAGCTGAAACATTCAATGGTTATCAAGACGATGATGGATGCCCAGATACTGTACCTGTTGCAGATTCTGATGGGGACGGCATACCCGATCGTGTAGATTCATGTCCTACTCAGTCTGAAACATTCAATGGTTATCAAGACGATGATGGATGCCCAGATACTATTACTATTAAATCTGCAACTGCAACAGGAATGTTGTCTGATGGTACCATAGTTTCAATTTGGACTTCGACACCAAGAACTGGTGAAATGATGAAAATCAATGTTGAATTCAAAGATGCAGAGCATGTTAACCATGACATCAAAGTAACACAAAATGGCAATATAGTACTAGATGACAAAGGTGCACATCACCACGATGGAAAGGGAGCGCATAGGACGAAGGCTCTTAATTCATCTGATCCAGTAGATATCGTCATTACCTTCCAGGGTTATGGTGTGTCTTATCCAAAGACTGGACCAATTGGAGAACAAGTAGTATTCTCAAATATTGTTCCAGAATTTGGAACAATTGTAATGATGATACTGGTTGTTACAATCATGAGCACCATAGCAATAACTGTAAAATCTAAAATGGCAATAAGAACATAGGTGCTATTCTTTCTTTTTATTTATAACTTTGATTAAGATTACGAAAAAACTATGAGTATTCTGACTCGTAATTCGAATACATAATAAATATTTTTTATACAGTATTTTTTATTTTTATTATCTTTAACTTCTTAATTTTTGAATAAAATAATAATTTTAATATGTGAATTCTCAAATTTTTCTATCTAACTCATAGAAAATTATATGTGCTAATCTACTTTACTTATTATTCCAAACTTAGATATGAGATCAGAAAATTCTTTTATTTCTTCCTTCTTTAATTGGTCGGTCATTTTTCCAACAATAAGAAATCCTGTAAACGCAACTCTTGCCATGTTATTCCAGTTCAGTACAGCTGTTTTAACATGGTCTTCATGTAACTCTGTAACTTTCTGTACTCTATCTTTATCTGCTCCGGATGGCAATAGTGTATAGTTATCACCATCAAGCTGCATTGTTGTCCTAGCATAATATGTCATTTTATTCAACTGGATATTTTTCAAATTTTCCATTGATGTAAGTTGTGTCCCATTAGTAGAAACATCATCTGCTACTGCCGTTACGACTTCAATGTTTGAAATATCTTTAAATTTATTCAGGATAGAATCTTTTACACTTTTAAACCAGTCAACTTCTGAGGACATATAAAAAGTAAATATGTTGTGATTATTAAGATTTTCATGACGTATTAGGTAGATCTGATAGAATCTTAGAAACAATTGGAGTTTGTTTAATATTTTAATAATCACAACTTTGTATTATTGTATGGCAGGATTCTTTGATGATATTTGGACCAGTTTGAAAAAAACAATCAGTACTGAACTTCAAGATTTGAGTTATATGGAAATAATAACTGCAACCTCAGATAAAGTTGATGGACATTTAGACAACAAAGGTTGGGATGTTCTTGATTCATTAAGACGAGGAAAGCCACCATCTCATTATGGTTCCACAATAGAAGGAGAAAGAGACATTACGGAAAAAGACATGTTGAATATGTCAAACGTTAAGATACTTGCACGCACTCGTATAGAACTTGATGGAGACGTATTTTTCTTACTAAAGAGCGAGAATGGCAAACCCACTGAACTAAGCAAAGAAGTAATGGAATTTCACAAGCTTGGGATAGAGGTTTCAGTAAAAAATTGGGAAATCTTTCTTAGATTTGTAGTTGAAATGGCTGAAATGGTAGGTACTATTGTTGGAGATCCTAGCATCATAAAACAATCCCAAAAGAGATTAGCTAAAACTAACAACTAGAGAAAGGTTTGACAAGAGAACTACAATTTTCATTAAAAGCTGAATCTGAACCTGAATCACTCAAACTAGAAACAACCATCACAATGGAAAAAAAAGAAGGAAGGTGTGTTTTCATATCTGAAGTGATTTTTTACAAAAAAGGAATAAGAGTAACTAATCTTGAAGAACTTTATGGTAAAGAATTTGAAGATCTGATGAAAGAATATAAAAATAAAGTAGATTCACAAGACAAGAATCATTTTGATCAGTTTTTTCTTCGACCCGATAATAAATCAAACAAGCTAGGATTCTTGGATCGTATCAGAAATATGCCACTGATGTTAGATATTGTAACAAGTTCCCTGAATGTGATAATGTTAGATGATAACAACAAACAACCAATAGCCAGAACTACGATAGAACTTGATTCAGATATAATCACAATACTCAGACGGGATCTTAGTACAAAGAAAATGGAGATGCTGCAAAGTATACAGGGAATAAATGTGCATTTTGTAAATAGAGTTTTTAAAGAGCAGATTTCTAGATTCACAGAAATTCTTAATAATAAAATACGATTGTCACGAGGAATATTTGCAATAGCAGGAACTACTATCAGTCTTGCTGATTTAAAATTCCTGACCCTTTCTCATTTTGAAGATATACAAATCACTTACAATCCAGGTATGTCAGAATTTATTGTAATGCAGCAAATTTTGGTACCTATAGGATTATTCTTTGTAGGCAAATATTGGAAAAAATTAACCATGTATATACTTAGAAAAGGTTTTCAATTGTTACTGCATTTATTTAATAAATAATAACAACTCCATTCAAGTTTAGTTGTCCATAGAAACAGAGATTCTAACTTCATATTTTATTTCAATTATAGTTTCAATATCGTTTGTATTGATTTTTACAAAACGAAAAACTATAGAAGCAAAAAAAATTTCAAAATTAGGAATCATAGTCTTTACCTCATTAATTTTCATCTCATTAGTTTTTATAATTATCAATTTTGATTCTTCAATAGAAGTTCAAAATGCAGAAATAGCATATGATGCAGGACCACACATTGGAATTTTATATGCAATAATTATGGGAGTAATGCCGACAATAATTGCATTTCCTGTATTTCGATATACAAATAAAATATTAACTAACGCATCGTTAGATCTAGTTTTACTAATCAAGTCATCACTCTATGTTCTAATAATTGGAATCTTCGAAGTACTTGTGCTTTCATTTAACTGGATTTTACTGTCCACCGTATTTTTTGTCGCACTAGACTCATATGTTGAAGTAAGTGCTCATTCATTAATAGTACAAGTAGTTTCGGAAATCGTTTATCAGTTTATGCCTTCAGTTATGGGTGTTTTATTTTTTTGGGTCCCACTAGTATTTGGAATTTATCTTGTAAAAGATATTTTTTCAAAACGAAGAACATCATTTGGGTTATTTTTTCTAGTTGTCAATTTTGTTTTAATTATAACTTCATTATTTCTGATGTATGTAAGCAAACAAAATGAAGTGATTGGTAGCCTTGGGACAATTTTGGGTTCAAATATATCTTTTATATTGATAGCATTTTTGTCTGCAGAAGGTTATTTTATTGTAGTAAAAGAATCTATTACACAAATCAGAGATAAAACAAAAAAACGATCATGGTTAAAACAAAAAATCAGAGGTTTGTTGTTATTTTCATTTATACTTGTCAATATAACCGGATTTGCAAAATTGTTATTTTTAATCTTGGTCCCAATTGAGATATCGCCTGTGGAACAAGGATTTGTTGAAATATCCCAGTTCCTTGCATTATTTTTTGCCATAAGTGAAGATCTTATAGCAACTAATGCAGAATTCTTCTTTTCATTATTTTTCTATGGATTTTTGGCATACGACTTTTTGATGCTATATGTCGGTCTTAAAGAAGAATTTCTTTCCAAAGATAACAAAATTTTTGTTTTCTTTAAAAATAAAATAGGCGTATTTTCTGCCATCACTATTATTAGCATAACATTATTTTTCATGGCACATGGAATAAGCACTACAAATTTTGTAGAAGAAGAAGTGGGGCATTTACCAAAAGAAATACAAAATAAATATCCATCTCTGTTTTTTCCGGAGTACGAACCCCTTCTAGTCTCATTTAACCAGATTTCATACTTCTTGCAAGGACTAGCTGCCGTTCTTGGAACAATATACATAGTTTGGAAAATAAAATACAATAAGAGGATCATTCGTAATTAGCCTAAGCACATAATAAATAAAATTTTTCTAGTAAATATTGGCAATTTTGAATTATTTCATTGATTTTGTTTAGGGATCAAACCTAACCGGAAATTCCTTAGCTTGGAATGAATCTGTTGTGGCTTCTAACTAAAAATTCGAATCCCTTACCTGGCGTTGAACCTAAGAAAATTTTATGACTAAGAATATAAGTCATGGACATCATCCAATTTGAATTCCTGAATCATACAATGTTAGAATCTGAAAAAAATTGATAGGAGTTTGAAAGCACTCCGATAAGCTTTCTGCGTTATTAGTTTAGGATTCGATAGCGATTAGTGTGTGACACGGTAGGGTCCGTCTACATTTCGTGTCGAACCCTACCAAATTATCTTTGTCGTTTGGCATGACTACCACTAATTGTTAATCTCCAACTTGGTAATTATTCCATAAATCTAATCTTAGTATTATTTTGATTAAATGATCTTACAGAATTCATGTTGTCATCTGTTGATGTTTTTGATTCGATACAGATTTTAGAAAGATGTGACCAAATGCTTTCAGAAGAAAAATGACAATGGCAACGAGTCATCCTGTGACATACACAAAAAACATCCACTTTGAAACCCCAAATTTGATGGTTCCATACAGTGGAGTGTATGGACCGGATGGGATTTGAACCCACGACCTTTGCGGGAATGATTTCCTTACGCAGTGTGAGTGCGTCATCCAAACCAAACTAGACGACCGGTCCAACAAATTTACAAAAATACAAGCTTTTTTGTC
>Ga0224508_10003136_pt1 | contig 13764 bp, 12 predicted proteins | sample SF_Jan12_sed_USG_4_FD_170157 | JGI IMG/M metagenome (GOLD analysis project Ga0224508, IMG submission 170157) | Sediment microbial communities from San Francisco Bay, California, United States - SF_Jan12_sed_USGS_21 | ecosystem: Environmental > Aquatic > Marine > Sediment | place: USA...
AAGTAGGTGGTGTCCTTTGGTGCCCGAGATTCATGACTACGAACCATTAAAAATCGACCACGAGAATTAGTTTGCCAAACGGGTCCAGATGCTGGCCTGGGCAATACTGAAGTGATATTTTCGTTCATGCTCGCGAATTAAAAACGGCAGGCCGCAAGTCGCCTTCAGCGTAAAATTCGGCTCAAGTGCAGATACGATGAAGTCATGCGATAAATTGATGCCGAGCACCTCTGAACAACACTGGGACAACTCGAAGCTGATCAGCCCGATCGCACAGCCAGGATCGAGCGCACCCGATTTTTCAGGTATTTGTGACGCATCGATACATCCGGCAAGACGGGCATGAAAACCGAACGCCTGCTGCGGGCCATATTCCCAGCGTAAAGTCTGCTCGATATCGGCATAATGGAAAACCAGGTCTTCATTGACCTGGGCGTCTGTTTCGTAATAGTCGGGCAGGGTTGTTTATGCTGGAGCCGAACAGACAGTATACTAAATTCAAAATCTGTGGATTGAAACGACAGGCCTGAATATCGGAGTATGAATATGAATGACGCAGTCACCATACCGGGCGCACACGCCAGGGCTTTCACACTCAAACGCAATGATCAAATCAGGATCGTTAACCTGGAGGGCTCGCAGGTGGTGGACGCCTGGGCTTTTAGCGCATCGGACCTCGATGAATTCATGTCGAACGAACACACCCGTTCCTGCCTGGAAAAACTGATCCCGGGGGCCGGGGATTCGTTGTACTCGAACCGGCGCCGGCCGATACTGAGCATCGTTGCCGACAGTTCGCCCGGAATCCACGACCTGCTATTATCGGCCTGTGATATCGACCGTTATCGGCTGCTTGGGGTGGAAGAATATCATCGAAACTGTGCCGATAATCTGCGTGAAGCAATGGGCGCACTCGACCTGACGCCACCCGAGATTCCGAGCCCGTTCAATATATTCGAAAACGTTCGAATCGGAGAAAAAGGCGAGCTATCGATCGAGCCGCCGCTGGTCGAGGCTGGCGACAGCATCAGTCTGCGTGCCGAACTCGATATTATTCTGGTGCTTTCCTGCTGCCCGATGGATATCGCGCTGACCAATGGCCCGGACCTGCGTTCGAAACCGGTGCGGGTGGAAACCCTGTAGCGAACAGTATCCATGTACCAACAACTCAAAGCCCGCATCGCGCAAGGGGAAGCCCTGTTACTCGACGGCGCCATCGGTACGCAACTGCAACGTCTCGGCGTGCCCATGGATAACACCGCCTGGGCCGCAACCGCGCTTGCAACCCAGGCCGATGTCGTCCTCAAAATGCACGGCCAGTATCTCCGAAGTGGCGCGGACATCATCACCACAAACACTTTTTCATCGGCGCGACATAATCTCGAGCCCATCGGCCTGGGTGACAAAACCATCGAGTTGAATCGCCGCGCCGTGGACCTCGCCCGGCAGGCACGTCAGCAATTCGCGCCGGACAAAAGCATCGCCATCGCAGGTTCGGTCTCTCATTTCGGCATTCTGGTCGGCGGGGAACCGGGATTGGCCCTGCACCGGCACGCCGATCCGGATTCACAAACCGAGTTCAGCCAGACGCAGGCACGCCGCAACATTCGCGAACAGGCCGAATGTCTGGTCGACGCCGGCGTAGATCTGTTGCTGCTCGAATCGACCGGCAATATGACGCAACGCCAATGGCTGCTGGAGGAGACCAGTCATCTGGACATACCCCGTTGGCTCGGCTACCGTTGCCGTCTAGACGATGACGATGACACACCCCGGGTGGGTTATGGATCCGCTACATGTTTTGCCGAAGGCCTTGCAATTCTGGCGCAACATCGACTCGACGGCGTGGCGATATTTCACAGCCTGGTGGCAGATACGACAGCGAGTCTGCCGGTTTTGCAACAGCATTGGGGTGGCATCATTGCCGCCTACCCCGAGGCCGGTAGAACCGACTATACCGCGAGTTTGCGTGACGACAGCGAGACATCCGGCATCACGCCCCTGGAACTGCCCGAGATTTTCAATACGTGGATAGGAGCCGGGGTACAGGTGGTCGGCGGTTGCTGCGGCATCGATGCCGAGTATTACACCGATCTGAAATCGCAATTGCGGCTCACAAGCCGGGAAAAACAGCCGATCGAGTGATGGCAAGGGGGAAAACAGGAAATGACTGACAACGACGATATACGCCCCTGCTGGATCGATAGCATCGATCCAGCAGACGCGCCACCCGAACTGGCAGCGATGTATCAACAGGTCGGCGCCGTACACAACAAGATTCATAACCTCTACCGCGCGTTTTCGCTGCAACCGCAACCGCTGCTCGCGGCCGACCAGCACTACCGCGATATTCTGCACAACGAAAAAAACCATTCCGCACCGTGGTTTCTCGAATTGCTCGCGAGCCAGGCGGCCATCATTGCGGACTGCCACTATGCGCTCGCCAACCATGGCGCCAATTTCAAGGCCTTGCTCGGCGATTCGGACCTCGGCGAGGCCATGCTACAGGCGGTACGCGAGGATCACTTCGAAGCAAACCCGGTCTTCGACGCCAAACAGGCTGCGCTGCTTAAATATGGCGCCAAACTTTGCCGCAATCCCGAGGCGATGTCGGAGCAGGACGTGATCGATTTGAGAAATGCCGGCGCGAGCGATACCGAAATCCTCGAAACGGTCCAGTCAAGCGCCTGTTTCGCTTACTGGGTGCGCTTCATCAACGCGCTCGGCATTCGGCTCGGCAACGAAACCATCGGCAAGTACAGCGATGACGGTCAATGACAACCCACTGGTTTCCGCCGGTCTGACTGCCGACGGGGTCGTGGTCACCTGGAAAGACGGAGGCAAGGCGCATTTCCATGCCATCTGGTTGCGCCATTCGCCGGGCTTCCCCGAAGCAAAGCGGCCCGCCGGCCCGGGCGGACGATTTCCACACGACGCAAACACCCGGCCAGCACAGGCACAGCTAACCGCGGACGGTCACCTCAGCCTCGAATGGACAGATGGGCGGCGCTCGGAACACGACGCCGAATGGTTGCGCCAGCATGATTACGACACCATTGCCGTATCACAACGCCGAAGACCGGTGCTGCCATGGAGTGCCGCGGATACGAGCGAACACACCGAGTTCGATTACGCCAGCCTCGCCGAGGGCGATCAGGCACGACTGCCACTGTGCGAGCATTTACTCGACCATGGCGTCGCGCTGCTGCGCAATGTCCCGACCGAAGCAAACACCATTACGATCGTTGCCAACTGGCTCGGACACGTGCCGGCCAATCTATATGCGGACGACGCGACACAACCGGCCATCGGCAACGTACGGGTCGACCCGAGCGTGACTGTGGCTACAAATATGTGTCATTTCCTCGGGCCGCATACCGACACCTGCTGGCGCCAGACGCTCAGTGGCCTGGTATTACTGCACTGTTTGCAGTCGCACCCCGAGGGCGGGCGGTCGATCGTTGTCGACGGATTTTCCGTCGCCAGGCGCTTGCGCGAACAGGACGAGGCCGCGTTCGACCTGCTCAGCCGAATACCGCTCAACTTCGGCTCGAAGGTCGACGACCGCGACGACTGGCGCGTGCTCGGACGCGTGATCTCGGTAGCGGCCGACGGCGAACTCGAAGGCATTCGTTATAACGGCAACTCGATCGGGCAACTCGAACTACCGGCGGAACTGATCGAACCCGTCTATCGCGCGCTGGAAACCTTCGAATCGATTCTTTACGACAAAACCTTGTGGTGGCAGCCGTTACTGCAACCCGGCGATCTGCTTATCGTCGACAACCACCGCGTGTTACACGGCCGCGACGCCTTCGACCCCGGCGCCGGCGAACGGCACCTGCAAACCTGTGCCGTCGATCGCGACGACTTCCACAATCGGTATCGGCGCATTGCGAAACAGCTCGGTGATCCGGCCTGGGACCAACACCTGACCGCGGGCGTGATTTAGCGGCTGATATTGCGCGCCAGGTAGTTGTAAAAGTTCCAGATGGTGCCTTCATAATCGGGCTTGGCCAAAACCGATGGCGCGTAGGAACTCGACTGCAAGCCGCGCATAAGCCGAATCAGTTGTGCTTCGTCTTCGGCGAAGGTGCGGGTAAAAAGATCGACACCGGCTGCGGCGGTGCTTTTTTCCACATCGGTTTTTGCCGGTATGCCGATCATGCCGATGCGGGTGCGCAGGCGAGTCGCGGTGACGGGCTGGATCAGGTTGTAGGTTACTTTGAAACCTGAAATGCCGAACACACTGCAAGGTGCAACGCCGAGCATCAGCGAGCGGCGCTTTTCGTCTTCGCTGACATCCGGGTGCGATTCGCCGCGCGATGGCGCCTCTTCCGGGTAATACGAATTAAAACCGAAGAAACCGTCGCCGGCGTCGAAATGTTGCGATAACCCGGTTGGAGTATAAGGGTGCAGGGTTTTACGATGCACGGTCGACAGGTGATAGCCTTCGAGAAAATTTTCGACCAGGCATTTCCAGTTGGCATCCCATTCCTGATCGCTGGAAAACACCAGGCGCATGTCTTCGATGTGCATGTTGCGCACCATCGGCTCGAGCTGGCGCACGGTTGCAGAATCGACAAAGGATTCAGCATCGGGATCGAGGTTGACGAAAATGAACCCGTGCCAGGATTCGCAGGGGTACTCGGGCAACTTGCAGTCGCGCAAAAAGTCGGCGTGTTGATCTTCGACACCTTCGGCCCGGATCAGTTGCCCGCCGAGATCGTAAGTCCAGGCGTGATAGGTACAGGTGAAGCGCTTGCAGTTACCGCTGCCCTCGACCAGCGGCATCGCACGATGGCGGCAGACATTAGACAAGGCCTTGATGGTGTCGGTAGCGATGCGCACCAGGATAATCGGCTCGCCGACCAGTTCGGTCGCGAAATAGTCACCAACTGCGGGAATCTCCTCTTCGCGCCCGAGGCAAATCCATTTCTTGTGGAACAGTTGTTCGCGTTCGACTTCAAGCCAGGCTTCCGAGGTATAGAATTTCCCGGGCATGGTGAAAGCCTGGGCCGCAGCGGTCGATTTCACCTTGTCCAGGTAAGAAAAAATTAAATCGAGATCATCACCGGGCATGCTAGCGATTCAGTTTCCGGCCGATTCCATGCGGCCTTTTTGCTGGCGTTCGGCAATCACCCGCTCCATCCAGTCAGGGTCCATTTCCGGTACCGAGGAAAGTAACAGCTCGGTGTATTCATGATGCGGCGGCGAAAACACCTCGTCTTTCGGTCCCTGCTCGACGATGCGCCCCTCTAACATGACGATGACGCGGTCGGCGATGGCCTTTACCGTGGCGAGATCATGGGTGATGAACATATAGGCGAGGTCCAGTTCCTGTTGCAGTCGATCGAGCAGGCGCAGTATACCCTCGGCCACGAGCTGATCGAGCGCCGAGGTTACCTCGTCGCAGATGATGAATTTCGGGTTGGCCGCGAGCGCACGCGCGATGCAGATGCGTTGCTTCTGCCCACCGGACAGTTCCTCGGGATAACGATCCAGGTACAGGTCCGGATCGAGTTCGATCATTTCCATCAGTTCGCGCAAGCGCTGCTTTTTCTCGCTACCTTCCATGCCCAGGTAAAAAGAAAGCGGGCGCCCGATGATGTCGCGGATGCGCTGGTGTGGATTGATCGCGGTATCCGCCATCTGGTAAATCATCTGCACCTGCTGCAGTTGATCGCGACTGCGATCGCGATAATCCGCCGGCATTTCGACACCGTCGAAAACAACTTTCCCCCGTGTCGGCGGCAACAGTCCGGTGATCACCCGGGCCGTAGTGCTTTTGCCGCTACCGGATTCGCCGACGATGGCGACGGTCTCGCGGCGATGAATCTCGAAATCGACGTCAATCAGGACCGGGTCCATGCCGCGCACATAGGACGCGGTAATATTTTCCACCTTGAGTAACGGAACGTCTTCGGGAACCGGCGCGTGTTCGGTTTTGCGAAATGACCTGACCGCCCACAACGATTTGGTGTAGTCCTGCTGCGGGTCGTTCAGCATGGTCCGGGTCTCCGACTCTTCGACCGATTCGCCGTAACGCAGCACCTTGATCCGGTCCGCCATTTGCGCGACGACGGCGAGATCGTGGGTGATGTAAATCGCGGCCGTGTTGAACTGGTGGACGATATCCTTGATCGTCGCGAGTACTTCGATCTGCGTGGTCACGTCGAGCGCGGTCGTCGGTTCGTCGAAGATGATCAGGTCGGGTCGGCAGGACAAGGCCATCGCCGTCATCGCACGTTGCAACTGCCCGCCTGACACCTGGTGCGGATAGCGAAAGCCGATCGTATCCGGCTCCGGCATCCGGATCTTCGCGTAAAGCTCTTTGGCGTCGGCCATGGCCTGTTCGCGGCTGCCGACGCCGTGATGCACCACGGTTTCGCTGAACTGGTCGATGAGTTTGTGCGCGGGATTGAACGAGGCCGCAGCGGACTGCGCCACATAGGCGATGCGCGCACCGCGCAACTGGCGTTTCTGCTCTTCGCTTGCGGTTGTCAGTTCGAGCCCGTCGAACTTGACGCTGCCGCCGCAGATGCGACAGCCGGGCTTGGCGTAACCCATCGCCGCAACGCCGATGGTCGATTTACCCGCGCCGGATTCGCCGATCAGGCCGAGAATTTCACCGCGATGTAATTCGAAATCCACACCCTTGACGATCTGGTGCCAGCGATCTTCGCTGAATCCTTCGATCTGCAGGTCGCTGACTTCGAGTAGTAGTTCCTTGTCAGAGGAGTTCATCTTTGAGCCCGCTGGTTTTGTGTAGAAACCAGTCCACGACAAAATTGACCCCGATGGTCAGCACCGCAATCGCGGCCGCCGGAATCAACGGGGTATAGTCTTCGAAGGTAATCAAATCGGCGGTGTCGCGCACCATCGACCCCCAGTCGGCGGTCGGCGGTTGAATGCCGAGCCCGAGAAAGCTGAGCGCGCTGATGGTCAGAAACACGAAGCAGAAGCGAATGCCGAACTCTGCCGCGAGCGGCGCCGAAATGCTCGGCAGTATCTCCCTCACCGTTATCCACGGCAGTTTCTCGCCGCGCAGCTTGGCCGCCTCGACGAAATCCATGACCACGACATTGAGGCTGACGGCCCTGGTGATGCGAAAAATCCGCGTCGCATCGAGCAGGCCGATGATCAGAATCAGACTCGGCACCGAGGTGCCGAAAATCGACAGCAACAGCATCGCAAATATCAGCGCCGGGATGGCCATCAGGATATCGACGACCCGGCTCAGTAACTGGTCGGTCCAGCCGCCGACGACGGCCGCGACGATGCCGAGGATTCCACCGAGCAGGAACGCGTAAAGCGTCGTCACCAGCGCGATACCGACCGTGTTGCGCGCACCGTAGATCAGGCGCGTCAGCATGTCCCGGCCGAGGTTATCGGTGCCTAGCAGAAACTCGTCACCCCAGGGCTGGTACTTTTTGCCGACCAGTTCGGACTCACCAAACGGTGCGATCCAGGGCGCGAACAGCGCCACAAAAATATATACAAAGATCACCACCAGACCGAGCTTCGCACTCAGTGGCGCTTCGATCAGCAGCTTGATCACGCGACGTGTGCGCGAGGCTTGCTGCACCGCGTCGGTGTCCGGTAAATCTTCGGCGGGAGGTGCGTTATCGGTCATTTGGGATGCAGCAGCCGGGGATTGGTCAGAATCGACAGGATGTCGGCGATCAGGTTAAGCGACACGTAGGTCGCCGCGAATATCAGGCAACAGGCCTGCACCACCGGCATGTCGCGGCGTTGTACCGCGTCGACCAGCAACTGACCGAGGCCCGGATAGACGAACACCACTTCCACCACGACCACGCCGACGATTAGATAAGCGAGGTTGAGCACGATGACGTTGACGATCGGCGCCCAGGCATTGGGCAGCGCGTGTCGCAGGATGATGCGCGCCTTGCGGATACCTTTCAGCTCCGCCATTTCGATATAGGATTGCGACAGCAGGTTGATAATGGCGGCGCGCGTCATGCGCATCATGTGCGCGACCGATACCAGGGTCAGCGTAATCGCCGGCAACACGGTCTTGTCCAGACGCTCGGTAAATGACATGTCGCCCTGGATATTCGACAGACTCGGGAACCAGCCGGCCTTGACCGAGACGAACAGGATCAGGATATAGGCGACAAAGAATTCGGGCGTGGAAATCGAGGACAGTGTCAGCGCGTTCACCGTGCGATCATAAAATGAGTTACGGTACAACGCGGCGAGTATGCCCAGCACCAGCGATAGCGGTATCGCAATGCAGGCGGCAAACGCGGCCAGAAATATGGTATTGGCAAAGCGTACGCCGATGACTTCGCCAATCTCGCGCCCGTTGCCGATCGAGATGCCGAAATCCCCTTGTAAAATACCACCCAGCCAGCGGATATAACGGGTATGCGCTGGCAAGTCGAGACCCAGTTGGTTGCGCAAAACTGCAATCGTCTCGGGCGTGGCCGCCTGGCCAAGAATAGCCTGCGCGGCATCCCCGGGTAGCATCGAGACACCCAGGAAGATAATCAACGAGACGATAAAGAGAATTAACAGGCCGAGCGAAATCCGCTGCGCCATCATTCTCAGAATTTTGTTCACTGAACAACTTCTCCCCGGTTCATGACTGTACTCTTGCTATTCAGGCCTCGATTGTAATGCATGCCGGGGCGCTAGCCGAGCAATTCGCGCAGACGTTGATTAACGCGCGCCGTCATGTCATGGCCACCCGCTTCGATCCAGGCGTCGGCATCGGAACGTTCGCACAGGCCCGGGTACCAGTTCTCGGTCAGGAAACGTTCCTGGGTATGCTCATCGGTCAGGTAAGCATTCTCGGGTGCCGATCGTTTGACCACGTCCAGCGCGATTGAATCCGACGTGACTTCAACCCCGGTCGCCATTTTGCTGGTCCAGCCCACCAGCTCGTCACAAAGTGTCAACATTTGTAGCGAACCGGTACGCCCACCGGAGAGGAATCCGAGATTATGTACGAACGGTGTCGACGCCAGCGCCGCGATCGCGAGGTTGGCACCCGCTTCGGCTGCCGCCTGGGTATCGAACTGGTGCGAATCGGAACAACCGGCCCCAATCCACGACGGCACGCCGATGGCACGAAAGTAATCGGCGGCGCCAAGGCCCGCCATCATGTACTCGGGCGAACCGTACGCGAGGTTCGCCTGGCGCAGGTCCATCGGTAAAATCGCTGATCCGCTCATGATCGGCGCCCCGGGCTCGGTCAATTGATGCACCACGATACCGGCGATAGCCTCGGCGGAAGACTGGGCGATGGCGCCGGCATTTGAAATCGGGCAAGACATCCCCGGGAAGGTCGCCGGGTAACACACCACGGGGATGTGCCAGCGCGCACAGTTGATCAGGCGCAGGCATAGCTCCTCAGGGAACTTAAGCGGTGAGATCGGACCCATCAGCTCGAGACAAACTGGTTTATCCGCCATGCGTTGCCAACCGCCGGTCATTTCGGCGATCAGGTTCAACATACGCTCCTGGATGATTTCGTCATGGGCGAGCAATGCGGCCGGCTTGCTGCAGTTCTCGTACATCGCGCGCACCGTTTCGACCACCTCGTCCTCGGGTGGCACTTCGCTCGGGTACCCGAGCGAACACACCATATCCATATTGGGGAGCGCTTCGCAAAGCTTTGCGGTTTCGCGGATATCGTCGAGACTACAGGGTCTTAGTTCACCGCTGCGAAAATCGAGAATACGCACACAGTTGTGGCCCGGGCAAAAGCTCGAAACCTTGCTCGCTGTATCGACCCTGATATTGCCGTCATGATCGTAGAGCAGCAATCTTTCTGGAACGCTCGCAATAGCCTGGTCGACCAGGTCCGGGGGCAGGTGTATGTACTCTGCGTCATCCTGGCGGCAGCCGTGTTGCTTAACCAGTAAATCACGGGTGGAGCGATGCTCGATGATAACGCCGACATCCCAGAGGATGGATTTGACCGCTTCGTGAATTAGCACAGCTTGAGAGGAATTAACCAGTTCCAGCGATACGCGCTGCGTTTGCTTGGCGCTTTCGAAACTGGCGCTGACTTTGCGCTCGGCTTTCAGCTGGCGCCCACGTCGGCCACGGCGTCGCGGGGTATTGGTTTCGCTCATCGTTATGCTATTGGCATTTAAATTCAGCTTTGCAACCAAATCCGGCGACACGATGGCCGCCGGAATAGGTGGTTAAAACAATCTCCCCGGTAACAACCTAACCGCTAATCCACCAGCGCTCGATCAGCTTGTAACCATCGAACTCCCAGTTACCGGCGACCTTTTCGGGCACACCAATCGTCTGGTTATACGCCGAGATGTGGTTGGCAAAAGCATGGATCACCGAGCCGCAGTCATCGCGGGTAATGGCCTGCATTTCGTGATACATCTCGCGTCGCAGGTTGTCATTGGCTTCGGCCCGCGCCGCGACCAGCAGCTCGTTGAAGCGATCGTTTTTCCAGTATGTCTCGTTCCAGTTCGAAGTTGCCGAATAGCCCTGGGTAAACATCCAGTCTTCGGTCGGGCGCCCACTCCAGTAACTCGCACACCAGGGATGCTTGAGCCAGACATCGGACCAGTAACCGTCATCCGGTACCCGTTTCGGTATCAGTTCGATGCCGGACTTCTTGGCGTGCTCACTGAACAGGACCGCGGTATCGACGGCACCGGCATAAAGCCCGTCAGAAGCACTCAGCTCAACCTTGAGCGAGCTTAGGCCAGCCTGTTTCAAATGCCATTTCGCCTTTTCCGGATCGTAAACGCGTTGCTCAAGGTCGGCGTGATAGTAGCGATTTACGGGTGAGATCGGATGGTCGTTGCCGACCAGGCCATGCCCGTTCAATATCTTGTCCAGCACCTCGTCGCGATCGATCGACAGCTTCAACGCCATGCGCACGTGGTTATCATCAAATGGCGCAAGGTCGGTCCGCATCGGGAAGGTGTAGTGCTGGGGGCTGGTCACATCCAGTACCTTGATGCGCTTGTTCCTCGCCAGCAGATCGGCGGTGGACGAATCGACGTCACCGATGACATCCACGACTCCGGTAACGAGTGCATTCTGGCGCGCGGTCGAATCGGCGATGGTCAGGATTTCAGCAGAGTCGACAAAAGCGCGATCCGATAAATAGTAATTCGGGTTTTTCTTGTACCTGGAATATTGCCCGGGCTCAAAATCCTCGAGGATATAGGCACCATTACCGATGTTGAATTCCTCAACCTTGCCATTCTTGGAAGGCAAGATAGAAAGTGAACTGGCGCTAAGTATCACGGGAAAATCGACGCTCGCTGATTTCAACTTCAGCTTGACCACGTGATCGCCATCCTTGGTGATGCTGACCACTTCCTCCATGAAAGACTTCATCGCGGATGCGGAGGCTTCGCCTCGGTGGCGGTCGAGCGAGGCGATGACATCGTCAGAGGTAAGCGATTTACCGTTATGAAATTCGACCCCTTTACGAAGTTTGAAGATCCACTCCGAAGGGTCGCTACCTATTTCGAACGATTCAGCCAAAAGCGGCGCCAACTGACCGTCAGGACCAACTTCGGTTAACTGATTATGGATGGTATACATCAGGAAGTTGGTGTGTCCACTGGTGAGCTGTGTCGGATCCAGTTGATCCGTCGACGAGCCCTGCACCGTTGCGACCCGCAAGTGACCGCCACGCCTTGGACTAGCAGCCAGTGCATTGCCACTGATTAATGCGGCTGGAACCGCAGAGGCAAGGCCAAGCGCGCCGGCTTTCTGCAAAAAATCACGTCTCGAGATCTCACCTTTATGCAAACTAGAGACCAGCTTATCAAATGGTTTCATAACTCCTCCGTACAATTCTTTGGTATATCGGGCCGTCGAAATTCGCAGCCTGATTCGTTTTTGTAGTGCGTCGTTCGGTTGTATTGAACCCGGCAATGATTACACAATTAATCTGTGATCTCAATTGAACTAACTGTGATCTCAGAATAAAAAATCCCTGATACAGCGAAATTATTACTGGTTTCTTATTGAGTAGACTCCGTCAAAATCTAAATCACGCGCTCTGTGATCTCATATTTCAGCCACCATATACCGGGATTGAGATTAAGCCGTGCCGACGGCCAGTCTCGTAATCGTCGGTAGGCGTGGAAACTAACGCCAGCCGGCACGATCCATCAACATGACTGCGTCGCTGTTATTTTCGCCGAGCCGTGTCAGATTGAGACTATCGCCTCTGAAGTCGCCAAATGACCGCAATGTCTCCGAGATTTCCGCGCCGGCGACGACCGGGTATTCATTGTTGACTTCGGCATACCAGGTCTGCGATTCGGCACTGACCAGGAACTCCAGCAAACGCTCGGCGGTGGCAGGATGTTTGGCATGTTTGGTGACAGCCGCGCCACTGACGTTGACATGCGCACCGCGGTCGTCCTGGTTGGGCCAGAAAACACCGAGGCTGTCGGCGACTTTGCGGTCTTCCGCCTTGCCGCTGTTCACCAGTCGGCCATAATAATAGGTGTTGGCAATTGCGATATCGCAAAGCCCGGCGGCCGCGGCGCGCAGCTGGTCGGTATCACCGCCGGCGGGGTTACGTGCGAAATTGGCCACCAGGCCTCTGGCCCAGTTCTCGGTCTTGTCGACGCCATGCGCCGCGCTCATCGATGCCACCAGCGACTGGTTGTAGATATTGTCAGAGGAACGGATACAGATTCTTTTTTTCCACCGCGCATCGGCCAGGTCTTCGTAAGTCGAAAGCTCAGCGGGATTAACCCTGTCTTTGGCGTAAAATATAATCCGTGCGCGTTGTGACAAGCCAAACCAGTAATTCTCCTTATCGCGCATGTTTTTGGGAATCGTTGCAGTCAAAACCGCATTATCGACCGGCTGCAGCACCCCGGCCTCCTTGGCACGTTGCAAGCGGCCGGCGTCGGTGGTGATGAATACATCGGCCGGACTCGATTGTCCTTCGGACTCGAGGCGCTTCAACAAAGCGTCTGCCTTACCGGTAATCAGGTTAAAGGCGATACCGCTTTCGGCACTGAATTTTTCCAGCAAAGGCAATATCAGCGCTTCTTTACGCGCCGAGTAGACGTTGACTTCCTGGGCCTGGGCAACACTTTGCGCAAACATCGTTAACAGGCAAACTGCGATCAGGATAAAGGATTTCGATCCCGTAAAACTGCGATACATTTGCGATTTCTCCATTGGTTAAATCGGTTGTGGGCGGCAAATTATCAAACTCTAAATGCGAATGTAAATGTAAATCATTCTCATTTAGAATACAAATTAAAAAATATTCTAATCCGATGCAGTGGTACATTACTTGATTGAGATCAAGTCCCCTTCCGGTTGTTGCCGAGTGCAGGGATCGTCACTTATCATGCTGCTGTATCGTGTTTCACAGGATAAATCCATGAGTTTCGGAATTACCAAAACGATTCCCGCCAAAGCCGGGATTGAAACGCTGGACTCGCTCTACGACGGCAGTTGCCGCGAATACGAGTTTCATATGGCGGGGATAGAACCGAAACGGCTTAAACCGGGCGACTATGTCTACACGATTTTCAATGACCAACTGCAGGGCCGCCTCAGGATTAAAAAATTCATCACCGGCGCGACCAATCCGGCCTCGGGCAAACCCAGAATTCTGATTATCGTCGACGCCCCCGGCGAACGTCTGAAAACGCCCCTGCCTAAAAGGGGCCATCGCGGCACGCGCTATACCGACGGCGAAGACTGGCCGCAGTAAAATTTGTGATGCCAGCAATACATTTGCAGAATCCTCAACGTCGCTATGCAGGCGCT
>Ga0224508_10003137_pt1 | contig 13757 bp, 14 predicted proteins | sample SF_Jan12_sed_USG_4_FD_170157 | JGI IMG/M metagenome (GOLD analysis project Ga0224508, IMG submission 170157) | Sediment microbial communities from San Francisco Bay, California, United States - SF_Jan12_sed_USGS_21 | ecosystem: Environmental > Aquatic > Marine > Sediment | place: USA...
CTTAACGCAGTTCTTCAGGGCGGGATAGAATCGCGACAGGCTGAACTGTCCGCCGGGCGCGTCGTCGGCAAGCGTCGATATGGAGAACACGTCGAAGCCGGGAAGCGCGTTGACCAGGTGCGCGATGCGGGCGATGTCGTCCGAATTGGCCCGCCGCGCCTCTCCCGTCGCGGGATCGACGATGTCCGGCGCGGAGCTCGCCGTCGCGACGACCGGAAGCCTGCGCGGAAAGGTGACGTCGCACGAGGGGTCGCGGCCGCGCAGGGTGATCGTCGGGGGCACCAGGGCGCGGTAGCGCTCGACGACGGCAGACGGGATGCGGACGGTCTCCGTCGCGGGGTCGACCCGGGCGCCGTGCCGGGCGAAGCGCTCCCGCGCCTTCTCGTTGCGAACCAGTAGGCCGGCCTCCTCGAGGATCTCGAGCGAGGCCGCGTGGACGTAGCGGACCTCGTCGCCGGTGAGGAAGGAGAAGAAGTCCATCGAATTGTCACCGCGGGGCTGCCCGCGGAAACTCTAGGCGCCGCCCGGCCGTGCCGGCAAACGATAATTGCCGGCGCAGGACTCCGGCTCAAGGCTGTGGCATGGCGGGGCAAGCTGTGCTTCAGTCACCGCCGGGGCAGCTTCACGCCGAAAGGAGGAGACCGTGGAACCGACGAAGGACGCGAGTCCCCACTACGAAGTCGAGCGCCGTGCGATTCATCTGGAGCGTCCCGGCTTCCGCATCAACGAGCTCCGGATTTCGCCGAGCCAAAGCGTCCCCTGGCACTACCACAGCAATATCCGGGACACCTTCTACGTCCTCGAGGGGCGACTCCGGATCTTCCTGCGCCAGCCCGAGGAAGAGGTGTGCCTCGATCCCGGCGACGCCTATTCCGTGGCGCCGCGCCGCCCGCATCACGTCACTAACGGCGGCGGCGGCTCGACGACCTTCCTCGTGCTGCAGGGCGTGGGCGAATACGATTTCGTCCTGCTCGTCTAGGCGCGCGCAGGGGCAGCCATGGTCGCGGCGACGAAGAAGATACTGGCGGCGCCCGAGGGCGCGCCCTGGCTCGTCCTGGTGCACGGCCTCTCCGGCGACCATCGGGTCTTCTCGGAGCAGGTGCGGGCCTTTGAGGACCGCTACCGCATCCTCCTGGTCGACCTGCCGGGACACGGGCTGTCGGCCGGCGTGCCGGGGCCTTTCGGGCATCACGAGCTGGCCGGCCATGTCCAGGGCGCGTTGGACGAGACCGGGCTCGCGCGCTTGCATTACTGGGGCACCCACACGGGGGCGGCGGTCGGCCTCTTGCTGGCGCTGCGGCAGCCGGACCGCTTCGCGTCGCTGATCCTGGAAGGGGCGGTGCTGCCCGGACGCGTCCCGCCCAGCGTCGCCCGCGAGCAGGCGGCGACCCTCGCCGTGCTCGAGGCCGAAGGCCTGGACGCGGCCAAGCGCCGCTGGTTCGACAAGTCCGGCTGGTTCGACGCGATGCGCAGCCGTCCGGACGAGTGCCGGGCCGAGGCGCACCGGCGGATCGTCATGGACTTCGGCGGCGCACCCTGGAGCGACCCCGGCGCGCCGCGCCCCGTGGCGCCGGTCGAGGCGGACCTGGCGGCGCTCGAGGTTCCGGTGCTGACCTACAACGGCGCGCACGACCTCGCCGACTTCATCGCGATCGCGGACGAGTTGGAGGCGCGACTCCCCAACCTGCGGCGTCATTCGATCGCCGAGGCAGGCGGCTTTCCGGCCTGGGAGTTCCCGGCCCACGTCAACGCTCTGGTTCAGGACTTCCTGGACGACGTCGACACGATCGAAAGCGCGGCCCGACCCGCGCCCTGAGGCGCCGGTCGGGCATGGTGGGGCCTTTCGCCTTGGAGAGGAGCTGGCTCAGCAGCCGGCGACGCACTTTCCGTTGCCGTTGAATTCCAGCGTGCGGCCGCTCAGCGGCAGGTGCACGGGGACCTTGACCGCCTTCGTGAAGGTCTCGGTCTTGGTGCCGGCGCGCAGCTTGCCGTCCTGGGTCGCCTCCTCGTTGGCGTGCGAGGCGATCACCGAGGCCGGCTTGACCAGCTCGTTGATGACATAGGCGGCCTCGGTCGGCCCGGTCGTGAAGATGCCGCCGATGTTGAGCACCGCCAAGTTGGCCTTGTAGTGCCGCCGGACCACGAGGTCCTGTTCGGCCGTGATGCCCGTGTCGCCGGACAGATAGGCGACCAGCCCGTTGCTGAACGACAGGACGTAGCCGCCCGGCGGGCCGACATAGGCGGTCAGGCCGTTGGCCTTCAGCGCCGCGGCATGCTCCTCGTCCAGAAAGGCCGCGTTGAGGCCGTTGCTGTGCACCGCCGGGACGCTGGCGACGCTGACGCCGCCGACCTTGCGCATGGCGCCGAAGCGCACCAGCTGGACCAGCTTGGGATCGCCGCCGAGCGACTTGATCTTCTGGGAGAAGAAGCTCGCCATCTCGCCGCCGACCAGGAACTTCGCCTGCTTGGCCATGACGATATTCACGCTGTTCGAATTGGGCGCCGCCGCGACCGCGAATTCGGGCGCGCCGCAGGCCCCCGCGTTGACGCCCGCGATATGGCGGTCGCCCAGGTGATCGCCGTGCACGTGGCTCAGCAGCACGGCGTCGACCTTGCCGAGCCGCGGGTCGTCCGGGCCGCTCACCGTGCGCCCGGCATCGTAGAGGATGCGCGTGCCGTCCGGGTCCTCGAAGATCAGTGCCCGGTCGAGCCGGCAGAACTCGCCATCGTGGCTGCCCAAGGGGGTGACCTTCACGTTGGCGGCCCCGGCAGGCCCCGCCGCAGCGCCGATCATGGCGACGGCCAGCGCCGTCAGTATCATGGTTATGCTTCTCATCCTTCACTCCGTTCCTGGTTTCTTCCCAGCCGATTCTATCGGCGACCACGGTCCGGCATTTCGAGCGCCGGCCATTTGCCTCCCATACTAACCCCGATCTCCCAGCCGGCAACTAGGAGTTTGCCCTACCCTTCAGCGGTTGGATCGCCCAAGGCCTCCAGGTAGCGTCACAAGTTCGCGGCGCGAGGCAGGGTCGATTTGCCCTTTTCTCGAAACGCTCTTAGTTTCAAGTTATGATCTACTAGTCCAAAAGGGCGATAGGACCTCCCGGGGATAGTCCGCACAGGCATGACGGTCGGCTCGAATTTACGATACTCGGACGGCAATTGGTTCGATCGCTTCCACGGCCCCTTCGTGGTGCTGGGAACCGTCGTCCTGCTGGAGCTATCCCGCCGGTTGGGCCTCTCGGCGCCGAATCCACAGCTTTTCACGGCGCTTGCGATCACCTATGCGGCCTATCGGGGCGGCTATGCCGGCGGTCTGGCCGGAGCGGCCATCGGCATCGCCTATGCCTTCTATTTCTTTTCCTCGCCGGACGACCTCTTCCAGTACACGGCGACCAACCGGGCAAAGGTCGTCGTGAATATCATAACGCTTCCGGCGATCGCCCTCCTGGTGAGCAGGCTGAACCGACGTTTGGCGGCGAGCCTCCACGGCCGCACCGAGCGCTTCATAGAGAGCGCCAACGCACCGGTTTTCGGCGTCGACCGGAACGGCAAGGTGACCCTCTGGAACAGCAGCCTGGAGAAGGCGACCGGCTGGTCGGAGGGGGAGCTGAAGGACCGGAGCCTGGCGGAGCTTTTGCCGAGCGAAGAGCAGAAGGCCGCGTTCCGGGAGGCCGTCGAGGCTGTCCTCGACGGGCACGACACCTCGAGCCTCGAGTTGTCCATTTCCACCAGGAGCGGAGGTTCCATCCAACTCCTCATCAGCTTCACGCCCAAGTTCGACACGCGAGACAACATCGCAGGGATGACCAGCGTCGGCCAGGACATCACCGAGCGAAAGAAGGCAGAGGGCGCCTTAAAGGAAAGCGAGCAGAAGCTCCGCGAGATCCTCGAGAACAGTCCGCTCGGTATCGCGATCGTTTCTCACGACGCAGATGGTACCCGAATGACCGGCGACCGATTGTTCGTCAACAGCGCGCTGGTTCAAATGTTCGGCGGGACCTCCCGCGAAAGCTTCACAAAATCCGAGATCCAGGACAGCTGGATCGACCTCGAGCAGTTGAAGGCGATCGAGGAGGTCCTCAGGAGCCGCCGCGAACTCGTCGATTTCGAGGCCCGGCGGCGGCGCATGGACGGGACCGAGTGGTGGGTTTCGTTGAACGCGCGCCCGATTCGCTTCGAAGGCCAGGACTGTACCATGGTCTGGCATTTCGACATCACCGAGCGCAAACGGATCGAAGAGACACTGAAGCAAAGCGAGGAGCGCTTCAGGGCGTTCATCGAGAACTCGCCTTCGGCGATCCTGATCAAGGACGTCGATGGCCGCTATCTCGTCGCCAACAGGCGCTGGCACGGCTGGTTCAATCCCGGGGGCAGCGAGATTTCCGGAAAAACGGTCTTCGATTTCTACGACGATGAGCACGCGCGCGAAATCACGCGAACCGATCGCGAGGTCGTTAGAACAGGAACGCCGGTCGAGATGGAATTGGAGACCCCCTTCGCGGACGGCACGCGCCGTATCACCCTTCTGCAGAAGTTCCCGATTTTCGACCCGGAGGGAAGAATCACGGCAATCGGCGGCATGAATACCGACATCACCGAGCGCAAGTCCATGGAGGAGCAGCTTCGTCAGGCGCAGAAGATGGAGGCGATCGGCCAGCTCACCGGCGGTGTCGCCCACGACTTCAACAACCTGCTCGCGGTCATCATGGGCAATACGGAGTTGCTCGAGAGCCGGCTGGGAAGCGAGGACAGGCGCTATCAAGCGATCCTTCGGGCAGCCACGCGCGGGGCCGAGTTGACGCAGCGGCTGCTCGCCTATTCGCGCCAGCAACCGTTACGGCCGCAGGCGCTCGGTCTCGCGGCGCTCGTCGAGGGCATGTCGGAATTGCTCGCGAGAACCTTGGGCGAGACCATAGATGTCGAGACCAGGCCGGACGCCAAGCTCTGGAACGCCCTGGCGGATCCCGGCCAAGTGGAGAGCGCGCTCTTGAACCTGGCGCTCAACGCGCGCGACGCCATGCCGGACGGCGGGAAGCTGACCATCGAGTGCCGGAACGCCTGCCTGGACGAGGCCTTCGTGGCGCGGACCCCGGAGGCGGCGGCGGGGGACTACGTGCTGCTGGCGGTGAGCGACACGGGAACGGGCATGTCGGCGGAGGTTCAGGCGCACGCTTTCGAGCCCTTCTTCACGACCAAGGAAGTGGGCCAGGGCAGCGGGCTGGGGCTTTCGATGGTCTACGGCTTCGCCAAGCAGTCCGGCGGGCATGTCATCATCGACAGCGAGGAAGGCAACGGCACGACGGTCGAGATCTACCTGCCGCGGGCCGCGGAGCTCCCGACGGCGGCGGCGAGGACCGCGGCGCGCGAAGACATACCGAACGGCCGCGGCGAAGTCGTTCTGGTGGTCGAGGACGATGACGGCGTGCGGTCCCTCGTCGTGACGATGCTGGAGAGACTGGACTATCGCGTGATCGCCGTTCCGGAGGCGGACCAAGCCCTCGAGGCCCTGGACGCCGAGCAGGTGGAGGTCGTCCTGTCCGACGTCGTGCTGCCCGGCGGCATGAGCGGCCCGGAATTCGCCGAGGAAGCGGGACGGCGCCATCCCGGCACGAAGGTCGTCTTCATGTCGGGCTATCCGGCGGAGGTCGCGAAGCACCCCGGACTATGCACTCCTGAAAGCATCCTGCTGAACAAGCCCTTCGAGAAGGGACAACTCGCCAAGGCCCTGCGCCAGGCCCTCGACTGAAGAGGGCGCGTGGGTCCCTGCCCTGCCGGACGCGCCCCCTCGGCGCGCGCCCCGCTCAAGCGACTCGCAGTTGCCCGAAGGGCACGACCTTGTTGTCGATGTCGTGGCCGATGTCGGCGCGGCCGAGATAGGGGATGCCCGATTTCTCGCACCAGTGGCGGGCCACCTCCTCCTCGCTCTGGCCGAAATCCGGGTCGTTGAGCGGAATGTCGCTGCAGCGGCCGAGCCGGATGCCCGCGGCCTTCCTGATGCTGGGGTTGCTGGTGATGTGAAACAGTGAGCGGTCGATCGCGTACATGTACTCGGAGACGTCCTCGAGCAGGAGTACGTGGCCGGCGAGGTCCGGCTGAAATGGCGTGCCGAGCAACTTGCTGAGCACTGTGATGTTGAAGGCCGCCGATTTCGATTCCGCCGAAACGCCGGCCTCCAGCGTGTCGGGCGCGCGCTCGACCAGATAGGCGAGTGCCCGCCCGACGGCGGCGTCGCCGCCTGCGCGGTTGATGTCGCCGGGCATGGGCCCGTGGACCAGGTCCTGAAAGCCCTCCTTGTACAGCCCGGCGAGCAGAGTGCCGACATCGCTGTAGCCCAGATAGAGCTTGCGCCCGGCGGCCTCCGTCAGCTTCGGGATCACGTCCTCGGCCAGGCGGCAGGAGCCGTAGCCGCCGCGTGCGAACCACAGGGCGTCGTAGCTTTCGTCGTTGGCGATCTCGAGGAAGGCCTGTGCGCGGACCGCATCGCCGCCGGCAAAATGCCCGGAGGACAGGAAGCATTGCGGATGGAAAACGAGCTCGACGGCACGATCGGGATAGAGACCGGCGGCAACCTCCGCGACCCGCTCGGCGACGGCGGCGTCGATACGCGAGCCGGGCGCCATCACGCCGATCTTGGTTTGCTGTCCAGGCACGCGATCGCTCCTCGTGGTCGGCGTTCTTGTCAGGCCCGCCGTGCCGCGGTAGTCATCGGCGGATGACCCAAGCCCGAGAGTACTTCTTCTGCGGCATCGGCGGCAGCGGCATGCTGCCGCTGGCCTTGATCCTGCAGTCCCGGGGCTGCGTCGTGGCAGGCTCCGACCGTATGCTAGACCAAGGGCGGACAGCGCAGAAGTTCGATTTTCTGCGCGCCCGCGGCATCCCGCTGCACGCCCAGGACGGCAGCGGCCTCACCCGCCCCGACCAGATACTGGTCACCTCGGCCGCGATCGAGGACAGCGTGCCCGACGTGCAGACGGCCCGGCGCCTCGGCGCGCGCGTGATGACCCGCGCGGAGCTGCTGGCCGAGGTGTTCAACGCCGCGCCGCACGGCATCGCCCTCGGCGGCACCAGCGGCAAGTCGACCACGACCGGCATGCTCGGCTGGATCCTGCACGCGCTCGGGCGCCACCCGACGATCATGAACGGCGCGGTGATGAAGAACTTCATCACGCCCGACACGCCCTTCGCCAGCGCCGTGGTCGGCGACGGCGAGGTCTTCGTCAGCGAAGTGGACGAGAGCGACGGCTCGATCGCCCTCTACAGCCCGCGGGTCGCGGTCCTGAACAACATCACCCTGGACCACAAGTCGCTGGACGAGCTGCGGACGCTGTTCCGCGACTTTACCGCCAAGGCCGAAACCGTCGTCCTGAACCTGGACGATCCGGAGAGCGCCGCGCTGGCCGCCGGGATTGCGCCGGACAAGACGATCGGCTTCAGCCTGAGCGACCCCGCGGCGGATCTCCTGGCCGGCGACCTCGCCCCGGCGCCCGACGGCATCGCGTTCGAGGTGACGGAGCGCGCGACAGCCGCCCGCGCACGGGTGCGCCTCCGCGTGCCGGGGCGCCACAACGTCGCCAATGCGCTGGCCGCCCTGGGTGCCGCGCGCGCCTGCGGCGTGGCGCTGGACGATGCGGCCTCGGCGCTCGACGGCTTCGACGGCCTGCGGCGGCGGCTGGAGTTCGTCGGCAAAGCCAAGGGCGTGACGGTGATCGACGACTTCGCCCACAATCCGGACAAGATCGACGCGTCGCTGGCCACCCTGCATGCCTTCCCGGGGCGCCTGCTGGTCCTGTTCCAGCCCCACGGCTTCGGCCCCCTGCGGCTGATGAAAAACGCGTTCATCGACTGCTTCGCCGAGCAGCTCCACGACGGCGACGTCCTGATCATGCCGGACCCGATCTATTTCGGCGGCACGGTCGAGCGCAGCGTCACCAGCCAGGACATCGTGGACGGCGTCCAGGCGCGCGGCCGCCCGGCCTTCGCCTTCGCCGAGCGCCCGGCCTGCGGCGACAAGCTGCTCGAGCTCGCCCGCCCGGGCGACCGCATCGTCGTCATGGGCGCCCGCGACGACACCCTCGCCCTCTTCGCTATGGAGCTGGTCGAGCGGCTGGGAGCGTAGGTTTGTGCTTCACGCTGCGCTTACGAATTGGTCTCGGACTTTCGGCCCAATTTCGTGTCAATAAAGTAGCCAAAGGAAAGACCAATGCCACCAGCCACAAAGAATGCGCAGACTGCGATTCTGCCATCGTATAGATCTGCGAGGTGGAGCGTAATCCAACCCGATATACCAAGCGACAAACCAAAAATGACCATCATGAAATAGATATTCACGTATCGATTGATCTTTCTCAGCAGATCTGAACCCCAAGAGTTCGGGAACGCGGTGTTCATGACGGCAATGAAGAGTGGAGCGAACAGCCCAAAGGCGACAAGGAAGACAAACAAGCCCTGATAGTTCGTGGAAGGTAATCCGCCGTTGTCGATGGGCATGCTTTGAATCAATCCCAACCCCTTCATGGAAATCAGTTTGTCGTTTGCCATTCCCATGCCTTGTGGCAATCCTACTAATAGGCCCACAAATCCTCCGGTCAATTTTGAACGTTTTTTGATCGCTTCTTTCGAATGTTCCCAAATTGGCATTCCGAGTTTCCCAGATAATTAAGCCAGCGACACCCTGGGACCGGGCCGCGCTGTGGATCAAGCGCCTCGGCGATCTTTGTAATATGGCGCAGACAAAGGCCTCCGCTGAAGGGCGTCCGCCCCTTCCCCACCCCCGATATCGCTCCCTCTTAAGCCTCCCTTAAGCTTGCCGGGGTACAAGGTCCGATCCTGCGGAGGACTGCCCCATGCGACGGATCTTGGCCACGGCACTGCTGCTCGCGCTCGCCGGATGCTCGAGTTCGGGCATGGGCGAAGCGGAATGCCAGACGGCGGACTGGCGGGCGATCGGCTACGAGGACGGCGCTCAGGGCTACAGCCCCGAGTCCTTCGGCGGGCGCCGCAAGGCCTGCGCCGAGCATGGCGTCACCGCCAAGTTCGATGCCTACCAGAGCGGCCATGCCGAGGGCCTGGCCCGCTTCTGCCGGCCGCAGAACGGCTATCAGCTCGGCACCCGCGGCCAGCGCTATACCGGCATCTGCCCGGCCCACCTCGAAGGTCCATTCCTGGTCGCCCACGCCGACGGCTACGGCCTCTACGAGCGACGGGCCGCGATCAACCGTATCGGCAGGCAGCTCAGTTACAGCAAACGGCGGGCCAGCGAGATCGAGTATCTCGTGGTCGAAAAGACGACGCTGATGCTCTCGCCGACCCTCCCGGGGCCCGAACGGGCGCTCATCGCCGTCGAGCTCAAGCAGCTCGCCGAGGAAAAAATCGAGATCGAACGCTCGATCCCCCAGCTCGAGGTCAAACACGTCGAGGCCCAGCGCGACTACGAGGCCTATCGCAACCACGTCGCCAACCGCCACCGCGGGTGACGCCCGAAGGATGGGCGCGGTGCACGGTTCCACCGGAAATTCGGCGCCCAGGTGCGCGGCCTCTGGAAACGGCTTGCACGCCAACCTCACCGCCGTTTCCGGACTCGCTGCCCTGAATTCCCCGGTCCCTGGGCTCAACGCCCATCAGCCAGCGCTCACTCGGCTGGGCGCCAGGCCTCAGCAAGGCGCTCGGCCTCGGCCAGCTCGGCGGCGGTCATGGCGACTGCGATTTCCTGGCGCCGCTTCGACGCCCAGCGCCGGCCCTGGGCGGCGGCGAGCGACAGCCAGAGGTGGGCCTGGACGAGGTCGCGTGGGACGCCCTCGCCCCGGCTGTAGAGGTCGCCCAGGTTGAGCTGGCCGACGGGCTCGCCCTGTTCGGCTGCCCGGCGGTACCAGCGGACCGCTTGCGCGAGGTCGGCGCGCGGGCCGAGGCCATCCCGGTAGAGCCCGGCCAGGGCGATCTGGGCCTCGGCGTCCCCCGCCTCGGCCAAGGGCCGCCAGGCCTCGAGGGCACTTTCGAAATCGCCGGCGTCGAGGGCCGCCAAGCCCTCTGCAAAGTCCGCGCGGGATGGCGGTGCCCCGGCCGCGAGCAGCAGGGCCGCGAGCGCAAGGGCGTGCGCAGCGGCCCTGCCGCCGAAGCCGGTCATGCGGGGCGCCTAGCGTCCCGCGCGGTAGTCCACCGGCAGAAACATCATCGAGTCGGCCTCGGGCGCCACGGACATGTGGCAACCGATGCAGAACTCAACCTTGGCCGAGCCCTTGCCCTTGGTCGTTCCGAACATCGAGCCGTCGGGCATGACCATGGTGTAGCGCCAATCGTCGCTGGCCGCGTGGAAGCCCTTGCTCATCTTCTCCATGACGAACAGCGGCCCGACGACCAGCGCGCCGTCGCCCCGGACCGAGAAGCTATCCTTGGCCAGCTGGGCGCCCGCCGGCATGGTCCCGGCCTTCTCGAAAAGGCCGTAGGCCTTGGCCTTCTTGTTGGCGTAGTTCTGCACATAGCGGTTGCCGTGGGTCGCCGACTGATAGGCCTGGGTGCTGTAGCGCCGCCAGGACGGGTAGCTCACCGCGACCTTGTTGTCGGACTTGGCGTAGGAGGCCGTCATCTGCGGCAGCAGGCAGTCGTAGGCCTTGACGGCCTCGGCGTCGGTCAACTCGGCGCCCCCGCCGGCTGCGCAGGGATTGCACGGGTTGCAGGGATTGGCCGCCGCGCAGGGATTGCAGGGATTGCACTTGGCCGCTGCGCAGGGATTGCAGGGATTGCACTTGGCCGCTGCGCAGGGATTGCACGGATTGCACTTGGCTGCCGCGCAAGGATTGCAGGGATTGCACTTGGCTGCCGCGCAAGGATTGCACGGATTGCAGGCCTTCTTGGCGGCGCAGGGATTGCAGGGATTGCACAGGGCCGCGGACTTCAGGCGCGGCACCGCGCACTTCAAGCTGACCGCCCCGCCGCCCGCGGCGCAGGGATTGCAGGGATTGCAGCCCGCCGCCGCGCAAGGGTTGCACGGATTGCATTTCGCCCCACAGGGATTGCAGGGGTTGCATTTGGCCGCCGCACAGGGGTTGCATTTGGCCGCCGCACAGGGATTGCACTTGGCCGCCGCACAGGGATTGCACTTGGCCGCCGCACAGGGATTGCAGGGGTTACAAGCCGCGCGCGCCGGGGGCGCCGCGAAGTGCCCGCCGACCACGGCGTCTCCGACGGCCACGCCGGCCAAGACCATCAGCGGCATCACCGTGGTCGAAAGAAGTTTGCTCTTACTCGAATGCATAAGTCGTCTCCCAAAAGGCCTCGAACCCGAACGAGGTGTTTCTCATTGTTTTGCAATGGCCGTCATAACCTAGCGATTGCGCGGGCTCCGGCGAGTCAAAGACGCTCACAATCATGTGAGGGTCCTCGAAGCCGGGGACCGCGTCGCTCGCCCGTTGCGTTGCATCACCTGGCCCCTCATTCGTCCTGGGGCTGGAGGCTGTGTATCCGCACCCTGTGCTCCTTGGGCACGAAGAACAGATGGTCGTTTTCCGCCCCGGCGGACTCGTGACAGGTGATGCAGAACTCGACCCGCCCGGACCCATCGCCCTTGGTCCGGCCGAACAGGCTGCCGTCGGGCATGATCATGGTATAGCGCCAGTCCCGGCTCTTCGGGTCGAAGCCGGCCGGCATCTTTTCCATGAGGAACAGCGGGCCGGAAAAGACGTCGCCGCTCACCGTGACCGCGAAGCTGTCCTTGGCCAGGACGGCGCCCTCTGGCAGGTCGCCGGCGTCCTCGTATCGGCCATAGGCCTTGGCCAGGGTATTGGCATAGTTGTTCACGAAGCGTTGGCCGTGCGTCGCCGAGCGGTAGGGCGTCTCGTTGTACCGGCGCCAGGTTCGATAGGCGCCGGCGCTCCTGTCGCCGGAGAGGCGATAGCCGGCCGTCATATCGTCGATCACCCGCATGTAGACGGTCAGCGCCGCCGCGTCCGACAACTCGGCCGGACGGTCGATCTTGAAGTGGCGCTTCGGCTTTTCGAATTCCTCGGGAAGCACGGATTGCTGCGCCGCCACCCGATGGCCACCGTCCGAAGCCGAAACGACCAATCCGGCGCAGACGGCCAGCCCCAGCGCCCGCAATGTACCCGTATTATCCCAACGACCTAGACGACGGGGTAGCACGCTTCAGCCCTCCTCTCTGCATCGCTCGGAGAGACCCGCGGCGGCCGGCGCCTCTGCCGCGAAGAGCGCACCACATCGCGCCGCACCGATGACTATGCACCCAATGGCGCGGCCCGATGCGTCACATGCAATCACAAGCCCTTGAGAGCGTGAGGGTGCGCGACGAAGGCCTGTCCCTGTCCAGGTCACTCGGAATACTGCTTTAGAAAGGCGATCACGTCGGCCCGGTCCTGGGCTTTCTTGAAACCGGGGAAGCTCATCTTCGTGCCCTTCACGACCTTGCGCGGCGCCTCGAGATAGACGTCCAGCGTGTCCGCGTCCCAGACGATGCCCGACCGCCCGTAGGCCGTCATGGCCTTGGAATAGCGATAACCCTCGGCACTGCCCGCGGTCCTGCCGAGAACGCCGTGCAGGCTCGGTCCGACCTTCTTCTTGCCCCGCGCCACGCTGTGGCAGGCGGCGCATTTCTTGAACAGCTTCTCGCCGTTCGACGAGTTGCCGGCGGCCCAGGCGCCCGCCGGAGACCCGGCCAGCAGCAGCCCAATCAAGAAGACGATGCGACGATTGGCGGTCATTGGCGAATGTCCCCACGATGGTTGTCCCGGTTTCGAATCAGGTGGGCCGATAGCGAGGCCGGCGCAAAACACGACCGAACACGAATATGAGAGGCCGCCGTTCCGCCGATATCCGGACCGCCGCCCGAGGTCAGACCGCCGGCCCATGCTGCCATAGGGCGACTTCGAGAATATCTTCAGAAAAGGGCTTGAATTCCGCGAAAAATCCGATATCTACCAATCTATACCAAATCAGTATGGATTGGGTGCTTTTGATGTTTCGCCTGAACCGGCTCACCGACTATGCCGTCGTCGTCATGGCCCAGATGTCGCTGCGGGGCGACAAGGTCCGCACGGCGCCGCAAATCTCCCAGGATACCGGGGTGCCGCTGCCGACCGTCGCCAAGCTGTTGAACGCGCTGGCGCGCGAGAACCTGGTGGCCTCGCACCGCGGTGCGGCGGGCGGCTATGCGCTCAGCAAGCCCGCCGGGGAGATCACGGTCGCCGAGATCATCCAGGCGCTCGAGGGCCCGATCGCGCTGACCGCCTGCGTCGACGGCAGCGTCGGCAGCTGCGAGTCCGAGACCCTCTGCCCCATGCGCGGCAATTGGGACAAGGTGAACAGGGCGATCCGGCACGCCCTTTCCGGTGTCACCCTGGCGGACATGGCGCTGACTTTCGTGACCTTCGGCGATCTGCCCGAACGTGAATCCAGAGCCGTGTAGGATGACGATAAATTGCGTTGTAACAGTTAGTTAAATCGTTCACTTGAGATAGTCTCTCATCAGGAGAAGCGTGCATGGCGGCCACTGTCGAGACGGTCCAGCAAGTCCACGACGTAACGGACCAGAGGTACAAGTACGGCTTCGTGACCGATGTCGAGGCGGACACCGCGCCCAAGGGGCTGAGCGAGGACATCGTCCGCTTCATCTCGGCCAAGAAGGACGAGCCCGAGTGGCTGCTCGACTGGCGGCTCAAGGCGTACCGGCATTGGCTGACCATGCCCGAGCCCCAGTGGGCCAGGGTCACCTTTCCGCCGATCGACTATCAGGACGCCTACTACTACTC
>Ga0224508_10003138_pt1 | contig 13753 bp, 12 predicted proteins | sample SF_Jan12_sed_USG_4_FD_170157 | JGI IMG/M metagenome (GOLD analysis project Ga0224508, IMG submission 170157) | Sediment microbial communities from San Francisco Bay, California, United States - SF_Jan12_sed_USGS_21 | ecosystem: Environmental > Aquatic > Marine > Sediment | place: USA...
CAGTTCGTGCAGTGGCCGGAAGGCACGCAGCAGTAGTCCTGCGGCACATCAGTTTGGCGAAAGGGCCCCTTAACGGGGCCCTTTCTTTTTGCCCTCGCCGTTCTTGACACGGTTGAGGCCAACGGGTTATTCGTACCCCCGAGCCGCTGTGAGCGAACCGTCCCCATCCCCCGTCGTCGACCGCGCGTGGTTGATCCCCGCTGCGATCCTCCTTCTTGCCGGCTTGTTCCCCCCCGAGACGCGGCCGGAGTCGATGATCGGCTGCGCTGTGCTTTGCGCGCTCGGAGCCCTGGTCCTCTGGGCCAGCCGGCTGGACGGCGCCCGTGCTTTGGTTCCGTTGCTCGTCAGCGCGTCGGCGATGGCCTTCGCTCTGACGGCCGCGAGCCGTGGCGCTCTGTGGGTCCGATGGTCCGAAGCGATTCTGGTCATCGCCATCGGGTGGGTCCTGTTCTGCCTTCCGAAGGATCTCCGTAGCGGTCGTTGGCTCGTCGCGGTGCTGGCGACTTCCGGAACGCTGGCTGCAACCCACGCGATGTTCCAGAAATTCTGGGGCCTCAACGCATTGGCTCAGGCCATCCGCCAGGGAGCGTCCGTTCCCGACGCCGAGCAGGTTCTCGTGCGCGCGGAGGTTGGCCGTGCGTTCGGTTCGTTCGCTACACCGGCCGCACTGGGTGGCTACCTCGTGTTGACCGTCGCGGTCATGATCGGCGCGGCGTGGGCCTCGCGCGGCTGGGCGCGGTGGGTATTCGCGGGCCTCGCCGCGATCCAACTCGCGGGTCTGGCCTGTACCGAGTCCGTGACCGCACTCCTCGCCGCACTCGGCGCCGTCGTGCTGGCCCTCGTCGCCGGTCGGATTCCGCGCCCGGTCGTGCTGGCCGCGCTTGCGGTGACCGGCCTGGCCGTGGCCGGGGTGTTTCTCTCTCGCGGCCCGGAGGTTCTCGACATCGGTAGGAAGGACACCCCCTGGGCCTTGCGGGCAGGGAATTTTCGCATCGCGGTTCAGATGATCGAAGACCATCCGTGGCGCGGGGTCGGCCCTGGAGCCTACGGCGAGCACTACCCGGCTTATCGTCGACCGGGAGACAACGAGACGCAGTACGCGCACAACCTGCCGTTACAGATGGCGGCCGAACTCGGCGTTCCGCTCGGTGGGGCGGTGGGGGTCTTGTTCCTCGTCCTGTTCTGCGGCCCGGTATTCCGCCGTTCGGCAGAGTCGCAACCGCTGTCGCGCGGCATCGAGATCGGGCTCGCCGCGTTCGCCCTGCACAACCTTGCCGATTTCACCGCTTACTTGCCGTCAATCCTGTGGACCGCGGTGATGTTGCGTGCGGCGGTGGCGCGCCGCGCCGCGCTGGCCTGGTCCTGGCCCTCACGGATGCCGGCGCTGGCCGCCCTGGCCGTCACGTTGATCGCAGCGTGGGTCGCGATCTCCGGCGCGCGCGCGGAACAACATGCCTGGTCGGCGCGCCGCTCGTTCGCGGATGGCGAGTTGCCCGAATCGTTGCGTCGATCCGAGTTGGCTTCCCGGCTCGCGCCCTGGGATGCCGACCACTGGATCGCGTTGGCCCAATTGAGATCGGTCGAGTCGCTCGGGGCACGACCGGGCAGCGCTCTCGAATCGGCCGAGCGAGCCGTGCGGCTGGTCCCGCACCGCGCCGCCGCGCGCAGCATTCGCGGGCGGTTACGCCTCGCGCAGGGGGACTACCCCGGCGCGTACGCCGACGCGCTGGCTGCGACACAGCTGTACCCGATGCAGCGGTCGTACGCGGAACGCCTGGAGGAGATCGAAGGTTGGATCGCCGCGCGGAGCGCACCGTGAAACGCAGCGCTGCGATCCTTGGTCCCGGGCTGCTCGGGGTGCTCGTGCTGGCGACCGTGGGGGATGCGGGGAACCGGCCCGGTATCTTGCTCGCCTGGCACACTCTGCTCTTCGCCACGGTGATCGCGTCGTGGTGGTTCGCGGCGTCCAGCGGCACCGGCCGGCGCCCCGTTGCGGGTGTCGGTCTCGCCCTGGTCCTCTGGACGCTCGTCGCAACGATCGGTTTCGTCCGCGCGCCTTACGCCTACTCTGCCTGGTTGACGCTTGTCGAGATGACGGCGTTCCTGGCAATGTGCCTGACCGTGGTTCGCAATGGGGCCTGGTTGATCTCGCGGCTCGGGCCGGTGCTGGTTCTAGCGGGTTGGGTTCAGGCTGGCCTGATCGTTTTCCAGCGATTCGGGTTGGATGACCCGCGACCCGCGGGCACCTTCCTCAACCCCAATCACCTAGCGGGCTGGCTGGTCGCCGCGATCCTGTTCGCCGTGGGACACCGCATCGCCTCGCCCGGCCGTCGTATCGACAGTTGGGTTGCGATCGCTTCTCTTCCGCTGCTGGGCGCGATCGTCCTCAGTGGCTCGCGTGGAGCGTTGATCGGGTTGCTGGCGGGCGGTGCTCTGCTGGCCGTTTCGGCCTGGCCCGGACTCAGGACAGCCGGCCGAGTTGGTGCGCTCGCGAGCCTTGTGGTGGTCCTGGTCGCAGGCGCCGCCGCGGTGGGCTTACGCTTGCAACAGCCCGACCCCTATCGCTACCAACGGCTGAAAATCTGGCGTGCCGCGGCGACTCCTTTGTTGTCCTCGCCGTGGTTCGGGACCGGGCCCGGCCAGTTCGCCAGAGAGGCGCCGAACCTGCAGTTTCCCGACGGCCACGGCACGTTGCGCTACGACCGTGGGTTTCGCAAGACCCACTCCGACTGGCTTCGCGTCGGTGCCGAGTTCGGCTGGCCCGGCCTTGCCGCGTTTTGCTGGATCGTCGTTTCCGTCGTCGCGAGCGTCGCGAGACGTTGGAGGAGCGGTGCCCCGCCCGACGTAGGTGCGTTGGCGGGTCTGCTGGCGCTGTTCGTACACGCTGCATTCGACAACTTGACCAGCGCGCCCGCGTTGTACCTGTTGGGGGCCGTGTTCCTCGGACTCGTGATTGGGACGGACGCGCCGGCGCGCCGTTCCGTGAGTCCTTTCTGGCGCGTCATGGTGGTCGTCGTCGCCGGGTATTTGTTCGTGATCGGCGATGTCGCTCCTTGGAAGGAATGGTCGGAGCGGGATTCGAGCGACTCTCCCGCTCGACACGACACCTGGAACCCGTCCGATGCCGAGGCCGCGATGCGGCGTGCCGAAGCGATGGCGACGCGCGGTGCGCTCGACTGGGCCGGGTACGCCGAGGTGCGCCGGCTTGCCGAGCGCGCCGTTAGGCTATCCCCACAAGACGGTTCTCTGTTGCGCCGTTACGCGAGGATCGAGGCGGCGGGGGTGCTGGGTCTGTTCTCCGACCGTGCGAATCGCGACCGCGTGGCCGCGCTCTTTCGGCGTTCGATCGAGCTCCAGCGAACCAACCCGTTCGTTCCGCTCGAGCTCGCGGCGTTCCTGCTCGATTCCGGGGACGCCGCGGGTGCCCGCCGGGCCTCGGAGCGGGCTTTGGAGATCGAGCCCCAAGCGGCGGCGCCACGGCTGTTGCTCGCTCGCGCTTTACTCGAAACCGGCGACCCGGTACGTTCGGCCGACTTGCTCGACACCGCGGAGGCGCTGGAACGCGAGCACGTGCGGGAGGCCCAGGCGAGCGCCTACGCCCGCGATTTATTGACCCTTGATCCGCGGCACGTGCGGCAAGTCCGAGACGCGATCGAGGTCGCTCGACAGCTGCAAACTCCGGAAGCTAGATTCGATCCCGGCCACCAGGAGGACAGGGCCGGCCGTGGCCGGTCCGCAGAATGATGTCGGCACCGCTCGTATCGACGGTCGTGATTACACGCGACCGACCGGACTCGCTTCGGCGATGCCTGGGCTCCCTGCGCGCCAACGGTTATCGCCCGCTCGAGATTGTCGTCGTCGACAATGGCTCCGCGGCCGGGCGACGCGCGGTCCGCGCCTGGTTGGACGGTTGGGGCTCGGAGCCGCCGGTCCGCTATGTCGAATGCCCACCCGACGGTTTCGCCGCGTTGCGCCAGCGCAGTTACGACCATGCCGGCGGAGATATCGTGGTCAGCATCGACGACGATTGTGAGGCCGCCACGGACATGCTGGAGCGCGTTGTCGCGCGATTTCAGGCGGAACCGGATGTGGGGATGATCGGTGGGCAACTCGAGAATGTCGGCTTCGAGGGTCCGGAGCGCTTCAAGGGGCGCGGTCGTCTTGGGGTCAACGGGCGCTACGAGACGGTCGAGGATCCCGCCCGCGCCGAGTTGTTCGGCAGTGCCAATCAATCGGTGCGGCGCCGCGCGTTCGATGAGGCCGGCGGTTACGACGGATATTTCCGCGACGGGATGGAAGAGGCCGATCTGGCGCTGTCCCTCCGCGCGGCGGGCTGGCGTGTCGTTTTCGATCCCGACGTGCGCGTCAAACATTTTCACCTGCCGCAACGCTTTCGAAGCCGCTGGCGCAACCTGCACCGCATGCGGCTGTACCTGTTTTTCAAACACCGCATGCCCCGCGGCGCCGGCTGGCTGCGTTTCTTGAAGGACGAGGTGCGTCTGTGCATGCGGGAGACAGCGGGCCTGTGGCCGGGGCGGCCTCGGGGCGGCGGCGGGGGAGTGCTCCGGCGTGCTTTGCGGCCGCCGGCGTGGCTCTTGATCGAGGCCTGGAAGCTCGTTTGGGCAAGGCTGACGATTCCCTGGATCTACTTTCGGGCATCGGGCGCTCGGCACCGCAGGGGCATGCGATGAAGGTCGCCTTCGTCGAACCTCACCTCGCGCTGTTCGGCGGAATTCGCCGTATCCTGGAGTTGTCCAACCGGCTCACCGCGCGCGGGGTCGACGTTACGGTGTTTCATCCCAAAGGCACGCCGTGCGACTGGATGGAATGCAAGGCCAAGGTGCGGCCGTCCGAGAGTCTGCCGGAGCTGGTGCAGGACGTCGTGATCTACAACGACCCGAACCCGTACGACTTCCGCCTTGTCCAACGCGCGGAAGCGCGGATTAAACTGTTCTATGTTCTAGAGCTTTACGAGAAGTCTTTGCTACCCGGGTTCCATCCGATGATTTACCGGCCGCGGAATCAACGCACGCTTTACATGAAGCGTTCGCTCCGCGCCGGTTACCTGCTGCTGACCAACGCGACCTGGCTCTCGACGTTCCTTCGCCAGCGTATGGGTTTGGAGTCGACGCTCCTTGTTGGCGGTGTGAACCGCGAGATGTTTCACCCACGAGAACGCCCGAAGAATGACGGTTTTCGGATCCTGTGTTCCGGGGATCCGAGACCTCGGAAGGGCACCGCCGCGATCCGGCGTGCGGTCGATCTCGCGCAGCGGGAGCGGCCCGAGATTGTCTTGGACACCTACCATGGGCGCGGAATCCCGCAGCACCGCATGGCCGAGGTTTACACGGCGGCGGATCTGTTCGTCGAGGCCAGCAGCCAGGCCGGCTGGAACAACCCCGCCGCCGAGGCGATGGCCTGCGGGGTTCCGTTGATCTGCACCGACATCGGTGGCGTCCAAGATTTCGCGAGCGACGGGACGACGGCGCTGCTTGTCCCGCCCGGAGATATCGACGCGCTGGCCGCCGCGATCCTGCGGATGGCCGCGGATGCGGAATTGCGAGCGAGGCTCGTTTCGGCGGGCCTCGCGAGTATCGCCCGCTTCGATTGGGATCGCTCCGCCGAGCGGCTCATCGAGATTCTCGAGCGAGCCCTCGAACACGAGGCCACCGTTGTTTAACCCGTCCTACATCGGTCCGCGGGAAGACATCCTACGGTTGGTTCCAAGGGGTGTGAAACGGGTGCTCGACGTCGGCTGCAGTGTGGGGACGCTGGGCCAGGCGCTGCGTGAACGCGATGGGGCGGAGGTTACCGGTATCGAACTCGATGCGCAGATGGGGGCCGAAGCGCGAGAACGCTTGAACGAGGTCCACATCGGCAGTGTCGAGGAGAAGGCCTTGTTCGAGCGGCTCGGCGACCGCACGTTCGACTGCATCGTTTTCGCCGACCTTCTCGAACATCTGGCCGATCCGTGGATCGCGCTCGGACGCTTCGTCGAGCGACTGGCTCCGGAGGGTGTGGTCGTGGCGAGTTTGCCCAACATCCGCCACTACACCACGATTCGAACGCTCCTGTTCCAGGGTTACTGGCCCTATCGCGATCGCGGAATCCACGATCAAACGCATCTGAGGTTCTTTACGCTGCGCAATATTCGCGAGTTGTTCGCATCGGTGGGTCTCTCAATCCTCGAACTCGACCGTAACTATCGCATCATCGAGCGCCCGCACCGGCTGAACCGCTTTGCGCCCGCGCTGGCGTTACCCGGGCTCCGCGAATTCCTGGCGTTCCAGTATCTCGTGCGGGCCGGACGCAAGCGCTCTTGAAAGTTTCGATCCTATGCGCGGATCTCTCGAGCAATTGCCTCGGCCGCAGCTACATCCTGGCGCGCGTCCTGGAGCGCCGCTACGAGACCGAGATTGTCGGGCCGGCGTTCGGAGAGGGCATCTGGGAGCCGCTTGCCGCCGACTCGTTCGACTATCGGGCCTGGCCGATGAAGCGCAGTGCGACCAGTGCTCCCGACCTGCGCCGTCTCTCCGACTGGGTCGACGGCGATGTGATCTACGCCAACAAGCCGCTGGCGGCCAGTTACGGCGTCGGTTTATGGGCCCGGTTGAAGCACCCCCGCCCGCTGGTTCTGGATATCGATGACTGGGATGCGGCGTTCGTCCGCGAAGCCTGGCGGGGTCTGTCCGGCTGGCCGCGTCTGCGATACCTGCTCGGGTCGACGCTACGTCCGCATCTCAACCACGGTCTGTGGAACAACCTCGTGTTCGATCGTTTGATCGGGCACGCCGATCGACGAACAGTCTCCAATTCGTTCCTGGCTCGGAATTTCGGTGGGGCGCTGGTCTGGCACGGGCGCGATACGGACGCCTTCCGGCCCGGGAAGTGGGACCGCCGCGACCTTCGTCGCCGCCATGGGCTGGACCCGGACGAACGGATTGTGGCATTCCTCGGAACGTTGCGCCCCCACAAGGGGGTTAACGATCTCGTCGAAGCCCTGGCCGGAATGGGGCCGGGGGCGCCGTCGCTGTTGCTCGTCGGTGTCGGGGACGATCCCGAGAGTCACGCTACGTTGGGCGTCGCGAAGACGCGGCTGGCCGGGCGCGTGCATTGTTTCGGTCCACAACGCTTTGACCGGCTGCCCGAGTTCCTCTCCCTGGCCGATGCGGCGGTCGTCCCGCAACGCGATTCGCCGGCGACACGGGGTCAGATGCCGGCCAAGTTGTTTGACGCCATGGCGCTTGGTGTCCCGGTAATCTCGACGGCGGTCTCGGATATCCCATCCGTACTCGAGGGTGCCGGGTGGGTCGTTGCGCCGAATTCACCCGGCGCCCTTCGCGCAGCCATCGCCGAGCGATTCGACGATCCTGCGGAGGCCACACGGAGATCCGCCATCGCGCGCGAACGTTGCGTTGAGCGTTTTAGCTGGGATGCGATGGCGCGGGACCTGTCGGGCGTCTTCGCACCGCTGGAGGCTCAGGCACGATGATCGGCGCGTCCACGCGTCAAGCGATACGCGGCCCGGTACAGCGGTGGGATTGCCGCCAGCAAGCCCATCCCCGCCCAGGACCAGCGGAAGCGGGTCCGCAACGCACGCCGAAATGTTTCTCGGCCCTCCGCCGCCGACCCCTGCATGATCGAAATGTGGGCCAGGTGCCAAAGGCGATAGGCCAAAACATCCTCGCCGGCACTTCGCAGGTGATCGATGTGTTTTTCAACGAGATGCCGCTCGGCCGCGACCAGCGCGGCGCTGTGGCCGTCGGTGATGTTGTCGGCGGCGTATCCGGCCAGCACGAGCGGTTCTTCGACAACGTCCACCTGCCAGTCCCTGGAAACGCGGATCATCCAGTCCCAGTCTTGGAAACGCGGCAAGGCTTCGTCGAATCCCCCCACACTCTCCCAGCAGGCGCGGCGCGCCAGGATCGTCGGCGTCCCGATAAAGTTGCGGTGCAACAGTTCGCGATGAACGTCGCCACGCGGGGCCGCGGTGGGGTCGATCGGTTGGGTTTCGATGCGTCCATCGGGGTAAACTCGCCGGTACGGGCAGTAGACCACTCCGGTGGATTGTTTGGCCCGCGTCAACTGATTGATCTGTCGTTCGAGTTTGTGCGGGAGCCACTCGTCGTCGCTGTCCTGAAAAGCGATCAACTCACCTCGCGCGGCGGCGAGACCGGTATTGCGTGCAGCGCTGCCGCCGCGGTTGTTCTCATGCCGGAGGTAGCTTATTCTCGCGTCTTCGAAGCGACGAACGAGCCGCGCGGTGTCGTCGGTGGACGCATCGTCGACGACAAGCAGTTCCAACGTCGTGTAGCTCTGGCGCAGAACGCTCTCGATCGCCTTGCCGACCGACCGTTCGCGGTTGTAGGTCGGTAAGACGACGCTGACCAATGGATCGGATGCAGCCAACCTATAGCCCCACTCGCCGGCCCGTCCGGCGCCAGCCGCAGTCTGACACACCGCGCGTCGAGGCGGGGTCCGCGCCGGAGCCTGTCGCTGTCGTGATCGTGAGCTGGAACTCGCGAGACTACCTGGAAGGCTGCCTGTCGAGTCTCGAACGTCTGCAACGCCCGCCCGAGCAGATCGTCGTCGTCGACAACGGCTCGATCGACGGCACTCCCGCTTGGTTGGCACAGCGGTTCCCTGAAATCGACGTCGTGGCGTTGAACGAGAACGCCGGTTTTTGTCGTGCCAACAACCTGGGTATCGGGCGCACGCATACGCCGTTCGTGCTGGTCCTCAACCCCGACACCGAATTGAACTCGGACTTCTTGCGGCGTTTATTGCCCGCGTTCGACGACTCCCGCGTTGGAATCGCCTGTGGGAAGTTGCTGCGCTTCGATCGCGAGACGCTCGACTCGGCGGGGCAACAATTGGGGCGCTCGAGGCAACCGCTCGACCGCGGCTACGGAACCCGCGACACGGGTCGCTACGACCGCGACGAGACGGTGTTCGGCGCCTGCGGGGCTGCGGCGTTGTACCGCCGCGCGATGCTCGATTCGATCGTCGACGAGGGCGGGCAGTACTTCGACGAAGAGTTCTTTGCCTTCGTCGAGGATCTCGACCTGGCGTGGCGGGCGCGCAGGCTCGGTTGGTGCAGTGCGTATCGCTACGAAGCGGTCGGCTACCACGCGCGCGGGAGCAGCGCGTCCGGGCCGCCCTGGAGACGCCGTGTGGCAGCGATGCTGGGCCGCAGCGCGGAGGTTCGTTTTCACGTCGTGAAGAACCGCTACCTGACGATCATGCGCAACGATTCTGTTGCAGGCTATTGTTTGAATCTGCCCTTCATTTGGGCCCGCGATTTAGGCACCCTTGCGTTGCTCCTCGTATCAAGCCCGCAAGTGCTTCTGCGGCTCTGGCGGGAACGTGCGGTTTTCTCGCGGGCAAGGGGTAAGCGTCGACTGGACGCCGGGCGTCCAAGGGCTCAGTTTTGATTCGGAGACCCGGGCGTCCCATGCGGCGCCGGGTACCGAGGAGCGATGGAATTTTGGCAAGATGGCACGGTCGGCCGCTGGCTGATGTATTTGTCGACCTTTGCGCTGGCCGCTGTGTTGGCGGCGGTGATCACGCCACGGGTGCGCGACGCGGCGATCCGTTTCGGGATCGTCGACAAGCCCGACGGGCGGCTCAAGACGCACCGCGAACCGGTCCCTTATCTCGGCGGATTGGCCATCTGCCTGTCCTTCCTGCTGGCCGTCGCAATGACGTTTTCGTTCAGCGAGGAGGTTTTGGGATTGTTGCTGGCCGGATCGATCGTGGTGATACTCGGTCTCGTCGACGATCTGGGACAACTCGGACCCTGGACCAAACTCGCCGGCCAATTGGTCGCGATCCTCGTCCTGCTCAAGTCCGGCATCTACATCAAATTGACGTTCATTCCCGAACCGCTGGCCATCGTGTTGTCCGTGATCTGGTTGCTCTGCATCACCAACGCATTCAACCTGATCGACATCATGGACGGTCTCTCCGCGGGCACAGCGATGGTTGCGGCACTGGTCCTCGCGGTTGCCTCCGATCTCAACGACGGAACGATGTCGGCGACCCTGCTGGTCGCCCTCGCCGGATCGTGTCTCGGTTTTCTCAAGTACAATTTCGAACCGGCGCGGATCTTCATGGGCGACACGGGGAGCATGTTTCTCGGTCTGTTGCTCGGGGCTCTGGCGATGAGCAATTCCTACACCGAACGCAACCCGCTTGCGGCGCTCGCGCCGGCATTGATCCTCGGCGTTCCGCTTTTCGATATGGTGTTCGTGATGCTGATTCGCCGATTGCGCGGTTTACCGATGATGTTGGGCAGTCCGGACCATGTCGCACTACGGTTGCGAAAGTGGCGTTGGAACACGCGGCAAACCGTGTTGGCCTCCTACGCCGCCACGGGAATCCTCGGTGCGGCGGCCGTGGCGATGACCCTGCTAGCTTTGAATGGAGCGCTGATCGTGCTTGGATCGGTCAGTGTCGCGGCGCTCGTGGTCGGTGTGCTGCTGAAACGAATCGATATGAGCTTATGAGGGTGTTTTGATCCTGATCCTCGGCGGCGGTCTGGCCGGAATGTCCACGGCAATGCACCTGGGTGAGCGGGAGCATCGGGTGCTCGAGGCATCCTCGACGCCGGGAGGTCTGTGCCGCACTCGTGACATCGACGGTTTCCTGTTCGATTACACCGGACACCTGTTGCACCTCCGAGACGAGCGAATCATCAAACTCGTCGACGAGTTGCTTCCCGATGCCTTCGACACGATTACGAGGAAGGCCCGTATCCGAACTCACGGCACCACATTACCGTTCCCGTTCCAGGCCAACCTGCACGGCTTGCCGCAGAGCGTCGTTTCAGACTGTCTCGTCGGTTTCGCCGAGAGTCTCGGGCGCGAGATCCCCGACGATCCTGGCGTGTCATTCGAGGAGTGGTCGCTCGCGGTGTTCGGCCGCGGAATCAGCGATACCTTCATGCTTCCCTACAACTGCAAGTTGTTCTGTCGCGAGCCCTCGAGCATGACCGCCGACTGGGTCTCCTGGGCGGTGCCCAAACCCACGCTTCGCGAGGTGGTCGACGGCGCTCTCGGTGTTCGCAACGAAGGTCTCGGCTACAACTCGACCTTCCGCTATCCCAAGCAGGGCGGCATCGGCATTCTGCCCGGGGCGGTGGCTGCGCGTGTCGAGCATCTGCACCTCGGACAGTGCGTCAGCGGCGTCGATCTCGACCGCCGCCAGGTGCGGACCGAAAGCGGAGAGTGTCACGATTACGACGAGTTGGTGATCACGATCCCGCTGCCGAAGTTCCTCCAGATGTCACGGGGTGGGCCCCCGGGGCTATCCGACAAGGTGCGCGGACTCGATTGGTCGGTGGTTGCCTGCTGGAATCTCGGGATCGACCGTCCCGGCGTCGCCGAAGGGGCACACTGGATCTACTTCCCGGACAAGGACACACCGTTTTATCGCGCCGGGTTCCCATCGAATTTTTCGAACACCGTGGCGCCGCCCGGCTGCTCGTCGCTCTACGTCGAATTCGGCCTCGAACGAGGCGCGCTTCCGGACAAGAAACGGCTCGAGCGTGAAGCACGAGCCGCACTTGAACGCGAGGGTATCCTGACCCCGGAAGACCGCATCCTGGCGTCCGACTGGATCGTGATCGATCCGGGATACGTGATCTTCGATCGCGCCCGTCAGGCCGTGATGCAGGAAATTGTTCCGGAGTTGGAGCGTTTCGGCGTGCACCTGATCGGCCGCTACGGCGCCTGGACCTACTCGTACATGGAGCGTGCGTTGCTAGATGGGCTGGAGCTGGCGCAACGGATCGAACAGGGGATCGGTCGTGGCATCTGATTCTCGAGTCGCGTTGGAAATCTCGGCGCTGCACAAATCGTTCAGCGGTCATCTGGGCATCGGCCGGCGCAAAGCGGTCGAGGGCCTCGATCTGACGATCCGGTGCGGCGAGATCTTCGGGCTGCTCGGCCCCAACGGGGCCGGGAAGACGACCACGATCAAGATGATCCTGGGGTTGTTGCGCCCGGACGCCGGAGAGATCCGGATCTTCGGCTTGCCCCACGCTGGCCGCGAGGCGCGTGCACGGATCGGCTACCTGCCCGAGAACCCGTATTTCTACGAATACCTGACGGCCCGGGAGTTTCTCGATTTCTACGCACGTTTGCAGGGTATTCCTGCCCGAGACCGACGCGATCTGATCACGCGGACCCTCGATCGCGTTGGTTTGAGCGAACGCGCCGACACCGCCCTGCGCAAGTTTTCGAAGGGTATGACGCAACGCCTCGGTCTGGCCCAGGCGATCCAGCATGAGCCCGACCTCGTGATCTTTGACGAACCGATGTCGGGGTTGGACCCGCTCGGCCGCCGCGAGGTGCGTGACCTGATCCTCGGACTCCGCGATGCGGGCAAGACCGTATTCTTCTCGAGTCACATCCTGCAAGACGCGGAGATGATCTGCGACCGCGTCGCGATCCTGCAGTCCGGAACGTTGCGCTCGGTCGGTGGGTTAAAGGAAATGATTTCGAACCGAGTGCGTTGGTTCGAGGTCACCGTACGCGGGGACCTTCCGGCGGGTGTCGATGCCGGTTCGCCCGCGGGACGCGAGGACGAACACCTCCTGAGGGTCGCGGACGTCGAAGCGTTGAGGGAACTGCTGGATCGGTTGCACCGCAGCGGGGGACAAGTTCTCTCCGTCTGGCCGCGTCGCGAAACGCTCGAGGATTTGTTCATGGAGCGGGTCGGCGCAGCCGTCCCGCGTGAGGATGGGCATGGGTGAGCGTCATCCCGGGGGGTTCTCGACGATCCTGGCGATCGGCCTAAACACGTTTCGCGAGGCAATCCGCGACCGCGTGCTGTACCTGCTCCTGGTCTTCGCACTTATCATCATCGGGGTGTCCCGGTTGTTGTCCCTGCTGACCGTCGGCGATGAGGAAAAGATCATCAAAGACGTGGGCCTCTCGGCGATCGCGATATTCGGCGTGATGACCGCGGTGTTCGTGGGCGTCTCACTCGTGTTCAAGGAAATCGAGCGCCGCACGGTTTACACGTTGCTGGCTCAGCCCGTGCAGCGCTCTGAATTCCTGGTCGGTAAATTCGTCGGTTTATTTTCGGTGCTGCTGCTCAACCTGCTTCTCATGTCCGGCGCGTTATTCGTCTTGCTCGCCTTTCGTGGTGAGTCGCCGTGGCCCTTGCTGCCGGCGCTGCTGTTGATTGCCGTCGAACTTGCGGTGGTGACCGCTTTCGCCTTGCTGTTCTCGAGCCTAACGAACCCGGTCTTGTCCTCGCTATGGACGTTCGCGGTCTACGTCGCCGGGCATCTGTCGTGGTCGCTTCTGATGTTCCGCGAGAAACTCCCCGAAGGGGCAGCACGTTGGATTTGCGACGGCCTGTACTGGTTGCTGCCGAACTTCAAACGACTCGATCTCAAGGCTCAGGTCGTACACGGTCTTCCGTTGCCGGACGGTTACGTCGCATTCGCGGCGATCTACGGTCTGGGCTACGGCGTGGTGATCGTGGCGCTGGCCTGCTGGGCGTTTTCGCGTAAAGAGTTTCTGTGATGCGCTCGAAGCCGATCCTCGTCGCCGTGGTCACGCTATGCGCCGTCGTGTCAACGTGGTCCGGAGTCCACATCGAAAGGGCCCTGGGTCACGAGCACCGATCCAAATCCCTCCTGCTTTTGCCCAACGGCAAGCACCTGAAAATTGCGAGTCTCGGTCAGGCGCCGCTGCTCGCCGATCTGATTTATCTGTGGGCCATCCAGTATTACTCGGAG
>Ga0224508_10003139_pt1 | contig 13752 bp, 13 predicted proteins | sample SF_Jan12_sed_USG_4_FD_170157 | JGI IMG/M metagenome (GOLD analysis project Ga0224508, IMG submission 170157) | Sediment microbial communities from San Francisco Bay, California, United States - SF_Jan12_sed_USGS_21 | ecosystem: Environmental > Aquatic > Marine > Sediment | place: USA...
CGGCGGGAAGCTCGGCCGAGGACGAGGCCGACGCCGTCGAGCTCATGGCCAGCGGCCTCGATTACCTGAACCGGGCCATCGACGCCGACCCGACCTTCCCCGACCCGCTGGCGTTCCGGGCGTCGGTTCACGATCGTCTCGGGCAGTCCGACCTGGTTTGCGCCGACATCGCTGAGCTCCGAACGCTCGACCCACCCCAGTTCTTCCTCGACCAGACTGCGGCGATCGCCACCCGCAACGGCTGCTGATCCCCGAAGCAATTTTCGGGGAAGGCGTCGCTTGCCCACACGACAGGTGGGCAAACGACGCAATTGCGGGAAGGCGTCGCTCAAGTGGGGCGGGAACGGCGTCGACAAACGGGCGGTGAGCGCGGCATCCGGGGTGGAGCTCGACAACCGCATCGTTGAGGTGGCATGCCAGATCGAAGCCCAGTTGGCGTCGGTGCTGCTCGGCAAGCCGGCCCAGGTCCGCCTGGCCACCGCCGCCTTGCTCGCTGGCGAGCATCTCTTGCTCAACGACCTGCCCGGCGTTGGCAAGACGACGCTGGCCACCGCCCTGGCCAGGGCCGTCGGCGGTTCGTTCGGCCGGGTGCAGGGCACCCCTGATCTCCTCCCCACCGACCTCACCGGAGCCTCGATCTACCACCAGGCCGACGACAGGTGGGTCTTCCGGCCGGGGCCGTTGCTGAACAACGTGGTCCTCGTCGACGAAGTCAACCGGATCACGCCCCGCACCCAGTCGGCGCTGCTGCAGGCGATGGCCGAGGACCGGGTGACCGTCGACGGCATCACCCGACCGCTCCCGCTCCCGTTCCTCGTGGTAGGCACGATGAACCCGGCCGGCTCCGTCGGCACGTTCGCGCTGACCACGGGCCAGCTCGACCGGTTCGGGCTCAGCCTCGGGCTCGGGCCCGTCGATCGGGCGACCGAGCGTCGCTTGCTCCGAGGTGACGGCGGTCCAGCTGCGGTCGGTGCCATCGAGCCAGTGCTCCCGGCCGACCTGCTGCCGGAGTTGCAGGAGGTCATCGCCTCGGTGCACGTGTCCGACCCCGTGCTCGACTACGTCCTCGACCTGTGCGACAGTCTCCGCCCGGCCGGTCACCTCAGCGCTCGGGCCGCTCGCTCCTTGCTCGCGCTGGCCCGGGCCCTGGCCACCCTGGACGGCCGGGGGTTCGTCATCCCCGACGACATCAAATCGCTCGCCGTCCCTTGCCTCGCCCACCGGCTGGCCCCCGAGGGCGATCACGTCGACGGCCGCAGCCCACGGGTCCGATCGGTGGTCGAGGAGCTGCCGGCACCCGACGCTGCCGGCCCATGAGCCAGGGCGCACGACCGCGCCACCGCTGGTCGCTGACCCCGGCCGGGTCCGGCGTGTTCAGCCTCTTCTTCCCTGGCTTGCTCATCGCCGCGGTCGCACGCCAGCCCCTTCTCGTCGCCATCACCGTGGCCGCCGGGCTGCTGCTCGTAGCGAACGCAATCCTCGCCCGGGTCGTGATCGGCCGGTTCGACGTGACCGTGACCGCTCCGGCCACAGCCACAGTCGGCACCATTTCCTCGGCCCAGGTGGCGCTCGACGTCGCCGGCCCACCGGTCGAGTGCGCCGTCGCCATCGATTCGACCAAGCCGACTTGGTTGCCAGCCGTCGCCCCAGCCCAGGGGGCGGTCCCGTTCCGACCCGCCACGCGCGGCATCGATCGCGGGTTGACCGTGCGGGTGGCCACCGCCGTGCCGCTCGGCTTCACCAGGTGCGTCCGCACCGTGGCCGCGCCGCTCGACCGTCCCCTCTACGTCGCCCCTCGCTCGGTGCCGACCACGTTCGACCGCACCGCAGGTCGAGCCGCCGACCCGGCGCTCGGACCGGGTGACCCGATCGGTCTGCGCCCGTACGTCGCCGGCGACGCCCAACGCGACGTCCATTGGCCGAGCGTGGCCCGAACCGGGACGCTCCTCGTGCGCGATCGTAGGAGGGCCGAGGCCCTGACCGAGCTCCGGCTGGTGGTTTGCGGGTCCGGCGATGGTCTCGACCGGGCCCTCGGGCGAGCCCGAGCGCTCGTCGAGCCGGAGTTGGCCGCCGGTCGCCGGGCGGTCCTGACGACGACCGGGAGGCGGCCCGGCGGTGGGGGGCCGGCAACCGTCACCGAGCCGGTAGACAGCGGAGCTGACCTCCTGCGGAGGCTGGCCGCCGCCACTGGCGGTGAGTCCGTTCCGGCCGGTCGGGGTACGCACGTGCTGGTCACCGAGGAGGGAGCCTGGTGGCGGGACGGCAACTGACGTTCCGCCTCGTCGGCATCACGGCGATGTGTCTCGCTGCGCTCGTCGTGCCGGTTCCCACCGTCGACCGCATCGCCATCCTCACCGCCGCCAGCCTCGGCATCGGCTTCGCTGCGGTCATGCCAGGGTACGACCGGGCTGCGGTCCGGGTGGTCGGCCCGGCCGTCCTGGTCCTCGCCCTCGTCCCGCCGAGCGGTCTCTGGGTGCTCGTCGATCTCGTCGCCCTGTTCGTCATTGGCTTCGCGAGCTTCGACCGGTCGGGCATGGCCCGCATCGTGCCCGCCATCGGGTTGCCGATCGCAACGATCGCATTCCGCACCGGGCAGCCGCTCGAGCCCCCGATCGTCGTCGCGTGGGGGGCCGCGGTCGTGGCGACGTTGCTGGTGCACGATGCTGCGTGGCCCGTCGAGCCCGGAGCGACTCTCGGCCAGAGCGACGGCGATCGCCACCGGCCGGTCGTCTACGGCTGGCGCCGCACCGCCCAGGCCGCGGCGCTCATCGTCCTCACCCTGCCGCTCGCCCTCGCGTTCGCCGCGGTCGTCGATCGCGAGCTGCCCAGCTTCGTGCTCGCTCAGCCCCGCCTCGGCGATCTGGCCGGGCCCCAGCTCCGGGCCCACCCGGGACTCACCGGCGGCCTCGACGCCGGCTCACCGGTCAACCTCAGCGACGATGTCGTCCTGCGGGTGCGAGCCGACCGCCCCCTGTACTGGCGGGGCACGACCTACGACCTCTGGGACGGTCGCCGGTGGAGCAGCGACGACGAGCTCACCCCGATCACGTGGTCGGGCGACGGGGTCCGGCTCCCCGACCAGCCCGGCCCGGCCAGCGGCGCACCGTTGACAGGCGGCGGCCTCGACGACCTGCCGGCCCCTGAGACGGTGCTCCAGCAGTTCTCGGCCGAGCGGGCCGGGATCGACGTGATCCTCGCCGCCTGGCGACCCGAGGCCCTCTGGGCCACCGCCCAGGGTGCCGATCTCGGCCGCGACGGTTCGGTCCGGCTCGACGAACCGCTCGGTGCCGGCGCCACGTGGACGGTCGAGAGCACCGTCGTTCCAGCCACCGAGGACGATCTCCGACGAGCCGACCCGCTGCAGCTCACCCCTGGTTCGACGATCCTGACCCGGTACGCCGTCGAGGACGACGTCACCCCCGAGGTGGCCGAGCTGGCTCGCACCATCACCGCCGACGCCGACACGACCTTCGACAAGATCCAGGCGCTCGAGACCTGGATGGACGCCACCATCACCTACACGCGGAACATCCCCCGCCTCGCCGAAGGCGAGGACGCCGTCCACCACCTCCTGTTCGAGTCACGTCAGGGGTACTGCGAGCAGATTGGCAGCGCGTTGGTGGTGATGCTCCGCTCGCTCGGCATCCCATCACGCCTCGTCGTCGGCTACGTACCGGGGCAGTACGACTCCGCCACAGGTGAGTGGGTGTCGCAAGGGACCGACGCCCACGCCTGGGCCGAGGTCTACTTCCCCGGGGTCGGTTGGCAGGGGTTCGACCCGACGGCCGGCGTTCCCCCGACCGCCGACGACCGCGGTCCTGCGCCGGTTCTCGGCGACGTTCCCGTCATGGCCATCGTCACAGCCGTCTTCGGGACCCTCGCCGTGGGGAGCCTTGCTCGTCGCTATCGCTCCGCCGTGGGCCGCCTGGCCAGCCGGGTGCGGGGTCGCCGGTCGAAACCGGACCCGTTGCTCGATCTCCAGCGGCGATTCAACGCCTGCGGAGCCGATCTCGGCCGTGCCTGGTCGCCGTCGATGACCCTGCGGGAGCGAGGATCCGACCTCGTGGCGTCCGGCGTCGGCGAGGAACCGGTCGAGCGGGCCCTCGTCTCGCTCGAGCGCCTGTGGTACGACGACGTGGCTCGGCTCGAGCCTCGGGAGCTGGCTCGGACGATGGCCCAGGCTTCTGCTGACCTCGAGACCCTGGAGCACAGGATCGGAGCGAGCCAAGCAACCCGGCCCTCGCCACGCTGATCCCTGAACGAGCGGCGCGCGGTTCTATAGTGTCGCGAGTGATAAAGCATCCCGCCGTTTCGATCATGAGCGGCACCCACCGGCCTCGCTGGAGGGGCCGTATCCATATCGCAGCGTTCGCGATCTCGATCCCGGCCGTCGTCGGTCTGCTCGTTCTCTCGCCGGACCCTCGGGCCCGGTTGGCAGCCGGTGCCTTCGGCCTGAGCCTCATCGCCGTCTACGGCGTCTCGGCCGCGTACCACACGCTGGCCACAACCGTCAGGGCTCAGCAGATCATGCGACGGGCCGACCACAGCATGATCTTCATCCTGATCGCCGGGACCTACACGCCGGTCTGCCTGCTCGCCCTGCCGCGTTCGTGGTCGATCCCCTTGCTCGCCGCCGTGTGGACCCTCACCGCCATCGGTGTCTGCACCAAGGTCCTCAGCACCGGCTGGCTCATGCGAGCCAGCAACTGGCTGTACGTGGTGATGGGCTGGCTGGCCATCGTGGCCCTCCCGGTCATGCTGAGGACGTTGCGCCCTTCGGTGCTCACCCTGATGGTCGTGGGTGGCGCGCTCTACACGATCGGAGCGGCCCTGTTCTTTCTCCGCCGCCCCGATCCCCACCCGGAGGTGTTCGGATACCACGAGGTATGGCACACCTTCACCGTGCTCGCCGGGGCCAGCCACTTCGCCATGGTCGCCCTCGTCGTGCGCTAGCGGATCTAGCGGAACTAGGCGCGCGCGGCGCCTCGAGTTCCGCTCAGCGGTGCGGCCGCAGCTGGTCGGGAAGCTGGTCCCGGGACCGGTCGAGATACACAGCAGCCGTCCACCGCTCGCCGTCACGGTCGAGGATCCACACCGAGCCCTTCTCGCACCCCCGCCCCTCGATCGAGGCGCCGAGGTCGCCCAGCGCTTCGACGACCTCGGGGATGATGTCACCGTGAGAGCAGGCGGCGATCGCGTGATCCCCCTGGCGCTCGAGGAGGGCCAGAACGTGAGGGGTGGACGAGCCCTCCCACAGATCCGGCTGCTCCTCGATCTCCAGTCCGAGATGCTCGGCCAACGGCTCGACCGTCTCGACGCAACGAGTCGCCGGGCTCGACAGCACCTTTGAGATCCCGGCATCGCCCAACAGATCGACCAGAGCCAGCGCCCGTCGGCGGCCCTTTCCCGTCAACGGCCGGTACAGATCCCGGTTGCCGGGTTGGCGGTCGCCCGCCTGCGCGTGGCGAATGAGGAAGAGTCGCATCGGTGCCGCCGAGCTTACTGGTCTCGGATCGCCGTGCCCGTCGGGTGTTGAACCGGCCGACGGCCCGACCGCCGGGCGAGACGAAGGCCCGGCGCTGTTAGGCTGCAGCCCTCTCAAGTCGACAATGCGGTGCTCTCCGCAACGAGCACGAGGGAAGCGAGAAGGGATGACCCGTCGGATGTACCCCCCGGCCAAGCGCGCCATCGATCTCCTGATCGGCACGCTCCTGCTCGTTCTGCTCGGCTGGCTGCTCGTGCTGCTGGCCGCCCTCGTGCTGCTCACCATGGGCCGGCCGGTGCTGTTCCGCCAGGTGAGGCCGGGCCGTGACGGCGAGCCGTTCGAGCTGATGAAGTTTCGGACGATGCGAAGCGGCGGTGAGAGCGATGCCGAGCGGCTGACCCCGGTTGGACGATTCCTGAGATCGACCAGCCTCGACGAGCTGCCCGAGCTCTGGCACGTCGTCACAGGCGAGATGAGCCTGATCGGGCCCCGGCCGCTGCTGATGGAGTACTTGCCGCTCTACGACGCCCGGCAGGCCACCCGCCACGCGGTCCGCCCGGGACTCACCGGCCTCGCTCAGGTCAGCGGACGGAACCAACTGCCCTGGGACGAGCGCCTCGAGCTCGACGCCGCCTACGTCGAGCGCCTCTCGTTCGCCCTCGACGTGAAGATCGCGTGGCTGACGCTCTTGCAAGTCGTGCGGCGCGACGGGATCTCCGCCGAGGGAGAGGCCACCGTGTCCCGCTTCACCGGGTCGACCGGCACCAGAACGTGACCGTCGTCCTGCTCGGCGGCGGTGGACACGCCAGCGACGTGCTCGCCGTCATCGAGGCCCTGGTCGCCCAGGGAGCCAGTTTCGGGTCGGTCGTCGTCGCCGACGACGCCTGGGCCAGGCCCGACCGGTTCGTCGATCGCCTTCCCGTCGAACGGGTCGATTCGATCGATCGTGGGGCTGCGATGGGCCCGTTCGTCGCCGCTGTCGGCTACCCGAGGCCGCGGCGGAGCATCGTCGACCGGGCGGTCAGCGCCGGCGGCAGCGCCATCGAGGCGTTGGTTCACCCCAGCGCCGACATCGGGCGATGCAGTCGTCTCGATCGCGGTTCGGTGGTCATGGGGCAGACCTGGCTCTCGCCCAGGGTGGAGCTCGGCCGCCACGTCCATGTCGGCTATGGCGTCACGGTCGGCCACGACACCCGGATCGCCGCTTTCTGTGCCGTGATGCCCGGCGCGTCGATAGGGGGTGATGCCACGATCGGTGAGAACGCCGTCGTCGGAGCGAACGCCACGGTGCTGCAGGGCCTCACGATCGGGGTCGGAGCGGTGGTGGGGGCCGGGGCGGCGGTCGTCCGTGACGTGCCAGCCGGGGCGACCGTGGTCGGCGTGCCCGCCCGAATCGTCAACCGATCCGGGGAGTAGCGTGACGCCGTGACCGCAACCGACACCGTCTCCATCCGCCGGGCCGACGAGGCCGATCTCGACGAGGTGATCGACGTCTGCGGACGGGCCCTCGAATGGTCCGAGCCCGACGTCGACACGGCGTTCTTCATGTGGAAGCACGTCGAGAATCCATTCGGGCCATCTCCGATCTGGGTCGCCGAGGAAACCGACGACGGCCAGCGGCCCATCGTCGGTGTTCGGGCCCTGATGCGGTGGGAGCTCCGGGACGGCAGCGGTTCTGAGCGGCGGCTCGTTCGGGCGGTCGACACCGCCACGCTGCCGACCCATCAGGGCCGAGGTATCTTCTCCCGCCTCACGATGGCAGCGGTCGACGATCTCACCGCCGATGGTGTCGATGCGGTCTTCAACACGCCAAACGACAAGAGCCGACCCGGGTACCTCAAGATGGGGTGGGAATCGCTCGGCCGGGTGCCGGTCGTCGTCCGTCCCCGCTCACCGCTGACGCTCGTAGCGATGGCGAGGAGCCGTGTGGCGGCCGACAAGTGGGGCCAACCGACCGACGTCGGACTGTCCCCGGCCGAGGTCTTCGCCGACGACGAGCGGATCGACGCTGTGATCGCCTCGGTGACCGCACCCGAGGGCTGGAGAACCCCGCTCTCGGCCCGCTATCTTCGCTGGCGGACCGGGTTCGAGCCGTTGGCATGCCGGGTCGAGCCACTCGGGGCGAGCGTCGACGCTGGCTTCGTCGTCTTCCGGCTCCGAGCCCGAGGCGAGCTCCTCCAGCTCAGCCTCCTCCACATCGTCAACCCCCGCGGCCGGTCGCTGCGGCGGGCCCTCGCTCGGTTGCTCGCCGAGACCGAGGCCGACGTACTGCTGTCGTCGGGTCGATCGCCGGGCGTCGCCGCCGGGATGGTGCCGCTACCGAGGACAGGGCCGATCCTGACCTGGCGCACACTGGCTGACGACGTCGTGCCCTCGATGGCCGACCTCGACGTCCCCCTCGGCACGGTCGAGCTGTTCTAGTAGCGCCGTGTCAACCAGCGTTTGCCGAACCCGCGGCGAACGCTACCTGATGCGGTTCTAGTGTCCTGTCAGCCTGCTCACAGGGGCAAGTCTGCCCTTTTCGCGACCCTGACGGGCACCTAGGATAACGATGCTTGTTCACGGTGGTCGGTGTTCCGACACGATCTGACTACGGTGGCAAGGCAGCGTTGTTCGGAGGGTAGGTCAGAGGCCGGTTAGGGGCAGGAGGGATCATGGCGGGATCGGCGGGGCGCGAGCTCGGTGACGTCGCGCGGTGAAGATTCTCCACCTCACGACGGTGGCCACCAGCCACCAGCACCTCCTGCTCCCGCAGCTCGTGGCGCTCACCGAAGCGGGGCACGAGGTCGTCGCAGTCAGCGCCACGGGTCCGGAGGTCGCCACGCTGGAGCAGCACGGCATCCGCCATCGTCCGCTGGAGGGATCGACGCGAGGGTTCGACCTGCGAGCCGACCTGCGAGCGGCGCACTCGTTCGCCAGGATCGTTCGCGACGAGCGACCAGACGTCGTCCACACCCACAATCCGAAGCCGGGCGTCTATGGTCGGATCCTGGCTCGAGCGCTCGGCGTGAAGCACGTGGTGAACACCGTTCACGGTCTCTACGCCACCCCCGACGACTCGCTCCGGCGCCGTCTCGTCGTGTACGGGCTGGAGGCGATGGCTGCTCGGTTCTCCCACCTCGAGCTCGTCCAGAGCATCGAGGACGCCGAGTTGATGCGCCGGCGTCGGCTTGCCCCTGCCGCTCGTGTGCGTCACCTGGGTAACGGCATCGAGCTCGACCGGTTCACCGCCGACTGCCCCGACGTCGAACGTGAGGTACGCCGCGAGCTCGGGATCGGCGTCGAGGAGACCGTTGTCGGCAGCGTCGGCCGGTTGGTGGCCGAGAAGGGTTTCACCGAGCTGCTGGCGGCCTCCGAGGCACTTGACGCCCCGCACGCGCTCGTCATCGTCGGCCCCGACGATCCGGACAAGAGCGATGCGATCCCCCGGAGCGTGATCGACGCGGCACGGTCGCGGGGCGTCCGCTTCCTCGGGCATCGCGATGACATCGATCGCTTGCTACCGGCAATGGACATCTTCGTGCTGGCGTCGTACCGAGAGGGTGTGCCTCGGGCCGCCATGGAGGCTGCGGCCGCCGGGCTCCCGATCATCGCCACCGACATCCGAGGTTGTCGTCAGGTCGTCGAGGATGGCGTGACTGGAACCCTCGTGGCCCGGGCCCAGGTCGGCTCACTGCGGACTGCGTTGGGTGAGCTGATCGCCAACCGCGATCTCCGGGAGCGGTACGGGAAGGCCGGCAGGGCCAAGGCGATGGCCGAGTTCGACGAGCGTCAGACCGTGGCCAAGCTCTTCACCGCCTACCGCGAGCTCGGGATTCCGTGTCCCCGCCGCGACCGGACGCCGGTCGAGCTCGACGCCGTCGAGGTTGCGGCAAGCCAAGCAGCTGGTTCGGTGCCCTCTGGCAGCGAGCATGTGTCCGAGTCGTACGTCTAGACCGGCCGCGGGAACCCGTAGGGGCCGAACGTCTCATGCTGGTACCGGCGCCAACAACTAACGTGATGGAGTGAGCACGACGTTGCGCCGCGTAGCCGTGTCGGGCATGAAGACCGCCGCCATCGCCTATGACCGCCTCCGCCCCCCTCCGGACGGTGTCGTCATTCTCGCCTACCACCGCGTCGGGGGAGGCTCCGGGCTGACGGTCGACCTCGACCCTGCGCTGTTCGCCGACCAGATGGCCGAGCTGGCGGCTTCGGGGCGAGCTCGTACGCTCAGCGACGTGGTCGATGCGCTCCCCGAACCGGGGGGCCCGCACCGTGTCGCGGTCACGTTCGACGACGGGACGAGCGACTTCGTCGAGCACGCGCTGCCCGCACTCGTCGAGCACCGGGTCCCGGCGACGTACTACATCGCGACCGACTTCATCGAGTCGCAGACCTGGTTCCCGAACGGCGGCAAGCCGATGACCTGGCAGGCGTTGGGGGAGGCGGTGTCGACGGGTCTGGTCGACATCGGATCCCACACCCACAGCCACGCCGTCATGGACAAGCTGTCGCCGGGCGAGGCCGAGGAGGAGCTGAAGACGGCTCGGGGCCTGATCGAGGATCGCATCGGCGTGCAGCCCGACCACTTCGCGTACCCGAAGGGCGTATTCGGGGGCGTGGCCAACGAGGCCAAGGTCGCACAGCACCACCGGTCGGCCGCTCTGGCCGTCTGCGACGTCAACCGGTACGGCGAGGCCGATGTGCTCCGGCTCGACCGGTCGCCGATCCAGACGAGCGACGGCATGGCGCACTTCCGCCGGAAGGTCGCCGGGGGGATGCGGCTCGAGGGGAGGCTCCGGGACCGCCTGAACCGGCGGCGGTACGTGACGTCGGCCCGCTGAGGGAGGCTCCTCGTCGATCTCGACCGGATTCGGCTGGTCGACGGTCGGGAACGTTGCTACTGGGCGAGCGCTCGACGGTAGAACGCCACCATGCCATCGGCGGAGCGATCGATCGTGAAGCGGTCGAGGAACCGCTGTCGGGCTCGAGCCGCTCTGGCCGTGGCTGCAGTCCGGTCAGCGAGGCTCTCGACGAGGGCAGCGGCGAGCTCGGCCGGCTCGCCGGCGTCGACGAGCAGCGCTTGCTCGCACGTCGCAACCTCCCTGACCTGCGGGAGATCGGTGGCTATCGCCGGCGTCCCGGAGGCCATCGCCTCGATGAGCGAGCCCGGGAGGCCCTCGCGGCGCGAGCCGAGCACGAAGGCATCGCTGACGGCGAGGAGCCGGTCGACGTCGGGACGGTGACCGAGCAATCGGACCGCATCGCCGAGCCCGGCATCGGCGATGCACCGCTCGAGGGCGGAAGTGTGCTGTCCCTCTCGCCCAGCGACGAGCAGCACCGTCTCGGGGTGAGCAGCGAGGACGGCCGGCAGTGCGGCCAGCACGCGGTCGATGCCCTTGACGTACTCGTGCCGGGCGACGACGAGCACCACGCCCCGGGCGTGGTCGACGCCCAGCTCTCGCCGGAACCTCGTTCGATCGAATGAGTCGGGCACCGTCACGTCGGCCCGACCGCGGTAGACGACGTCGATATGCTCCCGCGGGTATCTCAGGTGGACGGCCATCCGGTCGGCCACGTGGGACGACACGGCGTGTAGGCGTCGGGTCAGCCTCGCCGTGCCGGCATCGGCGATCTGAGTCGCCCGGACCTTGACGCGGTTGAGGTGCGGAGCCCCGAGATGGTCGGCGGCGTAGGACTCGGTGGCCAGCGTCGAGACGACCGGAACGCCCTTCGACGCCGCGGCGATCCGGCCGCACAGGTCGGACTGGTACAGCGAGGTGTGCACGAGGTCGGGCCGGCGGGCGTCGATCAGCGCCCGGAGCCCGGTGATCCAGCCCCGACGTCCTCGGTCGTCGGGTACCCGATGCAACGGGATCCCAGCTGCGGTCACCCGATCCTGCAGGCCCGGTCGGTCGTGGAGGATCGCCAGCTCCACGTCGATCTCCCGCTCGGTGAGATAGGGCAGCAAGGCGGCAGTCGAGCGCTCCGCCCCGCCCTCGACCACGCTGTCGAGCACCAGCATCACGCGCAGCATCGAGTCCCGCCTCTCCGACCGGTGTCCGCACCGGCGACCGATCGGAGCGTGTCGGCCCATCGGTCGGCGGCGACGGTGAGCGAGAACCGATCCTGCGCCCGCCGGTTGGCCGCCTCACCGAGCCGCTCGAGTCCGGCCGCCTCGCCGCGGATGATGGCGTTGGCGAGCGCGCCCGGGTCACCCGGCGCAACGACGAAGCCGGTGATCCCGTCGTCGATCACGTCGTCGACGAACCCGACGTCGGTGGCGACGGCCGGTACCCCGGTCATCGCCGCCTCGATCAGTACCCCGGGCAGGCCTTCGGTCAGGCTCGGCAACACGAGCACGTCGGCGGCCGACAGGAGCTCGGCTGTGTCCTGGATCTGGCCGAGGAGGCGGACCCGGCCGGCTCCGGCCGCCAACGCCTCGTCGGCGACCGCTGGCCGCTCGGGCCCCTCTCCGGCTACGAGCAGCTGCCAGGCCGGCGGCAGCCGAGCGACGGCCCGGACCGCATCGGGGACGCTCTTCTCGGGGCTGAGGGCACCGATGCAGACGGCGACCTTCGCGTCGTCGGCGATGCCCAGCGCTTCCCGGGCTCGCGCTCTCGAGGCCGGCGAGCGACGGGGGAAGTCCGCAGTCGACACCGCCTGAGGAATCGTGACCATCCGTCGAGGCGGCACCCGGTAGATCTCGTTGAGCCGGCGAGCGGTCTCGTCGGTGAGGGCCACGACGCGAGAGGCCCGCGACAAGAACAGCATGGTTCGCGCCCGGCGGGCCCGGGTCGAGCCCCAGTAGTAAGGGTCGCCGATGTTGCGGTACACGAACGGCCGGCGGGTGCCAAGCGTCGCCAGGAAGCAGGCCGGCAGCGCCGTCGAGCCGTGGGCGACGAGCACCGCTGCCATTTTGGACCGTTCCCGGAGGGCTCGCAGCGTGGTGGAGCCCAGCGGTCTCGATCCGAGCACCTCGACATCGAGCGATGCCGAGGTTCCGGCGGCGAGAGCAACCGTCTCGACCGCGAAGCCCCTTCTGACCAGCGCGGGAGCGAGACTGACCGCGAAGAGCTGAGCGCCCCGCCGGTCGGTATCGGTGATCACCTGCAGAACCTTCGGGCTGCCGGTCACGGCGACCACGTCGCAGTCGACCGGCGGTGGTCGATCATGACCGGGTGGTTGCGCTCGTCAGCTGGTCGGCCAGGTCGCCCATCGTCACGACGTCGAGATCGCTCCGATCGCGGTGCACAGCCGCGGCACGGCACAACCGCTCGAGCGCGGCGAACGCAACCTCGGTGTTGTCCCGCAGGTTGTCGGGATGGAACCACAGGTGGAACAGCGAGCGACGAGCGACAGCTTGTTCCAGCCTCCGTTCGACCTGGCGGACCCACAACCGCCAGCTCAGGCGGCGGGAGTCGACGTCGAACATGATCGTTGCCGGGAGATTCCAGCGGGGCCCTTCTGGGATCGGCAGGACGGCCGTTCGCTCCGAACCGACCAAGCGGTCGGCGAGTCGTTGCCATAGGGTCGTCCCCGGTGTTCTCGGTCGCGAGCCCCGGTAGGCGATGATGCCGTGCTCGTCGAGCACGTCTTGATGACCGATCTGGTTCCGGGGGTAGATCAGGGACCGCAGGGCGATGCCGCGGGCGTCGGCGGCGGCGATCGCGGCCCGTAGCTCCGACGCGAACGTCTCCCGGCTGCAGCCCGGATCGCCGATGATCATGTGGGAGAAGCCATGGGATCCGATCTCGTGGGCGGTGGTCGCCGACCGGATCTCGTCGATGAGGTCGGCTGCGTACCAGGTTGGCGCGTCGTCGAGGTTGCTGCAGGGGTCCTCGTCGAACCAATCGCCGTCGAACCACTCGTAGCTGGGGCGGACGATCTCCGGATGCTTGACTCCATCGATGGCTTCGCAGCCGTCGAGCATGAGGTGGCCGACGACCGCCCAGGTGGCAGGGATGTCGTAGGTATCGAACAGCGTCAGCAACCGGCGGAGATCAGGCCGTTCCGAGTCGTACCGATACTCGCGATCCGGGCGGTGCACCAACCCCCACGCCATCTCCGTGTCGATGGAGATGATGAACGCCGCTCGGTCCATCTCGGGAGACACTCGTCGCTCGCGCTCAGAGCAGCTCACCGTCGAATGCCCGCCCCCTCAGGATCGCCTTCGTGTCGAAGACGAGCTTCGAGCTCGCAGCGATGAGCGCCGGATCGAACTCCGGATGGTCGACCAGTATCACGACGAGGTCGGACGCTTCCAGTTCCTCGGCACCGAACTCGAC
>Ga0224508_10003140_pt1 | contig 13752 bp, 12 predicted proteins | sample SF_Jan12_sed_USG_4_FD_170157 | JGI IMG/M metagenome (GOLD analysis project Ga0224508, IMG submission 170157) | Sediment microbial communities from San Francisco Bay, California, United States - SF_Jan12_sed_USGS_21 | ecosystem: Environmental > Aquatic > Marine > Sediment | place: USA...
GAACGCGAACCCGCCCGATTGCATGCGGCGCGGTAGCGCCGATCGAAGCGCTCACTCTGTTTGTTGCACTCGCTTTGATTGCCGTCGGCCTAGCTGCAATGCTCAATCGGCAGGCTCAGCTTCTTGCTGTTATAGCCGCCGGACTAACGATCGTTTACCCGTTCATCAAGCGGTTTGTTTCCATTCCACAGCTCGTCCTTGGTGCGGCTTTCGGCTGGGCCGTGCCGATGGCCTTTGCCGCACAAACGGGGCAAACGCCACAACTGGCATGGCTCGTGTTCGGAACCGCGCTCATCTGGGCAGTCATCTACGACACGTTCTACGCAATGGCGGACCGTGAAGATGATTTAAAGGTCGGCGTTAAATCGACGGCGATCCTGTTCGGCGAGGCCGATCTTTTTGTCGTCGGCGGACTGCAGATTCTCATGCTCCTCGCTCTTATATTCATCGGCAATATGGCCGAGCTGGGCGCCTGGTATTACACGTCCGTCGTTATTGCAGGAATTCTGATGGCGTACCACCAGTGGCTTGCCCGGAACCGACAATCAGCAAATTGTTTTGATGCGTTTCTACACAACCAGTACATCGGCATGACGGTGTTCATCGGCATCGTTTTGCATTACACGTTCAGTCCCGTATCTCCGTTCTAGGGCTTGGCCCAGGGTATGACGAAGTTCCATTTTACGACTGTCACCGCGATCGTCATCGCGAATATGGTTGGCACTGGCGTATTCACCAGCCTTGGTTTTCAGCTTCTGGAAATTCGCTCCGGCTTCGTACTGCTGACACTTTGGGCGGTTGGCGGAATCGCCGCGGTTTGTGGCGCCATGACATATGCGGAACTCGGCGCAGCAATGCCGCGGTCCGGTGGCGAGTACAATTTCCTGGCGAGGATTTACCATCCTGCCGCCGGATTCGTATCCGGCTGGGTGTCGGCAACGATCGGTTTCGCTGCGCCGACGGCCCTTGCGGCAATCACCTTCGCCGCGTACGCAACATCGATACTGCCGCGCGGGTCATCTGACGCGCTTGAGAAGGCTCTTGCCTGCGGTCTCGTCATTACACTCACTCTTGTTCACGCGAGTACGAGGCGAAATAGTGGCGGTTTGCAGGTCATATTCACCATCCTGAAGGTAGGCGTTATCGTCGGTTTCTGTCTGGCCGCACTGACGATGGCCGATGTACCTCAAGCATTACGATTTTTGCCTGCCGCCGGCGACGGAGCATTACTGACTAGCGGTGCTTTTGCCGTATCACTTATCTATGTCAGTTTCGCCTATACCGGCTGGAACGCCGCAACTTATCTCTCGAGCGAACTCGAAAATCCACAACGTACGCTTCCCGGAATTCTGATGACAGGCACACTGGTCGTCATGCTTCTTTACCTGGCACTGAATTTCGTCTTCCTGAGGATCGCGCCAATGGACGCTATGGCGGGTCAGGTTGAGATAGGCTACATCGCCGCGCAATCTGCGTTCGGCGATGTCGGCAGCCGATTTACAGGCCTGGTACTCGCATTGTTGCTAGTGTCTACCGTTAGCGCGATGACGCTCGCCGGACCGCGCGTTTTGCAGGTGATAGGCGAGGACTTTCATGGCTTGAGGCTCCTGGCTCGAACAAACACGGACGGCATACCGTCAACCGCGATCTTGTTTCAGTCCACCCTCGCCGTGATTTTCATTCTGACCTCGAGTTTCGAGTCCATTCTCGTTTTCGCCGGCTTCACTTTGGCGCTGAACAGTTTCGCCACAGTACTTGGCGTATTCGTGCTGCGGCGGCACCAGCCGGATCTGCCACGCCCTTACCGCACGTTTGCTTATCCATTAACGCCCCTGATTTACCTTGCGTTGACCGGATGGACCCTGACCTTCGTACTCGTCAACAAGCCGGTAGAGGGCTTGTTTGGCCTGGGAGTGATCAGCGCCGGACTCGCTTTCTATTTCCTCTCGGCCAACTTGAATCGCCGCTACAACGCGGCCGCATGAGCGACAAAGAAATTCGATATGTTCACTCTTTATTACTATCACGACCCCATGTGCAGCTGGTGCTGGGGATACCGGCCGACGGCTGAACTGTTGTTCGACAACCTGCCGGAAAATATGTCGCGTGAAAATATTTTGGGCGGCCTCGCTCCGGACAGCGATGAGCCCATGTCCACCGAGTTGCGCAAAGCCATCCCGGGCCACTGGCAAAAAATTCAGGAAATGTTCGGCACTGAATTCAATTTTGATTTCTGGGCGAAATGTGAACCACGCCGTTCAACCTATCCTGCCTGCCGGGCCGTAATCGCCGCGGCGAAACAGCAACAGGAAGCCAAAATGACTTTGGCAATCCAGCGCGCCTATTATTTGCGAGCAATGAACCCTTCCGATACGGAGACGCTTGTAGCGCTGGCTAAGGAAATGAACCTGGATTCGAATCGCTTCAAGACCGACCTGCGTTCTCTCGATACCGAGTCGGAATTACAGCGCCAGGTCAGCTTCGCCCGCAATTCACCAATCAACGGATTTCCTGCACTGACCTTGAAAACCGGCAGCCGGCTTCGTCGGGTGCGGCTGGACTACAAGGATCACAACACAACCTTGCAACATCTGAGCGAGCTTACGGCTTCTGGCGACCGTTAATACGTCGCGCAGGGGGCTCTTGGCATAACGCGTCACAATAAAGCCTGTGAAACGACGCAACGACGCGGGCTACAGTTTCTGTCATATTGTGACGAAAGTTGACACACCGACTCTCCGAGCCCCGCCTTTTTTAAGTTGCGTCTGATAATGAAGAAAATTAAATATATTTTCATAACAAAGGCTTACGGGACTCGACGCAATTCTGGCACGGGTATCGCTTCATTTTTAGATGAAGGCCGAAACTGCGTGTCAGAGATACACCAAAGCGTATCAGATGAAACCGGCGCGCTTACGTTTCAAGGAGCGGAACATGAGAAATAATCAGCGAGGTTTTACACTGATTGAATTAATGATCGTCGTCGCCATTATCGGCATTCTGGCGGCGGTCGCAATCCCAATGTATCTCGACTACACGGTTCGCAGCCAGATCGCAGAGGGCATCAATGTCGCCGGAGGCGCAAAAGCTGCCGTGACCGAATATTACCAGAACCGCGGCGTCTTCCCGGCCGATAACACCCAAGCCGGGCTGGAAAGTGCCGTTAACATTAAGGGTAAATACGTCGCTTCGGTATCTGTCAACGGCGCCGTCGTTACAGTTCAGTACGGCAACGCTGCGAACGCGCAAATATTGGGCAAGACAGTCACCTTAACGGCGGTAGATTATCTCGGTAGTGTGGGCTGGGCCTGCGCAAGCGGCGGCGTGATTCAGGGCAAACACCTGCCAAGCGCCTGCCGTTAACATCGCTCCTTTTTGTTGCTCCAGAAGTCTGCGTTCTTGATCCCCAAAGCATCGGGATCGAAGGTGTATTCTTTTACACCGGCTTGTCTTTGTGCTTCGTAGTCCTTTAGGGCCTTAAGCGCAGGCTTGCCCATCAGGAACAGAATCAAAATGGCGATGATATTCAGCCAGGCCATCAGGCCGACACCAATGTCGCCCAACCCCCAGGCAAGGTTCGCGGTCTTTACTGCGCCATAGAATACCGAAGCCATCAACGCGAGTTTCAGGATTACCATCTCGCCGGGGATTTTGAAGGATCGCCTGAGATAAGCGACATTGGTTTCGGCGATGTAGTAGTAGGCAAGCAATGTAGTAAAAGCGAAAAAGAATAAAGCGACTGCGATGAAAGGCTTGCCGAAACCCGGCATCACGCGGTCCACCGCGAACTGTGTAAATGCCGGGCTGTTTGCCGCGAGGTCGGCGGGCAGGTTCTGAATCAGGAAGCCACCGTCACCGCCATGAACATTGTAAGCGCCGGTGATAAGGATCATGAAAGCAGTAGCCGAACAAACAAACAGGGTATCGACGTAGACCGAGAATGCCTGCACCAGTCCCTGCTGTGCTGGATGCTGCACTTCGGCTGCGGCCGCTGCATGCGGCCCGGTACCCTGGCCTGCTTCGTTGGAATAGACCCCTCTTTTGACGCCCCATCCGATAGCCGCGCCGAAACCTGCCATCGGCGTGAACGCGTCCGTAACGATCATGCCGACCACCTCAGGCAACCTCGAAATGTTCAAAGCAATGATGACGACAGCCGTGATGATGTATGCCAGCGCCATAAACGGAACGACTACCTGCGTGAAATGCGCAATGCGCTTCACGCCACCGAAAATAATAAAGCCCAAAACTATGACAACAGAAACAGCCGTTGTAATTTTCGTGGCACCGAGACTGCCGAAATCAGTGTGGATGATATGTCCTGTGCCTAAAGCAACTTCTGCGGCGTTGCTGATGCTGTTCGCCTGAACCCCGGGCAACAACAGGCCGGTAGCGACGATTGTTGTGATGGCGAATAGCCAGGCGTACCATTTTTGGCCCATGGCTTTCTCGATATAGAAAGCCGGTCCGCCACGGTACTGTCCCTCGTCTTCCTCTTTATAGATCTGACCTAGGGCGGACTCGACATAGGCGGTGGCCGCACCGAGGAATGCCACCACCCACATCCAGAATACGGCGCCAGGTCCGCCAAAACCTATTGCCGCAGCAACGCCCGCGATGTTGCCGGTGCCTACCCGGCCTGACAGAGATACGGATAGTGCCTGGAAAGATGAAATGCCCTGGTCCGAACTTTTCGAGGAAAACAGGAGGTGAACCATCTCCCGGAAAAGCCGCACCTGGACAAAACGGGTCAGGACTGAAAAGAACAGTCCGGCGCCCAGCGCCAAATAAACAAGCACCGGACTCCAGACGACTGCGTTAACCTGGTTAACGAATGATTCCATGATCCGGCCCTTACTGTTTTGTCCAATATTGTGGCGATATCAAATATCGCCCGTCGGGGCGGGCTCCAACGATTCTTTTGGCACCTGTGGGAGCCCGTCCTGACGGGCGAATTCTGACAGGAACGATGGTGCATTGCATATCCAAAGTCAGCTGTGACGGAAATCGACTATGCTCACTGCAATGGATCGGTTCAACACACCATGGCGCGTAACCGCCGCCGCCATATACACGGCACCGTCGGATTCACGCGTCTATGGCAGTCTCGACATCGATGTCACAGACGCAAAGCGTTTCATGGACGAACAGCGTCGGCATGGCGTGAAGATTACGATGGTCCATCTCACAACGGCAGTCCTCGCTCGCGCAGTCGCGTTCGACGTTCCGGAGCTCAATTGCTTTATTCGACGAGGCAAAGTCATTGGGCGCAAACGTATGGACGTGATGGTGCCTGTCATGCTGGACAGTCAGTCCGGTGTAAGTTCCGTTCTTGTCAATGACGCACACGCGCGGCCCGTAAGCGACCTCGCTGACGATATCAGAAGGCTCGCACGCAAGAGTCGCAGCGGCATTGAATCGAGGGCGTCCAAGAATAAATATTTTCTCAACATAATTCCCTGGCCCCTCCGTCGTGCCGTGTTCAAATTGTTGAAGTGGCTGACCATGGACCTAGGCGTAGAACTGCGGCCGTTGGGATTGTCATCCGACAGCTTCGGATCGTTCATCGTGTCCGACATTGGCAGTTTCGGCCTCACTACCGGCATGGCAGCGCTTTTCCCCGCGGCCAAAATTCCCGCCGTCATCATCATGGGCAAAATGCAAGACAAGCCTGTTGTGCGAGATGGTGAAATTGTCGTTCGGACCATTCTGCCGCTCACCGGCACGTTCGATCACCGGATTGTCGACGGCATGCAGATCGGCAAACTGGGGCGGGCGATTCACCGAAATTTCGCGCGGCCCGAATGGCTTGACGAAGTACCCGACGAGGACCTGGCTGAGTGCCTGTTCGAATCCGCGCCGACGGAGGAAAGCTGAGTTATTTTGCCCCGGCTCAGCTCGTCGCCGCACGTGCTACAGCCAGCACGCTGACTTTGCTCGCACCAGCACCTAACAACGTCCGGCAAAGCTGGCTGCAAGTCTCGCCGGTCGTTATCACATCGTCGACCACGAGTGGATGACGACAACGCAGCGCACCGCGGACTTGAAACGCCGCCTTCATATTGCGGCGGCGCTCGGCCGCGTCGAGCCCCGTTTGGGGCTGCGTATACCTGACCCGGCGCACATTGCCGATCATCGGTAAGCCGCGTTTCCTGCAAAGGGGTCGGGACAATTCGGCTGCCTGATTGAATCCCCTGAGTGCGTGCCGCCTGGGGTGAAGTGGCACGGGCAACACGGCATCCACATCTGAAAACGATTGTTCCAGCGGCGTCAGTAATAAATCGCCGAATGCCGGCGCATAGAAAAGCTGTTGCTTGAACTTCAGCGCTTTCAGTGCGCTGTCTATCGGAAACGTATACAGAAGCGGTGCCACAGCTTTTTCAAAAGGGGGTGGATGTGACTGACAATCGACACAATGCGTGCCGGGGGCCAATGGCGCAGCCACCGGCTGCCCGCAGCGCTCGCAGGCGATTCCTGTCCACGGCAGATCAGACCTGCATGCCCTGCAGAAGTAGCCCTCAGCCAGGCGGTCACCACAAAGCACACAACTTTGCGGCAGGAGAAGCCTCGATAAACCGCTGACTGCTACCGTTATCGATTTTCTTTTCATGGCGGAACACTCGCATCGGACCACGGGCTCGCGCAGCCGCCGTAAGTTCCCTCTCTGGGCATAAACTGAGGCCGCTATCCGTCCGGCCCGTAGCGCAAAGACCGGTTATGCTTGTTGCCGGGATGAACTCACAGCCAGGCTCACTCAGGTTCCGGGACCTCCGGCGTCGCTTCGATCGCGCGGCAGCAGGTTTCGACGGCGCGGATTTTGTCCACCGGAAAACAGCGGACGGCCTTATGAGCCGACTGGAGCCGATGCGGATCGATATAAAGAGAATTCTGGACATCGGTGGCGCGACCGGTTCAGCGAGCCGCGATCTTTGCGGGCGGTTCAAACGAAGCCGCGTCATTGTTCTCGACGCCTCGCACGAGATGCTCAGAACCACCAGGGGGAAACAATCCTGGTTTTCACGAGTCTCGGCCATGCAAGGCAACGCGACAGCATTGCCAGTGCAAACAGGCCGTGTCGATCTGGTTTTCGCGAACCTGGTATTGCCATGGATTGACGATGTCCAGGCCATGTTTACCGAGGTCGCGCGGGTGCTAAAGAAGGGCGGACTGTTCGTCTTCTCTACGCTTGGGCCGGACAGTTTGTCCGAACTTCGGGAAGCCTGGGCAAACGTCGACAACAACCAGCACGTCAACAGCTTCGCAGACATGCACGATGTCGGGGATGGCCTGGTCCACGCGGGCCTGCGTGACCCGGTGCTCGATACCGACTTCCTGCAAGTGAGTTACAGGGACACGGCTTCCCTTTTTCGCGATCTGACGCTCGTTGGCGGCCGAAACAGCCTTTCCGGCCGTGCAAAAGCGCTGACGGGAAAAGATCGATTTCGCAAGATGGAACAACAGCTCGAGCGCCGCTTCAGGGACGGCTTGCTGGAACTCAAACTGGAGCTTGTCTATGGGCATGCCTGGGGCGATGGGCCCCGGCAGCCGGCCGGAGAATATCGTGTTGACGCAACCGAGATCCCGAGAAGGCAGGGCTAGCGCTACGCTCAAATTGGGCCCTCGAGCGGCTTCCCTGAGCCGCGATCCCCGGTTACGATATGCGTCCGCCCAGACGCATAATAAGAATGATGACCATCAGCACCCTACAAGCAGCAGCCGACTGGCGAGATTACTATGAACTGACGAAACCGAAAGTCGTATTACTGATTGTGTTTACGGCGATCGTCGGCATGTTTCTGGCCGTCCCGGACTGGCCGGGGGCCAACGCCTTGCTCTTCGGTACGCTTGGTATCGGCCTGGCCGCGTCCTCCGCTGCGGTGATCAATCATGTGCTCGATGCCCGGATCGATGCGCAAATGTCCAGAACGCACGCACGGCCATTGCCACAGGGCAAACTATCGGACATCCAGGCTCTCACATTCGCCGCAGTCCTGTGCGTGGTCGCGATGTCGATGCTGTGGTTTCTGGTCAATCCGCTCACCGCTGTACTGACGTTCGCGTCTCTGATTGGCTACGCCGTTATCTATACCGTTTATCTCAAGCGATCGACTCCGCAGAATATTGTTGTCGGCGGGGCCGCAGGTGCAGCGCCTCCGATTCTGGGCTGGACCGCAGTGACCGGTGAAATCCACGCCGATGCTTTGTTGTTATTCCTTATTGTCTTTGTTTGGACGCCACCTCACTTCTGGGCGCTGGCGATCGCCAAAAAAGACGACTATGCCAAGGTCGGTATTCCAATGCTGCCGGTAACGCATGGCAATAATCTCACGCGCCTGTTCATCTTGCTTTACACAATCCTGCTCGTATTGATCACTGTTTTGCCGTACTCGTCGGGTATGAGCGGACTGATTTACCTTGTTACAGCCTTGGCGCTTGGCGCAACGTTCCTGTCTTATGCCATCCGCTTAAGGAAAGACACCGGTACCGAGCTGCCGATGCGGGTTTTCCGATTCTCGATTACTTACCTGATGATTCTTTTTGCCGCGTTGCTCATCGATCACTACTTAATTATTCGGATCGATTTCTGATCCGGATAAGCATTCCCCGCGCCACTTCTCAAAATCGCTACCTCGTCCTTGTGAAATAGTAAGCGGCTTATACACTCGGCCTGGCCCGAGTAAGCCTATGGATATTTCCGACCAGAATCGCAGTGCAAGCTTCGAGCGCCTGCTTCGCCCGCACCTGAATCGCCTGTATCGGCTCGCGTACCGTTTGACCGGGCGCAAGGCGGAGGCCGAAGACCTGTTCCAGGACGTGCTGGTGAAGCTTTTCGGACAACTGGACGAGCTCGTAGAAGTCGACGAGCCAGGCTCATGGATGAGCCGTGTCATGTATAACCATTTCGTCGATGACCGGCGGCGTTTCGCCCGCCAGCGGCTGGCCAGCGTTGACGAAGGCCAGCTGCCGCAGGAGGGAATCGCCTCTCTGCCCGGCGCGGACAGCCCGGAGCGCGATGCCGAGCGCCTGGATGACATAATCCGGCTCGATACGGCGCTTGCCGAGCTTAGCGACGACCACCGCCTGGTTGTGCTCCTGCACGACTCCGAAGGCTATAAACTCAAGGAAATTCAAGAAATTACGGGTGATCCGGTCGGTACGCTCAAATCGCGGCTACACCGTGCGCGGGCCCGGCTCAGAGAGCTGCTGGCAGCCGATGGAACCTTTTGACACCGTAATACGTGTAACGGGATAGGCAGGAACAAAACGATGTCTTTTAAACACATAAACGAGAAGCTCGATGACTATATGGATGGCACTTTGGATGGGGCAGAAATGGCTATGTTGGACCGCCATGTTGAGTCCTGCACTTCGTGCCGCCAGATGGTCGACAGCGAACAGCGTCTTCGTGGGCTATTGAAGGACTATCCCGTGCCCACTCCCGATGCTGCATATTTTGACCGCGCGCTTATCAAAGCGACTCATGTCAGCAATGGTCGCCAGCGCAAGCGCTGGATCATGACCGGTTTTGGCGGCGCGATCGCTGCAGGCCTGGTTGCCTGGATCATCGGTGGCATGTTGCTGAAGACACCGAACCTCCCTGACCCCTCGACGGCAATACCGGGTGTCACGATGGCTCTGGAAGAACCTCGCATCGTCAACATCGTATTCTCGTCCGCGACCGAGCTGGATGACGCGGTATTGACCGTCAGTCTCCCGCAGGGAGTCGAAATTGAGGGATTTGCAGGACTTCAGGAAATCACCTGGATGACAAGCCTCAAGGCCGGCAAGAACGTATTGCCGTTAAAGCTGATTGCAATGACGCCACAAGGCGGAGAGTTGCTGGCCAGGCTTCAACATGATGATCGCGATCGAACCTTTCGCATTCGCATAACAGTTAGTTAAGGAACTTCAGGCCACTGGGTAGCCTGCAAGTATCGCATGGAGTAGTGAGATGAAAAATTTGAGATTACTGATAGCTAGCATGCTGCTCACCGGTTTTTCTTTGTTCCCGGTAGCATCACTTGCCGACGATGACTTTGATGTCACGATAGAAGTCTACGACAACCTATCTCAAGTCGAGGGTGTTGTTGTCCAGATGAAAGGCCCGGAAGGCAGTGCCGAGGATGGCGACGGCGATGACCGTGATGATGGTTCAGACGACGGTGACGACGACGGCGATAGCGACGGCGACGACGCCGGTGTGGACGACGACGGCGACAGCGACGGCGATAGCGACGGCGACGATGGTGGTATGGATGACGACGGCGACAGCGACAGCGACGGCGACTTCGCCGGCTTCGACGACGACGGCGACTCCGACTCCGACGATATGGATTCCGACGAGGACGACGAGGCCAATACCGATGACGACGGCGACAGCGACGGCGACAGCGACGGCGACAGCGACGGCGATCTGGGCGAAGAAGAAGACGGCCCCGGCGATGACAGCTCCGGCGATGACAACCCCGGCGATGACAGTCCCGGCGATGATGGAACCGATGCCTAGTTCGGACCGCGGCTTTGGCGCCTGAAAAGGGATTTTTAGCGCCTAATCCAGCAAAAGAACGAAATCCCCCCGGTTGCAGTGCAATTTGGGGGGATTTTTTTGCGCCACGTCATAGTTTTACAGTGTTCATCATCGTTAAGCTGTGACGCCAGCCCGGAAGATTCGTCATTTGCTGCGTAAGATCGCTCAAAGACTAAGCGAGAGCGCAGCATACCGATGAAACATCTGGGCTCTATGGGACACCCCGGCGACTTGGGCTGGCAGGAGATCGGTTATTTCCGGTTTTACCTACAATATGCGTTATGCGGCGGCGGCTCTGTCGAGCCTGATCGTGGCTTTTCTTTGCCTCTTTCAAGCAAACAGCGCGCTGGCCGCAACCGCCAGCGAGCTGGTTGCCGACGGCAACCGCTTATTTCGCGATGATCTGTACTGGGCTGCGCTCCTCAGATACAGCCAGGCAGAGGAAGCAGGCCTGGATACGCCGCTTCTCCATTACAACAGCGGCGTTGCTCATTATCGCGCGCAGCAACACATCCGCGCCCGCCAATCGCTCCTGAAAGCTGCCCGTGAACCCCGCTTGCGGGCGATCTCGCACTACAACCTGGGCCTGAACAGCTATACGACTAACGACATTGATGACGCACTGAGCTGGTTTCGTAAGGCGCGGGACCAGCAGAGCAACGAAAAAATAAGTGAGCTCGCGCGAATCGCCATCGCCCGGCTGCAACGCGAGACCAGGGGCGCCGATCCCATCGTACTTCAGGCAGAAGCGGAGCAGAAAAAAAGAGCGTTGTTCGATCTTGATCTCAGCGCCCGGATTAGTTTCGGTAATGACTCGAATGTTTACCGCTCGCCATCCGAGAGCTATGTCGACCTGTCCGACTCGAATACGCCAATCGTAGACCCGGTAGTACAGTCCGGCTCGTTCATGCCTTACAATTTTCTGGCGAAATACACTATCAACAGCCTCGACAACGAATCATTTTACGGAGCTTATCGTCTTTCCGGTCGCCTGTATCATGACGAGGCCCTGAGCAACGCCGATGAGTTCCGTCACGAACTCAGTTTCGGCAGCGAATACCACCGGCGCGAAGAATCGCGCGAACGAAAGGTATACAGCGCATTCACGATTGCGCAGCACGACCAGACTTACTATGACCCAGATGACGGATTGGCGCGTGTATCCGGTGGCCAGAACATCTCGGACCGCATGTCATATCTCCGGTACGGGCCGGAGCTTTGGTTCCGCCAGTCGTTCAAAAGGTTTTCGTTCGGCGGACGATTAAAGGGGCAGCTCTGGAACTACGAAGACGTCCAGACCGCTCCCGAATACGACCACGAATACATTCTGCTCGGATTGAACGCCCAGTACCGGTTTACGCGTACTTCATTGCTGCGTCTTACCGCAGATGCCTATACGCGGCGTTTCGGCGACCGGCCAGGCTTCGAGCTCGACGGCCAGCAATTGCTGGGCAACGAACCGATTGAATACGTGTACCTGGAAGGCGGAGTGACGGCAAGACAGCGAGTCGGCAAAAGCTTCTGGTTTGGCTTCGACTATATCCGGACAGAGCGTGAAGACAAATACCTCGGCTACAACAACTATTTCCGGGATACTTACAGCGTGGACCTAAGCTGGCGGGTTGGCAGGAAGTTCGATCTCCGGGCCAGCGCATCTTATCGCGTGTATGACTTCGAGAAAGCTTTCGCGTTTCACGAACCCACCGCCGGGCGAAAAACGCTGGAGACCGTAGGAGGCAACCTGTTCGCGACTTACAGAATGCCCTGGGACTTGACGCTCGTGGCACAATACAATTACAGAGACGTCGATTCCAATGACACAAGAATCGCGTATGACCGCAGCCAGTATACGCTCGGCATCAGGTGGGACTATCAGTAGCCTTTCGCGGAATCATTCTGTTGCTGCAAGAGCCAGATAGTCCTTACAGTCCGAATCGTCAATAAAAGTGGGCCGGTGGATTCTGCTGAATTCAACGACCCTTGTCGCCACCATTAAGCTTGTCTCAATTATCAGCTGGAGCCGGCCCGCACTGCGTAATAAGACGGCACGCTCATACTGCCTTTCGCCACTCCCTCGGCTGCACCACTCCAGTACTGGATGACTTCGTCGGTGGCGTTGTAGATAAACGCTTCGGCGAACCAGTTATCTTCCGCTGCGGTATACCTTATAAAAAACCCCCATCGCCGGATGGCGCTGTCCCGATTTATGCGCGACGCATTTCAATCAGTTTTCGAGACAAAGGCCAGCACTAATTGTTGCGACAACAGCTGAACAAGCTGATGATGAGCCGTTAGCTACGAACTAAAAAAACTCGACTAACGAATTGTGGGTGGGGTCATGGACGGTTTTACAACACTGGACTGGATCGTCGTTGGCGGCTACTTCTGTCTTGTATTTGGTATCGCAATTTTGGCCGGATTGCGGCGGACCGACCCAAAAGCATCATCGGATTACTTTCTCGCCGGCCGCAATGTCGGCTGGTTCGTCATAGGAGCATCATTATTTGCGTCCAATATTGGGTCCGAGCACCTTGTAGGGCTGGCCGGGACAGGCGCAGCGAGCGGAGTTGCGGTCGCGCAATTCGAGATACTGGCGGGCATCATTCTGTTATTGCTCGGCTGGTTCTTCGTTCCTTTTTATCTGAGAAGCGGCGTGTTTACGATGCCGGAATTTCTCGAGCGTCGTTACTCTTCGGGGCCGCGTCTGTATCTGGCCGGCATTTCGATCGTCGGCTACGTGTTGACCAGGATATCCGTCACCATTGCCGCAGGGGGCATCGTTTTTACAACGTTGATGGGAATAAACTTCTGGACCGGCGCAATCATCGTTGTCGTCGCGACTGGTATCTACACCGTGTGGGGCGGCTTGCGCGCAGTGCTTTATACAGATCTGGTGCAGATGTTCGTGCTGCTCGGTGGGGCCATTGCCGTGACGATTATCGGCTTACAACAGGTTGGCGGCTGGGACGCATTACAGATTAGTGCCGGCAGCGAATATTTCGATCTGTGGAAGCCCATGTCGCATCCTGATTTTCCGTGGACCGGCATCTTATTTGGGGCGCCTATACTCGGCGTCTGGTACTGGTGTACGGATCAGTTCATCGTGCAGCGCGTGCTGTCGGCGAAAGACCAGACCAACGCACGACGCGGCACTATCTTTGCTGCGTTCCTGAAACAACTGCCCTTGTTTCTATTCGTGTTGCCTGGCGTTATCGCTTACGTGC
>Ga0224508_10003141_pt1 | contig 13749 bp, 9 predicted proteins | sample SF_Jan12_sed_USG_4_FD_170157 | JGI IMG/M metagenome (GOLD analysis project Ga0224508, IMG submission 170157) | Sediment microbial communities from San Francisco Bay, California, United States - SF_Jan12_sed_USGS_21 | ecosystem: Environmental > Aquatic > Marine > Sediment | place: USA: California...
GTTGCCGACTGACTTGTAACCGAGACAGGTGAGATCGTCCGGTGTTGCGCCTACAACGCACCAGTCCCGTTCCTTAACAGGCAAACCGAGCTGTTCGTCACGAACTGCACCACCAACGAGGTAAACTTCCATTAAGTGATTCTATCTTGCATGAGGTCAGATTGCCCTTGAGAGAGAAACTGCAAAACCGGAGAGGCCGGGGACTTGTCATCGTCGTCGTCCTGCTGTTGGCTACTCTGCAAATCGAAGGCTGTTACTACATGCAGGCGGTGCGGGGCCAGTTGCACGTTATGAACAGTCGTCAACCAATACCTGAAGTGCTTGCGGATGAGACGTCGCCCGAAGTTCTCAAAAAGCGGCTGACGATCGTGCAGGAGGCACGTAATTTCGCTGTCAGCGAGCTGCTGCTGCCGGATAACAAGAGCTATCGCTCGTATGCGGACCTTGGTCGGGATTATGTGGTCTGGAATGTATTTGCGGCCCCGGAGTTTTCGCTTGAACCAAAGACCTGGTGCTTTCCCGTGGCCGGTTGCGTTGCTTATCGGGGTTATTTCGCAGAAGACGCCGCTCGCAAAAAAGCAGCGAACCTGAGCGATGATGGATTTGATGTAGTGGTTGGTGGCGTATCGGCGTATTCGACACTGGGGAGGTTTTCTGATCCGGTACTGAACACGATGATGCGGTGGTCGGATGTGCAACTGGTTTCCACAATCTTTCACGAGCTTGCGCACCAGAAGATGTACATCAAAGGTGACACGGCGTTTAACGAGTCGTTTGCCACTGCCGTCGCAGATATCGGTATAAAGAGATGGCTGAATGAACATGACGAGTTGTCGGGCGCTGATCGTCTGACCGCCGACCGCGAATTGCGGCAGGCGATGATGGTGCTGATCGACGCCGCGAAAGCGGAGCTCACGGCGCTGTACGGCTCAGCTGTTCATGACGATCTGAAACGTAGCAGGAAACAGGAATTGCTGGCGAAACTGTCAGTTGGCGTGGCGAGCCTCATCGAGGAGAGCGGCTCCGATTCGGAAAACTGGCTGTCGGTGCCCCTCAATAATGCTCGCCTGGCGTCCATTGGTCTGTACGAAGGACGCCAGGGTGCGTTCAAGGCGATACTGCGGGACTGCAACGAGGACCTCGTTTGTTTTTACGAAGAAACGGAAAAGCTGGCAGAACTTGATCCGGAAACACGCAAGGTCCGTATGGATCAAATGGCAGATTAGCAACCTGTCGAAAAACGCAGTTTTTTGACAAGCTGCGTGCGGTACACGGATATACCGCCATTTTCTATGACTGTGAGTCGTCGAAAATGGGTGTATTCCGAAAACCGCTTGCAGGACAGGATGTCCAAATGTCGCGGAGCGCAGGGATGCGCGAGAGCGGCGTTCGAAATACGAAGTTGAAAAAGCCATGGAAGGCTTTTTCAAGAATGTACTATTCTATACCGGCCACGGCTTCTGCAGGTGCATCGATGTTCGACAGTTCTGATGAGAGACGCCTGACTTCACCCGTTAGCCGCCAGTGAAAAATGGCGTCAGCCGTGAGTACGCGGCGCACGTAACTTCGGGTCTCATTGTAAGGAATGTTTTCGATCCAGATACGCGCGTCCAGCTGATTGGCGTCTGGCAGCCACGCCTCAACTCTTAGCGGACCGGCATTGTAGGCTGCCGTTGCAAGGACACGATTTTCGTCGAAACGGTCGGACATTTTTCGCAGATACATCGTGCCAAGCCGAATGTTGCTCGCTGAATCGGTAAGCGTTGCACGCCCTGAGTACGGATGGCTGATTTCTCGCGCCATAAGTCTGCCGGTCTCAGGCAGGATTTGCATGACACCGATTGCACCGGCGCTGGACCGAATATCGCGCATAAACAGGCTTTCGCTGCGCGCGATGCCATAGGCCCAGCTATCGTTAATCCTGGCGTCCTTTGAATACCGGGCAAAATCTTCGCGCCAGGGCAACGGGTACCGAATCAACAGGTCATCGAATTCGCCGATCATCGACGCCGTTGCGATAGCGCGGGAATGCCACCCCCACTGATGCGCGAGAATCGTTGCCTGCGCCTGTTCCTGCGGCGTCAGGATGCTGACGGCTGCATCCCATTCCGAACGGCCGCGACCCTCGAGACCCACGTGAAAAAGTTCCCTGGCACGGACGATGGCCGGCATTGCCTCTAGTTTCGCCACGATTGCAGGGTCAGCGATCAGCCGTTCGTCGGCGAATGTGTAGTCTTTGCCGATGGCATCGGATGCCAGGAATCCGTAGTAACTTCGCGTCGTGGCCAGTTCCTGCAATTTGCTTGCGGAAGGTTCTTCCTGGCCGGCGTATTTCAGCGCAACCGCTTCCCAGTAGCGCCATTCTTCGTTGTTCTGTTCTTCCGCAGGTAGCAAAGCGATTGCTCGAAGAACTTTATCCCAGTCCTTTTGGCGCAAGCTGGCTCTGATCATCCAGCGGCCAACCTCTTTGTCGACAGCATTCGAGGGCAGGCTATACAACAGACCCGACGATTCCGGGAGTTGTCGTCGCGCGGCCCACAGCGCTATGTGCCTGCCAATGTAATGCTGTTGCTCTTCCGTAAAAGAATAGTTCTTTTGTAGCGCGGTCCAGTTTTCTGCAGCCAGTAGTGGATCGTTGAATGTAATGCGCTCGATTGCGTACACGATTTGCTGGCGGGCAGTTTCACTATCAGCGCGATCCTGATGCGTACGCAAGAACTCAAGCGATTCATTCTGCGCCTTCAGCCAGAAATTGGCCTGGTCCAGGTACACGGTGTCTAACGGCTTCGTCAGATAACGGGCGAGCGTGAAGCGCCGCTCGTCCACCGCCAGAGCAAATCGCTTTTCGTAGTATTCGCTGGTCAGCGCATTGGTGGACTGCAGGTGCGCGAATACCGGGTCGCATTCATCGGCCTGGCTTTTGCCCACCAGCCACAGATCGAGTCCACGGTTGATGATCCTTCGGTAATTGCCCTCCTGGATTTCCGCCTGCAACGCGATGCAGTCCAGTTTTGCGATATTGAGTCCCTGGTAATACTGCCGGTAGAACGCCAGGTATTCCGGCAGGTGGCCGGACTCTGCAAGATGCAGAACGTACTGGTAGCGAAGTTCGCGGGCGGGTTTGAGCGTGCCGTACTGATCGAGAAATGCCTCGACCTCTGCGTGATCTGCGTTTTTCAGCCGCGCCCTGAAATAACTGGCCCTGAGATCGGGCCACAATACATAGGCCCTGAGCATTTGCTCGTATTGCAGGACGGGTTGCCAGTTGCCGCGCTCAACCTCGGGAAGGACAGCGCGAAACGCTGCGCGTTGTTGCTCAGGATCGTCGCCTGCGGCCGCCGGAGTATTGCAAGGCAATGCGGCCAGTAACGCGCTGGCAATAACAGCATGAAATCTCCATGCCGGACTCACTGGTACTAGCGAATCTGCAACATCAGCGACCGGTCGCCGCGTCGTACGAGCAGAAACAGGATTCGGTTGGCATCCGCGATTTCCTGTAGCTGTTGCAGGTTCTGTACCTGCTGGCGGTTCACAGCAATGATGACGTCACCCGCTCGCAGGCCGCGTTGTGCGGCGGCACTGCCGGGTTCGACTTCAGTGACATCCACGCCGCCGGTCGCAGTGGCTGACGAGGTTGCAAAGCGGGCACCCTGCAGTCCCGGGTGTACGTCGCTGCCGCTCGACTGCGTAATCGTCCGCTGGCCAAGCGTCGCCTGGACTTCCCGATTACGACCGTCACGAACATATTCGATATCTACTGTCTCACCCGATCCTTTCAATCCGATGGCATTCGCAAGTTCTCGACTGTTATCGATTTTCTTGCCGTTGACACTGACGATGATGTCATCGACGCGCAGGCCCGCGTCTTCTGCCGCGGACCCGGGTTCAATGGCAGATACCAGTGCACCGCTCTCGACCTCAGCACCGAGCGCTTTCGCGCTCTCAGTGTCAATCGTCTGGATCGAAACACCGAGGAGACCGCGGCGAACTTCACCGAAATCCAGGATCTGTCGCATAATTGATTGCGCGATTTCCGAAGGCACAGCGAATCCGATTCCGACATTGCCACCGGTACGGCTGACAATCGCAGAGTTGATTCCTACCAGCTCACCTCTCATGTTGACGAGCGCGCCACCCGAGTTTCCCGGATTGATCGATGCGTCCGTCTGAATAAAATCCTCATAGCCGTTGCGGTTGATGCCGGTCCGGCCAAGCGCACTGACTATTCCAGAGGTCACCGTATGGCCGAGGCCGAATGGATTGCCGATCGCGATGACGAAATCGCCGACTTCTACGAGATCTGAATTGCCAATAGGAATATCGACCAGGTTTTCGGGATCGACCTTGATGACTGCGATGTCCGTTGCCGCATCGGAGCCTACGATTTCTGCGTCAAGGGAGTCGTCATTAAAGAGCGAAATCTGGATCTGGTCAGCGCCATCGACGACATGATGATTGGTCAGTATGTATCCGTTTTCTGCATCCACAATGACACCCGAGCCGGCACTCGCCACTTCACGCGATCCGCCGTCGAAATCGGGCAGACCGAAAAAGCGCCGGAACATTTCGTCACCGTAAGGAGATTGCGATCGCACAGTCTGGCTAACGCGGATATTGACGACCGCCGGCGCTACTTCCTTGACCAGCGGTGCAAGGCTCGGCAGGGGCTGGCCGTCTACGCTATCCGGAAGGGCAGCAGTGCCAGTGGCTGCAATAAACATAAGCAGGGATGCCCAGATCAGGCGATACATTTCGCTCATGGTTGGATTGACCTCATCACGTTGTTTACATCACTGATTCTACACCGGCAGCGCTGAATGGCCGGTGAACGAATACGCAAATCATAGCTTGTTTGCCAGAGGACATGGAAAGATCAACAAAAGTTCCTTCGCTGTCCACAGTCGCAAGCGTCCGGCATCTTGGGAAGATGCCGGACGCCGGTATTTCGTCGCAGTTATGTCAGGCAGATTCGACGGTTATGCGTCGAGCCTGCACCACAGGCTGCTTGGGAATACTTACCTCGAGAATGCCATTTGCGCTCTTCGCCGAAATCTCATCGGCGTCCGCCGTATCAGGCAGATTGAAGCGCCGGTAGAATTTTCCGCTGACTCTTTCTACCCGTCGCATTCCTTTTGCTTCCTCAGTGGACTCATGGTGCCGCTCACCCGAGACGGTCAGGATGCCATTTTCCATGTTGACGTCGATATCCTCCGGCTGCACACCGGGTACGTCAGCACGCAATACGTAGCGATCTTTCTCTTCGACGATATCAACGGCTGGCACCCAGTCAGCGACACTGCTGCCGTTATTGTCACTGCTTGCCAGGCCAAATCTGCGGCCGGCGATCTGGTCGAGATCCTGGTGCAGAAGATTGACCAGGCTCCACGGTTCAAACCTTGTTACATTCATTTTTAACTCCTGATTTGGCTGAAATTCATTGCTTCAATCCGAACTGAAAAGTTGTCCGGAATCGTTTGATTGCGGGCATAAATAGGGCCGCCAAAAGCGTTTTCAAGTCATGGAAAACCACTAAAAAGGACGTTTTATCAGGGACAAATGGCTTTACTTAATGCCACTATATGTAGTGGAAAATTTATTTCACAAAAGTGTCATTTTTTTCACTAGGAATTTAAAGGACTTATTCGAGTTTGTTTCATAACTTATTGTTTTTTATATATTAAGTGCCTAAGAAAAAAAACACTTAAAGCCTTGACAGTCGACCGCTCCAGGCATAATCTTGACTCCTAGCTGGCACAACATCTTGTGCCTGCCATAATGAAGATAAAAGCCAGTTTTGGCACTCGCCGCTTAAAAAATGACAAGCGGTGAGCGGGGAACTTTTCGCTCTTTAAAAAGGGTGACTAAGGGAAAATTTGGGGTCTCCATACGGAGTTTAGGGAGTAAAGGACCACATGAAGTCCGCGGTACATATTGACGCTAATTCTGTCGCCGAAATCACGTTACAGCCAGCGTCGCTGGACATATGGAATGCTAAATACCGGCTGACCGCAAAAGATGGCGCGCATATCGACGCTGCCATCGACGACACCTACAAGCGCGTCGCAAGGGCATTGGCAGACGTCGAATCGGAAGCATTGCGCGAGCAGTGCTATGGGGAATTTTTGTGGGCGCTGCGCAATGGCGCAATTCCGGCGGGCCGGATTATTTCCAACGCCGGGGCGCAGGAACACAAGCCCGCAACATCGACGATCAATTGCACGGTATCCGGCACGGTCGCCGATTCGATGGATAACATTCTGAACAAGGTGCACGAGGCCGGGCTGACACTAAAGGCCGGTTGTGGCATCGGCTATGAATTTTCGACCTTGCGGCCGAAGGGTGCCTATGTGACTGGCGCCGGTGCCTATACGTCGGGCCCGCTGTCGTTCATGGATATCTACGACAAGATGTGTTTCACGGTCTCGTCGGCTGGTGGCCGGCGCGGCGCACAGATGGGCACTTTCGATATCGGTCACCCGGATGTCATGGAATTCATTCGTGCCAAACGTGAGGACGGACGACTGCGGCAGTTCAACCTGTCACTGCTGGTCACAGACGAGTTCATGCAGGCCGTCAGGAATGATGCTGACTGGCAGCTCGCGTTTCCGGTAACGCCCAAGGAAATAGAGCAGGACAGGCTCGATGTCAGTGACGACAGCCAGTTCGTCTGGCGAGAGTGGCCGGAACCGGATAACTACGTGCGAAACGATGCAGGCCTGGTCGCGTGCAAGATATTCAAGTCTTTACCGGCGCGGCGGGTGTGGGACGTCATTATGGCGTCGACCTATGATTTTGCAGAGCCGGGTTTTGTGTTGATCGACAAAGTCAACGAGATGAACAACAACTGGTTTGTCGAGAATATTCGTGCAACCAATCCCTGTGGCGAGCAGCCGTTGCCCCCATACGGATCCTGTTTGTTAGGTTCGATAAATCTGACCAAGTTCGTGCTGGACGCATTCACGGAAGAAGCACGATTCGACTGGGTTGAGTTCCGCAAGGTCGTGAAAATATTCACGCGCATGCTGGATAATGTCGTCGAGATCAATGGCTTACCACTGCCGTTGCAGCGCGACGAGATCAATCGCAAGCGCCGCCACGGTATGGGATTCCTGGGGCTCGGCTCGACCATCTCGATGTTGCGCATGAAGTACGGTGATGCCGGTGCGGTTCAGTTCACGGAAGAAGTTGCCAAACAGTTGGCGCTTGCGGGCTGGGAGACAGCACTGGATCTGGCCAAGGAGAAAGGGCCGGCGCCGATCATGATCGAAGAATTCGAAGTGACGCCGGAGATGCTCGCCAAACGGCCGGAAATGGCCGCAGATGGTTACAAAATCGGCGACAGGATTCCGGGGCGCATTTTGCACAGCCGCTACAGCCGGTATATGCAGCGCGTTGCTTCGGAAGCGCCGGGGCTGGTTGCCGAACTGGCCAAAGTGGGGGCGCGTTTCACCCATCACAGTTCCATAGCGCCGACCGGCACCATTTCATTGTCGCTTGCCAATAACGCAAGCAATGGCATCGAGCCCAGCTTTGCGCATCACTATTTCCGCAATGTCATTCGTGAGGGCAAGAAGTCGAAAGAGAAAGTGGACGTATTCTCGTTCGAGTTGCTGGCGTATCGCGAACTGATCAATTCGAACGCCATGCCGGAAGCGGGTAGTGCTGAGGACGGCAGGGAAAACACCTTGCCGGAATATTTCATAACGGCGGAGGACGTAACGCCCAAGGCGCATGTTGATGTCCAGGCGGCGGCGCAGAAGTGGATCGATTCGTCGATTTCCAAGACAGCCAATGTGCCGACGGATTACCCCTACGAAGAATTCAAGAATATCTACCTGTATGCCTTTGAGCAGGGCCTCAAAGGATGCACGACATTCCGGTTTAACCCGGAAGCGTTCCAGGGAGTGCTGGTTAAGGAACAGGATCTCAAGAGCACGCTTTATTCGTTTAAGCTCGAAGATGGTAGCGAAGTCGAGTTGCAGGGCGACGAAGAGATTGAGTATGACGGCGAGGTGCACACAGCCGCCAATTTATTTGACGCGCTCAAAGAAGGCTACTACGGAAAATTTTAAGGTTTGAGAAAGATGAGCAAGGTAAAAATTGAAAAGAAAATAGTCGGTTATTCCGTTAAGGCAGCGGAAGACAAGAATGCCGAAGCGCCACGGCCGGAGTTTCGCCGCGAGACGACCGACGGTGGTGCCGAAGTCATCAGGATGCACGAGAAGCTCGAGCGACCGGAGATGCTCATCGGCTCGACGTATAAAGTTAAAACGCCGGTGTCGGATCACGCGATGTACGTGACCATCAATGACATCATTCTCAACGAAGGCACCGAGCACGAGAAGCGCCGACCATTCGAGATATTTATCAATTCGAAGAACCTTGACCACTACCAGTGGATAGTTGCGCTGACGCGGATTATCTCGGCCGTGTTCCGCAAGGGCGGTGACGTAACATTCCTGGTCGATGAACTCAAAGCCGTATTTGATCCGCGTGGCGGTTACTGGAAGCCGGGTGGCAAGTTCATGCCGTCGATCATTGCCGAACTGGGCTATATCGTCGAGAAACATCTCATCCTGATTGGACTCCTGGCCAAGGTTGAACTCGACGACGAGCAGAAAAAACTGCTTGAAGAAAAACGGGCCGAATTTGAGGCAAGCTCAAAACAACAGGACGCATTCTCGAAATCAGACTACCCGGAGGGTGCGCAACTGTGCGGGCGCTGTAGTACGGCGGCTGTTGTCATGATGGATGGGTGTATGACGTGTCTCTCCTGCGGCGACTCCAAATGCGGCTGACAGCCAGCGAGGCGGCGTGATACGTCGTTAAGAAATGGGCGCCAGATGCTCATTTACTTATTGTAAACTCCGCTCAGTCGCCCATTTCTTGCCTCGCCTCACATCCACCTGGCGAGCTGTCAGGCATGCAGGCTAATTTCCAGTCCGCAATATTCATTGGCTGCCTGGCATTTGTAAGGTGCGGAATAATTTTTGTCGAACTAAAGATCAATCCGCATTTGTCAGTCGCGAAGAAATGAGTCGATAGGGCGGATTGGGCTTTAGCCGCGATTCCTTCTGTCGCGCTGTAGTACTATCTGATCCCGTGACGCTCTCTATCCCTGATTTTTCCCGGGCTTCCGTACTGGTGGCCGGTGACGTAATGCTGGACAGGTATCTGTTCGGTGGCACCGACCGCATTTCTCCTGAAGCGCCGGTTCCGGTCGTGCATGTTCGCGAGGCTGATGATCGCGCCGGCGGCGCAGCAAACGTCGCAGTCAATCTCGCAAGCCTTGGTGTCGACACGACGCTCATAGGTGTCGTTGGTCAGGATGATGAAGCGGCAGTGCTGCAATCCGTTCTCGAACGACGGAAAATAAATTGCCGTTTCGAAGCAGTCAGCGACTGGCCGACGACCACCAAGACTCGCGTACAGAGTCGGGGCCAGCAGTTAATCCGCCTCGACCGGGAGGAGCGAGGCACAGCCGGTAGCGCTGCGTTAGCGGCTTCACTGAAGAGTGCATTGAAATCGACGAGCGCCATCGTTTTGTCGGACTATGGAAAAGGGGCATTGGCAGATGTGTCGTCAATGATTGACCTCTGCAGGAGTGCAAACGTGCCGGTCCTTGTCGATCCGAAAGGGTCGGACTTTCGCAAATATCGAGGCGCGACCGTATTGACGCCAAACCAGTCCGAGTTCGAATCGGTTGCCGGTGCCTGCAAGACTGATGGCGAGCTGGTTGAATGTGCCAGGAAAATGATTGCTGACCTGGAGCTCGGCGCGCTCCTGGTGACGCGCAGCGAGAAAGGCATGTTGCTCGTCGAGGCATCCGACGAACCGGTCTTTCTGTCCACAAGAGCGCGTGAAGTGTTCGACGTGACCGGCGCAGGTGACACCGTTATTGCCGTTTTTGCCGGTGCGCTGGCGAATGGCGAGTCAATGGCCGCGGCGGCAGCGCTCGCCAACTTTGCAGCCGGTCTGGTCGTTCGCAAGATTGGCGTTGCGTCGGTGAGCCCATCGGAAATTCGAGCGGCGCTACATCAGCGCGGGCAGGGCGGGCGCGGCCTTGTTTCGGAGACAGAGTTAGCTGCGCTGGTCAGCGAGGCCGGGCGTCAAAACGAGATCATCGTTATGACCAACGGCTGCTTCGACTTTTTGCACGCCGGACATGTTTCTTATCTCGAAGAAGCCAAGAGCCTTGGAGATCGGCTGATCGTCGCGGTCAACGATGACGAATCGGTGCGACGGCTGAAAGGCGACGATCGACCCGTTAACGCACTGCAGGATCGCATGGCGGTATTGTCCGGACTTGCCGCAGTGGACTGGGTTGTGCCCTTTTCAGAAGATACGCCGGCGCGGCTGATTCAGGCGATGCTGCCGGACGTGCTGGTCAAAGGCGGTGATTATCGCCCGAATGATATTGCAGGCGCGAAAGACGTATTAAGAAACGGTGGTGAGGTTCGCGTTCTAGCTTTTCGTGAGGGACACTCGTCCAGCAATATCATAGATAAGCTCCGCGGTTGACTGCCCGTATCCGGCTTTGCAGTACGTCTTCCTGACAGCCTGATCGATCGATGCGATTTGCATACGCTCTGGTTACTTATCTTCTGATGCCGGTCTACGCGGCTTACTGGTTCGTGCGCGGCATCGGGAACCGCAGCTATCGGGACCGGTTTGGCCAGCGATTCGGCTTTGGCTACCCGCGATTGATTGATGGCAGCATCTGGATTCATGCTGTGTCGGTCGGTGAGGTCCAGGCGTCGGTGCCGCTGGTCAACTCAATTGCGAAACAGTTTCCGGACAGACAGCTGCTGGTCACGACTGTTACGCCGACAGGGGCTGCAAGGGTAAAGGCACTGTTTGGCGACACGGTTCAGCATTGCTACATACCATTCGAGACTCCGGATGCGGTGACCCGTTTTTTTAACGCCGTGCAGCCGGATATTGCCCTCATCCTGGAAACGGAAATCTGGCCGAACATCTATTACGAGTGCAGTCAACGTGACATTCCACTGGTACTGGTTAGCGCGAGAATATCGCCGAATTCAGTGGTCACCTACCGCAAATTCCTGCCATTGTTTCGTCAAACGCTGTCTTATGGAATCGTTATTGCGGCACAAAGCGAGATCGATGCAGAACGATTCAGGTTACTCGGCGCGACGCCCGAACGAACAAAGGTAACCGGCAATATCAAATTCGATATTGAACTGGCCGAGGATCTCCTCGAGCGCGGGGCCGAATTCCGTCGCAACAATTTCGAGGATCGGCCGGTTTGGGTTGCGGCGAGCACACACGATCGTGAAGAGGAGCAGGTACTTTATGCGCACGCGCAGGTGTGTAAGAAATTTCCGAATGCGTTGCTCGTTCTCGCGCCACGTCACCCGGAACGCTTTGCGTCCGTCCGCAGCCTGTTACACAAGCAGGGAATAAATTTCGTCGCACGGACTGATGACGTGCCCTGTACGCCGGAGACGCAGGTCTACCTTGGCGATACGATGGGCGATGTGCCACTGTTTTACGCGGCGGCGAATGTTGCGTTCGTTGGTGGCAGCCTGGTTCCCATTGGCGGGCACAATCTTCTGGAACCTGCCGCGCTCGGCCGACCCGTCGTCACCGGGCCACATCTTTTTCACACTCAGGATATCGCTGGCAAGTTTGAGAAGGATGGTGCCTCGATTTCCGTCAATAGTGCGGAGCAACTTGGCACGGCAGTCACGGATTTGTTTGCGGACGAGGATAAAGCCGCCGATATCGGCCGGCGAGGCCTGAAAATCGTGCAACAAAATAAAGGTGCGCTGGATCGGCTCCTGAAATTGCTCGAACCGCTCCTCAGCAACGTCCGCTAGGAGTCTGCGCGGTAGAAAGTATTCCTGCTGCGCAAGCTCTTAACTCTCGTTTTCTGCCGCTTCTTCTTCCGCGATGACGTCTTCCGGCGGGCGTCGTTCGCTTAAGTATCGATCGATCTGTTCGAGATCCTGGATCTGCAAATTGCCGGCGGCAAGTTTGAGCCGTAAAACATTACCGATGTAGGTGTAGCGACTCTGATAGTAATTCGTAATAGCCGTATAAAGCGTCCGCTGCGAATTAAGCACGTCCACAATCGTTCGCGTTCCGACATCGAAACCGGCTTGTGTTGCTTCAAGCGCCGTACGGCTGGATTCGACCGCTTGTCCAAGAGCGTTCACACGACTGATTTCGGACAGTACGCCGAGGTAAGCGTCGCGCGTCTGTCGCTCCGTTTCCCGTGCGACCCGCTGCAGTTGTTCTCTGCTGGCTCGATGCAGATACACCGCTTCACGAACTCTCGACGAGGTTCGTCCGCCTGTAAACAACGGCACACTAAACTGCACGGCCACTGAGTCACGCGTACTCCCGGTCGGAAAACTCGGGTTGGCCACCAGGCCGCCGCCGATAGTCAAACCGCTAATGTCAGTGTCATTGGTGTCGTAGTTGGCGACGAGATCCAGAGTGGGGTAGTGACCGGTTCTGCGAAAGGAAATTTCATCCCTTGCAATCTCCTCGTCAAATCGACTCGAAACCAGCGACAAGTTCTGCGTCATCGCAAGATCGATCCAATTCCCCTCGGCAGCCGGATTTGGCGATACCAGCGGGAAGTCTTCGCCAGGGGCTGCCAGGCTCGGGATATATTCCCCCGTAATTTCCCGCAGGAATTCTCTTGCGGTTGCCAGTTCCCGCTTCGCCTGGATCTCGTTGGCGACAGACTGATCGTATGCCGCCTGGGATTCCTGCACGTCGGTGATGGCGATCAGGCCGACGTCGAATCGCTGTTTTGCCTGCTCGAGCTGGCGCGCGATCGCCTGGCGATCAGCATGAATCGAAGTGAGCCTGTCTTCAGCGCCCAGCACTTCAAAGTAGCGCGACACAACACGAACTATCAGATCCTGCTGGGCAGCTTCGAAATCGACTTCTGCCTTCGCGGCGCGTTTGTTGGCCTGTTTGAGGCCAACCCACTGGTCCCATCGGAACAAGGTTTGCCGCAACTCGGCATTCCAGCCGAAACCGTCGAAATCCGATTCAGCATCGACCGTGGTGAAGCCGGTAATCTGCGGCGGTACGGAATTGTCGAATTCCGGCTCTTGCTGCAAGTTGGAGTTAGTACCCTCGTACCAGCTGCCGCCCGCGCTGATCTGCGGAAACAACGAGCCGCGCGCCTGCGGCACCAGTTCAAGGGACGCCATCCGTCGGGCGTCGGCCTCATGGATCAGCGGATCACTTTGCAAAGCCTGCTGGTAGACCTCCAGCAATGACGCGGCGCCGGCGAGGCCCGGTACTGCCACAGAGCACATGAGCGCGAATAAGTATCGGAAATTCATCAGTTTTCTCATTTTTTGGATTCCAGCGAGGTATGCTTTACAGGCATCAGGTGTTATGGTCAACTATATCACTATATCAGTCAAGTTAAATTTCTGGTCGGGACATCAGTAGCGCGGCAGCGAAGCATCTACTTCCAGGGCCCATGCATCGATACCGCCGGCAAAATTGGCGACCCGGCAAAAACCCTGGTCAGCAAGAAACCCAGCCACCCGGGCACTCCTGCCCCCGGAATGACAGAGTACTGCTACCGGCACGTCGGCATCGAGCTCACTTTGTCGCGACGGGATTTCAGCCATCGGAATCCTGATCGACCGGGGGACCGATGCAATCTCAATTTCCCAGTGTTCCCGTACATCGAGGAGCTGCCATTCCTGGCCGGCATCACTTTGTGGTCTGAATTCTGCGGGCGAAATATCT
>Ga0224508_10003142_pt1 | contig 13746 bp, 13 predicted proteins | sample SF_Jan12_sed_USG_4_FD_170157 | JGI IMG/M metagenome (GOLD analysis project Ga0224508, IMG submission 170157) | Sediment microbial communities from San Francisco Bay, California, United States - SF_Jan12_sed_USGS_21 | ecosystem: Environmental > Aquatic > Marine > Sediment | place: USA...
AAATCACGGCCTTGAGCACCGCCCCGAGTTGCAGCCGAACCTGTTTTTGCTGGTGCGGCGGGAACACGGAGATGACCCGGTTGATCGTCTCGGTGGCGTCGACGGTGTGCAGGGTGGACAACACGAGGTGCCCGGTCTCTGCTGCGTTTAGAGCGGTGTCGATGGTTTCGTGGTCACGCATCTCGCCAACGAGGATGACATCGGGATCCTGGCGCAACGCGGAACGCAACGCGAAAGAGAAGGACTTCGTATCGACCTCGATTTCGCGTTGGTTGACCAGGCTCTTCTTGTCCTTGTGGAGGAACTCGATCGGGTCCTCGATCGTCATCACGTGTTCAGTGCGGTTCGTGTTGATGTGATCGATCATCGCCGCCAGCGAAGTCGACTTACCGGAACCGGTCGTCCCGGTAACCAGTACGAGACCCCGGCGTTCCTGTGCAATCTGTTCCATCACGTTGGCAAGTTCAGGTCACGCGCCGTCAAGATCTTGACGGGAATGACACGCAAGACCATACCCACGGTTCCGCGTTGCTGGAACACGTTGCAACGAAAGCGTCCGAGACCTGGAACCGAATAGGCCATGTCGATTTCGAAGTGATCCTTGAACTTCTGCTTTTGACGCGCGCTCATGATGCTGAACGCCATCGCGATGGTGTCTTCCTGCATCAGCCGTTTCTGATCGGTCATCGGTTGCAGACGGCCGTTGATCCGGATCACGGGATGCGATCCGACCTTGAGGTGAAGATCGGACGCTGCCTTGTCGGTGGCGAGTTTCAGCAAGTCGTTGATGTGCATCGGACCCTCCAGGCAGCAGGTGTGCCGGCCTGATTTTAACTTGGGGACCCGGGCGGGCGAAGTCAAACTCCGCCACGCCCCCCGGTCAAGAGCATACACACGCTGATTTCAGGGGAATTAGCGACCTAAATCGCCGAACAGGTGAAGCGCGACCGTCGCCGCAGCCAGCCCGGCGCTCTCGGTCCTCAGAATCCGCGGTCCCAGCGAGACCCGCCGCCAGCCGCCCGCCACCGCTCGTTCGACCTCCTCGGGGGTGAAACCGCTCTCGGGTCCGGCGGCAATCCACACCGCCTCCACACCGCGCAACTCGAGCTGCGACGCCAGAGGCTCGGCTGCCGTCGCAGGATCCAGCAACAGCGCCGGAACTCCGGGCGTCGCTTCGGGGAGCCACTCGGCGGTCTCGATCGCGGGCACCCGCCGCCGTCCGCTCTGCTTGCACGCTTCGATCGCTACACGACGCCACCGTTCGAGACGTCGTGCATCGGGTGGAAACTTCGTCCCGTGCCGGCATCGAAGTGGGCAGATCCGCAGCGCGCCAATCTCGGTCAGCTTCTGAACGACCCAGTCCATTTTGTCGTTCCGACAAAGCCCTTGGAACAAGCTCAGGGCGAGCGGCGACTCCACGGCCGTTTCCACCCGATCCCCCGTTTCGATCGTCACGGCGGAGCCGCTGTCGACAATCGTCGCGGCCCACTCGCCTCCCTCGCCGTCGAATACGGAGACCGGATCGCCGATCGTCAGCCGTAATACCCGTTGGATATGATGCGACTCGTCTTTCGATAGCGTGACGCGGTCGCCGCTGACGAGTTCAAGACCGGGATGGAACGCACGCCAGCGACGTGTCATCAGCGACGCTCCGCGACCAGCACGGCCCACGGATCACGCACCTTCCATTCGATCTCACGCAAGCCGGCACCGGCGCAGGACGCGGAGAGGGCGGGAAGATCATCAGCAAGGATGCCCGAGACGATCAGCAGGCCGCCACGCCGCGGCAACTCGGCCAACCCCGGCAGGTGCTCCCGGGCGAACGTCGTGCCGATGTTGCAAACCGCGCCGTCCCACTCCCCTCTCGGCGCTCGCTCCAGCCCGGCTTCGACGATCGACACTTCGGCGCCCGCGCCGTTCTGACCCAGCACCTCTCGCGCTACAGCGACCGCCTCGGGGTCGATTTCGTGCCCGAGCAGTCGCGTCGCGCCCAAAAAGCGCGCGACGAGCAACAGGATCCCCGTGCCGCAACCCAGGTCAAACCAGGCGCCACCGGGGACGACGCGCCGTTCGAGTTGTTCCGCGCAAAGCTGGGTCGTTGCGTGCTCGCCGGTGCCGAAGGCCCGGCCGGGAACCAGAAGCAACGGCTCCCGCCCGTCCTCCAACTCGACGCGACCGCGAGGATGAACCGTAAAGCGCGTCGCGAACGGGAAGGGTCTAAGGGATTCCTGATACCGTTCGACCCAGCGGCCGTCCTCGATTTCCTCGACGTTGAAGTCGCACGTTTTTACGTCGACTCCCATCGCGGCGAGCCGCCGTTCGGCCCAACTCCGGAGCTCACCGGCCTGTTCGGGCGCGTGGAGGAATGCGCGCAACTGTTCATCGCGATGATCGATGCGGCGACTTTCCACGCCGCGCCCGATCGCCGCCAATTCTGCCGCAAGCGCGTCGGCGCTGTGGCGCGGTACACGGAGCACCAGGGCGCACCAGGCGCGCGGTTTGGGGTCGGCCGATGTCATGGGGCCGCTGCATTATGCCACCGAGAATCAGCCGAAGATATTACGGACTCTCTCGAACAGATTCGGCTCTTCGGCGTCCAGGTCATCGTGTTCGGCGAGTTCTTCCAGCAATCGTCGTTGTTCGGTGCTCGTTTTCGTCGGTGTGATCGCCCGAACCTGGACGTAAAGATCGCCGAACCCCTTCGCCCTCACGTCCGTGGCGCCCTTGCCCTTGATCCGAAACGCCGTCCCCGTTTGCGTACCGGCGGGGACGTGGAGCTTGTGAGTCCCATCGAGGGTTGGAATCTCGAGTTCCGCACCAAGCCCCAACTGCGAAAAACTGACCTTCGCCTCGCAGCGCATGTCGCGACCCTCACGCGTGAAAATGGGATGCTCACGCACTTGTAGAACGACGTAGAGATCGCCCGCGGGACCGCCGCCGCGTGCCGCCTCGCCTTCGCCCGCGAGTCGAAGTTGCATTCCGTTGTCCACCCCCCTTGGGATCCGCACGGACAGCGTTCGCTCTTGCCGCACGGCGCCCCGGCCGCGGCAGGTCGTGCACGGTTTGGTGATCCGGCGCCCCGCTCCGCGGCACTCGCCACACGGGCGTGACAGCGTAAAGAAACCCTGACGGAACGCGACCTGTCCCTGGCCACCGCACGGGTCGCACGTTTCGATCCCATCGGGCGGGGCTCCCTGGCCGGAGCAGACATCGCAGCGTTCGTCCCGCGGGACCTGGATCTTCGTTTCCATCCCGCTGACCGCTTCTTCGAAATCGATTTCGAGATCGAACCGCAGGTCTCGTCCGGGCGAGCCGCCACGTCTTCGCCGGCCGCCACCGAAGATGTTTCCAAAACCGAACAGATCGCCCAGGATGTCGCTGAAGTCACCGAAGGTGTCCGCATTGAAACCCTGGAATCCGCCGGCGCCGCCCAACCCCTGCTTGCCGAACTGGTCGTAAATCTGACGTTTTTCCGGATCGGAGAGAACGGCGTAGGCCTCGGCCGCCGCCTTGAAGCGCTGCTCCGCCTGCTCGTCGCCGGGATTCTTGTCCGGGTGGTTTTCGAGGGCCGATTTTCGGTAAGCGCTCTTGATTGCCGCAGGCGCGGCACCGCGATCGACCCCGAGGATCTCGTAGAAGTCCGTGTCCGACACCGGTTAGGCCTCTCCGGATTCTCCTCCGGTCTCCGGTGCCAGGCTGCCCGGGTCGTAGAGAATCACTTCGGAGAGGATTCTACCCATATCTGCAATCTTCTCCAGGGCCACCGTGCACTCGCCCGCATTGCCCGATTCCAACGCCTCCCGGGCGGCATCGAGGATCTTGCGGGCCTCGGCCTGCTGATCCGGCGGAAGCATCGAGCCGAACTCGTTGAAGGTTTTCTGATTACTGTCGACCAGACCTTCCAACCGCGAGCGCGCACGTATGAATTCTGCTCGTCGCCGGTCGTCCTCGGCATGCTGCTTGGCGTCGGTGATGATGTCGTCGATTTCGGTCTCGCTCAGGCCGCTCGAGGGCGTCACGAGGATCTTCTGTTCGCGCTGTGTCGTCAAATCGCGAGCCTGCACGCTGACGATCCCGTTCGAGTCGATATCAAACGTGACCTCGACCTGCGTTGCGCCACGCGGGGCCGCCGGAATCCCGACCAGTTCGAACTGACCCAGTGAATTGTTGTGTGCGGAGATCTCGCGCTCACCCTGAAGCACGTGGATTTCGACCTTTGTCTGGTTGTCGGCAACGGTCGTAAACACTTTCGACTTGCGCGTTGGAATCGTCGCATTGCGTTCGATGATCTTGGTGAACATCCCGCCGCGCGTTTCGATTCCCAGCGACAACGGGGTGACGTCGAGCAAGACCAGGTCTTTCACATCCCCTTTGATGATGCCGGCCTGGATCGCGGCGCCCACCCCGACGACCTCATCGGGGTTGATGTCGCTCGAGGGCTCACGCCCGAAGATGTCCTTGACGGTCTCGATCACCTTGGGCATACGGGTCTGCCCCCCGACGAGCAAGACCTCATCGATCTCCGAAGCCTGCAACCCGGCCAGCTTGAGCGCTTCCTCGCACGGCCCACGGGTCTTCAAGACGAGATCCTCGACCAGTTCCTCCAGCTTGTCTCGGCTCAAAGTGGTGTGAAGGTGTTGTGCACCCGACTCGTTGGCACTGATGAAGGGGAGATTGATCTCAGACGTATCGGAGTGCGAGAGGTCGCACTTGGCCTTCTCCGCGGCCTCCTTCAACCGCTGGAGCGCCATCCGATCGGAGCGCAGATCGACGCCTGATTCCTCGCGGAACGTCTGGAGCAACCAGTCGACGATGCGATGGTCGAAGTCCTCGCCCCCGAGGAAGGTGTCGCCTGAAGTCGACTTGACCTCGAACACGCCTTCGCCCAACTGCAGGATCGAGACGTCGAACGTTCCGCCACCGAGGTCGTAGACCGCGATCTTGCGTGCCGCGGTGCCCTCGTCCATGCCGTAGGCCAGCGCAGCGGCAGTCGGCTCGTTGACGATCCGGAGGAGAGACAAGCCGGCGACTCGTGCGGCATCCTTCGTTGCCTGACGCTGAGGATCGTCGAAATACGCGGGCACGGTGATGACGGCCTCGCTAACTTCTGTGCCGAGATAATCCTCCGCCAGTTCCTTCAGGTGCTGGAGCAGGAAGGCGGAGATTTCCGGCGGCGAATAATCTTTGTCGCGAACACGAACCCAGGCATCCCCGTTCTTCGACGCCACGATCTGATACGGCACGAGTTGGGCCGCCTTGGCCACTTCGGGGGAATCGAACTTCCGCCCCACGAGGCGTTTGATCGCGTAGAACGTGTTGGTCGGGTTGGTCAACGCCTGGCGTTTGCCGATCTGGCCGACGAGGCGTTCGGCTCGCGCCGTGAATGCCACGATCGATGGAATCGTGCGCGCACCTTCCTTGGTCGCGATGACCTTGGGCTTGCCGCCTTCCATCACGGAAACACAACAGTTTGTGGTTCCCAGATCGATTCCAATCGCCTTAGCCATGGTCCAACCTCTCGCTTGCGGGGGTGGCTGCGTCTTCGTTGCCCGGCCGCGTACTCACCTTGACCAACGCTGGGCGTAACAGCCTTTCATGGAGCATGTAGCCGCGCTGCATCTCCTCCATGATCGTGTGGTGCGGCAAGTCGCCGTGTTCCTCGGTGGCCACGGCCTCATGCCGGGCAGGATCGAAAGGCTGTCCGACGGTGTCGATGGCCTCGAGACCTTCGCGGCGAAGTTCATCGAGGACGTGCCGGAAAATCAAATGAACTCCCTTGTGGAACGACGATTTCGATTCCTCGGCGGATGCCGACCCGATCGCCCGCTCGAAGTTGTCGAGCACGGGGAGGAGATTCTGAACGACGCGGACCGAGGCCTGGCGCTGGTCGGCCTCGCGCTCGCGTTCGGAACGCTTCTTGTAGTTGTCGAAATCCGCCTGCAGGCGAATCCGGCGGGCCCGTTCATCGGCGGCGCTGGTCGGGACGTCGTCCTCGTCGGCGTCGTCCTCATCGAATTCGAGCACCAGGTCGGAGGCGTCAGCGGCCACAGCGTCGCCTTCGGGGAGGACCTCCTCGACCGACGACTCCTCGAGACCGATGATTTCGAGGATCTCGATTTCGTCATCGTCCTCGCGCTGGAGCGACATGGGACGCTGCTCTGGATCGAGTTTACTCATCGTTCTCGTATGGTTTCCCAGGTTCCACGCACACCATCACCTTCAGCCCCCGATGCGGAGAATTTGGGGCCTCGAAGCCGCAAGGTCAATCTCCACGCCCGGATAACAATGTCGATATCGCCCCGGCGAGATGATCCACCAGGGCGATGGCCTTCGCATACTCCATCCTTGTCGGCCCCACGATCCCTAAAGTCCCCAATTTTCGCGTATCCGATCCGTAACCCGCGACCACGAGGGTGCATTTGTTCAACTCGGTCTGGGAGTTCTCTTCCCCAATCACGACCTGCACCCCACCCCCGTCGATGACCTGGCCGAGCAACCGAATCAAGGCCTTTTTTCGTTCCAGCGTCCTGAACAGACCACGCATTTCCTCGATTTCCGAGAACTCGGGGGATCCGAGCAGGTTCGACGCGCCCTCGACGAGCAACTCGGCAGCGTCGTCACCGGATTCTAACGCCTTCTGCCCGAGTTCGAGACTCTGCGCCATCAAGCGGTCGTACGCGGCGCGTTCCTCGGCCATCCGATTGAGCAGCCGGTCCCGCATTTCGGGAACGGTCAAACCACCGAGTTCGTCGCTGAGGTAGCGGCCGATGCGATCCAGTTCGACCTGCTCCTCGGGATCGGTGATCTCGAGCATGCGGTTGTGCACGACCCCCGATCTTGCGACGAGGATCGCCACCACCCGGCGCGGGTCGAGTCGGACGAATTCGATCCGATCGATCAGGACCCGCTGCAAATTCGGAGCGAGCACGAGCCCGACATGATTCGAAAACTGAGACAGTTGGCGCGAGGCCTCGACGAGCAGGTCGGGGATCTCGCCGCCGCTACCGGCGAGCGCCGCATCGATGGCCTGTGCCTGGGTTCGCGGAATGCGCGTCTTGCGCATCATCTGGTCGACGTACAGGCGGTAGGCACGATCGGTCGGCACCCGACCCGCCGAGGTATGCGGCTGTTGCAACAGGCCGCGCTCCTCGAGTTCGTGCATGACGTTACGGATCGACGCGGGTGATAGATCCAGCGTCGTACCCCCGGTGACCGTTTTCGACGCCACGGGTTCTCCGCTGAGGATGTGCTGGCGGATTATGGTGCGCAACACCTCGCCGGAGCGATGATCCAATTCGGTCATCGAGACGCCTCCTGTGCGGCATCCTGGCCATTGTCGGCGAACGAGGTCAGGGCCGCCCGGATAAACCCGTCGAGATCGCCGTCGAGCACGCGGTCCGCGTCGCCGATTTCAAAATCCGTCCGGTGATCCTTCACCATGCGGTACGGGGCGAGGACATAGGACCGGATTTGCATACCCCATTCGATCTTCTTCTTCTCTCCGATCTCCTGAGCCATGGCCTCGCCGGCTTCTCGCTCGGCAAGCTCGACAAGTTTCCCGCGAAGGATCTTCATCGCCACGTCCTTGTTGCGATGCTGCGAACGCTCGTTCTGACACGTCACGACGATCCCCGAGGGATGGTGCGTAATCCGGATTGCCGATTCCGTCTTGTTGACGTGCTGTCCGCCGGCGCCCGAGGCCCGATAGGTATCGATGCGGATGTCCTTATCGTCGATCACGACTTCGCCACTGTCCTCGATTTCGGGTAACACCTCGATCGATGCGAACGAGGTGTGACGCCGTGCCTGAGCGTCGAACGGCGAGATGCGAACCAAGCGGTGGACGCCGCGCTCGACGCGCAGATAGCCGTAGACGTTGGGGCCCTCCACGCTCAGCGTCGCGCTCTTGACGCCGGCCTCCTCGCCCGGCTGGAGATCGAGGAGTTCGACCTTGAATCCACGGCGTTCCGCCCAGCGCTGGTACATCCGCAGCAACATCCCGGCCCAGTCCTGCGACTCGGTCCCACCGGCACCGGAGTGGATTTCGACAATCGCGTTCGAACCGTCGTGCTCACCTCGGAGCAAGGCTTCGAGTTCGACCTCTTCTGCGCAAAGGACGAGTTCGGCAACGGCGAGGTCGAGATCCTCTCCGACTTCCTCACCTTCGCGCGCCAGATCCAGAAAGGTCCGGGCTTCCTCCAGCATCTCGCCGAGCCGGTTCGACGATTCGACCGATTCGCTCAGCCGCGCACGCCGTTTCTGGATCTGTTTTGCCTTGTCCGGGTCGCCCCAGACCTCGGGATGGGTCAGCCGTTGTTCCAGTTCGTCGAGTTCGCGGTGTTTGGCCTCGACATCAAAGGAACCTCCGCAGCATCTCGACCTTGACCGAGAGCGCTTCAATTTGTTGGGACAATTCCTGTAGGTCGCGGGTGGCCACCGGCGTATCCTCCAACGTTCGACAACGGTCGATGCGGCGCAACATAACACAGCGCCCGCGAGCGGGCCGGGCTAGTCGACCTGTGTCGTAAAAGCCCCGGCGTGGCCTTTCATTTTCAACTCGGCGGCGATCGAGATTGCCTGATCCCGAGTGCCGTAGCCCCCGACTCTCACCTTGAACAATTGCCCGCTTGCCCCGTTCTCCGAGAACACCTTGACGGGATAACCCGTAGCGCTCAATTCGGCGACCACCTTGTCGGCCGAACTGCGGTCGCGGAACGCCGCGATCTGAACGAAGAACGAGCCGGCGCTCGCCGTCGTCGGGCTCGGAATCACGGGCTTCTGTTGAACCGGTTCAACGCTCGGTTCGGCCGTCACCGGTGGGGGTGGAGTGGCCTGCCGCTCGGGTTCGGCTTCCGTCGAACCCTCCACCTTGTCGAAACGGTTGGCGCTGCCGTCCACATCCTCGATACGGTCAGGGGACACGACATTGGCTAGCGGATCGGAGCCGAGTTGGCTTAGCCCCACGGGCAATGCGCTTGAACGTTCGTACCAGCGACCCAGGAAGAATGCCCCGATAAGACCGGCTCCGAGAAAGGCGACGATCACAAAAAGACCGGCCCCTTCAAGCCGCAGCTCTCGAACTTCGCTACCCTTTCGATCCGCCATCGTCGCGTTCCCCCGTTGTTTCGGCGATCCCCACCGCGTTCTTCGATGTCTTTTTTACTCTCTGCATGGCCCGGTCCGCCGCCGAGACCAAGCCCTTCTGGGTTCGGGCGTGAAGCGGGAAGGAGGCGATCCCGAGGGAAGCCGTCATCACGATTCCTCCGCCGCCGATGTCCTTGCGCAGGAAACTCGATGCGATGATCGCTTCACGTACACGCTCGGCAACCTCGACGGCGCCATGCCACTCGGTTTCGGGCAACACGACACAGAACTCATCGCCACCGAACCGGAATAGCTTGTCGAACTTGCGCACACAGTTGCGGATCCGCGACGACACTTCGAACAACGTCTGGCTCCCCATCGAATGACCGTGCAGGGTGTTGACTTCCTTCAGATTGTCCATGTCGAGAAAAATCAACGAAACCGGCGATCGGAAGCGCGCGGCTCGGGAGAGTTCTTCGGGCAGAAACTCCTCGAAGTAGCGCCGGTTAAAACAATCCGCAGTGTCGTCTTTGATGATCAGTCGGCGCAGGCCGACGACACGCGTCGCATGCGCGACGGCGTCGCGGGTGTGCGCGAACAACTCATCGAGCCGCTCGCAGATCGCCGCACCGGGTTTGGTGTCGAATCCGAGCCAAATCAGCCCACCCATTTCATTTGCGCGGTTCAGCACCGGGATCACCCGGCCATAGATGTCCTTCCCGATTCCCGCGGGAACGATGGTGGCGAGTGGACCCAGGCCATTGACGTCGACCGGCCGGTCGCCGAACCATTGCTTCAGCGTCTCGGGCTTGATTTTCTGGATCGATTCGTAGCGCGGATCGTCACGGCCAAAACTGGCCGCCGCGCGGCGGAACGACCGACCTTCGCCGGACGCGCCCCAGGCCAGAGCGAGCGACGCACCGCTCCATTGCACGGCGCGGCGCAACAACGAGTCGAGCAGGTCGCCCATCTCGAGACACGTAAACGTTTCGAGGACAGCCTCGAGCAGCTCCGGATCGTCACGTAACGCGACGGTCGGCGTTTCCGCGGTCGTCTTTCGGGAGGTCGTCGTCAATCGTTGTTCCTCTTTGACCCGGGGTCGATCAGGTGGCGAAACAACTCCACCGGCAGCGGGAAGATCAAGGTTGAATTTCGTTCCGAGGCGATTTCAGTCAAGGTCTGGAGGTAACGAAGCTGCATCGAGCTCGGATTCTTGGCCAATTCGCCCGCCGCCTCGGCCAGTTTGGCCGAGGCCTGGGATTCCCCATCCGCGTGGATGATCTTGGCACGCTTCTCGCGTTCCGCCTCGGCCTGCTTGGCCATCGCCCGCTGCATCTCGACCGGCAGATCGACGTGCTTGACCTCGACCGCCGAGACTTTGATGCCCCACGGGTCCGTCTGGGTGTCGAGGATCGATTGAAGCTGGTCGTTGATCTTCTCTCGCGAAGAGAGCAACTCGTCGAGTTCGACCTGTCCCAGCACCGAACGCAACGTCGTCTGCGCCAACTGGCTTGTCGCATAGTGGTAGTTCTCGACTTCGACCACTGCGCTGCGCGGATTCATGACCCGGAAGTAAACCACCGCGTTGACCTTGATCGACACGTTGTCGCGCGTGATGACATCCTGCGACGGTACGTCGTGCACGATGGTCCGCAGTGAGATGCGAACCATCTTGTCGACGATCGGGATCAACAGGAACAGCCCCGGGCCGTAGTCGGCATCACGCAGTCTTCCGAGGCGGAACACCACGCCGCGTTCGTATTCGGGCAGAATACGAACCGCCTGGAAGATCAGGAACAGTCCGAACAGGAGTGCGAGACCCAGACCGATCAATGGCGGCGCCATCAAGTCACCTCATCCGTCTCGCCGCTCACGGGTTCGACGGTCAACATCATATTATCGACTTTTACCACGCGGACTCGCCCGCCTTCGGGAACAGGACCTGACGGGCTGACGGCGTGCCACGTCTCCCCGTGGACGAACACCTTGCCCCGCGGGTCAAGAGCCCGCGTCACGGTCGCGATTTTCATCTCCAGGCCTTCGATCCCCGTCGCGATCCGTGCACGCGCCGCGCGCACGGCCATGCGCATCGCGAGCACGATGAACAGCGAAATCGCCACCGACACCGGGATCACGACGACCGGGGGCACGCGTAATTCGGGGATCGGCCCGTCGAACAGGAGCAGCGAGCCCGCGATCAGCGAGGCCACGCCGCCCGCCGTCAATAGGCCGTGGGAGACGATCTTGATCTCGAGCAGAAACAGCACGACCGAGAGCACGATCAGCAATACCCCCAGCACCGTTACGGGGAGGTTCATCGCCGCGATCGCGAACAGCAACAGGCAGATCGCGCCCAGGATCCCGGGCACGAACATGCCCGGGTTCTGAAGCTCGAAGTAAACGAGGAACGTTCCCACCGCCAGCAACAGGTAGGCAATCACCGGGTTGGCCAGGAACTCGAAGAACAGGTGCTTGGCGTCGAACTTCGACTCGACGAATGTGGCGCCTGCCGTGCTCAACGTGATGGTCTCGCCGTCGAAGCGGCGGACATTCATCCCGTCGAGCAACTCGAGCAATTGCTCGCGGTCGTCGGCAATGAAGTCGATCAGCCCCTTCTCGAGGGCAACCGAGACCTCGAACGCCTTGGCGGCAAAGACCGCGTCCTCGCACGCTTGCTTGTCCCGGCCACGGCGTTCCGCGATCGCGCGGAGCAACGCCGCACCGTCCTCGTTCATTTTCTTGAGGTGGACGTCGTCCTCGCGGTTTTCCCCACCCATCACGATCGTCGAGGCCGCGCCGGTGCGGGTGCCGGGAGCCATCGCCGCGACATCGGCGGCGATCAGCATGAAGAAACCGGCCGAGGCAGCGTGCGCTCCGGCAGGCGCGACCCAGGCGACGACGGGCACCTCCGAATTCAGGATGGACTGCACGGTCGTATGCAGGGACGCAACCATCCCGCCCGGGGTGTCGAGCCGGATGATGACCAGCTGTTCCTGATTGGCTTCGGCCTCCTCGATCGCCCGCGTGATGCGATTGATCGAGATCGGGTTGACCGATTGATCGAAATCGACCCAACGAATGACGGGTGCATCGGCCACCACCACGGGGAGGCAGACCGCGAGGCCGATCACCGGAACGATCGCCCAGTACTTCATGCTGAACAGTATAAACCCGTTTAGCGTTCCGAGAAGCGCCGCTTCAACGCCCGAGAAACGTTGGCCGGGACGAGATTATCGACGCTTCCGCCGAGGCCCGCGACCTCGCGAACAAGTCGGCTGGAAACGTACGAATACGCCTCGTTGGGGACGAGAAACACGGTCTCCAGCCCGGGCGCGAGGTGGCGGTTCATCATCGCCATCTGCATCTCGTACTCGAAGTCCGAAGCCGCTCGGATGCCACGGAGGATGACCCCGGCACCGACCGATTCCGCATAGTCGGCCAACAGCCCATCGAAGTTGTCGACCTCGACGTTGGGCCAGGGGGCGACGGCCTCGCGCACCAATGCAACCCGCTCCTCGATGCTGAACAGCGGCTCCTTGGTTTCATTGCCCAGCACCGCCAGAACCAACTTATCGAAGTGTCGACGCCCGCGGTCGGCCAGATCGAGGTGACCGTGAGTGACGGGATCGAACGTTCCGGGATAAACGGCGGTTCGCTTCACGCTTGCCTCCGCGGCGGGCGGGCGGCCGCCGCCGTCAACAGTTCCTCGGCATGGCGGCGCGACACCGATGTCGGTTCGCGGCCACCGAGCATTCTAGCCAGTTCCTCGACCCGGGTGTCGCGATCCAGCGGTTCGATCGACGCGTAGGTGCGGCCGTCCCGATCGGCCTTGCGGATCCTCAGGTGCCCATCGGCGTGCGCGGCCACCTGCGGCAGGTGCGTGACACACAGCACCTGATGCCGGCCGGCCAGGGCCGCGAGCCGCGATCCGATGGCATCGGCCACCCCGCCGCCAACCCCGGTATCGACCTCATCGAACACCAACGTTCGGTTGCGGCCCGCATCCTCGAGCACCGCGTGCAACGCCAGCATCACGCGCGAGAGCTCGCCCCCCGACGCGACCTTGTGCAACGGCCGCATACCCTCTCCGGGATTGGCCTCGAGTTGGAACGCCGCCCGCTCCACACCGAACAACGACACGGGGTGGGGTGTCCATTCGATGCCGAAACGAGCCTTCTCCAAGGCGAGTTCAGCGAGTTCCGACTCGACCCGAGGTGCGAGACGCTTGCCCGCTGTTTTTCGCGCACGGCTCAAACGAGCGGCCGTCGTCGTGTAGGCGGCCTGCGCCTGCTCACAGGCCGCCGCCGAGGCTTCCAGCGCGTCGTCGATGCCGTCCAGCCCGGCGAGTTCCTCGTGGAGGGCGCCCGCATGATCGAGGACCGCCTGTTCGGTCGAGCCAAAGCGGAGCAATAGATCGCGAAGTTGGCCGCGTCGTGTTTCAATCAAGTCCAACCGCCCCGGCTCGAAACTCGTGCGCGCCCGATAGTCGCGCAGCACCGATGCCGCATCTTCGAGTTCCACGACGGCCGACGAGAGTTGGGCCGCGGCTTCGGCCAACGCAGGATCGACCTCTGCGGCCTCGCGTGTGGAACGCGCGGCGATCGACGCCAACGAGGCGGCCGACGGCTCCCCTTCCCGGGCGGCTCCCAGGGCGGCGTCCAG
>Ga0224508_10003144_pt1 | contig 13741 bp, 9 predicted proteins | sample SF_Jan12_sed_USG_4_FD_170157 | JGI IMG/M metagenome (GOLD analysis project Ga0224508, IMG submission 170157) | Sediment microbial communities from San Francisco Bay, California, United States - SF_Jan12_sed_USGS_21 | ecosystem: Environmental > Aquatic > Marine > Sediment | place: USA: California...
AGACCCCTCGACCACGCCAGCACGAGCTGACTGACGTTGTCGCGGTTGACCTCGTCCAGCGGACTGAACCGTTGCTGGTCATAGGTGCGATTGATCATCAACCAGTCGGACGGATCCGGATTCTGCATCATCTCTTCTGTGACGGGTCGGAACTCCTCCACCTGAGCGAGCGCCGAGCAGGCACCCAGGCTGAGCAGGACAGTCATTGTTCTCGTTATCGGTTTCATTACTCCCCCTCGCGAGTCGGATACAAAGTCGTCAATTGTCACTGGCAAGCCGCTCGCCGATGGCGATACAGCGGCTCACCTCGAAACGGGTTTCGAGCAGGCCACGCTTCAGCGTCGGATGCAGGTCATCGGCACCGTCGATTGCGGCGTTGACACGGCTCAGGTAAGACTGAGTGCATACCGGCCTGACGAGCCCGCGCAGGATCGGGCGAAAGTAGCTCGCATCCCGACTGCCGTTGAGGGTCTCGAGCCCGGTAAAAATCTCCTCACTGAAACGCCCGTGCAGCGCATGCTGATGATCGGGAAAGAGCGCCGCGGTTGCGGCTCGCGCGTCCGCCAGGTTGAGCGCCGTGTCCTCGGCGAGCAGCGCCTCGATCCAGGTCGCCTTGGTCTCAGGGTCCGGACGTGCGGCCTGCGCCGTGATCGCGGCCAGACGACCCTGGTCGCTGCCATCCCGGTCCCGCTCCGCGGCGAGGCGCGCTTCCGCCTCGGGATGACCGAACCCGTTCAGCGCCTGCACGGCGTTCCAGCGACGGTCCTGATCGAGCTCCATGCCGTCGGGCAGTCCGTCACCGCCCTGGAGCACGCTGGCGAGCCGCCCGACACCCTCCGGGCTGGAGACAATCTCCGTGTACTGGTCGAACATGAAGAGCCGGCGGTCGCTCCCTGGCGGGCTGGCGAAGATCTGCTCCCAGAGGAACGTCTCTACGCTCGGCCCGAGCTCAGCGAGGCGGCTCACCGCCGGATCGAGCCTCACGAGGTAGGACAGATTGTCTTCCAGCGTGCCGAGCACCTGCCGTGCCACGGCATCGTCAGGTTCCCCGGTGAGATGCGTGAGCACGAAATCGACATAGTCCGTAGCTTTGAGCCGCGTCTCCAGGACCATTTCCCACACCCCCTGCCAGAGCATGGCCCGCACGAGGGGTTCGGTGAAGTTTGCGAGCTGCCGTCCGACGACCGGCAGGAGCTCAGGATTCAGTCGAGCCCGGGCGAAGTCCCAATCCCCATGATTGGGGTACACCAGATCCGGGCACGCTTGCCCGGTGGCGGGCACCTCCGTCGTGTGGCCCGAGTACGTCACCGGCAGCGTGTCGATGGCGACTGCGTCCCCGTCGAAGCGATAGAGACCGAGCTGGGTCCTGTGAGTGCGGTACGTCGGCCAGTCCTCGGGCGCGCTCTGTATCACGCTCAGCCGGGAGAGCGTGCCACCGTCGCACTGCACGTCCACAGTGACACTGTTGGTGCCCGGCTCCAACAGCCACTCTCGCGACCACTCGTCGAGGTCGCGGTCCGACGCCGCGGATATCGCATCCAGGAAGTCGTTGATCGTGGTGTTACCGTAAGCGTGCGCCTTGAGGTAATCGCTCACGCCCTGCCTGAACGCCGCCGGTCCCACGAGATAGTTCAGCTGTTTCAGGGACGCGGAACCTTTCTGATACGTGATCGCATCGAAATTCGCGAACGCGCTGTCCGTGTCGGGGATGGGTAGCTCGATGGGATGCGTCGTCTCCATCTCGTCCGCGCGATAGGCGCGAATGGTGCTCGTGTAAGCGTTCTGCCAGGCCTCGGAGAATTCGGTGGCCTCCGCCATGGCCAGGGTGGACATGAACGTGGCAAACGACTCGTTCAACCACAGACCGTTCCACCAGTCCATCGTCACCAGATTGCCGAACCACATATGCGCCATCTCATGCAGAATCACGCTGGCCAGCGCGCGGCGGTCCCGTCTCGTCACGGCTCCCCGACGCACATAACGTTCATTGAACGTGACTGCACCGACGTTCTCCATCGCGCCCGGGTTGAAATGCGGGACGATGACCTGGTCGTACTTGCCGAACGGATAAGGCGTATCGAAATAGCCCTCGAAGAATTCGAACCCCTGCCGCGAGAACTCGAACCACTCCTCCGGGCTCACATAGCGCGCGAGCGACTCCCGCACGAATAATCGCAGCGGAATGTCTCCGGCTCGAGACTGCCAGCTGTGATACTGACCCGCATGCAGCGCATAGATATAGGTGCTGATCGGGGGCGAGGCCGGGAATGTCCAGATCTTCTCAGCACCCGAATCGGTGACGTCGGACTCAGCGGTGATCGAGACGACCGCCCAATCGGCGGGCGCCGTGACCCGCGTGGAGAATCGGGCCTTCAAGTCCGGCTGGTCGAACGACGGAAAGAGGCGATTCTGATGGAACGGCTCGAAGTCGGTATAGAGGTAGACCCGACCATCCTCCGGGTCCACAAAACGGTAGAGCCCGCTGCCGTCGGAGCTGTATGGATGCGAAAACCGCACCTCGACTTCGTTTTCCCCGCGAACCACTGCCGCCGCAGGCAACGTCAGGTAGTAACCGTTGTAGCGACCATCGACCTCGACCCCGTTGAGGACGACGGACATCACACTGCCGCCCGCGAAATCGAGCGTCAGATCACCGTCGGCACTGGAGAGATCGAACTCGACCCGTACGCTGCCGGCGTACTCGGCGGACTCCGCATCGAGACGCACGGCGAAGTCATAGACGACGTCGCTGACCCGAGCGGCCCGCTCCCGCGCCTCTCCCATGGTCAGTGAGGCCGCGAGCGTGCGAGTCTCCTGGGCGGCGGCGTCCGGCGCCGGCACGCTACTCAGGGCGAGCGCAATGAGGACAGCCGGGCAGAGACCTTTGATCATGACCAGACCCTAACGGCCGTCAGTGGAGATCTGCCGTTTCCACAGATCCCAGGCCCGCAGGAAGTCGCTGCCCATCGACTCTTCCGCCAGCTCCAGGTAAGTGACCTCGTCACCCCGGGCTAACGCCTGATTCTGCATCTCGGCATTTTGCTCCAGGGTGATACTGCGGCCCACCACCATGGCCAGCGATGAGGCGACCACCGTAACGCCATGGTTGCGCATGAGGACCACGGGCCGGTCTTCCAGCGCCAGGGCCAGCCCGCGGCCCCGTTCCGGAGTATCGACCAGCGCGCCGTCGGCGGTGCCGAAGTCGCGATAGTCCCAGATCGGCACACCGTCGAGAAAGAACGCGGCCTGGTGGAACACCGGTCTCAGGGGCGTGGACCCGATGCCGAAGGAGATGACCGCTGGCGAATGGTTGTGCACAACCGCCTGCACGTCCGGCCGCGCCTTGAAGATCTCCCCGTGGATGAAACGCTCCAGATAAGAGCTCGAACCCTTCGGGTCGATGATCACACTGTCGAGATCCAACTCGAGGATGTCCTCTGCCGTCACAAGTTCCGGAGCGATAGACCGCGACAGGAAGTAACGATTCGGATCCTCCGGATGCCGGACGCTCACGTGACCGTAGCCGGGCAGGATCCCCTCCGCCGCCAGGATCCGGTTCGCTGCGACCAGGTCCTCGATCACCGCCGCGACCGCAGCCGAAGTCCCCTGTGCGGAGCCGATCACTGGCAGACAGACCAGCGACGCGACGACTGGAATGATTAATCTCATGACTCCCTCCGGGCGACTGATGCCGCTCTGGTGGCTAACGATGACCCTTGCCCGTCAATTCGGGCGGGGCTCGACTCCCCGCAAGCAAACGGGAGGTCACGCCCGCTCCACGGCCCTCGCGATACGGGACCGTCAGGGTCTGAATACCGGGAACCGCCCCGTGGGCGCCAGGCGTGCCCGCGATCGCCTGCTTGCTCGACGAACGCCGGCTCTCCCCGCGCCCAGCGTACGGCTGCGCTGTATCGTGACATCGATTTTAGTTAACTCGAGCCCCCTGGAGGGGTACTATAGCGTCCACCACTGAGGAGGGGGTAATGAACATCAATACCAATACGTACCGGCTGGGCACGGTCTCAGCGATCTTTGTGCTGCTTACCTGGGGGACGGCTGGCAACGCCCAGGTGACCGTCGACAGTGACGACATCGGCGGCGTGGTGACCAGCTCCGACGGCCCCGAGGCGGGCGTCTGGGTCATCGCGGAAACCGACGCGTTCGACACTTTCTTCGCCAAGATCGTCGTGACCGACGACCAGGGACGCTATCTCGTTCCGGACCTGCCCGACGCGGACTATGACGTCTGGGTGCGCGGCTACGGCCTGGCGGACTCGGAGAAGGTCAGCGCGAGTCCCGGCGCAACGTTGGATCTGGACGCGGTCATCGCTCCCAACGCGGCGGTAGCGGCGGAGATCTATCCCGCCATTTCCTGGTACGCCATGCTGCACATGCCCACCGAGGCCGAGCTTGAGAACATCGAGGGCGGGCTCGTCCGTTATCGCAACCAGATGACGAACAACGGCTGCGTCGGCTGCCATCAGATGGGCAACCTCGCCACGCGCACGCTCTCCGAAAAACTCGGCGAGTTCGACAACTCTGAGCAGGCCTGGATTCGGCGTGTCCAGTCCGGCCAGGCCGGCGCGAACATGCTGAGGCAGCTCGCGGGAGATCTCCAGGGCGTGCCGTTCAAGTACTTCGCCGAGTGGACCGACCGCATCGAGGCGGGCGAGCTGCCCTCGTTCATCCCCGAGCGACCGCAGGGCCTGGAGCGCAACGTCGTCGCGACGGTGAGAGACTGGTCCAGTGCCAAGTCCTACCTACACGACCTGATCTCGACCGACCGTCGCGATCCGACGGTGAACGGATACGGCAAGATCTACGGCTCGCCGGAGCTCTCGACGGATGAGTTCCCGACGCTCGACCCCATGACGAACACGGCCACGACCTTCACGGCCCCGGTGCGGGATGCTGACACACCGGCCGAAGACGACGTAGCGGTCGTGCAACCGTCGCCGTATTGGGGCGACGAGAGAATCTGGACCAGCAAGGCGAACTCCCACAACCCGATGCTCGATCAGGACGGTCGCGTCTGGTACACGGCCCGGGTCCGGGGTCCGAATAATCCGGATTTCTGCCGGGAAGGCTCAGACCACCCCTCGGCCAAGGTCTTCCCCACATCGCGAGCCAATCGGCACCTGTCTGTTCGCGACCCGGTCACGGACGAGTACCAGTTCATCGACACCTGCTACTCCACGCATCATCTGCAGTTCGCCTATGACGAGAACGACACGCTGTGGACCAGCGGCGGAGGCGAGGTCATCGGCTGGGTGGATGCCAAAAAATTCCTCGAGACCGGCGACTCGGCAGCCTCCCAGGGCTGGACCCCGGCCATCCTGGATACCAACGGCAACGGCCAGCGCGACGCGTATGTGGAGCCGAATGAGCCGGTGAACCCGCAGATGGACAAACGGATCATCCCAAACTACTACGCCGTCATGCCGAATCCGGCAGACGACTCGATCTGGGGATCGAACCGCGCCCTCCCCGGCTCCGTCATCCGGCTCGAGCCGGGCGACAACCCCGCCGAAACCTCCCTCGCCGAGGTGTACAACGTGCCGATGCCGGGCTTCGGGATCCGCGGCGCCGACATCGACAGCAACGGCGTGGTCTGGGGGTCTCTCGCCAGTGGCCACCTGAGCGCGTTCGATCGCAGCAAGTGCGAGGGGCCGTTGAACGGGCCCGAGGCGACCGGCGATCACTGCCCGGAGGGCTGGACGCTGTACCGCTATCCCGGTCCCGGCTTCCCGGGGCTCGAGGAGTACAGCATGGAGTCGAGCTACTACAGCTGGGTCGATCAGCACAATACGGCAGGACTCGGTGAGGACGTGCCGATGTCCACCGCCAATCTCTACGACGGCGTGCACGCACTGGTCGATGGCGACTGGGTGACGATGCGAATCCCCTACCCGCTCGGCTTCTACAGCAAGGGCTTCGATGGTCGTATCGACGACCCCGACGCCGGCTGGAAAGGCCGCGGCCTGTGGGTATCGGAGGGTGATCGCACGCCCTTCTGGAAGGTAGGCGGCACGGATAAACCGATCGTCGTGCACTTCCAGGTACGACCGGACCCGTTGGCGAGATAAGGCCTAAGCGCCTTTCTCGCTCCGCGATAAAATCACCCCCGCTTTCTAACGAAAGCGGGGGTTTTTTATTTCAGCCCGACAATTCAGAACCCATGACCATCGATCTTCGAAGCGATACCGTCACCAGGCCCACGGAGGCCATGCGCACGGCCATGGCAACGGCGGAGGTGGGCGATGACGTTTACGGGGAGGACCCGACGATCAATCGCCTCGAGGCGGTCTCGGCCGAGCTCTTAGGGATGGAGAGCGCGCTCTTCTGCACGAGCGGCACGCAGGGCAACCTCCTCGGCCTCCTGTGCCATTGCCAGCGAGGCGAAGAGTACATCGTGGGCCAACAGGCACACACCTACCAGTACGAGGGCGGCGGCGCGGCGGCGCTGGGGTCGATCCATCCCCAGCCACTGGACTTCGAGGCCGACGGCACGCTGGATCTCAGGAGAGTCGCCGCCGCGATCAAGCCCGACGACATCCACTTCCCGCGCACCAGGCTGCTGTGCCTGGAAAACACACGGGGCGGCTGGGTTCTGCCGCTCGAGTATCTGAAAGAGGCGCGTGGTCTCGTCGACCAACGAGGGCTCGGACTGCATCTGGACGGCGCGCGGGTGTTCAACGCCGCCGTAGCGCTCGAGGTCCCGGTCGCGGAGATCTGCCGGCACTTCGACTCCATTTCCTTCTGCCTGTCGAAAGGCCTCGGAGCCCCGGTGGGGTCGCTGCTCTGCGGCCCCAAGGACCTCGTGAACGAGGCCCGCCGCTGGCGCAAGGCCCTGGGGGGCGGGATGCGGCAGGCCGGCGTGATCGCCGCAGCGGGGCTCTATGCGCTCGAGAACCATGTCGAGAGACTGGCCGTGGACCATGCGAATGCCGCTTCGCTCGGCCGCGGGTTACGCGAGATCGATGAGCTCGAGGTAACCGGTGTGCAGACCAACATGGTGTTCATCGACGTGGGAGGCGCCGACTCCCGAGCGTTGACCGAATTCCTGCGAAGCCGGGGCATCCTCATCCAGGGCGCGGGCCGCATTCGACTCGTCACGCATCTGGATATCGACGAGCACGACATCGAGGCCGCCGTGGCCGCGTTCAAGGCGTTCTTCACCGCTTAACCAGCGTCTCCGGGCTCGTAGCGTCTCTCCCAGCGCCGGCCGAGCCCCGTGAGGATCTCGTAGCTGATGGTGCCCGCCGCCCTGGCGACATCGTCGAGCAGCACGTTGGGGCCGAGGAGCTCGACGAGCCCGCCGGGCTGTGCCTGCTGCGCAGGAGCCGCGGTCACGTCCAGTGTGATCAGATCCATGGACACGCGCCCCACCACCGGTACCTTCGTTCCCGCCAGCCACCCGACGCCGCAGTTGCTCAGCGCACGCGGATAGCCGTCCGCATAGCCGACGCCTACCGTCGCCAGTCGAGCACCCGGCGCCGCGGTATAGGTCGCGCCATAACCCACGGTCACCCGCTCGGTGACTTCGCGAATCTGCAGGATCACGCCCTCGATCGTCACCACCGGCTCCATGGGACTGTCCCCGGACACGAACGGGTTGCCTCCGTAGAGCGCAATCCCGAGCCGCACCAGATCGCCGCGGGACGCCGCACCCAGCAGGACTCCCGGGGAGCTGCCGATGGAGGTCTTCGCATCGGGCAACTGCCTGCGCAGCGCATCGAAACGCTCGAGCTGCTCGGCGGTCAGTCGGTGTGACGGCTCATCCGCACACGCGAGGTGCGTGATGACGTACTCGATCTCGAGCCCTTCCAGCAGCTTTTCCGTGGAGACCTGCCCCACGTCCGCGGCACTCAGCCCGAGCCGCGACATACCGGTATCGATATGCACCACGGCAGCCTTTCCGGGGGCCGCGCCTTTCCATCGCCGGATCTGCTCGATCGAGTTGAGCACGGGGATCAGATCCGCGGCGAGCAACACCTGTTCCTGCCCCGCCCGGACCCCCTCGAAGACGTAGATCGCCGACTCCGGAACCATACCGCGAAGCTCCACGCCTTCACCCGCGCTGGCCGCGAAGAAACGCCGACAACCCTCCCCGAACAGCCGTCGCGCGACGGGGCCGACGCCCAGCCCGTAGGCATTGGCCTTGATGACCGCGCCACACTCCGCCGGGGCGGCGGTGGTGCTCAGCGAATGAAAGTTTCTGGCCAGGGCATCGAGGTCGACGGTCAGACGGCCCGGCCCGCCGGGGATGGTATGGGTGCTCACGTTTTTTAGGCTACCATACCGCCTTCTTCCCGGCCTCGCGTCTCCAACAAACAACTCGGAAGAGATTCGAATGAGCGAAACTTTTTCCGCACTCCGCGTTCACCGTACGGATGGGGGGATTTATCGGGAGCTCGAACAGCTCGCGCTCGACGATCTGTCACCGGGCAACGTCGTGGTGCGGGTCGAATACAGCACGATCAACTACAAGGATGCGCTGGCCGTCACCGGTGCGGGCCCCATCATCCGTGAATTCCCACGCGTGGCCGGTATCGATCTGGCGGGCGAGGTGCTGGAGTCGGAGGACGAACGATTCAAACCCGGTGACCTGGTCGCCTCGCTCGTGGGCGGTCCGGGCGAGACTCGAGACGGCGGCTACGCCGAGCTCGCGCGCCTGGACGGAGATACCCTGCACGTGCTACCGGAGTCCATCAGCACCCGCACGGCGATGGCGCTCGGCACGGCGGGCTTCACGGCGGCGCTCGCCGTTCACCGGATGGAGCAGAACGGGCAACGACCCGAACTCGGCCCGATGCTCGTCACCGGTGCCACGGGTGGCGTAGGCGCCGTCGCAGTGGATCTTTTCAGTGGCCGGGGGTACGACGTCGTCGCACTGACGGGGAAGGCGGAGCAGCGGGAGTTTCTGCGATCCCTCGGTGCCGGGGAGGTGATCGATCGCAACGAGCTCGAGCTCGTGTCAAAGCCCCTCGGGCGTGCTCAGTGGGGTGGCGCCGTTGATAATCTCGGCGGAGACGTCCTCTCGTGGCTCACCCGAACGGTTCGCCCGAAGGGCAACATCGCAAGCGTGGGCCTCGCCGCCAGCACGGAGCTGCGCACCACCGTCATGCCATTCATTCTCAGGGCGGTGTGCCTGCTCGGCATCAACATGGAGGTCTATACGGAGCTCCGGGCCGAGCTCTGGGCGCGACTGGCAAGCGATCTGGCGCCCCGGCACCTGGACGCTATCGTCACTCGGGAAGTGACACTCGAGGAGCTGCCGGCGTGCTTCGACGCCTATATTGAAGGCGGTGTGACAGGTCGGACGCTGGTCAAGATCGGCTGATCGCGAGCGACAGTGAACGTTGGCCGCTGCGAGCGGTCTGAACCGGCCAAGAAGAACACAAACCTCAGGAGCCCTCTGTGATGAAAAGTTACAATAGAATTTTACTATTACTTACTGTTTTTACAGGCTCTTTCACGGCTCTTGCCCAGACCAATATTGAAGAGGTGCTGGCGGATCCCGCCCGCCCCGAGGAACACAGGGCCCGGGACGCGGGCCGAAAGCCCGGGCAGGTGCTCGAGTTCTTCGACATCGGAGCCGGTGACCATGTGGCGGACCTGCTGGCGGGCGGCGGCTATTACACCCGGATTCTCGCGCGGGTGGTCGGACCCGACGGCGAGGTCTACGCGGGCAATAACCCCTTCTTCCAGCGCTTCGGCGAAGAGGCGATGACGGCGCTTCTGAACGAGCCCGGCTTCGAGAACGTGCAACGAATCGATGGACCGGTCGATGAGATCGCCCTCCCGGTGGACGGCTCGCTCGATGCCGTGATCATAGTGCTCGCCTATCACGATCTCTGGTTGACCGACGAGGACCGGGATGAGCTCAACGCCCGTGTGCTGGCGTCCCTGAAGCCTGGGGGCGTTTACGGCATCATCGATCATCACGCGGCCGCCGGCGCCGGCACGAGCGTCATCGAGTCGCTGCACCGGATCGAGGAGAGCGTCATCGTGGATGAAATTACCGGTGCCGGCTTCGAGCTGGCCGCCCGGGGCGAGTTTCTCAGTCACCCGGAGGATGATCGGTCGGTGCGGATATTCGACCCCAGCGTGCGCGGTCAGACCGACCGGTTCGTGCTGCGATTCGAGAAGCCCTGAGGCCCCGCCCCTGACATCCGGGTGGGCAACCGACCCACCCGGCCCAGGCCTCAACCTTCCGGTCGGCGGAAATGGTAGTCGTAGGGCGTACCCGCGGAACGGGCGTTGATCCAGATCGTCAGCATCCCCTCGAGCACGTGGGCGGCACGGATCGGACCCACGTCCATGGGCTCCAGCCCCATGCCCGTCACCAGCCCGGCCACCTTGGCTTTGGCGTCTGCGTCGTTACCAGCGATGGGGATGGTCACCGGGCCGCCTGGATCGATCATGGTTTGATAGTTCAGCGTGTTGAACGCCTTCACGACATGCGCATCGGGCGCGAGCGCCTGAATCAACTCACCGTTAGAGGTCTCCACCGCATGGTCCATGTAGCCGTCATCGGCTCGCGCCACCCGGTTGGTGGGATCGAGGACGATCTTCCCGGAGAGGTCTCCGAGCCCGCGCACCACGTCCTCGGCCACGCCACCGGGCACGGCGATGACCACGATATCCGCGGCCGCCGCGGCTGCGGCCTGACCGGTCACCGACGCGTCACCCGTGGTGCGTGCGACCAGCGCCTGGACCTCCGCGCGATCCGGCTCCCGGGAGCCATAGATAATGGTGTGGCCCTGCTGAGCGAATGCCGGCCCGAGCGCGCCGCCGACATTGCCGGTGCCGATCACGGCAATGGTATCAGCCAGCACCGGCCCCTGAATCGTGAGACTAAAGGCCAGGGGAATCAAGCAGCTAAAGAGCTTTCGAATAATTGACGTTAGGGTCATTCTCGCGTCTCCGAGTCGATGAAAAACAGGACTGAAGCTCTTGGGCTCCTCCGGGGTCGCTGGCGACCGGCTCGGCCCATGATAGCGCAATCCCCCCTGCGGGCAGCGATGAGGCTAGAACCGGCCGCGCCCGTGAGCTATCTTGCGGCCATACGGATGCAACCCTCGCGGAGGCCCAGAGCATGGCGAATTTCAACATCAACGGCGAGAGCGTCGACGTCGATGCCCACCCCAACACACCCCTGCTGTGGGTCGTCCGAGAACACCTCAAGCTCACCGGCACGAAGTTCGGTTGCGGCGTCGGTCAGTGCGGGGCCTGCACGGTTCACATCGACGGCGGTGCCACCTATGCCTGCTTGACCCCGGTGTCGGCGGTGGAAGGCCGGGAGGTGACGACCATCGAGGGCCTCTCTGAGAACGGAGATCACCCACTGCAGCAGGCCTGGGTGGCCGAGGAGGTCCCCCAGTGCGGGTACTGCCAGTCGGGGCAGATCATGCGCGCCGCGGATTTGCTGGCGAACAACCCCGCACCCAGCCGGGACGAGATCATCGCTCATATGAGCACCAATATATGCCGCTGCGGCACCTACGCTCGCATCATCAGCGCCATCGAGCGCGCGGCGGAGGAGGTCTGACATGAAACGCGAGAAACAATCGGCCGAGCTCCCGACGACCCGTCGGGAATTCCTCCAGGGCGTGGGCGTCACCTTCGCGGTGGGCGCGACGGGTGTCATCGGCGCCTGCAGCATGGAGCCCGGCAGCGAGAACACGCCGGTTCCAGGCACCCCCGCCAACACCGAAGTCTCGCCCAACGCCTGGGTCAGCATCGGCGCGGACGATGTGATCACCATTCAGTACGGCGGCACGGAGATGGGCCAGGGCACCATGACCGCCCTGCCCCTGGTGCTGGCCGAGGAGCTCGATGCCGACTGGGACAACGTGCGCGTCGAGACGGTCGCGACCCACGACCCCGTCTACGGCAATCCTGCCCGCTTCCGCGACATGGGCGTTCCCATCCTCTACACCGCCGGCAGCGCGACGCTGAGAGGCTACTTCACCCCCATGCGCCAGGCGGGCGCCCAGGCCCGGAAGTTTCTGCTGGACGCCGCGGCGGCGGAATGGGGGGTGCCGGTCGAGGCGCTCGAGACCGAGCCCAGCCTGGTCGTCCACCCGGCATCGGGACGCAGAATGAGCTATGGCGAGATCGCGGCCTTCGCCGAGGTACCCGAGACACTGCCGGAGGTGGACGAGAGCGAGTTCAAGTCCCACGCCGAGTTCCGCTATCTGGGTAAGGACATCACACGCATCGACGTGCCCGCGAAATCCGACGGCTCCGCGGAATACGGCATCGACGTTCAGGTCCCCGGCATGGTGTACGCCTCGATTCTGCGCACGCCGGTGGAGGGCGAGGAGCCCATGGAGGTCGACGACACGGCAGCCCGTGCCGTGGACGGCGTGACCGACATCGTCACCCTGCCCTACGGCGTGGCCGTGGTGGGCGAGACCGTGGAGGCCACCCTGTGGGGGAAGGACGCGCTCGAGATCACGTGGAGCGAGACCTCTCGTTTCAGGGACGTCGCACAGAACCGGGATCTCGACGATTACGAGGCGCGGGCCCGGGACCTCGGCTTCAGCACCGACAACCCGCTGTGGCAGGATGTGGGCGACATCGATCCGGCGTTCGCGTCTGCGGACCGGATCATCGAAGCGGCGTATCGCACCGACCCGGCCTACCACGCCCAGATGGAGCCGATGAACGCCACGGCCAGCGTATCCGAGGACGGCAAGTCCGCGGAGATCTGGGTGAGCACCCAGACACAGAGCCTCGTCGTGATGGGGGCGGCCGAAACCCTGGGAACCACCCTGGACCGCATCACGCTGCATCCGATGTATATCGGCGGCGGTTACGGGCGGCGGGCGGAGTTCCGGGCACATTACATCGACGACGCTCTGTTCGTCTCGCGAGAGATCGGCAGACCCGTCAAGGTCATCTGGAGCCGCGAGGACGACGTCAAGGACGGCGCCTTCCGGCCGCTGGCGGCACAGTACCTGCGGGCGGCGCTCGACGCCGATGGCAACATCACCGCGTTTCATCAGCGCGTTGCCACGCCCACGGTGCTCGGTTACATGAACGCGCCCCGTTGGGAGAACGCCCAGGGGCGCGACGGAATATCCATGAACGGCGCACAGACAACGCGTTACGGCATTCCGAACATCCGCGCCGAACATCTCATGATGGACCGTTGCTCCCGTGTGGCAGCCTGGCGCGGCGTGGCCACCAGCTACACGCGTTTCGCCAACGAGTCTTTCATCGACGAGCTCGCCCACGAGCAGGGAGCGGACCCGTTGCAGTTCCGCATCGACCTCGCGCGCGATAATCCCGACGGCAGAGCCGTCCTGGAAGAGGTCGGACGCATGGCGGAGTGGTCCAGGCCGCGGGAAGGCACGTCCCTCGGAGTTGCGCTGTCCGATTATGGGGGCGCCTCCGTATCGGCAGGGATCGCGGAGGTCTCGGTCGATGAGCAGACGGGAGAGATTCGGGTTCACAACTACTGGATGGCCATCGATGCGGGCTTCATCGTGGCGCCGCGCAACACCGAGGCACAGATGGAAGGCAACATCATCTACGGCCTCTCGAACGCGTTAAAAGAACGCATCACCATCAACGGCGGCACGGTGGACCAGTCCAACTTCTATGACTACCAGGTCATGCGGATGGACGAAGTCCCCAACATCCAGGTTCGAGCGCTTTCCAACACCAAGCCGCCCAGCGGTGTCGGTGAGCTTGGGCTCGCCACGACGGGGGCGGCCGTCGCAAATGC
>Ga0224508_10003145_pt1 | contig 13741 bp, 9 predicted proteins | sample SF_Jan12_sed_USG_4_FD_170157 | JGI IMG/M metagenome (GOLD analysis project Ga0224508, IMG submission 170157) | Sediment microbial communities from San Francisco Bay, California, United States - SF_Jan12_sed_USGS_21 | ecosystem: Environmental > Aquatic > Marine > Sediment | place: USA: California...
TGGCGCGCAGCTACGCCGCGTGCCGCGAGGTGTTCAATGAGCCGCTTGCGAGTAAGCCCCTGCACGTCGATACGCTGGCTGCACTGCAGGCGGAGACGGAGGCTGCCCTGCATATTACTTATCTCCTGGTAGAACTCATAGGATGCCAGGAATCCCGCGAGATCAATGAGCAACAGGCCGCCTTGCTGCGTATTGTCAGCTCCTTGGCGAAGATACTGACCGGCAAGCAGGCGGTCGGTATTGCAAGCGAAGTGTTGGAAATATTCGGGGGGGCGGGTTATGTGGAGGATACGGGTTTACCGGTACTGCTGCGCGACAGCCAGGTGCTTCCAATCTGGGAGGGTACGAGCAACGTGCTCTCTCTCGACGTGTTGCGCGCGGTTCGCGAGGGCGGTCTAGCCGCGCTAGGGGCCCACATCGACGCAAGCCTGTTCTCGTGCCGACATGGGGACCTGGTCAATCTTGCAAGCCGTGCGCAGCATGCCGTATCCCGGGCCTCTCAGTGGTACGAGGGGGCGGTGCGTGCGGGTGGGCCGATGCTGGAGGCCGGCGCACGACGGTTCGCGATGCTGCTCGGTCGTGCCTTGGCGCTGGCCCTGCTGGTGGAACATGCGCAATGGTCACTCGATCAGGAGGAGGATCCGCGCCCGCTTGCTGCCGCCCGTCGCTACGCCTCGCTCGAGCGCTTCGATCTGGAGGATCCGGACTGGCAGGATTCCCATATTCTGGCTAATGACTATAATCCGCGAGAACAAGAAGCATCTGGGGGCACCTCTACGCCGAAATGTGACGCGAGTTGAGATGCCCTGAGGTAACAGGGCCGACACAGCCATCCTCCACAGCCGATAAAGGGCCACTTCCGCTTTGAACAAACGCCATGTATTCGGACTGGTTGCCGTCCTGACACTATTGGGCCTCGGTATCTTCTATTACAAGTGGGCCGTGCTCGGGTTTCCGTTGGAGGGGCATTCGGAGGCCGAGGTCTGGACCGTAGAGGCGACAGTGTCGTTTAAAGCAGGCTCCAAGCCAGTCAAAGTGGATCTAAGGATCCCGAACCGTCCGCGCGCCTTCAGTATTCTCGACGAAAACTTCGTCTCGAAAGGCTACGGGCTTACGACCAGATATGAGCGCAGCGGCCGCTCCGCCCAGTGGGCGCTCAGGCGCCCGCGTAATCGTGCCTACACGTTGTACTACCGCGTAACCGTATACAGAGATGAGCCCGAAGAGGAGGATCAGAAGACACCGCCCTACCCACCCACGCCGGAGGAGGGTGAGCCCTACGATACCGCCCGGGTAGCATTGGTTGAAGAAGTCCGGGCGCAGTCCGCCGATATCGAGACCTTTACCGCCGAGATGTTGCGCAGACTCAATGACCCATCCCCGGATCAGTACATCGACCTTTTTCTGGGACGCGTGAGCAACGCCACTGAGCGGGCTGAGCTGGCGGTGAACCTTTTGGCCGGCGCGCGAATTCCGGCCCGCATCATTCACGGCATCGTTTTGGAAGGGCAGCAACGCGAGGCCGACTTCGACCCATGGCTGGAAGTGCATAACGGCCAACGGTGGCTGTATTTCGATCCCAGCACCGGAAAGCAGGGACTACCGTCGAACTTCCTGGTCTGGTGGCGAGGCACGGACTCCGTCGTCGACGTACGAGGGGGGACCGGGGTCGAGATCAACATGGCCGTACAGCCCAGTGTAGTGGACGCGCTGCTCGTCGCCGAGCAGCGCGCGCTGCAGCGCAACTCGCAGGCGGTGGAATACTCACTGTTCAGTCTACCCATAAAGACTCAAGCGGTGTATAGCGTGCTGTTGCTGATCCCCATTGGCGCTTTCGTGGTCGTACTCATGCGCAATCTCATCGGCATCAAGACTTACGGGACCTTCATGCCGGTGCTCATGGCGCTCGCTTTTCGCGAGACGCAGTTGATATCGGGGATCGTACTCTTCAGCCTGATCGTCGTTCTGGGTCTGTCGATACGCTTCTATCTCGAGAGACTCCGTCTGCTGTTGGTCCCGCGGCTCGCCTCCGTGCTGATCATCGTCGTGCTGCTGATGGCGGCCATCAGCGTCATCGGGCACAAGCTGGGGCTGGAAACCGGACTCTCAGTCTCGCTCTTCCCGATGGTCATCCTCACGATGGTCATCGAACGTATGTCCATAGTCTGGGAGGAACGGGGACCTGGGGAGGCCTTGCAAGAGGGCGCCGGCAGCATCGTCGTTGCGGCTGCTGCCTTCTTGCTTATGAGCGTGGACGCGCTCCAGCACGTCGTATTCTTCTTTCCCGAGTTGCTGCTGCTGTTGCTGGCGGTCACGGTCCTGTTCGGCCGCTACCGGGGATATCGGCTCTTCGAGCTCTTTCGCTTCAAGGAGTTCCTCAAGGAGGGATAGGTGACGCCTCATCCTATCAGTGAGTACTAGCATGCTGGGAGTAATACGACGACTTCGGAACCTGGGCGTGCTGGGGATCAACCAGCGCAACAGCGATTACGTACTGGCGCTAAACCCGCGCCGGCTGTTCCCCCTCGTCGACGACAAGCTGCGCACGAAGGAACTCGCCATAGAGGCGGGGATGGCGGTTCCAGAGCTGTACGGCGTCGTGCGGACGCAGCACGACATACGCCGGCTCAAAGACATCATCGGGGAGCACAAGAAGTTCGTCATTAAGCCGGCCCACGGCAGCGGCGGCGACGGCATCCTCGTGATCAACGGCAGGCCAGGCGAGCGGTTTCGCAAGATCGATGGACAGATAGTCCGCATCGAGGAGTTGAACCACCACATTTCCAACACGCTCAACGGGCAGTATAGTCTAGGGGGCGCACCGGATTGCGCGATGATCGAGTACTGCGTGCAGTTCGATCCCGTGTTCCAGGCCGTCAGCTATCAGGGTGTCCCCGACGTACGCATCATCGTACTCAAAGGAATACCCGTCATGGCAATGGTGCGCCTCCCGACGCGCATGTCCGGCGGGAAGGCCAACCTCCATCAGGGTGCGGTCGGGGCTGGCGTCGACATCAGGACGGGCCGGACTCTGGGGGGGGTACTGGGCAACTATACGATTGGTGAGCACCCGGATACGGGCAACCCGATCTCGGGTATTGTCATTCCCGGCTGGGAGCAGATGCTGAACCTGGCGGCCAGGTGCTTCGAGCTGACAGATCTCGGTTATCTTGGGGTGGACATCGTGCTTGATCGAGACCTGGGGCCGCTTATCCTCGAGCTCAACGCCCGGCCCGGATTGAATATTCAGATCGCCAATCACTGCGGCCTGGCCAACCGCCTAGCCGAGGCCGATCGCTACGCCTTGGGGGCGAGCGTTGCGGAGCGCATCCAATTCGCCAAGGAGCGCTTCGGCGTCGAGGGGACTCCCGCGGCGGGGGATTCCGGCGAGGCAAAAAGTGGACTGCATAGTACAGATATTGCCGGCGCGCCCGGCACGCTGTGAGGTCCTTATATATGTACCTTTCCCCCGAAACGCCGGGACCCATGTAGCGGTTTTTCCCAAACTTGGCGCATCAAAGACATTCCCTGCTTCGCTTGGGCGGTATGAGGGTATAAAATACCTACTTGATGAAGTTCACTGGCAGATCGTTTCAACAATGCTCTTCGATAAGCTGGACCTCAAGATCCTAGGCGAGCTGCAGCGCGACGCCCGCATCTCCAATCACAAGCTTGCTCAGAGGGTCGGCCTGTCACCTTCGCCCTGCTGGCGGCGAGTAAAGCGGCTGGAAGAGCAGGGCATAATTCAGCGCTATGTCACGCTGCTGAACCCTGGGGATCTCAATCTGGCGGTCATCGCCTACGCTCATGTCCTGCTCGAAAACCACCACCCGGACACGGTTAAGGAGTTCGACGAGGTGGTGCAGCGGAGGCCCGAGGTGCTGGAATGCTATTCCATGAGCGGACAGCATGACTACCTGCTCAAGGTGGTGAGCGCCAGCATGGAGGCATACGAAGAATTCCTGAGCGCGCACCTGCTGCAGATTCCCGCAGTGCGCACGGCAAATACAAGCTTCGTGCTCAAGCAGAAGAAGTTCACGACCGCCCTGCCGCTAGGGAATCTCTAACATGAGTTGCCCCTGAAAACAGCCCTTTTTTGCCCGGCGGCGGCGTTGCCCTGCGACTTCCGCTGCTCATTGACTCACATGTCAACTCCGCTTCGGCTTCTCGGGCGCCTTGCCGACGAACAAAAATGCCGGTTTTCAGGGGCAACTCACTGCTGTTTTATCCACGCGAGGACATTCCGCTCCAGTACGTCGAGCGGTATCGCGCCGGCGCCCAGCACCGTGTCGTGGAACGCCTTGACATCGAATTTCTCTCCCAGCGCCTGCTCGCTCTTTCTTCGCAGCTCTTTGATCCTGAGCTCGCCGATCTTGTAAGCGAGGGCCTGGCCCGGCCAGGCGATGTAGCGATCGATCTCGTTGATGATGTCGTGCTCGGTTTTTGCAGCGTTGGTCTTGAAGAATTCGATTGCCTGTTGCCGCGACCAGCGCTGGTGGTGGATACCGGTGTCTACCACGAGTCTCACTGCCCGCCACATCTCGTAGGTCAACTGCCCAAACTTGGAATACGGATCTTTATACAAGCCCAACTCCTCTCCCAGGCTCTCGCTGTATAGCGCCCAGCCTTCGACGAACGCGGTGAAGCCGCTGAAGCGTCTGAATTCAGGCATCTCCCCCATCTCTCTAGCCAGCGCGATCTGCAAATGGTGGCCCGGCATCGCCTCGTGGACCGTCAGCACTTCGATTTCGTATTTGGGCCGAACCTCGGGCTTGTAGAGGTTGACGTAGTAGTATCCTGCGCGGCTGCCGTCCGTTGCTGGCGGCGAGTAATAGGCCGTGGTTGTATCGGGGGCGCTTATGCTTGGAATCGGACGCACGCCGTATGGTGTTCTCGGCAAACGGCCAAAAAGCTTGACGAGCTCGGGATCGATGCGTTTGCTTGCGGCCAGGTAGGCGGTCAACAAGTCCTCAGGATCTTCGAAATAGAACTGCTTGTCTGTGCGAAGGAACTGGAGGAAGTCTGCAAAGCTACCCTCGAAACCCAGTCCGTCGATGATCTTTAGCATCTCTCCGCGAATTCTCTTGACCTCGGCCAAGCCGAGCTCATGGATCTCATCCGCGCTCATGTCGGTTGTCGTAAAGTACTCGACCCTGTGCTGGTAGTATTCGCGGCCGCCAGGCACGTCCCAGATACCCACAGTGTCTCGCGAGGCGGGAATGTAGTCCTGCACGAAGAACTCCTGAAAGCGGCGAAAGGAGGGAATGACGACGTCGTCTATTGCCGCCGCTGCCTCACGCCGCAGGCGCATCTTCTCATCCTCGTCGAAATGCGCCGGCATCTCCTTGAATGGCGCGTAGAAGGGGCTCTCCTCTGCCGTCGCGACGGATTGCGCATCGAGTTGGTCAGGAATGCGCTCCATAATTACACGCGGCCCCACCCAGCCTTGAGCGATACCCTGTCTCATCAATCCAGTCGTCTGCTTCAGGCGAGTATCGATCGACTTGAGGCGCGCGATCCAGTCCTCGAAGTCCTGGGGGTTGTCAAAAGTTAGTTGTTCCACGAGCTCGTGGGCGGTCTGCACACCGCTGCGCTGGTTCAAGGGAATGAGATAGGCCCCGAATTCGTGCCGTCTCACACGATTGCTGTACACCCACTGGAACAGGTCGTAGTTCAACCTGTCCTGGGCGGGTAGTTTGTCCCTCGGAATCGCTGCGAGCTGCTCCAGGGTTTCCTTATTTTGCTCGTGGCGGCGGCGCAGCGCGGCGGGGCTCAAATCCTGCCAGCGTCGGTTATGCATTTTCTCGCCGATGCTGGATGCGAAAGTGGGATTCTCCTCGAGGTAGGTCTCCCAGGCGGCATCGAAGAGCCGATGCAGTGCTTGGGAGGCCTCTGTTTCCCGTGCCCCTGATACGCAGGGGTGAAGGAAAGTAAGGATCAATGTCAGGAGCGTAATAAGACGCATGCGTGTCACCTCGACTGGTTTTCAAAATTGCTACGCATAGGCGAGATTGTCGCCAATGGCACTGACATACTGCAAGAAACTCTGGTGACCTAGATATCGATAAGCTATTATTGCAATCCCAATCTAAGGATTTCGTCGGAGAGTGTCTGTTCCACAAATGGATCAGGCCGCCGAAGGCGCAACCTGCCCGGAAACGCTCAGGCAAAGAGGACGACGGTATCCGATTGGCTCTGGAGAGTGGCGATCGGCATAGATGGCCCACCGAAGGGGCGAGGGGCCTGCGAAAAAGCGGGCGCCTGATCTCTCAGGTTTCAGGACAGAGGGGCAGCAGCTTCGTTCTGCTGCTTTTTTTCTGGCTTGTTGGGGCTGACTGGGAGAACACTCCATGGCAAGGCGCACTGTTCTTTATGACACTCATGCTGCTCTAGGTGCAAAAATAGTGGATTTCGGAGGCTGGGACATGCCTCTGCACTATGGGTCGCAAATAGAGGAGCACCACGCGGTACGTCGGGACGCCGGCATGTTCGACGTCTCCCATATGGCGGTGTTGGACCTCAAAGGCGAGAGCGTGCGTCCCTTTCTGCGACGCCTTTTCGCTAACGACGTCGCCAAGCTGAAGATTGCCGGCAAAGCCCTCTACACCTGCATGCTCAATGACGACGGCGGGATCCTGGATGATCTGATCGTCTACTTTCTAACGGAGGAGCACTTTCGCCTGGTTGTCAACGCGGGCACAACGGCTAAGGACGTCGAATGGATCTCGGCCGGTGCCCGTGACTTTGGTGTGAAAGTCCGCGAGCGAGAAGATCTGGCGATGATTGCCGTACAGGGCCCGAATGCGCGCCGCAAAGCGGCTGTCGCCTTAGATAGTGAATTGAGCGAGCAGGCGGCAGAGCTCTCGCCATTCTCCGCAACACAGTGGGGCGACTACTTCGTTGCCCGCACCGGCTACACCGGTGAGGACGGCTGGGAAGTGATACTGCCAAAGCAGCGTGCAGCCGAGATCTGGGATCGTTTTCTAGACCTCGGAATAGATGCGTGCGGGCTAGGCGCGCGGGACACGCTGCGCTTGGAGGCCGGCATGAACCTCTACGGCTCAGATATGGATGAGTCCACCACGCCGCTCGAGTCGGCGCTTTCCTGGACGGTTAGCTGGGAACCGGAGGACCGGCGCTTCACCGGCCGGGACGCACTGGAGGCGCAACGTAGCGAAGGCGTGCAGCGCAAGCTCGTAGGGCTGCTGCTGGAAGGGCGGGGCGTCATGCGGGCACATCAACGGGTGGTGGTGGACGGAATAGGGGACGGCGAGATAACGAGCGGTACCTACTCGCCGAGCCTCGCTCGTTCGATAGCTTTGGCGAGGGTTCCAGCGGCTACCGGTAGCCGATGCGAGGTTGACATCAGAGGCCGCCTGCAAGGCGCCAGAGTGGTGAAGCCGCCGTTCGTACGCAACGGTCAGCCTTGCATCGATTTATGATTTTCTTGAGATAGGTCATAAATCTCGCAAAACAAGTCCGTCCCACTGGAGGCAAGAAATGAGCGAAATCCCGAGCGATCTGAAGTTTACGAAATCCCACGAATGGGTGAGAGTCGAGGACGATGGAAGCCTTACTGTCGGTGTCACCGACCATGCCCAGGAGGCATTGGGAGACCTGGTGTTCGTGGAGGTGCCTGAGGTCGGAGCGACCCTCAAAGCAGGCGAGGCGTGCGCGGTAGTCGAGTCCGTAAAAGCCGCTTCGGATGTCTACAGTCCGGTCTCCGGGGAGGTGCAGGAGGCCAACGAGGCGCTCGCCGAACAGCCGGAGCGCCTGAATGAAGATGCCTACGGCGAAGGCTGGATCATGCGCATACAGGCAGAGAGCGATGCAGAGCTCGAGGGCCTCATGGACGCCGAGGCCTATGGAGCGTTCTTGGAGCAGGAGTCCTGATGGCTTTCATTCCCCACACCGAGGCGGACGTCCGGGGCATGCTCGACAAGCTCGGGCTGCGGGAGATCGAGGATTTGTTCGACGAGATCCCGCCGGAGCTTCGAATAAGAGAACTATCGGGGGTGCCCGAAGCTGTCAGTGAAATGGAGATCGCCCGCCTCATGCAGCAACGCGCAGAGGCCGACGGCTATATGATGAATTTCGTCGGCGCTGGTGCTTACGAGCACCATATTCCGGCTGCCGTCTGGGAGATCACCACCCGCGGTGAGTTCTATAGCGCCTACACGCCCTACCAGGCGGAGGCGAGCCAGGGGACCCTGCAGCTCATCTATGAGTATCAGTCCATGATGGCATCCCTGACCGGCATGGAGGTGTCGAACGCTTCGCTTTATGACGGGGCCTCGGCGCTGGCCGAATCCTGTTTGATGGCGGTGCGCGCGAATCGCAAATCGAAGTCGCGACGCATACTCGTGCCGCGCACGGTCAATCCCATGTATCGAGAAGTGGCCGGAGCGATCACGAGCAACCAGGCGCTACAGCTGGAGCCTGTGAGTTTCGACGTCGAGTCCGGGACTATCCCGCTGGATGCCTTGCCGTCAGAGGAAGCGGACTTCGCCGCCATTGTCGTGCAGCAGCCCAACTTCTTCGGGACGCTGGAGGACGTTCATGCTCTGACGGATTGGGCTCATAGCGTTGGCGCTTTGGTTATTGGCGTCGTCAATCCCATCTCTCTGGCGCTTCTCGAGCCTCCGGGGCAGTGGGGCGACAAAGGCGCGGATATCGTGTGCGGGGAGGGCCAGCCGCTAGGCGTACCTCTCTCGTCCGGCGGCCCCTATTTCGGTTTCATGACCTGCAGGCAGGCCCACGTGAGGCAGATGCCCGGCCGCCTCGTGGGACGCACCGAAGATCTCGATCACCTGCCCGGTTACGTCTTGACGCTACAGGCGCGGGAGCAACACATCCGCCGTTCCAAGGCGACGTCCAATATTTGTACCAATCAGGGATTGCTGGTTACCGCCGCGACCATCTACATGTCACTGCTCGGAGCGGAGGGCCTGGAGCGCGTGGCGTGCGCGTGCAATGACAATCTGCACAAGCTCTTGCAGGCGGTGGAAGAGATCGATGGTGTCGAGCGGGCCTTCGGCGGACACCACTTCCATGAAGCCGCATTGAGGCTGCTGGTGCCGGCCAGTGAGGTACTGGAGGCCCTCGCGGAGCGGGATATACTCGGAGGCTGCGATCTCAGCGAACTCTACCCCGAGCTGGGGCATTCGATGCTGGTTTGCGCGACCGAGACCAAGACTGCCGAAGACATCGAACACTACGCGGGCGCGCTCGCATCATCGCTCGGATCAAACTGAGGAGCTGGGATGGCAACAATCACGCTGAAGGGGAAGAAAATACAAACAGAAGGTGAACTGCCGCGGGTCGGCAGCCGTGCGCCGGACTTTACCCTGACCGACGGGGATCTGAAGGACGTCACGCTGGCGAGCTGGCTCGGCAAGCGGAAACTGTTGAGCATTTTTCCGAGCATCGATACGCCCGTGTGTGCGTTGTCCACCAGGAAATTCAGCGAACGTGCCGAGGCGAGCGACGATGTCGTCCTTCTCATGATTTCGGGGGATTTGCCGTTTGCCCAAAGCCGCTTTTGCGGAAATGAGGGGTTGGATAACGTGGTGACGCTGTCCACGATGCGGCACGATGGATTTCCAAGAGATTACGGCGTGGCCATAGTCGATGGTCCTTTGAGAGGACTCACCGCGCGCGCGGTGGTGGTTCTGGATGAGAACAATACTGTGGTTCATTCCGAGTTGGTAGACGAGATCTCGGACGAGCCCGACTATGAAACCGCGCTGAAGGCGTTGGGAGACTGAGCGAGAGAGGGATTGTGGCAGGCTGATGAACGAAGCAATGATCTTTGAATGCTCCGAGGACGGCCGGCGGGCGCAGGCGCAGTCGCCTTTGACGAAGCCTCCTCACCACTTGCCGGCTGACCGATTGAGAAGCCGCCCTCCGGTCCTGCCGCAGGTGTCCGAGCTTCAAGCCGTGAGACACTACACGCGTTTATCGCAGAAGAACTTCTCGATCGATACGCACTTCTATCCGCTTGGCTCATGCACCATGAAATACAACCCCAGGGCTTGTAACACTCTTGCCATGTTGCCGGAGTTCCTGTCACGGCACCCCCTGGCGCCCGACGCGCGCGGGCAGGGTTTCCTGGCCTGCATGTTCGAGTTGCAGGAGATGCTCAAAGACGTGACAGGTATGACGGGGGTATCGCTAACCCCGATGGCGGGGGCCCAGGGAGAGTTCGCCGGTGTCGCGATGATTCGTGCATACCATCGTTCGCGCGGAGACGAGGGCCGCGACGAGATCCTGGTTCCCGATGCCGCTCACGGCACCAATCCCGCGACCGCGACGATGTGTGGTTGTGTCGTGAAGGAAATTCCCACAGGCCCGGATGGCGATGTGGACCTAGATGCGTTACGGCACGCGGTGGGCGACAGGACGGCCGGTATTATGCTGACGAACCCTTCGACGCTTGGAATATTTGAGCATCATATTTCTGAAATCTCTCAAATCGTCCACGATGCCGGGGGACTGCTGTACTACGACGGTGCGAATCTGAACGCAATCCTCGGCAAGGTCCAGCCGCATCAGATGGGCTTCGACGTTATCCACATGAATCTGCACAAGACTTTCTCGACGCCGCATGGAGGAGGAGGTCCCGGGAGCGGGGCGATTGGCGTGGGCGAGCGCCTCTTTCCTTTCATGCCGGTCCCGGTCGTCGAAAGGCGGGGAGACGGCGTCTACCACTGGCTGACGGAGAGGGACCTGCCTCAGAGCATTGGCCGCCTGTCCGCGTTCATGGGCAATGCCGGCGTCCTGCTGCGGGCCTATGTCTATATGCGTATGCTCGGCCGTGAGGGCATGGAGAGGGTCGCCGAGTTCTCGACTCTGAACGCGAATTATCTCGCGAAATGTCTGGAGGAGGCGGGTTTTACGTTAGCCTTTCCCAAGCGCCGAGCGAGTCACGAGTTCATTGTCACTCTGAAAGATGAGGCAAAACGTTTGAACGCTACGGCGATGGATTTTGCCAAGGCGCTGCTGGACTATGGCTTTCATGCGCCCACGACCTATTTTCCGCTATTGATCAGCGAATGCCTGCTGATAGAGCCGACCGAGACGGAATCGCGCCAGGATCTAGATCGTTTCGTGGCGGCAATGGCGGATATACTCTCCCAGGCGGAAAGCAATCCGGGATCGCTGAAAGACGCTCCTCGCAAGACTCCGGTGCGGAGGCTGGATGACGTAAAAGCGGCCCGTCAGCTCAATCTGGCCTGGCGCCCCGAGCTGGAGTGACTTTTAGCGCGCGCGCCTTCAGCTGGCGAGGCAGCGCCAAGTGTCTAAGATTGCCTATCCGGCGAGTGAGAAATGTGAGCCAAGTCAACGTTGTGTTCGAGAGTTCGAAGGAGAATTCGGGGGTTGCGCCTGCGATCCCCGCGGCAGACAAGCCCGAGCGTGTAATGTCTAAGACACTGAATACAGTAGTTGTTTTGATTTTGACCGCCTCGCAGATCGCGCACGCGGCACCTGCTTCGCAATGGAGCGACACGCTGGAGAAGATTTCCTCCGGTGTCGTCTCCATCCGCGTGGACGCGACCCGCGCCTTCGATACCGAGTGGAGTCAAACCACGCAAGCAACAGGTTTTGTGGTGGACGCGGAGCGAGGCCTGATACTCACCAATCGCCACGTCGTGACGCCGGGGCCCGTCGTTGCAGAAGCCGTCTTCTCCAACAACGAAGAAGTAAACCTCTATCCTGTATACCGTGATCCCGTGCATGACTTCGGCTTCTTTCGCTACGATCCCGAAGCGCTGCGCTTCATCAAGCCTGTAGAGTTCGCGCTGACACCGGAGGCTGCGCAGATCGGCCGCGAGATTCGGGTCGTCGGCAACGACGCGGGCGAGCAATTGTCGATACTGGCCGGCACGCTTGCGAGGCTGGACCGTCAGGCGCCCGACTACGGCAGGGGTAAGTACAACGACTTCAACACCTTCTACTATCAGGCCGCCTCCGGAACGTCCGGGGGGTCTTCCGGGTCGCCCGTCATCGACATCAGCGGCAACGCTGTCGCGCTGAATGCGGCGGCCAACAATCAGGCGGCCTCCAGTTTCTTCTTACCCCTCAACCGGGTAAAACGCACGCTGGATCTGATTCAGCGCGACAAGCCTATCACCAGGGGCACACTCCAGACCGAGTTTGTGCGCACCTCCTACGATGAGCTGTCGAGGCTCGGATTGAGCGGGGAAGTGGAAGCGCTGGTCCGTGACGCCTTCCCGGGGCAGACTGGCATGCTGGTAGTGAACCGCGTCGTGCCTGGTTCGCCCGCTGAAGGATCACTGCAGTCCGGTGACATCCTGATCCGACTCAACGGTGAGCTGATCACCGAATTCGTGCCGCTGGAGGCAGTCCTGGACGAAAAGGTCGAGGATTCGGTTTCCATCGAGATCCAGCGAGGCGGTGTCACCTTTGAGCACAATATTCCAGTCCAGGATTTGCATGCAATCACGCCTGACGAATACATGCAGTTTGGCGATGCGGTCGTGCATGTCCTGTCTTATCAGCAGGCGCGCCACTTCAACAGAACGCCGCGCGGCGTCTACATCGCGAACCCTGGCTATGTGTTCGGAGTTGCCGCGATTCCACGGGGGAGCCTGATTCTGGCGGTGAATGGTGAGTCTGTGGAAGATCTCGACGACATGGATGGGGTGTTGTCGACGCTGGGCCAAGGTGAGCGCGCTACGGTGAGATTTCTGACTCTGGATGACCCCCACACTGCCCAGTTGCGTGTTATCTGGATGGACAGGCGTTGGTTTCCCGGTGCGCGCTGCAAGCGCAACGACAAGCTGGGCTACTGGCCGTGTGAACCGCTAGCCGGCGTGTCTGAGCAACCGGTTCTAGAGCCCGCCACCACTCAGTTTGTCACAAACGGCGATCCCCGCATTCGTCAATTAGCTCCATCTTTGGTGATGGTCAATTTCGACATGCCCTACGCCATATCCGGTGTCTCCGAGAAGCACTATCACGGGACAGGCCTGATTGTCGATGCGCAACGCGGGCTGGTGGTCGTTGACAGAAACACGGTTCCTGTTGCGATGGGTGACGTGCGGTTGACGTTCGCAGGCTCCCTTGAGATTCCCGGCAAGGTAGAGTTCATTCATCCGCTGCACAACCTTGCCGTGGTTTCCTATGATCCGGTGCTGATCGGCGACACGCCCGCGCAAGACGCGGTGCTTAGCGACAAACCGGTCAAGCCCGGCGACAAGCTATGGGTTGTGGGCATAAAGGGAGATCACAAGCTGGTCTCCCAGGCCACCGAAGTAGCCTCCATAGACGCAGTGATCTTCCCCCTATCCAGGACATTCAGATTCAGGGACGCGAACCTGGAGACCATCTCCGTTGTCAACGCTCCCGGTGGCGTTGATGGCGTGCTGGTGGACAAAAAGGGTACCGTTGTTTCCCTGTGGTCCAGCTTCGCCTTCCAGGGCGGAGGCGAACTCTCCCAGATCAACAAGGGTGTGCCTGCTGAGCTGGTGGAAGAGATGGTCGCGTTGGTGCGCCAGGGCAAAGCGATCCGATCCTTGGAGACGGAGTTTGCGCTGATTCCCCTGTCGGCAGGCCGTAAGCTGGGACTCCCGGAAAAGTGGGTAGGAAAGGTCGAGCGCCACGATCCACGGCGGCGTCAGGTGCTAAAGGTGGTGCGCACTGTCGCCGGGTCTCCGGCCTCTTTGCATCTGCGCCCCGGCGACCTCCTGCTTGCCCTGGATGGGAAGGTCGTCAACAG
>Ga0224508_10003146_pt1 | contig 13739 bp, 10 predicted proteins | sample SF_Jan12_sed_USG_4_FD_170157 | JGI IMG/M metagenome (GOLD analysis project Ga0224508, IMG submission 170157) | Sediment microbial communities from San Francisco Bay, California, United States - SF_Jan12_sed_USGS_21 | ecosystem: Environmental > Aquatic > Marine > Sediment | place: USA...
TTTACGGCAGCAATCCTCGCGGCATTGAATAAAACTCGTCCCTGAGCCACCGTCGGTTCTTGGCGCGGAGTCTGCGCCCCGGCCGCCGAGACAATCGCCGGGCTTCTTGGATAGTATGTCTGTCCTGTGCCTTGCAACTGAGGTAATGCGACATCTCGCCCGAAGTACTCATCAGGGCCCCGGTCGGCCTGTTGCCGGTACTGATCTTCCTGGTTGTGCTGTTGTACATGGACAGCTACAAGCTGGTGAGCTTCAGTACTGTGTTATGGGTCATCGTTGCCGGCGGCCTGACGACGGTTGCCGCATATTTCATAAACGGCTTTCTGTTGGACTGGCTGCCGTTGGGAATGAAATCATTCAGCCGGTATGTCGCGCCGGTTGTGGAAGAGACTCTCAAGGGGCTGGTCATTGTTTACCTGTTCCGTAGCCACCGGATCGGGTTTCTGGTCGACAGCGCCATCATGGGATTCGCCGTTGGTGCAGGCTTTGCTGTAGTCGAGAACTTCTATTATTTGTATACCGCTGGACATGCAAACCTCGGTGTCTGGATCGTGCGTGGTTTTGGTACGGCGGTAATGCACGGTGGCGTGACGGCAATTTTTGGTGTCATATCGCAAACGGTCACCGAGCGCAGCATGAAAATCAATCCGCTGTTGTACCTGCCCGGTCTGTTGGCGGCGATCGTGTTGCATTCTGTGTTCAATCATTTTGTGCTCCCGCCGATCTTGATGACGCTGACCTTCCTGACGGTATTGCCACCGATACTCTATCTTGTATTCGCAAAAAGCGCCGCCCATATGCATGAGTGGCTGGAACTGGATTTCGACGCCGACGCAAAGCTATTGGAGCAGATAAACTCCGGCCGATTTGCCGAGGGCAAGATCGGCCGGTTTCTGCATGATCTCAGGGACATGTTCGAAGGGCCGGTCGTCGTCGACATGTTGTGTTATCTGCGGCTATACACCGAACTGGCGTTACGGGCAAAAGGCGTCTTGATGATGCGCGAGAATGGACTGGATGCACCGGTGGGCGAACGCACAAAGGAGAAGTTCACCGAGATGGTCTACCTCGAAAAGAGCATCGGCAAGACCGGCGTGCTGGCCATGCGGCCGTTCCTGCATATGACCCGCAAGGATCTCTGGCAGTTGTATGTCCTGGAATAGAAAAAATCAGGGCCACCCCGGGTTTTGACCAACTTTTCCGGGCGTCAGCGGTACTTCAGGGTAAGAGCCACTTAATGATCGCGATGGTGCAATGCGCAATAAATCCGGAAAACCCCTGGCCGTGAGACGCCTGGGTAAGAACATGAAACGCCTGACGATGCTGGCCGTCATCGCCGCGATCTGCGTGGCTGCACTGAGCTAGGAGACACTAACAATGTTGCGGCTTGAACTTGCCGGGACGGCTGTTGTATCCGGTGGGCTAGGAAATCAGCTGTAACGCTTTTGGTAGTGAGCGGGCGAGTATATAGAAACCCATCACAATCAGAAAAAAACCGAAACCCCGCTTGAGTTTTTTCTGTGGCAGGCGATGCGTAGTCCTGGCTCCCGCAAAGCTCCCGATTATTCCAAGGCCCGTTACCAGCATCAAAGTCGGCCAGTCCAGCACGAGGTCCTGCGCGGCAAGCACGTAAACGTATTTATAGAAACCACTGAAGGATTTGAGCGCAATAATTACAAGGCTGGTTGCAACGGCGCGGTGCATTGACAGTCCGCCCAGCAAGACCAGTGCTGGCACGATCAGAAAACCGCCACCGACACCGACCAGACCGGTGATCATGCCAACCAGCAAACCGTCGGTTGCAATTTTCCAGACGGCCCGTGGCTGGTGGTCCGTATCGCTTAGGGTGACCGGGCGCAGCATCAAATAGGCAGCAAGCAACATTACGACTGCGAACAGAGACAATTGCACTATGCCGGCAACGTACCGGGCCAGCACCGCTCCGCCATAAGTACCAGCCATCCCCGGTACACCGAAGACGAGTACATTGCGCCAATCCACCAGACGGGCTTTGAGAAAGTGCAGGCTACCGGCAAGGGCGATACCGCCGACGACGAAAAGCGATCCGGCAATAGCAACCTTCTCATCCTGCCCGAACAAGAAAACCAGTACGGGAACTGTAATTATCGACCCGCCGGACCCCAGCAACCCGAGACTGACACCGATGGCGATTGCACCGAGCCAGGCCAGTGCAGAAGCGACCATTAGCCGGTGGTCCGGCTGGGTGCGGTTATCCGGATTGGCAGCCTGTAGTCAACCACAACCCGGATTGTGGCAGCCGTAAGCCGAGGCAAGCCGCTCGCGCCGGGCAACGTGGCGATCGGTTTCGTCGGCCAACTCAAGCGACTAAGCAGGTACGACCTTTTGGTCGATGGCACCGAAAATGCTGTTACCGTTCTTGTCGAACATCTCGATGCGCACCCGGTCACCATACTTCATGAATTGGGTCTGCGGCTTACCGTGCTCTATGGTTTCCAGCATGCGTTTTTCGGCCAGACAACTCGAACCCCTGCTACGATCATAATTTGAGATAGTGCCGGAACCGATAATCGCACCAGCTCCGAGGTTTCTGGTTTTGGTCACATGCTCGATGAGCTGGCGAAAATTGAAAGTCATGTCGATGCCACATTCCGGTTGACCGAATAACTCACCGTTCAAGTGGGTGACCAACGGAAGATTGAAGGTTCCCTGCGTAAACGCATCACCGAGTTCGTCCGGGGTGACCGCGACGGGCGAAAAGGCGGTTGACGGTTTTGACTGATAAAATCCAAAACCCTTGGCCAGCTCACCCGGGATCAGGTTGCGTAGAGAGACATCGTTGACGATCATCAGTAACTTGATGTGTTTGCCTGCATCCATGGCCTTGGTGCCCATTGGAACATCGTCAGTTATGACAGCAGTTTCGGATTCCATGTCAATGCCAAATTCTTCGCTGGGCACCGGAATGTCCTCACGGGGCCCGAGAAGATCGTCGGAGCCGCCCTGATACACCAGTGGATCATGCCAAAAACTTTCCGGCATCTCCGCGCCGCGTGCCTTGCGGACCAATTCGACATGATTGACATAGGCACTGCCGTCGACCCAGTGATAGGCGCGCGGCAAAGGTGCAGCGAGTCTTTCCGGGTCAAACGCAAACTCATCTTCGAGGGTTCCCGCCTCGAGTCCTGTAGCGACCGCCTCAAGCTGTGGTGCGAGCTCGTCCCAGTTGTCGAGCAACTGCTGCATCGTCGTGGCGATATGAACTACGCGTACTGCGCGACTCAAATCACGACTGACTACGATCAGCGTTCCGTTACGTCCACCCTCTTTCAGGCTCGCCAGTTTCAAGATATCTTACCTTTCCGTTTCCAGGCCCGAGTCTAGACGGGTCTGATTACAAACAACAGGTCACCGGCATTGACCTGCGTGGCATTGGCCTGATTTATGCGAACAATTTCATATTGGTGTTCCGCCGGATAGGTCATCTCACTGCCATTGAAGCTGGATAGTGACACCGAAGTAAACATTTTCATGGCCTCGAGCTGGCAGATAGTCTCATCCAGTGTGATCCGGTCGCCAACAGCCACATAAGCGGGATCGGACGGCGATGGTGTGGAATAAAATATGCCAGTCTGCGGCGATAGCACCTTCAATTCATCGGAGCCCTCAATCTTGATGGATGCTGCGTCCGCGCTGGCTGAGGCGCCGGTTTGGGCCATTTCACGCAGTAATTGATCGCCATCAATTCGGTTGAGGAATTCCGGCAGGTATCCGGTGTCGTACTGGCCTTTCTGGAACGCCGCATCCTCAAGTATGCGCGTTAGCAATGGAATATTGGTGCAGATGCCCTGGATACGGATCGATTTCAGGTACTGGTTCAGGCGGTCTACAGCGTCCCGGCGATTCTCGGCATACGCAGTAATCTGTGCAACCAGGCTGTCATAGAACGGCGATACCGTTTTGTCCCTGGCGATAGCTGCAATCACTTCCACGTTGTCATCACTTGGAAAATGACATTCGGAGACTCGTCCGGGCGATGGCACCAGATCGATAGCACCGTCAGCATCGACCACGCCCTGCTCGGCATTGATACGTGCTTCGATAGCGTATCCCCGGTAGTTGACATCAATATGCTCGATGCTGTGGCCTTCGGCAATGCGGAATTGCTCGTCGACGATCGAAATCCCGGTAGTCCACTCGGTAACGGGATGCTCCACCTGCAGCCGCGTATTCATTTCCATGAAATAAAGTGCGTTCTCTGTCAAGTCATAGATAAACTCGACTGTTCCTGCGCCGAGGTAGTCGATTGCGTCTGCGAGGTCACGAGCATAGCGAAATGCATCCTGCTCCAGTCGTTCGGGCAGCCGTACCGATTTGGATTCTTCAAGCACCTTCTGGTTATTACGTTGCACGCTGCAATCGCGTAGACCAAGAATGCGGGTATTTCCACTTGAGTCGCGCAGTATCTGTATTTCTATATGACGTAGCGACTCGACAAACTTCTCCAGATAGAGATCGCCACTACCGAACGCACTTTTTGCCTCGGCAAAAACCGTGGCGAAAGCATCGTCGATTTCGTCCGCGCTGCGCACCACTTTAATACCCTTGCCGCCACCGCCGTGTACCGCTTTCAGAAGCACCGGATAGCCGATGGTGTCAGACACCTGAGCAGTTGCAGCGGCGCTCGTGAGAATGCCGTGACTACCCGGCACTACGGGGACGTTGTTGGCAAGCGCCGTATTGATAGCGTTGGACTTGTTGCCCATGACCTCCATATTCTTGGCGTAAGGCCCAATGAAGTTCAGGCCACGCTTGCGACACGTACGAGCGAAGTCCTCATTTTCAGAAAGAAAACCGATACCGGGATGCAATGCATCCACCCGTTCGCGCGATGCAATTGCAAAAACGCTCATTGCATTGAGGTAGCTCTCATCCGGGGTTTGCCCGCCAAGACTGACAACTTCATCCGACCCGGTAAGCATGTCGGCCGCAACTGAATCCATGTCCGGATCGGACTGCACCAGCACGACCGACGTGCCACGTTGCTTGGCCATCCGAGTCAGCTTTACTGCGGTACAGCCACGACCGTGTATGAGCACGCGCTGTATCGGCCGCATCAGTGACCGCACATAGCCCTGTGAGTCCCATTCGACCGTCTTCCGGGCTTCCGGCAGGTACGCACCCTTGAAAACTCTGTCGACAACTTCCTCAACGGTCTCTGTCGGTAAGGGAATCTCGCGATCGATGTCTTGCAGGTCTTTGTCAAGGGTTTCGGCAAACGGGTGATGTACGAGGCCACGCATCGAACCCAGCTTCGTGGATAGATAATTCGAGACGATACTTTGCGATGGCAGGAACGAAGGAACGACGACGCGTCCGGCAAACGGCATGTTCGTACCACTAAAATAGTAGGTCTGCACCATTGGGTGTGTGACGAAACTTGCTTGAGAGCCACCGGTGCAGTCGCCAAAACCAAAAATGATAATTGGTAAGTCGTTATCGCGTACAAAACGAGTAATACGGTCGTTGGATACTGCCATGGCAAACAACGCGTTCGGACCTTCCTTGGTCTGCATTCCACCAGAGGAAACAAAACAAATCACCGGCAGCCGTTGACTGACGCATTCATTTAACAAGCGCGACATCTTTTCGGCACTGGCCATATCGAAGGCGCCCGCCTGAAAATCGACATTGGAAATCAATATCCCGACTTTGCGACCAGAGCCGAAAGCCAGCCGTCCGACTCCCGTCACCACGCCACATGGTGTGTGGCCTTTTTTTAGTGCGCGTTCAATTGAAAGGCGAAAACCAGGGAACCCCACCGGATCCGCGGTCATCAGGTTTGCGTCCAGCTCCTGAAAATCGACAAAGAATCGATCCCTGATCGCCGTCACCGAGGTCAGTTTTTGGCGTTTAACGTCATCCAGAACCCGCTGGACCAGGACGTCGTTGTAGGCGATTTCCAACTGGTTCCAGAAGTCCTTGCGCTTGCCAATTCGCTTTGGCTTGATATTGCCGTCATAGGATTTGTTGGTAGTTTGCGAAGTAAGGAATGCCGGTACCAACGTTTCAAATATGAAAGTGATTAAGACTAACAGCGCGTCCGACAATCGCGTGAAGGCGACGCGCTTCCATTCCTCCACCTCCTTGAGGAAAGCGCCACGGCCGTTGAATTTGACGAAATACTGAATCCAGCCAGAAAACAAGTTTGAGTTCGCGCTTAAAAACTTGCCGGTTTCATCCATCTCCTCGTCGCGTTGCACCTGTTCCGAGGCTACCTCCAGGGAATTCTCGAGCAGTTTCTGTAACGAGCCCTCGGAAATGGAGTGGTCGGCACGAGCCTCTTCCGCCATATCGGCGAAGCCGTTGACGATGGAATCATAAAGCGCATCGAAGATAAGCAAGTTGACGAAGTTCTTTGTTAGCGATTCACGCAGTTCGCCATCAAAAATGACATCCCGCACTGTGACCTCGGTGTCAGGAATGTCGAATACCTCATCGCCGCTACGCCTATTTTCTCGGGCGGCGACTTGTTGAATCAGCTTGCGGAAATTGTACGGTGAAGACGATTTCCAGCGATTGTAGAGGTACAGGCCCAGGTTGAAGCAAAGCGCTTCCCGGGCATTTTCATAGTTGCGTTGTGGTTCACCAAGCAACAGCGATGTGAGTCGGCTGCGCTCCTTGGCCAGACCCTCTCGGCGCTGACGGTAATTTTTCAGCGCCTTGGCGAGTTGGTCGTTGTAAACGATGCGATCCGGGTCTTCGAGCCACTCATTGAATGCGGTGTCACGTGCCTGTTTGGTACGAACAGCGAGATCGCCGGCGGGAATTTCGACTGCCGCCAGGCGCCCATAAACATCGAGAGTCGAAGTTCGTAGTCGACGGCGCAAGCCGACATAGCGCAAGTGCCGCATGCTGAGCCCGAAGACATCCGGCACCACCCGGCGTGCATCAGAAAAAGAAAATTCCGCTACCGACTTGATTCTCTTGAGTTCCTGAGACGGCCTGAGATAACGACTGACGGCGCGTTGATATTGACCGAGAACGATCGGCTCCTGAGCAGCAAAATTGCGCGACGCCTGTTCGATGGACTCGATTGCGCTGCAGATAGATGTTTGCAGATTCGCCACGGAAGCATCTTTGTCATCCGGCGCATAATCAATTACACCGTCAACCACACCCTTGGTCAGCAACTCATAGGATGACAAGCCGACGTAGTGGGCGCATTCCTGCCAACTGAGATTGTATTGTCTCGCAATGCTGGCGAGGCCCTTTGGTTGAATGGTGTTAAAGACAGCGGTGCGAACACACAGCAGTACATTGGTCGCCGCGAGCGGAATCGCGCCTCCTGAATAGCCAAGTCCAAAGACGACGCCGACGGTCGGTACGGCGAGGTTGCACATTTCGGCCAGCAACCGGGAAATTGAGTGGGCCTGATTGTTTTGATTCGCTTCGGCGCCCGCGTCTGCACCGGGCGTGTCCATAAAGTTGATAATAGGCATGGAGAGGTCGCTAAAATCACGCACGACCGCAACAGCCTGCAGGTGCTGTTCCGGGCCCCAAACGCCATTGTTGATTTCACGGTTCTGCGCGAGGATGCCGACCCGCCTCGGTCCAGTGTCGCAGGCCAGTTCCAACTCCACGGCGTAAAGGGGGCCGTCGGTGATTTCGTTCAGAACTCTGCCCTTTAGCTGCTGAATGACCTGTTTCGCACTCGGGCGCTTCGGCGCTTCGGTGGGTTCAAGTACTTCGGCGATGTACTGGTCAACTGCGAGTTCCCGGAGTTCGTCCGCTTTGGAACGGCAAAAAGCTGTGGTCAGCAGGCCCTGGATTGGCGTGCTTACGCTGGGCGGCCGGTTGCCCGGGAAAATCGAATAGTCCCGCGCGTCCCGCTCCGCCTTGGCGAACATATCGTCAGGTAACCAGACGGATGGCCTGCTTGCGTCAGCCTGCTCCATATCCCCAATCATTCCCAGAGCTTCTGGATCTACGCTCACCGGAGTTAGATTAAATAGTATCGGCTGCTTTGTGTAAATTAGCCCGATAGTTGAGGTCACTTTTGCTGTGGTGTCCAGGGGGATGGAGGCCCCACTCATAAGCCCCAAAAGCCGGAATTAGGGCCCCTGGAGGGTATATAGTGCGTCTAAAATCATTAATGGATTAGCCAATGCCGGGTGAAAAACCCAAGCAGAAAATTGCCGTAAGAGGCGTCGATTTACTTCGCGACCCGTTGCTGAACAAGGGCACTGCGTTCAGTGCGTGGGAACGCTCGGAGTTCGATTTGCATGGATTCCTCCCGAGTGCCGAGTTCGGTATGGATCTGCAGGCAGAGCGTATTTATGCGTCGGTGCATGCCAAGTCTACCGACCTGGAGAAGTACATCGGCATGACCGCGCTGCAGGATCGCAATGAACAACTTTTTTATCGTGTGTTATGCGATCATCTCAAGGAATTCATGCCGATTGTTTATACGCCGACCGTTGCCCAGGCGACCATGAATTTCAGCCACGTATTCCGACGTGGACGCGGTGTGTGGATTAGCCCGGATTTCCGTGGGCGTATAAAGGAAATACTGAAAGCGGCGGTGGGCGACCGGGCTATTCGCCTGATCGTTGTGACCGATAACGAATCGATATTGGGTATTGGCGACCAGGGTGCTGGCGGTATGGCTATTTCCGTAGGCAAGCTCGCGCTGTATACAGCCGGTGCTGGAATTCATCCCAGCCAGACGTTACCGATTAGCCTGGATGTTGGCACGAACAACGAAAGGCTGCTAGCTGACGAGCTGTATGTCGGTTGGCGTCATCCGCGATTACGTGGCGCGGAATACAATGAACTGGTTGACGAATTTGTCACTGCCGCGTGCGAGTTGTTTCCCGATGTGTTGATCCAGTGGGAGGATTTCAGAAAAGACAACGCATTGAATATTCTGGATCGCTATCGCCGCGATTTTCCATCGTTTAATGACGACATACAGGGGACCGGCGCCGTGGCCCTGGCCGGATTGATGAGTGCGATGCGCATTACCGGCAACTCGTTGGCCGATCAGCGTATTGTCGTTTTCGGCGCAGGTGCTGCGGGGCTCGGAATAGCACGCCAGATCACGGTGGCCCTGGAGCAGCTTGGCGCAGGGACTGCGGTGCCGGCGATTGCGGCACTGGACAGTAAGGGTCTGTTGGTAAATGACCGGGAGATCAGAGACAGCTATAAGAAAGGGCTTGCCTGGGATGCGTCCACAGCCGCCGGTTTGGGCATGCCAGATGCCGGTGCGCGCTTTCTCGCGACAGTAGTTCAGCACTATAAACCCACGGCGCTAATCGGTACATCGGGCCAGGCCGGCGCTTTTGATGAAGGGATCGTCCGCACCATGGCCGGTTACTGCGACCGACCCATCATCATGCCTTTTTCAAATCCCAATGCGCTGGCCGAAGCGAATCCCTCCGACCTGTTCGAATGGACCAGCGGTAGAGCATTGGTTGCGACGGGCAGCCCTTTCAAACCCGTGAATTTTGACAAGCGCGAAGTCAGAATTGGTCAGGGCAACAATGTCTTTATTTTCCCCGGTCTGGGATTGGGCGCGATCTTGTGTGGTGCCAGTTACATTACTAATTCCATGATCACGGCTGCTGCCGAAGCCTTGGCCGGTGCCGTACTGGAATCCGAGCTGAATGCGGGCATGCTGTATCCGTCGATTTCACGATTGCGTGAAGTAACTCGTCAGGTAACGAAATCGGTAATCGAACGCGCGTGCAGCGATGGTATTGCCACTGCTGAAGTTGCTCAGGATATTGACAAACTGATTACCGATTCCATGTGGGAACCGCAGTATCTCGAGTATGTGCCGGCCTGATCCATATTGGGTATCAGTCAAAACAGGAAATGGGTTAAATGAGCGCAACGACGATACGCTGTGAAAACGATCTTGAGCTCTACAACAAGTTGCTTGAGAATCCCGATGTCATCAGAACTAACGAGCAGCTGGAAAAGGTAGCCGAAAAGGGAGAGGTAGGCATTCGCCGGCGTTTGCTGGCCACGTCGGTGCGACTGAGCCGCGAAATGGCCAGTCACGTTCACGATGCCGCTGATCGATGCGTGGAGAAACTCGGGCTCGCTATCCCGGTAGAGCTTTATGTTTTTCCCAGCCCGCAATTCAATGCAGCCTGTTTCAAACCGGAAGACGGCCGATTGTTTGTCATGTTCTCGTCGAGCCTGCTGGAGAGTTTCGATAACAACGAACTGCGTTTTGTTATGGGTCACGAGCTTGGCCATCATGTGTACCACCACCATGACATACCGATCGGATATATCCTGCGTGGTGGTTCCAGCCCGGATGTTGCGCTTGCGCTGGACCTGTTCGGCTGGTCGCGATACGCAGAGATCTCGGCCGATCGCGCCGGTGCGCATTGTGCCGATGATCTCGACTCCGTCGCGCGGGCGCTTTTCAAACTGGCTTCCGGGCTAAGTGGAGTCACTATTGAATTCAACCTGTCCGCCTTCCTCAGCCAGGTCGATGAGATGCAGATAGTGGCAGCGGAACCAGGGCAGGGCGCGCCAAAAGAGGACTGGTTTTCGACCCATCCTTTTAGCCCATTACGGGTCAAGGCGCTGCAGTTATATTATCAATCCGAACTCGCACAGCCTGGGGGCTTGAACAAAGCGGACCTGGAAGTTGCGGTTCAGCGGCTCATGAGTTTGATGGAACCCAGTTACATGGAAGGCCACACCAAGAGCGCCGAAGCCATGCGGCGGGCGTTATTCGCGGCCGCTTTGGTAGTTGCTGCCGCCAATGACGATATCAGCGAGCAAGAGATCGAGATCTTTGAGAGGTTTTTTGGCGCGGGCACGTTTACAGAAAAACTCAGCCTTGAGAAGCTCAGGCAGGAGCTTCCGGCGCGTTTGCAACAGGTACTCAATTCAACCAGCGTGCCGCAGCGTATGCAGTTAATGCACGATCTCTGCATCATCGCGCGTGCCGAGGGCCATGTATCGGAGGTAGAGCGAGCAGTGCTGGATCAAATAGCTGACGGGCTCGATGTTCCGCGGCAGTTTATTTGTCAGACATTCGACGCCAATCCTGAACTCGACTGATTGTCGGCACATGTCCAACCTCGATATTGAAAGCTTCAGGAAACAGCTCATCGCATTGCGCGAAGAGCTGCAAGCCGTAGCGGCGACCGGCGATCAGGCAGCGTCGACAGTAGAGCTGGACCAGACCCGGGTGGGCCGCTTGTCGCGTATGGACGCAATGCGGGCACAGGCAATGTCGGTAGAAGCACGGCGTCGCCGCGAGTTAAACCTGAAACGCATTGCTGCCGCACTGCGGCGTATCGAAGCTGGCGAATATGGTTACTGCCACGACTGTGAAGAGCTTATCGACCCACGTCGTCTGACAGTCGATCCGGCCGCAACCCACTGCGTTGCCTGTGCCTCGTAGGAGCGACATGCGATCGAAAACAGAATCGCGCCTGGAAGGCGCTCCCACAATGAGGGGTGCTGCCACGATGAATGCGTTCACGGAGAGTCGTCGCAGACCTTAAATTACAGTCCCATTCCGGAAATGTAATTGCCCATGATGTTCCAGGTGTATTTGTCATCGGCGACCGGCGACCAGTAAAGCCAGCCTGAATCGCGCCAGCCGTCCAAAATTATGCCGTCTTCAAATGGCTGGCCCCTGGCAGTGGCAACGACCGTGCTGTGCTCGACGTGAAAACGGGTCGCTGGCGTGGCGACACCCCACCACAGATCGAAACTTTCCAGCCGTAGTTCGTGCAAACGACCCAGCAGGTCTTCGGTCCAGTGGATACAAAGACCACGGGGTCGTAATCCGGCATTGACTAGCATGTTGTGTATGAGCGGCGGTTTCGTGAGTTTGTAGTGGTCTGCAAGCTGCAACGGATAGTGCACCGCCGTTTTTGCCAATCGCAGAGCTTCGGCCGGCTCAACGGATGGATCCAATGCTTGCAATGCGGCGCTAAGCTCGCCAATTCGTTGCGGCAGATCGGGAACGTTGGTCTTAATCCGGACCCGGCTCTCGTCCGCCGGTGCAACTGTAACGTACCGCACCGGCACGCAACCGATCAGTATTAGCAGCGCAATCAAGCCGATGGAGTTACGCGGCATTCTCATATGCGTTACTGGCCCGCATCCAGAAAAGGCTTGGTGGAAAAATACAGAATTACCAACGCGGTACCGACATAGGCGATGAACTTTACTGGTTCTTCCCTGAATGCATCGAGGATAGATTTGTCCTTCCCTTCCTGTTTTAGATGCACGCGCGCTGCTCTCGCCGTGGCCGCGCGATTGTCCTGGTAGTCCGCAATAAGCTTCTTGGCGCGATCTGTTTGCGCGGTATCCCTTAGCCAAAACGCCGGCGCCGATATGCCCCAGTTACCCGGTGGTGTCTCATAAAAATCAACGCCGTCTTCCTGCAGCAAGTGTCGTATCTCATCAGCCTCATCGTCGGGTACGCCCCTGAGGTTGAATAGTCGAACGGTCATTTGATCACCACTATATTTTCCGGGCTGCCAGGTCTCCGCCCCGATGCTATCAGCGACCAGGCGGGCAGGGTTAGCCTACAGGCAGATTTTGGCAAGGATTTTCTCGCACATGCGCGAAAAAGTTGGCGCTGGACGGCATTTATTCTTATGGTTGAACTACCGCAATGGCTGGAGTTACCGCTTTGATTGAGGTCAGGAAGCTGCAAAAGTCATACGGTGATTTTCCGGCGGTAAAGGGTGTCAGCTTTTCTGCCCGAAGGGCAGCGGTATTCGGTTTGCTGGGCCCTAACGGAGCCGGCAAGTCAACGGCTATCAACTGCATTGCCGGTTTGCTCAAGCCGACTGCGGGCATTATCGAAGTCGGCGGTTTCAATGTGGTCACTCACGGCGTAAAAGCAAAGGGATCGCTCGGAATAGTCCCACAGGAGTTGGCCATCTATGAAGACCTGTCAGCCAGTGACAATCTCAGCTACTGGGGCGCAGCCTACGGTCTGAGCGGCGACAGACTAAAGAGCCGCGTCGCCCACGTGCTTGATCGTATCGGCTTGACCGACCGGGCCGGGGACCTGCCGAAAAACTATTCCGGTGGCATGAAACGCCGGTTGAACTTCGGTTGCGGCCTGGTACACGAGCCTGCAGTTCTGTTACTCGACGAGCCCACTGTTGGCGTCGATCCACAATCGCGCGAAAGACTGTTTGACCTGGTTGAGGAAGAAAAGACCAAGGGCACATGTGTTTTGTACACAACACACTATATGGAAGAGGCGGAAAGACTGTGTGACGAACTGGCGATCATGGATCACGGCGAAATCATCGCCGCAGGGACCTTGCAGCAATTACGCACGCAGGTGGGTGAAAAAGACATCATCCAGCTATCCGGAACGTTTGACGTCGCCGAAGTTGAGCAGGAAGTGGCGCGACTGAATGCCGATGTGCTGGTACTCGATACCGAGACCGTGATGATTTCGGTCAGGGATGGGGCCGGCAGCCTGCAGAGGTTTCTCAATGGCGTGGGCGCTACTGGTGCTGTGATACGCGACACGCGGCTGTCGGAGCCCAATCTGGAAAGCCTGTTCCTGAAACTGACCGGCAAGGACCTTCGCGCCTGATGCCGTTTGTCTTTGTCACCGTGTGGAAGGAACTGAAGCGACGCTTCAACGATCCCGGCGGCTTGCTGTCCGCCATCCTGGTCCCGTTTGCTGTCGGCTTCTTGATGGCTTCGGTCATGGGTGGCGGTGGTGGGCCATCCATAAGAGCCGAGTT
>Ga0224508_10003147_pt1 | contig 13736 bp, 11 predicted proteins | sample SF_Jan12_sed_USG_4_FD_170157 | JGI IMG/M metagenome (GOLD analysis project Ga0224508, IMG submission 170157) | Sediment microbial communities from San Francisco Bay, California, United States - SF_Jan12_sed_USGS_21 | ecosystem: Environmental > Aquatic > Marine > Sediment | place: USA...
GCTCCCGGCATCGGCCTGGAAAGCGTTGACTGGATCGCCGAACGCGACATCGCCGCACTGGCGGTCGATACTTGGGGCCTCGAGGTGCGGCCAAACCAGACTGCGGACGTGTTCCAGCCACTCCATTTGATCCTCATCGTGTACATGGGCCTGTGGCTGGGCGAGATCTTCGACCTCGATCCGTTGGCTGAGGATTGTGCCGGCGATGGCGTGCACGAATTCTTGTTCTGCGGGCCCCCGCTGCCCTTCACCAGAGCAGTCGGCTCCCCCCTCAACCCGATGGCGATCAAATGAGCATGCTTGCCCTTCGCTCCATGTTGTTCACGCCCGGCCACCGCCGCGACCTGATCGAAAAGGCCATCAGGTCCGGCACAGACGCGGTGATCGTCGACCTGGAGGATGCCGTCGCTCTCGAAGCCAAGGGGGAAGCCCGCGATGGCCTCGCCTCGCTCCCCGAATCGGCCGTTCCGCTCTACGTGCGGACCAACGGTCCCGAGACCGAGTTCGTGTGGGACGACGTGGTGGCAGCGGGCTCGGCGGGGGTGGCCGGCATTGTGCTGCCCAAGGCCGAGGATCCCGATTTCATCAAGCAAATGGACGGCGCTCTCACCGCCCTCGAGAAAAGTGCCGGCCACGAGGTGGGATCGGTCGGGATCGTTCCGCTCATCGAAAGCGGTCTCGGTGTGCGAAACACCTACGACCTGGCGCGGGCCAGCGGGCGGGTAGAATGCGTGCTGTTCGGAGGAGGCGAGCAGGGGGATCTTGTCGCCGATCTGGGGGTGGAATGGACCCCGGAAGGGACCGGTCTGCTGCACGCCCGGTCAGAAGTGCTACTGGCCTCCCGGGCGGCCGGCGTGGAGCACCCGATGGAAGCTGTTTTCATGGACTTCCGGAATCTCGAGGGGCTGGGGGTCGAGTGCGAGCTGGCGCGCCGCCTCGGCTACGTCGGCAAGGTCGCCATTCACCCGGCTCAGGTCGAAGTGATCCACAACGTGTTCACCCCTCCGGCCGAGGTGGTCGCCTACCAGCGCAAGATCCTCACCGCCTTCGAGGAGGCCCTGGCCGCCGGTTCGGCGTCGATCGGGGTGGACGGCCGCATGGTCGATTATGCGGTTGCCCGGGTAGCCCGCACCATCATCGGACGGGCCGAGGCCGCCGAGCGGGCCGAGACCCGGAACCGAGAATCGCAATGATAAAGGAGCTGAGATGACCCGCAGCCGCTACATCGATGGAGGAGTTGGCCTAGCGGTGATCGGGGCCGGCACCATCGGATCGCTGCGGGCTGAGATCGCCCACCGCCACCCGTCTGTCGATTTTCTCGGTGTGTGCGACGTGGTGGAGGAGAAAGCTGTCAAGCTGGCCGAGTCATGTGAGGCCGATGCCTGGACGGTTGATGCCCTCGATCTGGTACAGCGCGACGAGGTCGATGCAGTGATCGTCGCCAGCACGGAGGACGCACATTTCGAGCCGGCGATGGCGGCCATCCAGGCGGGCAAGCCCCTCCTCGTCGAAAAGCCCTTCACCATCCTTCCCGACGAGGGTGAGAAGCTGCTCGCTGCCGCTGCGGAATACGGCGTCTGGGTTTACACCGGATTCACCCAGCGCTTTCGACGCCGCTTTCTGGCAATCAAGCAGCACGTCCTGCAGGGATACATCGGCGATGTCACCAGCGCCAAGGCGAGCATCTACCTGGCAGAGTCCGTGGCCCGGGCCGTCCTCTCGCGGGCCGGAACAACCACCCCTTCGATCAACACGATGACGTACCTGTTCGATCTGCTCGCCTGGTACCTGGATGGAAACCTGCCCGTCACTGTATATGCTGCGGGGGCCAAGGGCCGTTTCCACGACGAATTCGGCTCGCTCGACTCCACGTGGAGCGTATTGACCTATGAAGACGGCACAGTCGCCAATCTCGGGGTCAGCTGGGAGCTGCCTGAGTTCTGGCCGGCCTATGTCGCCACAATGGATTTCGAGCTGTTCGGTCGCGACGGCGTGATCAGCGTGAAGGACGATCATCGTGACATCCTGCTTGCGTCGAACAAACCGGTGCCGTCGCCTTACACGCCGGATACGGCCATGCAGGTGGTGATGCCGGGCTCGGCCATGCCTGGGGACTGGGCGCTCGGCGAGTACTTCGGCGCCATGCAGCGCGAAACCCACGCCTTTATCAACAGCGTCGGCCAGGACCGTCAGGATCCCATCCTGGCCTCCGGTCAGGATGGGATGGACGTGCTAATGGTGTCGCGAGCAGTCGATGAAGCGGCCCGCACCGGCAAGATCGTGCCCATCACCTGGGCGACCTGAGCGGTAGATGTCTGCCACGGGGATGCTCTCGGGGATCACGATTCTCGAATTGGGCCAGGTGATCGCCGGGACATATGGCGGCGTGATCCTGGCCGACATGGGTGCCGAGGTGATCAAGATCGAGCCTCTCCGCGGGGACACAGCCCGCAACGCCACGATTGCGCCGCTGCGAGGCGAGAGCGTCATCCACTTGTTCATGAATCGGAACAAGAAGAGCGTTTCCCTCAATCTCAAGAGTCAGGATGGCCTCGAGATCTTCTACCGACTGGTGGAGCAGGCCGATGTGGTTGTCGACAACTTCCGCCCAGGCGTGATGGCTCGCCTGGGGATTGATCACGCATCGCTCAAGGCCCGCAACCCGTCGATCATCACGGTCACCATCACGGGCTTCGGCGAGACCGGGCCGGCAAAGGATCGGGCCGCCTTCGACCTGGTCGTGCAGGCCTTCTCGGGCCACATGGACATCACCGGCGACCCGGGCGGCCCTCCGGCCCGGGTCGGGATTCCGATTGCGGACATCGCCGGCGGGATCTTCGGCTGCATTTCGATCCTGGGAGCGCTGGTCGGCCGCGGCCTTCACGGCGAGGGGCAGCATGCCGACGTTGCCATGCTCGACTCGCTCGTTTCGATGCTGTCCTACGACGCGCTCGACCATCTGAACAGCGGAGCGGAAGTGACCAGGCAGGGGACGGCCCATGCTCATATGGTGCCGTGGCAGGCATTCGAGGTGCAGGATGGGTATGTGGTGGTGGCAGCCCGGGATGAGAAGTTCTGGCAGAACCTGTGCGATGCCATCGAGCGACCCGACTTGAAGGACGATCCGCGAACCCGGGACAATCGACGAAGGGTCGAGAACCGACGGTTCGTGGTGGACGAGCTCGAGGAGGTCTTCCGCACCCGCACACGGGCTGAATGGATGCGGATCCTGGATGAGTACGACATACCCTCGGCGCCGGTCAACGACTTCGAGGAGATCCTGACCGACCCCCAGATGTCAGCTCGGGAAATGGTGCGCACCTACGAACATCCAACGCTGGGCCCCATCCGCTATCCACCAAGCCCGATGAAATTCGACGACTGGTCATTCCCGAATCTGCCGGCTCCCATGCTGGGCGAGCACACCGCCGAGGTCCTCTCCCAGCTTGGTTACAGTGCCGTTGACGTCGGCCAGTTGGTAGAGGAGGGCGTGGCAAAGGTGTGGCCCGAGGCGGCCCCCTCATGAGCCGAGCGCTGCATTAGGTCCGAGGGCGATCCCCGGCTGGTGTCCGAGACGTTCGGACAACTCGGCGGCTGCGGCTGCAACTTTTGGGCCGACCTGGTCGGATCGGCTTGCGTCGAATCGCGTGAGCGGGGCCGTGAACACCACCGAGCCCTGGCAATGACCGGTGTAGTCGAAGAACGGGGCGGCAACCGATGAGCCTCCCTCGACTCGCTCTTCGAAGCTGACGGTGTATCCGCGTTCGCGATCTCGGGCGGCTGCTTCGAGGAGTTGGGGCACACTCAGGATTGTGTTGGGGGTGGTGGCTGGGAGCGGTCCCTTTCCGAGCATCCGCTTGGCGTCTTCCGGCGGCAATCCGGCGAGGATGGCACGTCCGGCGGCGCCGGCGTGGATGGGAATAGACTTTCCCAGGTCAACCACCAGCCGCAACGGCCGGGAGCTCTGGACTTCGTAGACAAAGACCGCTGAACCCCCGTGCAGGGTGCACAGGTAGCAGGTCTCATCGAACGTACGCACGAGATCTTCGAGAATGGGTTGGACGGCGTTGGGGAGGGCATCGTTCGCTCCCAGGACTCTTCCCAGGGTGAAGAGCCGGTGCCCGGGGATGTACCCGTCATGGCGTCGTTCGAGAACGTCGATGGCGGTGAGCTGCTGCAGGATCCTGGACACGGCACTGCGATCGATATCGAGGCTTCGAGCCAGACCGCGGGGCCCAACCGGGTCTTCGGCGTCGACGACGGCCTCGATCACCGCAATGATGCGGTCTGCCAGGCGAGGGGGTTTGTGCTCGTCCATACGGAGCCGACTACTTGAGCGGCCGCAGGAACACGCCCGCATTGCCGCCAAGGACATCGTCCAAAACGCCGGCCGGCAGGCCGGCCGCTTCGACGGCGCCGACCGGATCGGTGGCGGCCATGTCGAATGGGTAGTCGCTCCCCAGCACCAGCCGCTGGTAGCCCGCCCGCTTGCCAAGGAGGTCGAGGGACACGCCGTCGTGCGTGAGGGAATCGAAGTAGAAGCGGTCGAAATACGTACGCGGCGGAGTGTCGCCGATGAATTCCTTCGGCTCATTGCGGACTTCGTGTCCGTGATCCCAGCGACCGATCTGATACGGAGCGAAGCCACCCCCGTGGACCCAGCCGAACCGAAGCTGGGGATGGCGCTGCAGGACGCCTCCGAAAATCAGCCGGGCCATCGCAATGGTGGACTCGAGCGGAAGGCCGATCAGGTTCTGCAGGTAATAGCTGTTGAGGCGGTCGGCGCCGGCGATCGCACGCTGATCGGGATGGACCCATACCGGAAGGTCGCGAGCCTCGAGGTCGGCCCAGATCGGCTCTAGCGAAGGGTCGTCCAACTCGACCCCGTCGATGTTCCCACCGATCTGGACGCCCCGGAGTCTCGGGTAAACGGAGATCCGCTCGAGTTCCGCTAGTGACGCGACCGGATCTTGCAGTGGCAGCGTTCCGAAAACATGAAACCGGTCCGGAACGCCGTCGCTGAGCCGGAACAGCTCCTCGTTCTGAATTGACGCAAAGTCGGCCCCGACCTCGCCGGGAACGTGATAGTGGAGATTGGGAGGCGCGATGGCGATGACCTGAAGATCGACCCGCTGAGCGTCCATGTCGGCGAGCCGGAGATCCGGCTCAAAAATGCTTGGAGGCAGCGGACCGAGGCGCTCTCGTCCCGGGTATTTGAGATAGCGACTCCCGTCATCCTCAACGAGAACCGGGCCATGGTCGGGATGCGCTCGGGCCATGCGCTCGAGAGCAGCCGGCACTATGGCATGGGCGTGGACGTCAATCGTCGGCATCTCGGCGTTCTTTGCTCGGGGCCTGCCATGGTAGCGGATCGGTGGATCGTTGAAAGAGACACCCGTCTCATTGACGCCCGACCATCAGGGCCTCTAGGCTGGCGTCGCGGCTTGGAAAGACTGCGAAGGAGGTCAGGTGGTGGGTGAAGGCGCGGAATCGGTTGAGTTCCTGAGTGCGGAGAAGGTAGGGCTGCCCATCGATCTGCTGCACCAGAGCGCCGCCGTTCGCTTCCAGGACTTCTGCTTCCTGTCAGGGGTTCGGGCTACCGATACCCACGATGTAGTTGTGCCCGAGGCGCAGCCAGCCGACGGACTACCGTTCCACAGCTCGCCCGCCGAACTGCAAGCCAGGGTCGTGTTGAACAGAATCGCCGCGGTCATGGAAGGCCTCGGGGGGTCACTCGAGGACGGCGTGTACATCGAGCAGTACTTCACAAAGAGGGAGTATTTCGAGCCCTATCGCACAGTGGGAAAGGATTACCTACCGTCTGATCGACCGCCAAGTACCGCCGTGCCGTGCGAATCCCTGTCGGCCGAAGGAGCTGTGCTCGAGGTGGATCTCACAGCAGTCCTGACCGAGGATCGGTCAACTCGCCATCGCATCTCGACTAGCGAGTCACCCACGGTTTTGGGAGGCTATGCCCAGGGAGTCAGGGTGGGCGATTGGATCTTCCTGGCGGGAGCCACCCCCGCCGACCACACCAGGACGGCCAGCCCGTTCCCGGGCGCTATGGGTACGGCGGTTGCGCCTGAAGCTCGCGTCGACCCGAACCTGTGGTACGGCTCGGCCATCGAGCGTCAAGTCGAGTACATCATCACGAGCAAACAGGGCGCCGTTCTCGAGGCGGCCGGGTCGTCGATAGAGGACATCGTCAAAGCCGATGTCTATCTCTCTCATCCCCACGAGGATCTCCGCGGATTCCACAACGCCTGGAGAAGCCTGTTTGGCGACCGAGCTCCCGCCACAACTGTCGTTCCCATAAACGGATTCGGGAGTGAAGGAAGCCGCGTCGAAATCGGGGTCGTTGCCCTCGCCAAGGATGCCAACGCCAGTGTTGAGCGAGTCACAGCACCCTCCGTTCCCTCCCCAGCCGGACCGTATCCTCACGCGGTCAGGGCAGGAAACCTCCTCTTCATCTCGACACTTATCGCGGCTGATGATGGCGGCCTCGTCGACATCGCTCGGCCGGGATCTGCCTCCAGGAACGCTCGACCTCAGGTGGTAGACGAGATGGAGTACTGCCTCGGCATCCTGAGCGACATCTGTTCTGCTACGGGAACGTCGCTGAAGAACGTCCTTCGCCGCAAGAACTTCTTCACCGACATCACCGATCTGTTCGCTGCTGATTCGGTAGTGAGAAGCGTCTGGCCGGCCGACCCTCCGGCCAGTACGAATGTCGGCGTCGCCGGACCGCATATTGTTCCTGGAGCGCGGGTGGCGATGGACGTCGTGGTTGCGGTCACCTGAAGGTCAAGAAAGGGAGAAAACAAGATGAAACTTGCCTGGCTGTGCAGCCACGAGTCATATCAACCGGAGGTCCTGGTTGACCAGGCCGTGCTGGCAGAAGAAGTTGGTTTCGATGTGGTGCTGGGATCGGACCACTTTCATCCGTGGGTGGACGACGTGTCGGCCGCCGGGTTTGTGTGGTCTTGGTTTGGCGCGGTGGCGTCTCGAACCGACCACGTCGAACTTGCCACCTCGGTAACCTGCCCCTTGTTCCATTACCATCCTGCGCTCATCGCCCAAGCCGCCGCCACCGTCGATCGACTCTCCGGCGGCCGCTTCATTCTCGGGGTGGGAACCGGCGAGAACATCAACGAGGGGCCGATGGGCTTCGAGTTTCCCGGCTATAAGGAGCGCATCGGACGCATGCAGGAGGCCCTGGAGATCATGCATCGGCTGTTCGAAGGTGAGAAGCTGGACTTCGCGGGCGACTATTACGTAGCCGACAAGGCCAAGCTCTACAGTCCGCCCGTCAGCCGTATCCCGATCTGGATGGCGGCCGGAGGGCCAAAATCGGCGACCTTTGCCGGCCAGCATGCAGACGGTCTGATCACGAGCGTGAAGGTCCCGGCCGAGACCCAGGAGAAGGTCATCGACCCGTTCCATGCCGGCACCGGCGAAGCGGGAAAAGATCAAGGCGACATCATGGCTACTCGCTGGTGCGTGCTAGCCGAGAACGATGACGAGGCATGGGAAGCGCTCGGGAGCATGCGCGGGCTGCGTGCTCCGGGGCGCCTCGAAGCAGTCGACCCGAAGGTGCTACGGGAGCGGGCCGACGAGATGGACCGGGCCGAGATTCTCGAAAAGTATTCGATCGTGTCCTCGATTGACGAGCTCTACGACATGTACAAGCCCCTCGTCGAAATGGGCGCCGAGTACGTTGCGGTGCAGATCGCCAGCACCGATCCCGATCGGACCCTGGCGATGGTGGGATCAGAGCTCCTTCCGGAGTTGCGCAAACTGGCCGACTGAGCGACCGCTCACATCACCCGGGCTCCGATTCGGCGCGGCGAATCAGGCGCCACAGCCTCTCGGGCGTAATGGGCATCTCAGTGATGGCGATGGAGAGGGGCTTGAGGGCGTCCACAATGGCATTGGCGATCGCCGCCGGCGGTGACACCGCACCTCCTTCGCCGGCGCCCTTGATGCCCATGGGATTGATCGGCGACAAATACACGACGTGCTCGACGTCGATGTTGGGAACATCCGAGGCGGTCGGCAGGAGATAGTCCATGAAGCTGGCGTTGAGAACCTGGCCCTGTTCGTCATAGACGATCTCCTCCAAGAGGGCGTTGCCTATGCCATGCACTACACCCCCTTGCTGCTGGCCGTCCACCACCATCGGATTGAGGATGAGGCCACAATCGTCGACCACCGAGTAGCGCAGCACCTCGACCTGACCGGTTTCGCGATCGACATCAACGATCGCCACATGCGTTCCGGACGAGAATGTGACCGTGGCGGGCACGAAATAGAAGGTCGCCTCGAGGCCGTGGTCGGCGCCCGCCGGCAAGCGAGCCCGTAGCGTGGGAGCAGCAGCCTCTGCCAGCTCCGCGAATGTCAGGGCCTTATCGGGGACCCCTTTTGGAAAGACCCGTCCAGCTTCGATGGTGAGATCTTCGGTTGAAACTTCCAAGACCTCGCCTGCGACGCTCAAGAGCTTCTTGCGCACTTTGATGGCCGCTCCCTGCACGGCAGAGCCGGCCGTTACCGCTGAGCGGCTGGCGAAGGTGCCGGCACCATGGCCGATGAGAGCCGTATCGCCGGCTCGCACCGTCACGTCATCGGGTGTGACTCCGAGCGCGTCCGCACAAACCTGGGCAAAGACCGTCTCGTGGCTCTGACCGTGTGGATTGGCACCGGTGTGCACCACTACATGGCCGGTCCGGTCGACCCGAATCATTGCTCCCTCGTGCGGCCCGTAGCCGGACCCCTCAACGTGGTTCGAGATCCCGATTCCGACGTGACGCCCCTTCGCTCGCAGCTGCTGCTGCTCGAGGCGGAACTCGTCATACCCAATGTTCTCGAGCACTCGCTCCAGTTGCGCCGGATAGTCGCCCGAGTCGTAGACCATGTCGGCCCCGTCGCGATAGAGCATGCCCATGTCGTAGGGCATCATCGAGGCCGCTATCAGGTTGCGTCGTCTGATCTCGACAGGGTCCCTGCCCAGGAAGTCGGCCACCATGTCCACCATCCGGTCGATGACGAACGTGGCCGATGTCCGACCGGCGCCCCGTACCGGAGTGTTGTCGCGCTTGTTCGTCAGCGCACAGATGGCTTCAACCTGGAAGTTGTCGATCTTGAACTCGTTGCGCAGGTGGGCGGCGGTGTTGTACGGAAGGGTCAAGCCGAACGGGTTGTAGGCCCCGGTATCACACAAGAAACGGTCCCGCATTCCGGTAATGGTGCCGTCGCTGGTGAAGGACAGCTCCACATCGTGTATCTGATCCCGGGAGTGCCGGGCGTTCGCGAGGTTCTCCCGGCGATCCTCGATCCACCGGATGGGCCGGCGCAGCCGCATCGCCAGGTGCGGGATGAGGATCTCTTCGTTGTAGATCCCCCCACCGAAGCTGCCGCCCATGTCGTGCGAGATGACCCGGACAAGATCCTCCGGCAGATGGAGCATCTCTGAGATGTAGGTGCGCAGCAGGTGGGGTCGGGCCTGGGTGGCCCACAGCGTCAACTCGCCGGTCACTTCCGAGTAATCGGCCACCGCCCCCCGAGTCTCGAGGGGTGATCCCACCGAGCGGCCAATCTTGATTCGGGTCGCGATGCGATGATCGGCTTCGGCGAATGCCCGGTCGACATCGCCAACGTGCACCTCGAAGCTGCAATGGAGATTGCCGGGTACCTCCGGGTGGAGTTGGACGGCTCCGTCCTTCAACGCGTCTTCGGCGTTGGCGAGTACCGGAAGCGGCTCGTAATCCACTTCGATGGCCTCGAGCGCGTCTTCGGCGATATAGCGATTCTCGGCAACGACCACGGCGACCGGCTCGCCAACGCGGAACACTCTCTCAGCTGCCAGCACTTGCGCCCGGTAGGGCCGCATGACGACCTTGGTCGTCTCGGCCAGTTTCTCGTCGACCCGCTTGTAGAACGGGCGTGTGAACGGATCGACGGACCCTTCGAGATCGCCGGCAACCACAACATCCACCACGCCCGGGAGCCGGCGGGCCCGGCTCACATCGAGCCGCTCGATGGTTCCATGCCCGATCGGGCTGCGGAGAATGGCGGCTTCGGCCATACCGCTGAGACGCATGTCGGCTACGTAGTTGCCACGACCAGTAATGAGACGGTGATCCTCGCGCCGAGGCACCGAGGTGCCGACGTAAGTCACGAGCCCCCCTCCGCCAGTTCGCGAATCGCCCGCACGATGTTGTGATACCCGGTGCAGCGGCACAGATTCCCCGAGATCCGCTGACGGATCTCTTCCTCATCTGGAGAGGCCCCCTCGTTCACGTATTCGAGCACGGTCATGATGAAGCCGGGAGTGCAGAATCCGCATTGGAGCGCATGGTGGCTCGTAAACGCCTCTTGAACCGGGTGGAGGCTGCCGTCGGGCCCGGCGATCCCTTCGATGGTGGTAACCTCACGCCCTTCGGCCTGGACCGCAAGCAGCAAGCACGATCGCACGCTCTCGCCGTCAAGCAGGACCGTGCACGCACCGCAGACACCATGCTCGCATCCGAGATGGGTGCCGGTGAGACCGGCCACATCCCGCAGGAAGTCGGCCAGGGTCAAGCGAGGCTCGATGTGGGCCCGCACCTCCGAACCGTTGACCGAGAGCAAAACTTCCTGCATCAGCCGGCTCCCCTCGCACGATCCCGGGCCGATGTCAGGGCTCGCTTGGTGGTGATCTGGGCAAGGTGGCGCTTGTATTCGGCGGAGGCGTGGACGTCGTCGAGCGGAGCGATGGCGCCGTCAACGGCGGCAGCCGCTCGACCGAGGACGTCATCGGTGGGCTCGTGCCCGATCAGGATGGACTCGGCCTCCGCGGCGCGCACCGGTGTGAGGGCCGCAGACATCAATCCCACTCGGGCGTCGACAACCTTCCCATCTTCGACGTCGATCACCGCCGCCGCTCCACTCATGGCGAAATCACCGTGGCGGCGGGCAATTTCGACGAAGGCCGAACCTGCCCGGAGCGGGGGTAACGGGAACTCGAGCCGGGTGAGGATCTCGTCGGTCCCGATCGACGTTTGCAGGTAGCTCGAGAACATCTCCTGGGCCGGAATGGCTCGCGTTCCGCGGGCTGAGGTGACCTCGAAGCGGGCGTCCAGGACGAGGGCTAGTAGGGGCCATTCGGCGGCGGGGTCGGCGTGGGCGATGCTGCCACCTACCGTCCCCCGGTTCCTGATCGCGACGTGCCCGATCTGGCGGACGGCCTCCATCATCACCGGACACCGATCGGACAATCCCGCCAAGCGCTCGACCGATCGGTGACGGGTCAGCGAGCCCATTGCTAGCCTGCCGTCGTCCAGCTCGATGTGGTCGAGCTCGAGGCACCGGTTGATGTCGATCAGCAGCCCGGGTCGGGCCATACGAAAGGACAGGAGCGGCACCAGGCTTTGGCCCCCTGCCAGGATCCTGGCCTCGTCGCCGTGCTCGGCAAGCAGGCCGACCGCCTCCTCCAGCGTCTCCGGGCGCCGATACTCAAACGCCGGGGGTTTCACGTCTCTCCTCCGGGTGGCGCCTCATCACGTTTGCCTAAGCGGCGAACACATCGAGGAGACGCTGTGCCTGGTGCTCGGCGGCTGGCCGCAGCACCGTAACCTGCACCCCCACCTCGCGATACCTTGCGACTTTCTCGCGGACCTCATCGGGGGTCCCCGCCGCCGTCATGCCCTCAATGTAACTGTCCGGTACTGCGGCAACGAGGGCTTCCTTCCCACCCCGCTCCCACGCTTCCTCGAACACCGGCAGATCGGATTCCCGTATGTAGGGCTCGCCGACCCGCATCTTTGGGCCGGCAATGAAGGGCATCTGGATCGGGTCGAATTTGGTGGCGACTTCCCAGCGGACTGCGTCGAGCGCAGCGGCATGATCGTCCTCAATCGAACAGTTGACGATCTGAGCCACCATGAAGTCGTCCCAGTTGCGGCCCGCCTCCTCGACCGACTGGCGGACGATGGCGATGGCGTTCGCCGAGTACTCGGGAGAGCACACCGCGTTTAGCATCACCCCGTCGCCTATCTTGCCTGCCAGGCGCAAACCGGTTGTGCTGGTAGCGGGGATCAGCATGGGGACGTAGTCACGGTGGGGGGTGAAACTGAGCTGCGCATCGTCGAAGTTGACCGTCTCGCCGTGGTAAGACACCTTTTCGCCGGTCAGGATCAAGCGGATCGATTCGACCCATTCGGTCAGTGTGAGCGGCGGCTTGATCGGCTCGAGCCCGTAGCGCCGGGAGTGGGTGTTGGTGCACGCACCGGGTGCGAGTGTCATTCGGCCCTGAGTGAGCTCATCAAGCGACGCCAGCGTCTGGGCCATGACCAGCGGATTGCGTATACGCACCGTTTGAGTGCAGCCGAGTGTCAGCGTTTCGGTGGCAAGGCCGGTGGCGGTGAGAGCCGACACCGAGTCACGGTTGAGCTCGATCGTTTCGGAGAAGAACCCCATTACGAATCCGCGTTCTTCGGCGGCCCGCATCCACTCGGCCATCTCCCGGACGGTCATCCTCGGGTCGTACCCGGTTGCGAATCCAACACCCTCCATAGCTCTCTCCTGACCCAGACTCGGAATTGTTGAATGACCCTACCCGTCTTCCAGCAGACTTTTCTGTCGCGGCGGCGACTCGAGGTTGCCGGCCTGGTCGACCTTTACCCCGTAGTGGGCCAGCGCCGCCTCAACGGTCACCAGCCCCTCCGCCACGTCGAGCGCGACCGCCTCGGGATCACGCTCCTTCGGGTCGAAGAAGCCACCGCCTCCCGGCAATTGCAGCACATAGGTTGTCCCGGCTGGAAGCTTAAGACTGAGTTTCGCGCTTTGATCGGAGTCGACGGATGTGGCGAACCCACCCCGGCCGCCCGGGAGGCCGCCGAGATACCCATCCGCCGGATAGCGAACCCGGTCTGACAGCGAGGCCACCACGTACGGCTCTCCCGTTCGCACTTCGACCTCGATTCGCTGGCCCAAGCCACCCCTGAACTTGCCAGGACCACCTGAGTCAGGGATCAGCTCCTTTCGCCGGAACACCAGGGGTGAGCTCGTCTCGAGGATCTCGACCGGGGCCGTGGCGATGCCACTGGGAAAGCTGGTGGTTGACGGCCCGTCGGCGTCCGGCCGGGCCCCCATCCCGCCCGACGCAAAGAAGACGGTCACGAACCGATTGTCCCCGACTCCCCGGGTTGTGGTCAGCCAGACGTTCCCGGCTCCCTCGGCAATCACTCGGTCCGGGATGATCTCGGCCAGGGCGCCGAGCACCGCGTGGGGAAGGAAGTGCCCCACAATATGGCGGGCGGCGACGGCTGCCGGGAAGCGCGGGTTGAGGATGCTCCCTTCGGGAGCGGTGACCGTAACAGGCTGGAAACTCCCGTCGTTGTGGGGGACCTCCGGGGAGACTGCACATTTGAGCGCATATGACGTGTACGCCGTTGTGTAGTTCAGCACCACGTTCATGCCGCGATCCACTTGGGGGGAGCTGCCGGCGTAGTCCACGAGGATCTCGTCGCCTCGCACCGATACCAGGCAATCGATCGTGACGGGCTCGTCGATCCCATCCGTATGGATCACCTTGTGATAATCGCCGTCTGGCAGCTCGGCAATCGCCGCCCGCGTCGCAGACTCCGACCTGCTGCGGATCTCCCGGCTGAGGTCGTCGAGATGGTCAAGCTGGAAGTCGGCCAGATACTCGAGGAGGCGATCGGCGCCCACCTGATTGCCGGCGATCTGGGCATGGATAT
>Ga0224508_10003148_pt1 | contig 13732 bp, 13 predicted proteins | sample SF_Jan12_sed_USG_4_FD_170157 | JGI IMG/M metagenome (GOLD analysis project Ga0224508, IMG submission 170157) | Sediment microbial communities from San Francisco Bay, California, United States - SF_Jan12_sed_USGS_21 | ecosystem: Environmental > Aquatic > Marine > Sediment | place: USA...
TCACAGGATTTTGTCCTGTCTACTATACCCTCGACAAGGTGGGTACACAGGACTAGGGCAGTGACGGGTGGCACCATGTGGATCGGTTTGGTCCTTAGGCAATAGGGCCTACTTGAACCATCGCTACCTTGTTATCTCGCCACAACCCTAGCCTTTCATAGCGGGCCTCGTTTTCGGCATCAGCATAGACGTGCTCTAGACCCGCATGGATCCCATCAAGTAGCTGGTACAGCCGCCTTCACGCCAGCTTATCGAGAAACGGTTTAACCTCCAAAAGCTGCGCTGCATTTGTCGCCTAGCCCTTTGATGGACGCTTGCGGGACAGGCCTTTTAGGTAGCGGCGTAGGATGTCGGATATCTCGCCGCGTTCGATCATCGCCTCGATCAGGAAGAACTTACCGCCCTCATGGGTGGCGCGGTCGAGGGCCTGTTGCAATTGCTTGCGGGTGGCAACACGCACGCCGGTGCCGCCCAAGGGGACGGCCATGTCAGCGAAATGCCATTCATCCAGATCGTTGAACTTACACTCGGGCCGGAGCACGCGCAGCATCTCCCAACTGGCGTTGTTGAACACGATCACGATCGGGTCGAGGCGGTAGCGTTGGCAGTTGCCAAGCTCCCAGCCGGTCATCTGAAACGCGCCATCACCGACAAGAATCAGCGGACGATTGCCGGTTGCGATCTGGAGACCCATGCCGGCCGGCACACCGTAGCCCATACCAGCGTAATAGCCAGGGGCGATCAGATCAGTCTGGGCGATCTCCATCGCAGTAAAGAGGCAGTCGCCAACGTCCGAGGCGATCGGCATAAGCCCATGGGCGCCCATCAAGTCGTTGATGGCGCGCGCGATGTCGGTGGGTGTGATCTTATTGTCATCAGCGGTAAGGCCACGCGGATACAGCACGCCGTTAGTGGGCGCGCGCGAATGGGAGCGGGCCTCGACGCGGGCAAGCATCCCGTCGATCAAGTCAGCGAGCGGCATCTCGTGGTACACGTGGTAGCCGAGCTTGACCTGGCGGTTGAAGGCGTGGATGGCGCGGCCCATATTGATCTGGCGTGCTGACACGCCAAAGTTCGTGTCGGACGGGATCACGCCCAACAACAGCAGGCCGTCTGAGTTCTCAACAAGCTGCGTCAGCCCTGGCTCACCAGCAACACCGAGATAGGTGCCGAGTGCCGGCAAGTCAGAATGCGCAAGCAACCCGCGGCCCATGAAACTGGTAACGACCGGTACGTCGAGGCGGCGGGCAAGTTCCGCCACCTTGTCTTCCAGGCGGTAGCGGCGCAGTTCGACCCCGGCCATCAACACCGGCGACGAAGCGTCGCTTAACCGTGCCAGCACCTCCTCCGCACAGGCCGCCAACGCGTCTGTGTCTACCGGTGTCGCGCGTGATGAGCTCACCGGTTGGCACGACACGTTGGCCATATCGCGCGGCAGTTCGATATACGCCGGTAACGAATGTTGGCGTGCGGTGTCCAGTACGCGGCCGATCTCTGTCGGCGCGGTGTCGGCATCATCAAGACGCGCCTGCGCACAGGTGATGTTAGTAAACACCTTGTATTGCGAATCGAGCGCCTTGCCTTGATGGTGCAACAATAGCCCCCGCGCGGACTCATCCGCCCCCGGCGCGCCGGAGATCACGACCAGCGGGCATTTCTCCGCATAAGCCGCGGTGACGGCATTGACTATGTTAAACGCACCGGCGCCATAGGTGACCGCGGCCGCCCCAAGGGTGCAATTGACACGGGCCGCGGCATCCGCGGCGAAACCTACCGCCGGCTCGTGACTCAGGGTGTAGAGCGGTAGGATGGCGGATTTCTCGAGTACTGCAAAGAAAGGCAAGGCGAAATCACCCGGGATGCCGAATACCTGGCCTACGCCACGGTCTTTGAGCGCGTGCAGAAGGGCTTCGGAGATATTCATCGGATGCTTAGCATACTAGGTACGGACGTCATGCACGTGCCGCTTCATCTATCTAATGAGAGTCTAGCGACTATGCGCCGGATCGAACAGATGGTGTTTGTCGTCGAGGCGGGTCGGACACCACAATATCTGGTCACAGCGATCGCCACGCTCGATTCCTCTAAGTCAATCAACCTTGTTCTCAAGAAGCGCCGAAAATCGTTCGCTGGCAGTTCTATGGTGACTACGGCTACGGAAGATACGGATATGGGATAGAACAATTCCCCTCACACACTTATCTGCCTCCACTTTTTTCGAGGCCTGTTACGCTTTAAGAACCATCTCAATTAGGAGCAGACAGGCAACCGCAAAGTAAGGCAAAACACTCGATGAATGACTTCGAATACGCACGGTCGGTGACGGCGACGCAAGATCGCGTCGCCGCCTTTGTGCACGCACGTTCCGCCCTTAGTGGGTGGGTTTGACCGCCTCTAGGACCTCGCAAGCAAGCTCATGCGAGTACTGCGCCAGATCATCAACGGAAAGAAATCCCGCCATGGTTTTGTCGCGATTCAAAACCGCCAGACGGCGGACGTGTTTATCTTCCATAAGGTGTGCCGCATCGGCGACATCCTGATCGTTGTAGCAATACGTAACATCGCCCGACATGATTTCGCGGACCTTCGTCATTGCTATATCGCGGCCATCGCCCACTGCGCGGCAGCAGATATCTCGGTCTGTAATCATCCCTATCAGCTGACCATTTTCCAGTACCGGCAGCGAGCCGATGTTCAGATCGCGCATTTTGCGAGCGGTTTCCTGGAGAGACAGCTCGGGATTGACCGATTCCATCCTGGCCGTCATGATTTCTCCGCATTCCCGGGATTAATGCACCCTCTCGCGACAGTAGAACACCTCGTAGCGACGGGGAGCTGTTGCAAACAGGCATATATCAGAGGTGGCTGCCTTTAGCATTGAGTTCGATCAACTCTTAAGCAAAAAACCTCGCATCCCCATCGTTGACTCTTGGTTATAGAACCCGAGCAGGACGTGGGCACGCTAGAAGCTCTCGTCGCCACCGTCTCCGACCCCGACGCGCGGGACTACCTGGAGCAGGCGCTTCGGTGCCTGCAAATCGGTCCGCTCCGGGCGTGGGGTGTATTCATGCGGACTACTGCTATTCGGACCATTCATGCGGCCGTGATGGCCAAAGGCTCAGCCGCAGTTTCCACCGCCATTTACGCCGCCGCTGAAGCCGAGCGTTAGCGGTTGAATCGGCAGCGTGAACCAGTCTTTCACGGCTATTCGGCGGTTGTCTCCTTTTGGCTCGCGAGCCGCCTGATGCGATGCAGCAAAACCTGGCCTCGCCCCAAGATCCGTCCGGCTGGAGTCGACCCAAGTCATTCGGTCACTCTAGGCGAAAAACGTCTAGACTTAGAATATACAGCGCCGGGCGCGTTAGATGTCGTACTGCGAGAAATTTGGATTCGACGCAGCAGGCCGATCGGCCTTGCTGGCAACCATGGAGTTGGCTGAGCGAGATCACGTCCACGCCCAGCTGCTGCAGCAGCTGGTCGTGGTGCCACAGGCCAGTTCCATCGTTGATGCCTTCTATGCGTGGATGCTGAAACGTCCCGCCGTGGCCGCGATCATCGAGGGCCGGTTCGACCCTGCCAGACTCAAGCGTTCCCAGATCGAGTACTTGTTGAGCCTGGGGATTAATTTTCACACTGAAGAATACTTCGAGCGGCGCCTGCGGGTGGGGCTCGCTCACGCCGGGGCAGGTGTACCCTTGGGGCTGACGCAGGCGGGCTTCCGCTTGATGGAACAGCTTCTCATCGACCATATACCCACGGATCGTATCGATGCGCCTACACGCGATACGCTGATCGCCTTTGTTATCAAGATAGCGGCGCTGGATTTCGCCCTCACCATCGAAAGCTACCACAACGCCCAGGTGCGGAGCCTGGAAAAATCCGTGCAGAGCTTGCGGCGTGAGGGTGGCAGGCTCTATCGTCAGGCGACCATCGACGTCCTTACCGGCGTGGCCACGCGGCGGCACGTTATAGAGGTGCTGCAGAAGGGCTTGCGACTCGCGCAGCTCAACGGCAGGCCGCTCAGCCTGATCCTGCTGGATGTGGATTTCTTCAAACAAATCAACGATCGCCACGGCCACAGTGTCGGCGACCGTGCCCTGCGCGGAATCGCGGCGCGTATCAAGGGCGCCGTCAGAGAGGCGGACGAGGTGGGCCGCTATGGTGGCGAGGAGTTCGTGGCCGTTCTGCCCGACACACCGCTGGCGATCGCTTGCGAAATCGCGGAACGTGTGCGTGACCGTGTGGCCTCGGCGCCGATTCACTGCGAGGGCAGAATGCTCAATGTGACCATCAGCTTAGGGCTGGCGCAGGCGGCGGCAAAAGATTCAGTCGACGGCCTGATTGCGCGCGCCGATGGCGCGCTTTATTGCGCCAAGAAGCAGGGCCGCAACCGTAGCATGGTAGAGCAGGAAGGACGATATCGCTCTGCGCGGAGCAAGACCTCGGCCGTTCGCGCCCGGCTGCGGCCACAGATCGAGACGGTGGCAAGCGACGAGCTATCTGCCGCGCGCGCTGAAAAAGGGCAGCGTCCATTGTCCTGACACCGTGGCCAAGTTGTTAGCGGTTGCTTCATGCCCCAATGCCAAGCGACTCGGCCTAATCAGCGGATTGGTGATGCATAGTCCTGTCCAGTAAGCCAAATTATGCAACGAGCGTCCTGGCAGTTGGTTTCTAGATCGAATACATACAAGTTAATGGTCTAACCGTTAACCACCCTATCGGCGGTCCGAGCCTGTCCCGGGCGAGGCCGCAGATTTGATCAGGGGAAAGCGCGCGGTTTCCATCAGCGCCCGAGGATGATGTATTCCTCATTGCTAGACGCCGACTATATGTCCGCCGTCATGCACCTTGCTCTCGCCGCAAGAAGAACCGTCCTTGCGACCAGCGCGTTGCGTCATCCTGGGGGCGCCAGTCGTTCTGCGTACTCGGCCAGATGGTCGGCCACAAAGTGCGCATAGCGTCTCACCCTAGGTTGTATAACAGAATATTTCTGCGAAACGACAAAGGTACGGCAATCGAGGTCTTCCTTACTATTGCGATCGCTACAGCCGCCGATGCCCCAAGCGGGAATTAGACGGTTACTCTCTCGGGCCAATCAAGCGACTCTGCGGACCCGCTTTCCCTGGTTGATCTTCCACAAATCTCTGCTAAAAGTTCAGAGAGCGTAGGAGGATATTTGGGCTAGTGTATTCAGCGCAGGCAGACCGACGCTGAAACCTGCTCAAGGGTAGTCGGCGCCTGGGAAGGAGATGTGTGCCATTGCGGCGCCTGAGCCAAAGCAAGGACACGACCTGAAAACTGCGGACAAGGAGGCCCGTAGCCGTGCGACAACCCAACCTCACAGCGCAAGGGCGGCTAGAGAGCTCCCTAATCGGGGGTTTCATCCTGACCGTGGCCTATCTTTTTGTCCCGGCCCCAGCAGACGCGACCATGACTCGCCACGATCGGGGGACGGAAACAGCCGTACCTGCTTCACACTTGTTGACGCCGCAGGCGGAGGGCGACAGATCTGACGACCCACGCCTGACACATGAAATCTTAAACACAGGCCTTCTCAATTATCGCTTCCATAAAGCCCAGGAAGCCGCCGAGCAGGAGGACTATGACCAGGCAGCGTTGATCCTGCGCTTGCTCGCAGAACAGCGGCACCCCGATGCCCAGTTTCTGCTCGGGCTCGCCTATGGCAGTGGCCTCGGCGTCATACTAGATAGACAACAAGCCCTACGCTGGTACCAACGGGCGGCCGAGCAAGGCCACATCGACGCCCAATACAACATGGGTGTGGCATATGCGACCGGCCGCGGCGTCGCGGTCAATGCAACCAAAGCTGCCGGCTGGTATCGCAGGGCGGCCTTGCAGGGCAGCACCGAGGCGCAGTTCAATCTCGGTCTGCTTTACGCTAACGGCATCGGTGTACCGAAAAACATGCTTCAGGCTGGCCACTGGTGGTATGAAGCGGCGCTGCTTGGCGATGCTGCGTCCCAGTATGCGCTTGGTCTTATGTTTGTCAGGGGCGACGGCGTGCCACAGGATATCGATAAGGGCGTGCACTGGTGGTACTTGGCCGCGAGCCAGGGTTTTGAACTCGCCCAGAACGCGCTGCATAGGCTTGGGATTATCGTGGTCCCACAATGAGAACCGTCGCGTTAACGGCTGATCTCCTCGCGCCTGCCTAAGTGGTGGCAGCCACCAACACGAAGCCTCAGCTAGAGACCAAAACGTGGCGGATCAAATAAACCTTTGATCGACGCTGGTTGGTTCGACTCTACTGAAGCTTCCGATCGACTAAGTTGGTGATCGTAAACTCATCGGCAACGACACCGCCTATGTCCTTGAAGTAGCAACGGGCCTTATCGGCTTGCGCACCAACATTGAAAGTGCAGAAAAGCGCGCCATGGGTCGCCCCCTGTTGGGACGCATAGATGCTCGCCCACTCGCCGTTGCAACCATAAGGTGCCTCGGACGGTAAACAGCGTTCTTGATCTCTGACACTCTTACCGGCTAGGCCGGAAACGAACACAAAAGAAGCGCCTCGTGCAACCCGTACTCGTTGAGGGTGAGGCCAGTCAGGATCAACCGTTTGGCTTTGCATACTAATCAGAGTCTTCGTACGGGAATAGCTATGCTCATGGGCGGTGGCGATGATGGCCCCACCTTCCCTACACGCTTCGTAGACACCCCATCGCGTACGATCATTCTGACCCCCTATCTGCATCTTCCTTTGATTCTTATGCCATGGACAGATTCGCCAGCGAGCAGCGGTCTGTGTCAATTCGTTTCTAATATAGGCTTCATGGTCGACACCCTTTGTGCCAACCCCGGAAAGGATGAAAAAGAGCCCCTGGTAGCCACAGCTTGATTTGACACCGAGGTCGCCGGTACAGGTCGCTTCGGGGATCCTGGCCAATCGATCGACTAGCTTTTGTTGATACCCAGTCCAAGCGCTGGTGTCGTGATTACCGATAGAGGCAAAATACGGGAAGTCCGATCCTAGTACATCATTGATACGTTGATCCCACGCAGTTGGATTATTTTCGTAATCAAGATCGCCCTGATGAAGCACCATGTCGGCACCTTCGCTTTGGATAAGTGCGAGAACCGCCAAGCCATCGCTACTGGAACCTTGATCACCGATGAAGGCAACCGTGAAGTCAGCCGGCGGAACTGTTCCAGGAGCAGCAGCGCTATCCGCCAGCTCGACGTATGGAACATTCACGTAAGCGACATCATCCGCGGTTGCAGTAAAGCTTTGAGGGTGCGGTACGTCTACGCCCGTTTCATCGTGGGTTCTTGGGGTGGGCGTAACAGCTTCGATACTGGCATGACTCTTCGTTAGGACAAAATTAGAAGAATCGGTAGGTTTTAGCGTTACGTCGACAGGTGCTACGGCGGATGGCGAGTCTACGGCCGTTACTTGACGCGTTAGCGATACCGAACCCCATGGTGCTACGGTTGTCTCATCGTTCGATGAATACAGAGATGTGACAGCAGCAGGATTCCTTCCTAGGGCAGACAGATCATCGAACTCTCCATGGCTTGTAACCGGCGAATCCGCCATCACCACCGCCGCCGCCGCTAGACTGAAGAACCTCAAGAACAAATGCATCTTAAGTGTCTCTTATCGATAGCGAGCCCCGCGTGGGACTGCCAGCTGCTACATTGCCACAGGTTGTCTACCCTAATAGTTTATACCAAAAGCACTTTGATGCAGAACATGTTCTGACATCTAACGCGTACCCACTTGTTGCTGTGTGATGGTACACGCCCCGGACATATTTCCATCAGTAGTCGTTCGTTTTCCTCATTCACCAGCATTTCCCGAATAATCGGGGTTAGAAAGACCCCACCATTGCGACAACGCCGGTTGCTGCATTTCACATGCACGTCGGATAGCTGTTCGAATATACGCTTTGGTACGGCGATGCTTTCTATGTCGGCGATAGGTTTTTCGGTGACCGCTACGAACAGTCGCCGAAACTGCGCTGTTCTTGTTTCATTATTGGTAGCAGCCGCTGGCTGACTATTACCCTTGGCTTCGGTTTTTTGTAGTCGTAAGTGCGCTGCATTCATGGTCTTCGGCCCCGGTTAACCCGTCTTGCAAGTGATGCTGGCTGGCCAAGCCGGCCAGCCAGCCCTATCGCCCACTTGCTAAGTTCTACCTTTACATAACCTCACAATCGTCGAGGACCACTACTCTAGCTCGAAACAGCTCTCCACCGCCGTTTGGTTGAAGCTAGCTTCGCGCACCAGTACCTCAAACTTCACCTCGCCCTCGCTCAAATCGAGTATTTCCGACGGCACCTGGAACGACGTTGCGTCAGGCGGGAGGATGACGCTCGTTTTGAACGGTGTTTCCTCGATCTCGACGACGACCTCATAGTTGACGACGTCGATGTCCACGCCCGACGTGCCTAGGTCGGGATGTGAACGGGTGACGGGATCCCAGCTGATAATGACGTCACCGCTAACGATTGGCAGATCTGAGTCACAGTCCGGTGCCGCGGGCATGCCGTTTACTTTGACAACGGGTGGCGCGGGCATGACATGTGTGAGCGCTACTTCGCTCTCAAGCTCTTGCCCGTCGAGCGTCATACCCTCGACTTCGTACTCTCCCTCTGGGAACCGACGGAAAAATGTTTCGGGGGCGAGTTCGTCGAATGGAGGCTCGGCGCTCTCAAAGAAGATCTCCGTTAGACCCTGTCGGCGCAAACGCCCGTTGACTCTAATATTGAGCATACGTCGCTCCCTTGGGTCTTCGATCTCCAACTTCTTCCACGCCTCGCCATCGATCAACGCATGGATACCGAGATCTCCATCAGTATTGTTGAGTTCGAAAAAGATCTCCGCTACATCGAACGGCGCTTCATTATCGTCGGCCGAGCTTGCCGGTGCGACAATGCTTAGTGCAAACGCAGCTATCGTCAGAACAAAAGCACGTGACACATGTGCGTGTTTTATTGCTGTGATAATCGCTAGTGGAAAAATTGGATAGGCCATGGTGCTCTCCCTTTCAAGTTTATCGGGATTGACATACTACCGAGTCAACCTAACCACAACGTGTTCTCAAGATGACCATTTTGTAATGTGAGACGGTAGACAAAGTGCGAGCTAATCTCCTAAAGTATCCCTTATTAAATAGGTGGCGCTCATCCAAAGAGTGAAACTTTAGTCGTAACCATGAAGGTATTGGTCTACCTCACGTGCGTTAGTATTGCCCTTGCGCTATCTCCAGTCGCGCAATCTGGAGGTGCTTCAAACCCGTCCCGTGTACCGGGTCGGTCTTTGCAAGGCGCGCACTTCGTTGGCTTCATCGATGATCGATTGACGGTTAGCGCCCGCGATATATCACTGCGAGAACTGCTTACGGCAATTGCCAGAGAGAGTGGCTTTACACTGGTTCTCCTGGGTCCACTGCAAGACAAGATGACTGTCGAATTCAAACGGCTACCGCTACACAAGGCATTCGAGCGAATCCTAAGACACCGCAACTTCGCTGTGGAGTACGACACCTCGCCCGGCGCAAGTCCTCGCGTCGCTGGTCTGTGGGTTTTCCAAAACGGTGAGCAGAATGGACCGGTGCAGACTATTGTATTCACAAAGCCAGAAACCGATCGAGCTCGAGCAGCGGCCACGTTGGACAATAACGTTGTGCAAGCAGTATTTGTCAGCCCGAACCCTGAGGATAGGGAGGATGCGGTTGAGACGCTGGGGCAAGGTGGTCAAACCGACCAGATCGCCAATCTGAGCTTGGCGTTAACAGATGTGAATACTGACGTGCGTGAGGCTGCAATCGATGCGCTCGCCGACATCGGTGGCGATGAGGCCGCGCAGGCGCTAGCCGTTGCCTTGGGTGACGAGAATGCAGCGCTGCGTGAAGGCGCGGTCGACGCCCTCGCTAAGATCGGTGGCGAAACTGCAATGCAAGTACTGGCACCGGCGCTACAGGACAACGATGAGTTCGTCCGCGAAACCGCGGCAGAAGTGCTCTCGCAGATCAAGAGTCGGCGTAATTGAACGCCAACTTGCGATAGCCGTCTGCAGAAAACGCAATCGCTGGGCGCCGCGAAAACATGACCATTTGGTCATAAAGGCTAGGAACCTGGATCAACAAGTAGACAAGCCGCAAAGCGGTGCTTAGAGTGAAACCGTCCCCAGCGAACTGCGGGTGACCCGCCACCATGCGCCTATTGCTGATCGAAGATGACGCCAAGATGGCTGCCTTTGTAAGCAAAGGGCTGAAGCAGGCGGGTTTTGTCGTCGAGCACGCGGGCGACGGCAAAACCGGGCTACAGATGGCGATTAACGAGTCTTATGACGCCGGCGTCATTGACATCATGCTACCTGGCCTGGATGGTCTTTCGATCATTGACGAGCTACGGCAGCGACGCGTCAAACTACCGGTGATCATCCTCAGCGCTAAGCGATCGATCGATGAACGGGTCGAAGGTCTCCACGCCGGCGGCGATGACTACCTTACGAAACCCTTTGCTTTCTCCGAATTATTGGCGCGCATTCATGCCTTGATCCGCCGCGCGAATGACTCGCCCGAACCCACGGGGATCACAGTTGGTGACCTGTCCATAGATCTACTCACGCGACTGGTTATCCGCGAGGGAAAGAAAATCGATCTTCAGCCCCGAGAGTTCTCGCTTCTTGAGTACCTTGCGCGAAACGCCGGGCGCGTGGTCTCAAAAACAATGATCATGGAACACGTGTGGGACTATAACTTCGATCCGCATACAAATGTTGTGGAGTCTCGGATTTGTAGGTTGCGCGATAAAGTCGATAAGGACTTCGAAGTGCCTCTCATTCATACCGTACGGGGGATCGGCTATGTTCTTAAAGAAACTTCGTAGCTTGCGTCATACCCTAGCTCTGCGTCTAACGGTTTGGTATGCCGGAATATTCGTCGCTTCGTGCGTTCTTGCCTTTATGCTTGTGTATGTACTGATGGTGTCGGTCGTGCAGCAGCGTACCGACGAAGACTTGGAGGAGGACATCGAAGAGTTTGCCGCCCTCATGCAATCGGGCGGGCTTGAACGCGTCAAGACTGAGATGTTGTTGGAAGCGCAGGGTGAAGAAGCGAGCGATGTTTTCCTGCGTCTATGGACACCCGACGGCGATCAGATCGCAACGACGGATCTTTCTTCGTGGTCTGGATTGGGCACGCTAGATGGGCGTCTGCTACGGCTCGACAGCACCGATGAACCGGTACTGGATACTCTGGCGCTACCTGACCGCGAGCACAAAGTGCGTAGCGTCTATGGCAGCATAGCGCCTGGTCTGGTGCTCGAAATCGGAGAATCCTTGGAGGAAGACGAAGAGTTTATTCGTGCCCTACTCACCGGATTTGTCATCACGATAATGGCGATTATCGCACTGGGCGGCCCGATCGGATGGTTTATGGCGCGACGCGCCTTGCGTGGTGTCGAAGAGGTCACACGGACGGCGACCGAAATCGCCGACGGCGCCCTTGATAGACGGGTGCCGGTGCGATCTGGTGGCGATGAACTCGATAAGTTGACACAAACTTTCAATACCATGCTCGACCGCATTCAGGCGTTAATCCTTGGAATGCGTCAGATGACTGATAACCTGGCCCACGATTTGAGAAGCCCAGTGGCACGGATCCGTGCCTTTTCTGAAATGACCTTGGTCGGCGGCGGATCACGGGCCGAGTGGGAGTCGCTGGCAACCAATACTACCGAGGAATGCGATCGGCTACTGGAGATGATTAACACGACACTCGATATTGCCGAGGCTGAATCGGGTGCAGCCAAAATGAGAGTGACTGACGTCGATCTCGTGGATATAGTTATCGATGCCTGTGACTTGTTTAGGACGGTCGCCGAGGACCGCCGAATAACAGTCGCTACCGACTTACCGGAACACTGTCGTATTCAAGGCGATCTGCAAAGATTGCAACGAGTAGTCGCCAATCTTCTAGACAACGCGTTGAAGTACACACCGGCCGGTGGTAACGCGACCATAAAGTTGACCGATGAAGGCGACCTCGTGAATTTATCGATTGAGGACACGGGTATTGGCATCGCGGCCGATGAGTTACCCCGCATCTTCCAGCGTTTTTACCGCTGTGATCGGAGCCGTTCGGAACATGGGAACGGATTGGGGCTGAGTCTAGCGATGGCATTTATGCGCGCCCACGGTGGGGATATTATGGTCAGGAGCGATCCTGAACATGGCAGTACATTCACCGTGGTTCTAGCTCGATCGCGCTATGCCGAAGATCGCGAACGCAATCCGTTGTAAGCTAACACCTCGACCTACCTTGGCGGCACAAGCGAGCTGCGTTGATTCAGTCAACTATCAGCCGCAACGCACGCACGATCGCGTACCAAAAACACATAGTGGGATAGTCATTGGCCTAACACTGTTAGTCGCCGCCCCGGTTGCGCTCAGTGAAAATACTCAACCCCCGACCCCAAGATCCCATGTGCACTTGTCGCGGGCGACGACGGGGGAACGCTCAGTCGGTCCACCGGCCAATGCCGACCAACAAGGCTCAAAAAAAGTCCTCGAGATCGCTAGCGAGTTCGAACTCAAGGGCACGACATTGAACAATGTCACCCTCGGGCAACGGTCGGATGATAATGTTCGAATGTCGGACCAGGAAATCCAGGCGGCGTTGTCGTACAGAGCAAGTACACGCATGTCGGTATTCGGTGAACTCAAGCTGATAGCCGAACAAGAAAAGCGTGACGACGCAACACCAAGGATTTCCGAACAAGGCGTAGAGCGCGGCGAGGCTTGGCTGCAAATCGAAAACCTCTTCGACACACCGTATTCGATTAAGGTCGGGCGGCAAAACTTCTTCGAGCCACGGCGATGGTGGTGGGACGATGACCTCGATACCATCAGCCTTAACTATCTGCATGATCGGTGGCAAGTTTACGTTGGTTACGGCGAAGAGTTGGGTCGCACTTCGTCGATCGAGGACTTCATTGACCCGGAGAATGAACACGTAGAGCGTTTGTTGGGGCATGCGAACTGGCGTGTCTCCCAGACCCTCGATCTTGGCGCATTCTACTTACGTCAACGTGATAACTCAGGAATTTTGCCGGTAGGCAGCACTATCGAGACTGCCCGCGAGGATGAAAGTGATGCTGATCTAGACTGGTTCGGGCTTCGAGCCAGTGGTGAAATACCCCTATCGCAAGATCATGGGCTCAGCTATTGGGCAGACACCGCCATCGTCGATGGCGATGAGGCCTTACTCGACTTCGACGACGCAGGACCCGGCCTGAGTCGCGTGAATTCCCTCACGCGACGTGACATTCGCGGTTGGGCGATAGACCTGGGCCTGATATGGACGCTACCATGGCGGGGTGCGCCCATGGTAACCATTAGTCACGCCCATGGTTCGGGTGACAGAGATCTCACCGATGATACCGACCGCAGCTTCCGCCAAACCGGTCTTCAAGATAGTGATGAGGAATTTCGCACCTACGGGGAACTACTTAGACCCGAGCTATCAAACCTACGCGTCAGCACGGTGGCGCTGACGTTCCCGGTCCACACAAAAACTTACCTGACCCTTGGTTATCATCGCTTTCGGCAGGTGTACCCTGCCCCCTTCTTACGCCGGGCACGCATCGAAGCCGACCCCACCGGCAATAGCAAGGACATCGGTGAGGAACTCAGTTTGCTGGCCGAATTACGCAAGTGGGAGAATCTCGAGGTTGATCTAGCCGCCGCCATTTTCGAATCGGGG
>Ga0224508_10003149_pt1 | contig 13726 bp, 17 predicted proteins | sample SF_Jan12_sed_USG_4_FD_170157 | JGI IMG/M metagenome (GOLD analysis project Ga0224508, IMG submission 170157) | Sediment microbial communities from San Francisco Bay, California, United States - SF_Jan12_sed_USGS_21 | ecosystem: Environmental > Aquatic > Marine > Sediment | place: USA...
TGATAAGCTCTTGACAGGCACGGAACGACCCAATCCCGTCATTCGTCACATCAGAAGTTTTGGTTTTGGTCTAGGTCTCCTTTCGACCCCGTAAGAGACACTCGCTGGCGAGATCTTCTGCAATTGATGTGTAGTAGTAGCGATTCGTCCCACGGCCTGGACACAATACGATTAGTGGTGCTTTGCCAGGCAGCGCTGCAAACGGCGCAGCGCCAAATGAGTTTTGACGAACGAACTCAAAATCTGCACTACCAAGCGGCCGATAGCGGGTGCTGGAGGCCTCCGAAGTCTCGCCCGGGTACCAGATTTGGGCAACAAGCTCGCGAGGCTCGTCCATTTCGCCTTTGGCGTCGGCGGTCCGGGCGCTATCGATCCAATGCCATATGGCCGTGCCAACACCATAGTGACCGGTTACTGCCGGCAGTTGCAGACTGGTGGTTCCGGGCTCCTGTGAAAACGCCGGGATTGCAGTCAAACCGATCAGTGCAGCTATCATAGCGGCCTGACCTCCTTTCGAGCTGTAACAGCGCATCTTACGGCCGCCTCTAGTGATATTTCTAAAAAACTTCGCGGTTGATCTTGCCTTTTTTTCGATTCAGCCACAGGCCTTCGTGTCGATACGCTGACAATGCCGCACAAGATCGCGAGCAGACCATTGGGACAATAGTTTCAGCGGTAGAGGAATTTGATCGCTGTGACATCGAGCTGAAACGATCCCGCCTGGCCATCGGCGAGCAGAAATCCCAGCTGGCGGATTCGAGTTGTATCCAGTGCTTCCGCGTCCACGATGAGTTGCCCTCGAAAGACCGGAGAGAAGTCTTCGAATAAGAGATCCACCGTTTGCCACGACCGGTCGGTGTCGAACATTGCTCGCCAGGAAATGCCATCGCGTTTATTGTCCTGTCTTACCCGGAACTGGTAGCGCCTGCCGTCGCCAAGAAGACGAAGTTGCACTCCGAGTGCGCCATCGAGTTTTTTGTCTATCGGCCTGCGTACGGACGCGAATCCGCCGTTGTTTTCCAGGGAAAGTGTCCCCTGAAAACGTAGGCCGTTGTCCATAGCGACCATTTCGCCCAGCGAGATGCCGCCCATCACGTTGTCGTTGATGGCCAGCCACGGCGCGAGATCCATTTCCAGTTCAACCATCGGTGCAGCCATGATTGAAAGGGCCACAATCGGCGCGAGGCCAAAGCCAATTGCAACACGGGAGATGTTCAATGCGGGGTTCCATCTTGCTCCGGGTAGATTAATTCGTCGACTGGAAACCCGAGCGCTTCGGCTTTCGCAACGAGGCGATCCACTATGGCGCGATCCAACTGGCGATCGCGGGCCAGGATCCAGAGGTACTTCGTGTTGGGCCCAACCACCAGGGCGTAGCGGTAGTCCTCCTGATCGAGATCCACGATATTGTAGGCACCGTAGAAGGGTCCAAAAAAAGAAACTTTTAGACGGCCGGTTGTCCGGTCATCGATAAAATAGGCTTTTCCTTCGGCCACCGACCGTTCGTCTTTTGCCGCGTCAAAACCCCTGTTGACGACACGTACTCCACCGTCATCGCGCAAGCTGTATTCGGCTTGTACCTGAGACAGACCGCGTTCAAAGCGATGGTCCAGCCGGGCAATCTCGTACCAGGTTCCGAGGTAGCGCTCGAGCTCAAAGTCGCGGACGGCCGTAGCGTTTTCCGGAATACCCAGACAACCGCTCAGCATCGTGCTTAGGGCAGCAATTAAGGAACCACCGTAGATCCACGTCCGCTGCCTGACAGGAGGTTTTTGCATCGTCATGACGTCAAAGCCTGCGCGAGTCGTAGGCCCAGTGCAACAGCGCCTGGCGTTGTCGTGGCCGGCAAAGTAAATCACCGCGAATACAATTCTTTTTGAGCTGGCTGACGTGGCGACGCATGTTGCGCCAGCGTCGTATCTGCCGGCTATCGTCCTCGTATCGACGACCCATGAAGTAGCGGCAGTACCATTGAAACCAACCACGTGGATCATCATCGTGGATCCAGCCCTTTTCACGCCAATAAGCGAGTGGTTTGGATGCGTCCACGCCGAAGAAATTGAGATTGCGATCATGGCCTTCGGAGCTGAGTCTGGCATTCTCGAACCACTCATCCGGGAACTCGTCGCGGCAATCCGTCATGTACTTGCCACCGAAAACCCCCATTGACAACATCTTGCAAGGAGTCAGTGTGGGCGCAAATTCCGGATCGAAGTTCTTGCCCATCGGCTCGGTTAATTCGTAGGTGTATCCGTGTTGCATTTTGTCGTGAACTGTAACAACGATGACAGAAGGTCTTTTTCTGGCTGCCATCAGTTCGCCTGCCGCTCTGCTACCAAGAGTACGTCGTCGATCGAGCGCTCGATGAATCCGCCCTCGCAATAGCACAGGTAATACTCCCACATGCGGATAAATCGCTCCGGGTAACCCAGCAGGCGAATCTGATCGAGTTTGGCAAGGAAATTTCGCCGCCAATGGTTCAGGGTCGTCGCATAATGCAGACCTATACTTTCCACCGAGCTGATACTCATATCGCTAAACCGATTAATGGTCTCACGCATTATCTGTTCCGACGGCAGGCAACTACCTGGGAAAATATAGCGCTGGATGAAATCGACGTTCTTTCGATAATACTCGAAGCGCTCGTCTTCAATCGTGATCGCCTGGATCAACATGCGCCCACCGGGTATTAACATTTCATGGCACTTGGTAAAATAAGTGTCGTACTGTGCGCTGCCGATGGCCTCGATCATTTCGATGGACACCAACTTGTCGTATTTGCCAGTCAGATCACGATAATCCTCCAGCAAGAGAGTAATTCGATGGGCTAGACCGGCCTCATCAATCCGCTGTTTGGCAAGCTCGTATTGCTGCCGGGAGATCGTGGTTGTAGTAACCCGGCAACCATACTTGCTGGCCGCATGGATGGCCAGTGCGCCCCAGCCGGTGCCGATTTCCAACAGGTGATCATCGGGTTGCAAGTCCAGCCGTCGACAAATGTGGTCCAGCCGATTTAATTGTGCTTCCGACAGCGTTGCGTTTTCGTGCTCGAATATGGCGCACGAATACATCATGCTTTCATCCAGCCACAACGCGAAAAACTCATTACCAATATCGTAGTGCTTTGTGATGTTCCTTTTTGCACCACGCCGCGTATTGCGATTCACTCGGTGCAGAAAACGCTGAAGCGGTCGGGTTAGTCGACCCAATCCCTCCTCCATGTTGTCAAGCAAGTCACGATTACGCACCATAAGCCGCACCAGGTTGACCAGGTCGTCGCATTCCCAATAGCGCTCCATCCAGGCCTCGCCGGAACCGATCGAGCCGCCATAGACAATTTCCCCATAAAATCGCGGATCTTTCACCGTAATCGTCGCGCGGAGATCCTGATCCGAGCCAATGCCCCCAAACGTCATTTGCTGATCGCCGTCAAGGATGACCAGCTCGCCCTGCCGTAGGGCCTGGAGTCTACGCAGCACTATTCGCCTCGCCAGGGCATCGAGTAAACGCGGTTTCGCTGTGTCTTCAGCTCCTGTTAGTGATTCGATTGCTAAAGCTTTCATGGTCGCCCCTCCAACAGGCGTTTTTTCTTGGCCGGGTGTGTGTGTACAGGCACGCGTTTCAGCCAGAGGCGCAGTGCCTGCCAGTGAATTGCGGCAACGACTTTCGCTGTCATCAGCGGATAGGCTGCCAGGACACGGGCCAGAGATCGGCCGGTAATCTCGGTGCGCTTCAATGACAATGTTGCGTCGAAAGTCTTCTTACCGTCCCGCATGTTCTCCATGTGTACCGACAAGCGTTGCGATGGCGGATTGAAACACCAACGGTAATCCACATCCATCTGCATAAAGGGCGATACGTGCATGGCTTTCCTGGGCGTAAATTCTCGTCGCTGGTTATCGCCCTGGTTTTCCGCCTCGCCCAATACATACAGGTACCGTTCGCCCCATGGTGTGTTGTTGACTTCGGCAATAATGGTTTCGACGTTCCGGCCGCTTCGGTCGTAACAATAGAAGAAACTAACCGGATTAAAGCAGTAGCCAAAGTAGCTCAGATGCGTTAGCAGCCGAATCGGCCCCTCGGGCCGATGCCCGGTTTCCTGTTCGACCCGCTGACGCACACAGCTGTCCAGCGACAAGCACGGATCGCCAAAATGATCTTCCCGGCGAAAACGGGCCAGTGCCCTACGTCTTGCCGACCAGAACCAACGGCCGCGGAAAACCTGATCCAGCTCAGCCAGATCGAGGTACATCAGGAACAGCCGATAATCGAACGAGTGCGATACCGGCTCGCTGCGGTGATGCCTAACTCGCCCTTCGAAAATCGCGCTGTTCATATCGCGTCCTTTGTTGAAAGTGGCCGAGGGCTTCGAGCGCGCTGACGACACCGTCTTCGTGGAACCCGTAACGCCAGTAAGCACCACAATAATAAGTCCGCCGGGGACCGTTGATTTCGGCGTGGCGCTGCTGTGCGGCTACAGCATCAGGGGTAAATACGGGATGCGAGTACTGGAACGTATCAATTATTTGTGACGGCTCGATGGCCCGTGTGTTATTCAGCGTCACACAAAATTGTACGGGTGCATCGAGTCCTTGCAGGATATTCATGTTGTAGGTCACCGCTACACGTTCTGTGTTACGGCACAGGAGATGATAATTCCAGGCCGCCCAGGCCCGACGGCTGCGGGGCATTTGCCGGGCATCGGTATGCAGCACTGCTTCGTTGTCCTGATAGCCGATCGCGCCAAGCACTTCGCGTTCTGCGGCAGACGGGTCCGCCAGCAGGCCGAGTGCTTCATCGCTGTGACACGCGATGAATACGTTGTCGAAACGTTTAGGTTCTTCGCCGCTGACTTTGACTTCAACATGGTCTGGATATCGGCGCACACGCTGCACCCTGGCATTCCGGTGAATACGGTCTCGGTGATTGGCTATCAGCTTTTCAACGTAGTTTCGCGAGCCACCCCGGATCACCCGCCACGTCGGGCGGTTCTTGACGGAAAGCAAACCGTGATTATCGAAAAACTTAACAAAAAACCGCGCCGGCATCCGGTTCATCTGTTCGGGTACGGCAGACCAGATAGCCCCACCCATCGGAATAATATAGTTGTCTATGAACTCCCGCCCATAACCTCGCTGGTCCAGGAAGTCGCCGAGCGTCAGATCGGGCGCATCAGTTTCAAGCAGGGATTTCGCCTCGTCATTAAAACGCAGTATGTCGCGTAGCATGCGATGAAACGACGACCGCAACAGGTTTCGGCGTTGGGCAAACAGTGAGTTCAGCGTGCTGCCGTTGTACTCCAGCCCGGTCTTTTCGTTTTGCACGCTAAAGCCCATATTGCTGGCTTGCGACCCCACGCCCAGGTCGTCCATGAGTTCGATGAAATTTGGGTAGGTTCGATCGTTGTATACGATAAAACCGGTATCGATCGCATAGTTCTCGCCGGCAAACTTGACATCGACCGTATTGGTGTGACCGCCTATGCGACTGGCCGCCTCGAAAACCGTTATGTCGTGATCACGGGCGAGGTGATACGCCGTGACATTACCGGCGATGCCGGTTCCAATTACCGCGATCTTCATATCGTTGTCTTTCTGATACTGCAGGTCACCATTGCTGTGGCACCCGTCGAATCCTGGATGGGTCGTAACCTGCCTGGGCAATCAATTCGATCATCCGTTCGTATTCACTGCTATCAATTTCAGGGTCTCGCGCCATCAGCCAGACAAAATCGCGTTTATTGCGTCCGATGACGGTGATGGAGTAGTCCTGATCGAGATAGATGATGCGGTAGTCGGCTTTTATCGGCCAAACGAACTGCATCCCCCATTCTGCATTTGTCTTGGTATTACGAATGAATCCACGCGGGTTGTAGCGTTTTTCTTTTCCGGTAAAGTCGCCTTTGCGAAACGTAAAAACCGTATCGATCGAGCCGTCATCGTCGAGCTGGTAGGATTCGATAGCATTGTAGGCGTCCGTCTCGATGAATGTGGGAATGTTTGCGATGACGTACCAATCACCCATAAAGCGATCGAGATCGACATAGTCCACCGTCTGTAAGGGCTGCGTCGTGCTGCAGGCGCCAGCGATCGTGGCGAAAAACGCCGTCATTGCGATGCGTGGAGTCATTTGTCCTAAATTTCTCATCCTGCTCACCCGATCACATCAGTTCGTAGCTAAGGACGCGACCGCCGCGCATCTTACTTTCCAACGCCAGCCATTGGTCGTCGAGCGAGTACCACAACTTCAGATCAATATCGCCGGCATTCAATCGGTAACGCTGGGCAGGCAACGTTTGGTCCCTTACCAAGCGCTCGTCGTATACCGGTCCGGATACATCGACTTCAACGTATTCCCCGTTTTGGGAGTTCAGCAGCCTTGCTTCTTTCAATATCTCCGGGTTCCAATAAGCGAATGACATCACGCACTCCGGCAGACGGACGCTTTCCCCACTGCTGCGAACGTTAAAAAAATCACCCTGCCGCTGCCCACTCACGGCCTGTGTTTTGCCATTCACCTTCGTACTGGACTCGATCCCTGTCAGGCATCCGTCTTCCCAGCTCTCGACGTTGCGGTGCAGATATCGATATACAGTAATAAGCAACATCTTGACGGCCAGATCAGCTTCAGTCTCTAGCCGAGTCTTTCCATCTTTCTCATCGATCCGAAAGTAATGGCTGCCGACTTCTTTGTCGTCCAGCGATACCCTGAAAGCCCACTCACGGGACTCCGCGGCAGCGGCTTCACCGATCGACATGACCAGTACGCCTAACAGGAAAATAGTTAATAAATTTTTCATTTGGTCACGCTCTGAAAGTCCTTATGCCTGTGGCAGAGGCCGGCCGGGAAAAAACGCGTTTGTACGCCGGATGTAGTCGGCATACTGTGGGCGTCGCTGACCGATGTCTTTTTCTAACAAAGCGACACCGGAGACCCTTAGCAGCAGGAAAGACATAAGTAGTGGCGACAAGATCGTCCACCATCCGCCCGCTGCCGCAGCCAGGCAGTAATACCCCCACCAGAGGGTGAACTCACCGAAATAATTGGGATGTCGTGTGTAACGCCACAACCCGGTGTCCAGTACATTCCCGCTGTTTTGCCCGTTTGCCCGGAAACGCGCGAGCTGCGCATCTCCGAATACCTCGAAGAACATGCCCGTCAACCACAGGGCGACGCCCAGTGCGTCCAGCCAGCCGAGTGGCGTCGCGCCGGTGAAGGCGACTAACAACGGTAGTGCAATAAAGGCGGCCAGTACTGCCTGCAGGGCAAAAACGATATACAGGCTCTTAAATCGAAAATTGGGTTCATTGTTACGACGGATGGCCTGGTACCGGGCATCTTCCGGCTGACCGTGATTGCGCACAGTAATATAAACAGAAAGCCTCAGCGCCCAGACCGCTACCAGGATCAAAACCAGCCATTGACGTGGACCGGTCGTATCAGAAACGTACTGGTATACACCCAACATCAACAAAAACATCAGCGACCACAAAGAATCCACAATGCTGACATCGTTGCGCACAAGACTGACCAGCCAGAAAACAAAGGCACCGGCCAATACGACGGCGAACGCGAGACCAAATGTCGTGACGTCAAGCATGTTGTGGGACTACCCGATCGGCCGGTATCTTGTTGTCCAGACGATGCGCCAGAACGACAAGCAGCGGTGTGACCAGACCCCAACCAACTGCCAGATATATCAATGCTGCCGGCTTATCAATGAACTCCAGACCACCGAGACGTGCACCGGCCAGATAACTCAACGGTCCACCCACCGCACCCAAAAGGAAAGCAGCGATCGGCCGGTTGTGCATCCAGCGCAAGGAGACGTTGAGCGTCGTGGCAAACAACACCCACATCGCAACGATCCAATAAGGCGCGGTGCCTGCCAAGAGAACGCCGTTGGGATAAACCAGCCAACCGGTCATTGTCAGCGTGCTGTCGAATACAGCTCCCATTGCAGCCGCCGCGAGCAGCAGCATCAGTTCGTTACGCGGGTTGGTAGACATTGAAAGGTGCAGTGCGACGACTGCCAACATGGCCGCTGGTCCAACCAACGGATAGCCATTGGCGGCACCGAGCACGCAACTGAACCAGCCGAGCTGGAAAGCGATGAAATTGATTATCAGCTTGTTCATACGTCCTCTCTACGTGAAAACAGATAGTGACCGACGAACCATTCCTGGCCACCATCGTGTCCGAATAATTCCGCGCAGGCCATGAAGAACATGCGCCAACGCTGAAACCACTGACCGGCCGGCTCGCTGCCGTAGGTTTGCCTGAGTATTGGCATCAGGCCGTCTTTACGTGCATCGATATTGGCCAACCAGGCATTGGCGGTCTTCTCGTAGTGACGGCCGTCCCAGAACCACTGCTGTTTCAACAACAGGTCGCGCTGAAAGTGCAGGGGCAGGTCGGCGCTCGGCATAATTCCGCCGGAAAAAAAATACTGACTCATCCAGTCGCCGGGGCCGCTGTCTTCGAAGGCATAGGCGCAGATCCGGTGACAGAAGATATGCATGAAAAACCGTCCGTCCGGGTTTAACCACCGACTGATACGTTCGAACAGGACCTCGTAGTTGCGCATGTGCTCGAACATCTCAACCGAAACGACCCGATCGTAAGTCGCAGGTGCCTCAAAATCATTCATATCACGTGTAAGCACGGTGATATTTTCAAACCCCGATTGATGGGCCATTGCGGAAATGTACTCGCGCTGACTGTTCGAATTGGAAACGGCTGTAATCTGACTGTCCGGGTAATTGCCGGCTAACCACAGGCTGAGCGATCCCCAGCCACAACCGAGATCCAAAACAGTCATGCCATTCTCGATCCCTGCCCGTTGACAAGTCAGCCTTAGCGCTTCGGCTTCGGCTTGATCCAGGGAATGAACATCCGCCGGCCAATAACAACAGCTGTACTTGCGGTGGACCCCAAGTGCCTGGCCGAAAAATCCGGCCGGCACTTCGTAATGCTGCTCATTTGCCAGCAACGGTAATGGCGCAATCTCAGAATTACGCATATTTGCAACGAACGCCACAAGATTTGATGCAGCCCGCTCGACATCATGGGCCTGGACTTCCTTCAATCGGCGTGCCAGCAGACGGCGTATGCCTGCCCGAATAGCGCCATCTGGCACCAGGCCCTGTTCGGTCCAGTTAATCGCGCTTCTTGCCAGTCGGCTCATTTATGACTCGCTCCACCGTGTCCAACACCGGCGCCACGGTTTCGCCCATGGCCTCGGCGGCTTTCAACCTATGTGAAGCCGCAGTCTGCGGCGCCTGCGTACTGATAGGGTCTCTGATGGGTAACGATATGTATCTATACGTAACAAACAGGTCTTTGAGACCCAAAGCCTGCCAGTCAGGAAGTATCATAAGCCGATGACAAAAGTGCTATTAATCGACGACGACGAGCGTCATTCCCAATTGCTCAAGACTTTCCTGGAGCGCCACGGAATAGAGCTGGCCTGTGCTGCGGAAGCCGACACGGGCCTGGCAATGCTCGCATCCGTTGGTCCCGACCTGCTTCTGCTGGACGTGATGTTACCTGGGCGAGATGGCTTCGAGATATGTCGCGAGGTACGCAAGACGAGCAACATTCCAATCATCATGTTGACCGCACGTGGTGACGTGATCGACAGGGTCTCCGGACTGGAGCTGGGCGCGGATGATTATATCGGTAAACCGTTCGAGCCACGCGAACTGGTTGCCCGCATCCAAACGATTCTTCGGCGGATCGACACACGTGTCGGCAGCAAGAGCGACTTACTGAAATTCGACGGCATCGAGATCGACACGAACGCGCGCTCAGTCGTCCTGGATGGTCAATTAACCGAGCTGACTTCGATGGAGTTCGAGTTACTCAGTATTCTGGCGCGTAATGCCGGCAAAAAAATGTCGCGCGACGAGATACTGTCCGCATTGCGCGGCATCGATGCAACAATACTGACCCGTGCTGTTGACATCATGGTAAGCCGCTTACGTCAGAAGATCGGCGACACAGTGAAACCGGCGCGATTTATTCAAACCGTCTGGGGACATGGTTACGTGTTTGTCGGGCGTCCCTGCAGCACATGATCAGGCGGTTTACACGCTCACTGTCGCTCAGGTTACTTGCGATTTTTCTCGTCATGGGCGTGCTGTTTGCTTATGGTGCGATACTGGGTATCCGCTGGGTCTATGCAACCGACGAACTGCGTGAACTTGTTAGCGGGCACCTGTCTCTACACGTCAACTACGTAAAGAATGATATCGGCGATCCACCGCGTATCGACAGAGCCCTGGCTATTACCGAAACAGTACCGGTAGACATCAGGATCACCGGGCCCGGTCTCGACTGGGCATCCGACGCGGCATTCCCGGCATTAGCCGATCTCGAGTTTGGCACCAGCGATATCTTCAGCGAGGAGGCAGGCGGCTGGCTACGCGGCCTTGACGATGTCGAGTTTGCAACACATCAGGCGCATGGCTTTCTGAAAATTGTAAAAGGGTCCTATGCGATCGTCGTTTCTTCGCCCAAAATCGCCGACAAAGTCGTCGACCGTCAGCTCACGCCCATCATTATGGGTTTTGGATTGTTCCTTGTGCTACTTGCTTATCTTGCAGTGCGCTGGCTGTTCAAACCTATCGGCGCAATCGGGCGCGGTGCGGCGCAAATCGGGCGAGGCAACTTCGATCACCGAATTACTGAAGTTCGCGGCGACCAGTTAGGCGATCTCGCCAATGACATCAACAAAATGGCCGTCGAAGTACAGCGAATGCTGGACGCCAAACGACAGCTATTGCTTGGTATTAGCCACGAGCTGCGCTCGCCGCTGTCGCGCATGAATCTGGCTTTGGCAATTGCTGATAACGACAAGGATAACGAGGGACTCAGGTCTGACGTCAAAGAAATGGAAAAAATCATTTCTACTTTGCTTGAAGCCGAGCGTCTGAACACCCGCCACGCAGCGTTGCAAATATCGCGGTTTTCCGCCCGAGAGCTGGTGGACAGCATGATTGCTAACTATTTTTCCCGAGACAAAGAACAGATCCGGATTGCCGTTCCGGATTCACTCCGGATCAATGCCGACGAAGCGAGATTGACGCTGCTGTTAAAGAATCTCGTTGGCAATGCACTGCGCTATATCAGCGACGATGACGGTCTCGTCGAGATCATAGTCGGCACGACGGAAAATGCCTGGGGCATCCAGGTACGTGACAACGGCCCTGGTATTCCGGATCAGCAGGTGGATTCGATCGGCGAGCCCTTTTTCCGCGGTGACCAGTCACGCACACGCGGGTCGGGCGGTAGCGGTCTTGGTCTTTACCTGGCCCGACTGGTCGCACAGGCGCACGGCGGTACGCTCGAACTCGATCGCTCCTATACAGAAGGAGCGTGTTTTGTCGTGACACTGCCGTTTGAACCGCAGCCCTAGCCCACAGCAATATCCGTTTCTAACTCCCAGGCTGGGCTGGCAAGATCCTCTCGCTTCGAGCCAGACTACTTTACTCACTCGGTACACGGATCGTGCCCGCCAATGTCGCAGTTACAAATCGATACACTTCGATACGCTGCAGAAATCACCTGGCCGCCCAAGAGTGCAAGAATAATCGCGTTATTAATTCAAGTTTTTCCAATGGGGAGTATAAGTATCATGCAATTCCGTACTATTTTTGCGATCCTGGCATTGTCGGCGGCGTGTACTGGCCTGGTCCAGGCTGATGATAAAGATAAAGAAGGCAAAATCGACAAACGCAGCTATAGCCAGTTCCGCGAGTGCCTGCGCACCGAACCGGTACGTTTCCACGGCACAATCGTGGAAGCTGCGTTGGCGACACCGGAGCTGAGCACGCTGGCATTCGCCGTCCAGGCAGCAGGGCTTGTCGAAGTTCTCAATAGCGACGGCCCGTTCACTGTCTTCGCACCTCTTGACGATGCTTTTGCCGCAATTCCAGACGCTATTCTTTCCGCGATCGTCGCTGACGTCGATCTGCTCGGCGCGGTACTGACGTATCACGTTTTGGCAGGCGATGGCCGGCGCAACGATCCGCGTCGGACTTTCTTCGCGCGGGAGAAGGGCACGGTTTTTGGGCAGTCGGTATTTTTCAACCGCTCAAGCGATGGCCCGCAGGTCAACCAATCCAATGTCAATTGTCAGGCAGTGAAGACTGACAATGGGACTGTCTGGTTGATAGACAGCGTCTTGTTACCACAATTCTAATTCTATTGAACGAGTTTGGCCGGCACGCCTCTATCGGAGGCGTGCCGGCTTTTTTGCTAGAGTGGATCAATTGCTTCATGCGTCGATGCCAATTCCTCTCGTTGACTTCATCTTGATAACCTCCTCACATCTGGCAACTATCGAATGAACGTGCAAGACAAGACAGAAGTACTAGCGAACGCTGTCAGCGACTTTATGAGAATGGAATCGGCAGGGGGCGTACTCCTGTTGATGTCAGCCGTACTCGCGATGCTCGTCGCCAATTCTCCCCTGGCAGGACTCTATGACACTCTCCTCGAGACGCCGGTTGCAGTACGGGTCGGTGGGCTGGCGATCGACAAGCCCTTGCTCCTGTGGGTAAACGATGGCCTGATGGCCGTGTTCTTCTTTTTGATCGGACTCGAAATAAAGCGAGAAATCATGGAAGGGGAACTTTCGTCGTGGGGTCAGGTTATTCTGCCAGGCGTTGGCGCGCTGGGTGGGATGATCGTGCCTGCTGCGATCTACGTTTGGCTGAACTGGGGTAACACCACCGCCCTCGATGGTTGGGCGATTCCGGTCGCAACTGATATAGCTTTTGCATTGGCGTTGCTGAGCGTATTCGGAAGCCGTGTCCCTACAGCATTGAAGGTCTTCTTGCTCACATTGGCTATTTTTGACGACCTTGCAGCAATTGTCATCATTGCCTTTTTCTATTCAGGTGACCTGTCTCTAAGTGCGCTTCTTACCGGCGGGGCGAGTCTCGTCCTTGCAGTTGTAATGAACAGGATGGGCGTCACCCGCACCTCGAGCTATATCCTGCTGGGTATCGTTTTGTGGATTGCCGTCTTGAAATCCGGTGTCCACGCGACTCTCGCAGGTGTGCTGATGGCGTTTTGTATTCCGATGCGCGACGACCGTGGTGAATCCCCCCTGCGAAATCTGGAACACGATTTGCACGGGCCCGTTGCGTTTGCCATTCTCCCAATTTTTGCTTTCGCAAATGCGGGGCTGTCGCTTGCTGGTATGTCAATGAGCGATCTGACCCACCCCGTTGCAATGGGTGTCATAGCGGGTTTGCTGATCGGCAAACCAGCGGGGATTTTAGTTTTCGTCTGGCTTGCGGTGATCGTTCGGCTGACCAGGCTGCCGGACAATGTCACCTGGCGTCAACTCCTCGGTGTGGCTTTCGCCTGCGGGATCGGTTTCACCATGAGTCTATTTATCGCAGGGCTGGCTTTCGAGCATGGTAGCGGGGATTATTTCGCCGGGGACAGGCTGGGTATTCTGGCCGGCTCCATCCTGTCGGCCCTGGCGGCTTTCGTAGTACTGCAATTTAGCTTGCCCGCCAAGACTACGGACACATAAATTCTGAGCCGGCTTCGTAATACAGAGTGATGATCGTCTTTGCTTTCCACCCCGTCCTTGAGGGTGTTTTGAATCAGAATCATTCGCGATTGATAAACAGCCGATCCTCGCCGGTTGCCGGAGTTTGAGAGACGTTACTGCGGTAACGTCGGGAGACCGGTTGTGGCCGTAAGC